>Ga0070730_10002492_pt1 | contig 16739 bp, 11 predicted proteins | sample Coa_R1_3_FD_66447 | JGI IMG/M metagenome (GOLD analysis project Ga0070730, IMG submission 66447) | Surface soil microbial communities from Centralia Pennsylvania, which are recovering from an underground coalmine fire - Coalmine... | ecosystem: Environmental > Terrestrial > Soil > Unclassified ... | reverse complement strand
GACCGCATGACTGCCTCCCGCATCAGCGACGCGTTGCGGCGACTGCGTAAGCGATTTCAAAAGCAGAATCGGGCTCTGGCCCAGGTAAGCATTGCCGAGCAGACCTACCATGCGCCAACGAACGCGGTGGACTTCACATTCCAGATCGATCCGGGGCCCGTTGTATTGATCACCAGCGAGGGTTTTCGCGTGAGCCGCAGCGTTCTAAAGCGGGAAATCCCCGTTTATGAAGAGAATGCTGTGGATGAAGACCTCCTCAATGAGGGTCAGAGAAATCTCCTCAACTATTTGCAGACGAAGGGACACTTCGATGCAAAGGTTGAGATCCGAAAAGAGAGCGACGACAAGACCCTGCACATCATCTACGTTATTGATGCTGGTCGGCTGCACAAGCTCGCTCTTGTGCAAATCACCGGCAACGAGAATTTCCTCGATACTGCCAAGCTGCGGTCCTATCTTCAAATTCAGCCGGCCCGCCGTTTTCTAAGCCATGGTCGCTACAGCGAGGCGCTGCTGAAGGCAGACGTGGCCACCCTCGAAGGTCTTTATCACTCCAACGGTTTTCGCCAGGTGCAGATTAAAACTGATGTCGACGATAACTACCAGGGAACCCCAAACAAACTCGCGGTCCATATCCACATCGAAGAAGGAGAGCGGACCAAGGTGGGCCAGGTGCGGGTGGTGGGCAATCTGAAGATTCAATCCAGTGATCTTCCTGAATTGAGCGTCCAGTCTGGTCAGCCCTACTCCGAACAGGATTTAGCCAACGATCGCGACCGGATCCTGAACTATTACTTCAACCATGGATTCCCCAACGCCACGCTCGAAATTACTACCGCCGCTTCCATCGGAGGGGCCAACCTCCAGGATGTGACCTTCACAATCAAAGAAGGGGACCCGTTCACCGTGGACCAGGTCTGGATCGCCGGTCTTGATCACACGCGCGATTACGTGGTGCAACGCGAACTGGAAGTTCAACCAAAGGATGCACTGAGCCAGCAGGACCTGCTGAACACGCAGACCCGTCTGTATAACCTGGGCATCTTCAGCCAGGTGGATGCGGCGGTGCAGAATCCGGAAGGCAGCGACCCGTTGAAAAATGTGCTGGTCCAGGTGCAGGAAGCCAAGCGCTATACCTTCACCTACGGCTTGGGCCTTGAATTCCAGACGGGTCAACCGTCCGGAACGACCGCACCCCAAGGGACAACGGGGGTCAGCCCGCGAGTTGAATTCGATGTAACGCGTCTCAACTTCGGCGGCAGAAATCAAACGGTGACCTTTCAGTCGCACGTAGGAACGCTGCAACAGCGAGGATTGGTCAGTTATACGATCCCGAAGGTCATGAACAGCGACAAGTGGAAGCTGATCTATACGATTTTTTACGACAATAGCCTGGATGTCGCGACTTTCACTTCGCAGCGGCTGGAAGGGAAAATCGATCTACGGCAGCAAATCGGAAGCGCGGGCACCGAGCCGGGCACCCGCCCGGGGCCAAGTTCGATTACCTACCGCTTCGATTTCCGGCGCGTGAAAGCCAGTAACTTCGCCGAAGGTTTTTCTCCCGGCGAGATTGCATTATTGTCGCTGCCCGCCCGTGTGGGTGGGCCCGGATTCACCTTCATCCGCGACAAGCGCGACAATCCTCTTGAGAGCACAAAAGGCAACTACTTCACGCTCGACGGTTTTGCCGCTTCCAGCTACTTCGGGTCGGAGGCCGATTTCGGAAGGGCACTGGCCCAGAACTCCACCTACCAGGCTTTCGGCGGGAAGGGCAAGGCGGGGCGTCAGTTCGTTTTCGCCCGCTCCACCAGTATCGGCTTACAGCAGCCATACCGCGGCACTAAGATCCTGCCGCCGGGTTCGTGTCCGCTGAACGCAGCCGGGGAGCCCACCTGCACTGATATCACAACCATTCCGTTGCCGGAACAATTCTTCGCCGGAGGCGGAAACTCCCATCGTGGCTTTGGGTTAAATCAGGCAGGGCCTCGAGATCCTAATTCCGGCTTCCCGGTGGGCGGTACCGCATTGTTCGTCAACAACCTCGAACTTCGTTTCCCCCAGACCTCGTTGCCTTACCTGGGGGAAGGATTCGGTTTTGCCATATTTCACGACATGGGGAATGTCTTTACGGCGCCGCACGATATGTTGAAGGGGTTACTACGCTGGCACCAGGCGCACCCGTCACAGTGTTTGTCCGGAGGTACAACGAACGGTCAGTGCTATACGCAATTCAACAACTCCGGGTATGATTACACATCGCATGCGCTCGGAGTGGGCTTGCGTTATAAGACCCCGATCGGGCCCTTGCGTTTTGATTTTGGATACAATCTGAATCCGACCAGGTATTTCCAGACGGTTACGACGACCGATCCGGTTACCAAAATAACAACCAGTACTTTGACGACGCAGGGCCTGCGTCACTTCAACGTATTTTTCAGCATAGGCCAGCCATTCTGATGGATAGGGTACGCACAACTAAAGCGATCATTATTGCTGTATTTGTTTTCTGGTTCAGCACCTTTGCGGTCTCTCCCGCGCATGCCGGGGAGGTCATTGATCGCATTGTCGCGACGGTGAATGGTCATATCATTCTGCAAAGCGATCTGGATGAGGCTTTGCGCTACGAGGCTCTGTTGAGCGCCCGTCCTGTGTCGCAGTTCAATGATGATGACCGCCGCGCCGCGCTCGACCATCTTATCGATCAGGAACTATTGGGCGAGCAAATGAAGTTGGCATCGTTTCAGCACGCTTCGGAGGCGGAAGCGATGACACAAGTGGCCGAGGCCCGCAAACTGTATCCCGAGGCCGTAACCGCCGAGGGGTGGCAGGCGGTTCTCGCCGGCTTTGGATTGACCGAAAAGGCTCTGCTCGTACATGTGCAACAGCAGATCGACCTGATGCGCCTGGTAGACGCGCGTTTACGCCCCGCCGTACAGATCGATTCCAAAACCATCGAAGCTTACTACCGCGAGAAGTTTGTGCCGCAACTCAAGCAATCGGGTGCGGCTGACGTCTCCCTGGCTGATGTGTCCGGGCAAATCCGCGAACTTCTGACCGAACAGAAAGTGAACGAATTGATGGTTTCCTGGCTCCTCTCGCTCCGCTCGGAAAGTAAAGTGAGCGTCCCGGGTGCGACCGAGTCTCCCGGCGACGGAGTTCAGACGCGTTGAGCGAACCCGCCGCCAGACCGCGCCGCTGGTGGAAATATCTGCTAATCACCACCGCCGGTGGTCTCATCGCCCTCCTTGCCGGCCTGTGGTACACCACAACCGCCTCCTTCCAAGCCTATGTTCGCGGGCGCATGATCGGGGAAGTGGAGCGCATTACTGGCGGACGAGCCGAAATCGGCAGCTTTCATGTCGTGCCCTTCCATCTGCAAGTGGAAGTGCGCAACATCACCGTCCATGGCAACGAAGGGCCGAACGAAATTCCTTTAGCCCACGCCGACAGCCTGACCGCGCAGATGAAGGTGAATTCTTTTTTGCGCACCGAAATCGGTTTTACCTCTCTCGTCCTCGACCACCCCGTAGTTCACATCGCGATCGCACCTGACGGTGTTACTACCAACATTCCCGCACTCCAGGTCGTGCCGGAGAAGATGCCGTTCGACAAGCGCTTTGAACAGTTGTTTGCGCTCTCTATCGATCACCTGTCGGTGCGTAACGGGGAATTGCTGTGGGCCGACAAGAAAGTCCCGTTGGACTTCTCCGTGCATGGCACCAACCTGCAGATGAATTACTCGTTCTTGCGGGCGCGCTACGAGAGCCATCTGTCCGTCGGGAAAGTGGATATAACCCTCCCCGATTGCCGTCCGTTTGCCTGGATGGCGACGATGGACTTCAGCCTTGCACGCAACTTTCTCGATGTGCAATCGCTCAAGTGGAATTCGGGACGCTCGTCGGTCGACTTAGATGGCCGGATCAGCGATTTGAAGAATCCGCTTCTGGTGGGGAGCTACCACGCCGAGATCAATCTGCAGGAAGCGGCTGCGATTGCAAGGCGGCATGACCTGCGGGACGGTGTGGCCGAGTTCAAAGGCGATGGACACTGGTCTTTAACCGATTTCAAAACGAACGGCGCCATGATGCTGCGAGATGTCACCTGGCAAGGCGATCAGTTTGTTCTAAGGAAAGCCGGCGTCGCCGCTGATTACGAGGCCAGCGATCAACAGATCAAACTATCAAAGCTGCGCGGAAACGTCCTTGGAGGAACATTTACGGGCGATGCGCTCGTGGATAACTGGTGGCATAGTGTCCCACTGCCTGCTGCTGGCAAGACCACAAAAGAAGAATTGCCCGTGATAGCGCAAGCGCGGCCGCTCGCAAAGAAAGGCGAGAAGCCGAAGTCGCCGGGTGTCCAGAGCGGCGCGATTCACTTGCGTCTGCGGGATATTTCAGTGGCGGAAACGGCATCCGCTTTCGATGTCCCAGCGCACCCACTGGGCCGCTTTCATCCGGTGGGGACGTCTACTGGAAATGTCGACGTATCCTGGAAGGGCAAGCCTGAAAATGCGGACCTTAGTTTTGCTTTCGACGTCGGCCCGCCTGCCCATCCAGCAGCCCGTGAGTTGCCCATTACAGCTCATCTGCAAGCAAAATACCGCGGCGCGACCGATTCCCTGGAACTTGCTCAGTTTCATTTGACGACACCCGCTTCGAAAATCGATGCCTCCGGAACACTGGCGGCGACGTCCGCGATCCGCTTCTCCGTGTCCACATCCGATTTGGAAGAGTGGCGTCCGCTCGTCACCGCGTTGGGGGGCCCGACCGACCTGCCATTCCGGGTTGAAGGGAATGCGACCTTCAATGGTGGCGCTGCAGGAACTTTTTCCGCACCCACGCTGACCGGAACCCTGGTCGCGCAAAATTTCGAATTTACAGTTCCCGCGACTTCCCGGACGCCCGAGACTCCGGTGCATTGGGATTCATTCGCTGCCAACGTTCAATATTCCTCTCATGACGTGTCCCTTCGAGGGGGCAGCTTGCGGCGGGGCGACACCAGCGCCGACTTTGAAGTGAATGCCAGCCTGCAAAAAGGACAGCTGACGGAAGACAGTCCGTACACCGCGAAGGTCAATCTTCATAACGTCGATGTCGCGTCAACGGCGGCTCTCGCCAGTTTTGATTACCCGGTTACCGGTAAAGCTGACGTCTCGTTGCAGGTGTCAGGAACGCGCGCACACCCGCAAGCCCAGGGACACATTCACGCAAGCAACGCCTCGGCATATGGGGAGGCCATCGAAAAACTCGACGCGGATCTTCACGTGGGGTTGAACGAGACCAGCTTGAGCAACATCCACATGACCCATCAGGACGCGGACGTTACGGGTAGTGCCGCTTACCGTCCGGCGACTCGCGTGTTTCGTTTGGACTTAGCAGGCAAGAATTTTGATCTATCGCGAGTGCACCAGATTCAGCTTCCTCCCCTTCCGATTGAAGGACGGGCTGACGTAACGTTGCAGGGATCGGGAACGATTGATGCGCCGATCATCAACGCGGACTTCCGATTCCGCGATCTCACGTTCGACCACGAGTATTCCGGAGGACTAAACGTTCACGCGACGACGCTGAATGGGCAGTTGCAGCTGAGCGGTCAGACGGAATTCACGCACGGCAAAATCATCATCGACGGCACCGTCGGAATGCACGGCGACTTTCCCGCCACGATTACCGCTCACATGGACCAGCTTGATGCCGACGCGTTGTGGCATGCATATTTGGGCGAACAGCTGACAGGGCATTCGTCGGTGGGTGGAACGGTGACGTTGCGCGGACCTCTGAGATATCCGCGCCAGTGGACGCTGGATGGGAACGTAAATGACCTCGCGATATCGATTGAATATGCGAAAGTCCAGAACCAGGGCCCGGTTCGCTTCACCTTTGATCATCAAACAATTCACATTGCACCGACACGCCTCGTAGGAGATGGCACCGACATTGTCGGCCAAGGATCGATTCAGTTTACCGGTGCGGAACAACTCGACCTTGCCGCGGATGGTCAGGCAAACCTGAAGCTGCTGGGCGGTTTCGATCCCGATCTGACAGCCTCAGGGCTCGTCACGTTCCACACGACCCTGGGCGGCAGCCTGAACAATCCAATGCTTCAAGGCCGCATCGACATTAAAGACGGCTCCGCGACCTATGCCGGTTTGCCGAGCGGGTTAAGCGAGATGAATGGTGCTTTGGTCTTCACCAAGGATCGCATTCAGATTGAGCAACTCGCGGCACGAACCGGAGGCGGTGCTGTCGAGTTCAGAGGCGACGCCACGCGCTACGAAGGTCAAATCAATTTCAGCCTGACGGCCATCGGTAAAGACGTCCGCTTACGCTATCCACCGGGAGTCAGTTCCACCGCAACCGCGGAATTACATTGGGTGGGCAACCGCTCGTCATCGACGGTTTCTGGTGAGGTGACCGTTAACAAATTGGCGGTAACGCCGGGTTTCGACTTCGGCTCTTACCTGGAGCGAAGCCGGCAGTCGGCAGCGATCACTCCGGCGAACTCGCCGCTTTACAACGTCAAGCTCGATGTTGCCGTTCGTACCGCCCCTGAGTTGCAGATGAAAACGGCAGTAGCCCGGCTCTCGGGCGATGCCGACCTGCGTCTCCGAGGATCGGTAGCCCGACCGAGCTTGCTTGGGCGGGCCGATATTCTCGAGGGGGATGCTACGTTCAATGGAATCAAGTTCCGCCTGGAGCGAGGCGACGTTACGTTTGCGAATCCAGTGGCCATCGAACCTCAGGTCAATTTGCAGGCCACAACGCACGTGCGCAATTACGATCTGGATTTGACTGTCACGGGAACTCCAGACCGGCTGAACGTCAGCTACCGCTCGGAGCCGCCGTTGCCGACCTCTGACATCATTGCGCTATTGGCTTTGGGGCGCACCAGCGAGGAGTCGGAGCAACTGCAGCAGCAATCCGGCCAGAGCGCGTACACCGAAGCGGCCAGCAGCATGATCATCAACCAAGCCCTCACTGCCACGGTAACCAGCCGCATGCAGAAGCTGTTTGGTGTGAGCCGCATCAAGATTGATCCGCAAGGCCTAACTACGGAAACCAACCCCACCGCCCGCGGGCCACAAGTCACCATCGAACAGCAATTCGCCAACAACCTCACGCTGACCTACAGCACCAACGTCTCCCAGAGCTCACAACAGATCATCCAGGGCGAGTATTACATCAACCGCAACATCTCTGTCGTGGGCTTGCGCGATCAGAACGGCGTGGTGAGTTTCGACGTGCGTGTGCGGCAACGTAAGAAATAGAATTGAGCTGAGCACAACTTCCTGCTTTGATGACCACCCCTGCTAATACCGATGCCTATGCTCCTTTGCGGCTGCAGATGGTGGACTCGCAATTGCGCGGTCGGGGCATCCGCGATGAGCGAGTGCTGGACGCGATGACGCGCGTCCCACGCCACGAGTTTGCCCCAGAACGATTTCGAGATCAGGCGTATGAGGATCATCCACTCCCGATCACCGAGGGCCAAACCATTTCGCAGCCCTTTATTGTCGCAAGCATGCTGGAAGCTCTGGCACTATCGCCGCACAACAATGTGCTCGAAGTGGGTACCGGGTCAGGATATGTCACTGCACTGCTCGCCGAATTGACAGCACAGGTGGTCTCCATGGAACGCCATTCCAGTTTGGCCGAGGCCGCGCGGCAGTTGCTGAACAACATGGCTTACCAGAATGTCCGGGTCATTACCGGAGATGGCAGCCTAGGTTTCCCAGACTCTGCGCCTTATCAGGCGATCATCGTCTCCGCCGCCGCTGCGGAAGTGCCCCACGAACTCGTTCAACAACTCGACGACGGTGGGCGGATGATTATCCCCGTAGGCCGGGACGACGCGCAGCAATTGCAGTTGATTGAAAAGCGAAACGGTCAGCTGCGGACGAATTTGCGTGAGTTGTGCCGTTTTGTGCCCCTGATTGCCGAAGAACGGTCTTAGGTGTTTCCTCTTAGGTATTAGGTCGGTCGTTTTGGAGAACAGCATTCTGAAAAAGAAGTCATGCCGATCTCTAGTTGCTGAGAACCTAAAACCTAACACCCAACACCGAAAACCCATACAATCAATCCGTGCCCGTCCTCCACAATCTCCGAGTCACGCTCGAGATGATCAAATGGGAGCATTCGATTTTTGCGCTCCCTTTTGCGCTCTGCGGGGCCATGCTCGCGGCCGGAGGATTTCCTACTCTGCACCAGCTTTTGTGGATCATCGTGGCCATGGTCGCGGCACGCTCGGCCGCGATGGCGTTCAACCGTTGGGCAGATGCCGCCATTGACGCTGCCAACCCGCGTACCAGTACCCGCGCATTGCCGGCGGGGCATCTTTCCCCGGCCTTCGTTGTGACGTTCGTGGTGGCCTCCAGCCTGGTTTTCATTCTGGCTGCGAGCCAGTTGAACCGGCTTTCCCTGGAACTCTCGCCGGTCGCTCTCGCGGTGCTGTTGCTCTATTCCTACACGAAGCGGGTAACGCGCTGGTCGCATCTCGTGCTGGGATTTGCTTTGGGCATTGCCCCGGCCGCGGCGTGGATTGCGGTCCGCGGCTCGCTCGATTGGAGAATCCTGCTGCTCACGGCGGCGGTGACGTTCTGGGTTGGCGGCTTTGATGTTCTGTACGCCTGTCAAGACTACGACTTCGACCAACAGGCCGGGCTGCATTCGCTGCCGCGTTATTTCGGAATCGCAGCGGCCCTCTGGATCGCACGCGCATTTCACCTGATCATGGTCGTATTGCTCGTTGCTTTGGTATTCGTGTTTGGCCTGGGAAAACTCGCTTCCGTTGGCATTCTTACCGTCATACTTCTCCTGCTTTATGAACACTCGCTGGTGAAGCCGAATGACCTATCCAAGCTGAATGCTGCCTTCTTCACGATGAATGGTGTGATCTCGGTTTTATTTTTCGTATTCGTCGCTGCCGATGTTCTTTGGAAGTAACGAATTACCTTTGTAACGCCCTGCGAACCGGCGCCGGTTGTTTCCGGATTCCTGTGTCCCCTAGACTTTGAGTGCGCCCTGCGCTTTGATTCCTTGAAGCCATCCCACGCAAATACGACGTTTGATCGCCAGGTTGCCATTAAGGCGGGGCTGGCCGCAGCGCTTCTCGCGGCAATCCTCGCTCTGTCTCTCAGTTGGCATTTCTATTACGAGTCGATGGCCAATGCCTATCTGTCGCTGGCGTTGTTCAGCGCGCTCATCGTTCTGGGTATTCTCCGTCGGTCATGGTTCGACCTGTTGTGGGTTGTGCCCGGCGCGTTGGTGCTGGCGGCCCTCGACTATCGGTTCATGGACTACAAGCCGTTTTTCATGGCCGGGTTCTCGTTCGTCGGCCTGAGTGCGCTCGCGGTCCTGGGTACTCACGCGATTTGGGCCGAGGGAGAGAAGCGAAAAATTCTGTTGTACGGATTCGTCCCGGCGGTGCTTTTTGTGGGATCGGAGTGGATGGCGTCTACGCTGCTCGATGTCACAGAAGCGCTGCATCCTAAAACCTTCGACGTTTTTCTTTATTCGTTCGACAGCAGCCTTCGGGTGCAAATCAGCTTCCTTACCGGGCAGTTCCTGTGGGCGTTTCCGTGGCTGCGTCAGTTCGCGCTCGCGATTTACATTGCGCTCCCATTGCCGCTGGCACTGGTTTATGCGTCCCAGTTGAGACGCCGCCAAGAGAAAGCCGTAGCAGTCATGCTGGCGTTTCTGCTGACCGGGCCGATAGGAGTTCTGTTCTACAACATGCTGCCCGCCTGCGGCCCAGGGCATCTGTTCGGAGCGGGTTTCCCCTATCATCCGCTTTCGACGGCGGAGGCGATGCATTTGAATGTCGTTCCCGTGCTCATGAAAGGCGCCCGCAACGCAATCCCGTCGCTGCACATGACCTGGGTTCTTCTCGTGTGGTGGAACTCGAAGGGACTGGCGCGCTGGGTACGGGCGATAGCTCTAGTATTTGTCGCGCTAACCGTTCTCGCAACCATGGGGACGGGGGAGCATTATTTCATCGACCTGGTTGTGGCGTTCCCGTTCTCTCTGATGGTGCAGGCACTATGCACGTACTCGCTGCCCTTCAAAGAAGGAGAGAGGAAGACCGCATTCTTGTTCGGCACACTGGTGACGCTCTTCTGGCTCGGACTGCTTAGCTTTGCGGTCCAACTGTTCTGGATCTCTCCGCTGCTGCCATGGTCGATGACCGTAGCGACGGTTGCCTCGTCCATCTATTTTTGGCACCGGCTCCTGAATGCCGGGGCACAGCAGCAGCCGTCGAGTCCTAAAGTTGTGGCCGTCAGCGCGGGAGCCTGAAAAATCAGGCCCCCAGCTACTGAACTTCCCCTCACTGATTCACCCTCAGCAGAAGCACGGTGCCGCTGTCCAGCTTGACGTTGTTCTTGTCGGAGGAGACGACTGATCCCTGCGTCGCATTGGAATTCGGGGAGAGGTTGATATTCGACAGTCCCACAACGCCCTGCGTTTGAGCATTGATGGGCGGGCGAGGAGCGTTTTCGGCTTGCGTATCGGACGCCGCGCCGGAAGCTCCAGCCGAAGGGGAAGGCGGTGGAGTCGAGTTGCCTGCCATCGGGGATCTTCCCCCGCCTGCAGTTTGTGAATTCCCGCCGGACGCCGGGGCTGCTGCCTGATCACTGCCTTCGTTGGCGGGCGAATTATTCTGCTGCCCCACGATGGCCTGGATCGACATCGGCATCTGCATGGTTTGGCCGTCTTTGGTTTGGGCGTGATCAAAGGCGATTGCGAGCTGCGACTCCTTCTGGTCTTTGGATCGGGCTTGCGCCTCCGTCACGTGGCCGAAGACTTTTGTATCCTTGGGCACCAGCACCTCACCGCTCGCGGTCTTCATGTCCTGCGTAACTTTCGCGACCACTTGATCGCCGGTCTTCGCTTTTTTTGCGTCAACGGTCTTGGTTAACTGAACGGGGATTACGCTTCCCGCCGCGATCTTCTTTCCGTTAGAGGGCTGCGGCGAATTTCCGCTGGCCGGTTGCGAGGCACTCGCCGCAGGTGGAGACGTTGTCGACGGCGTCGAACTCTGCGGGGTCGGCGTCGGCTGAGGTGCGGGCGCTTGCGATGTTTGCGGTACCGGCTGGGCTGCCGGAGGTTGCGCGGCCCCTGGGTCTGTTGCGGGAGGGGTTGTGCTTTGCGCGATCAAGGCTCCGCACAGCAAAGTGGTCATGAATGCTGCAATTGTCAAAATATTTTTCATCCAAGTCTCTCCTTCTGCTCTTGAGGGATGGGCGCGCAAGCCTTTATTGGTAGATGCCTTTGTTGGCTGGAAGGTAGGCGGCGAAGTGACATGCCAACCGTGATTTGGTGCACGGCATCGGAATAACATGTCTTTACGCAACCTATGGCTTCTGTCAATCGCTTCGATTATTTGCGCTTGTTTTGCGTGTACAAATCAAAACCCTGACCAGATTCGCCAGAAGACCGCTGAGGAAACTGCCGCCCTGAAGAGGGATACCAAGGCGGTGGCGCAAGGAGTCAGGGATGGCTTGAGCAACAAGAAATCGCTGGACCTGAACAGCGCCTCGAAGGATGATCTCGAGTCGCTGCCGGGCATCACTGCCAACAAAGCGGACCGAATCATCGCCGAGCGGCCCTACGCGAATCCCCGTCAGCTGGTGACCCGGCATGTGTTGACCGAGGACGAATACAACGGCGTCCAGGATCGCATCGTAGTCCAACCCAAGTAGCTTTATTCAAAATGGCGCAGGCGATACTCCTGCGATATCATCAAAGGGATGCCAGTCGCTCACGCCCACGCCTTCCAGACGGACGATCCCTGCCTCGCTCCCATTCACCAGAAAGTTCTTGCGGGAGAGCGGCTTGACCCCGAGGATGCCCTCGCCCTTTATCGCACCGGCGACATTCTGGCTGTGGGTTGGATGGCAAATGCGATTCGCGAACGGATGCACGGCGACAAGACCTACTTCAACGTTAACCGCCATATCAATCCCACAAATGTTTGCGTAGCGGCGTGCCGCCTGTGTGCGTTCGGACGAAAAAAGGATGCGCCCGGCGCCTACACCATGGCGCTGGAAGAGGCCTTTGAGACAGCGGCGTCCGGATACTCAGAGGCTGTCACGGAATTTCACATCGTCGGTGGACTTCATCCCGACCTGCCGTTCCAATATTTCCTCGATCTATGTGCCGGATTGAAGCAGCGCTTTCCCCAGGTCCATCTCAAAGCCTTCACCATGGTCGAAGTGGCCTACCTCGCACGTCGCGCCAAACTGTCAATTCGCGAGACCCTGGAGCAGCTAAAGGCCGCTGGCGTGGACTCGCTGCCGGGTGGCGGAGCGGAAATATTCGCGGACAGAGTCCGGCATATCATCTGCGATCACAAAATTGACGGGGATCAATGGCTGGAAACGGCCAAGCTCGCACACCGCATCGGGCTGAAGTCGAACGCGACGATGTTGTACGGCCACGTCGAGAACGACGAAGATCGCGTCGACCATCTACTCAAACTGCGTGAACTGCAGGATGAGACGGGCGGCTTCCAGACATTTATCCCACTCGCCTTCCATCCCGACAACACGCCACTGCAGCATCTGCCGAAGACGACCGGCATGCTCGACATCAAGCAGATCGCGGTGAGCCGGTTGGTGCTCGATAACTTCCCGCACATCAAGTCGTACTGGCAGATGATGACGGCGAAAATTGCTCAGATCTCGCTGCGCTTCGGCGCCGATGATATGGACGGTACCGTGATCGAGGAGAAGATTTATCACGATGCCGGAGCGACCACGCCTCAAGGCATGCGCCGCCAGGAACTCGAGCGCCTGATTCGTGCCGCCGGGCGCGAGCCCATCGAGCGTGACACACTCTACCGACCCGTCACCCGCACCGAAACGTCGGTTACCGTGGCGGTGTAGCCGCCAGCTTCTTTAGTTCCTCGGCCGGCGTATTCAGCAGGTTTCTCAAAAGCGCCACTTCCGCCGCGATCCCTGTGCGCAATGCGGGTTCTACATCCGGCGCAAATAACGGAGAGTGGTTCGACGGCAGCGTTACTCCCTGGGCTTGTGCATCCGCAAACTTCCGCGGGTCAGCTCCACCAAGGCTGAAATAAAGCGAGGGAATACCCTGCTCGACAAAAAATGCGTAATCCTCCGATGGGCTGATGGGTTCCGTCGCAATTACGTTTTCCTTGCCGAGTGCGGACTCGAGCACGGGCCTCAGACGCTGTGCCAGCGCAGGCTCGTTATACACCGCGTCAGTGCTCCCCGTTTCATCGATGATAGGTTCTTTCTGGACGCCACCCGCTTGTGCTTCCGCTCTCACGATTCTCGGAATCGCCGCCAACACCTGTTTGCGGACCTTGTCTTTGTAGGTGCGAACCGTGAGCCCCAGTTCGGCCTGGTCCGGGATTACGTTGGCGCGTTCTCCGGCATGAATGTATCCGACGGTGACCACGGCGAACTCACCCGGCTTCACTTCCCGCGCGTTAATTGTCTCAAGAGCGAGAATCGTCCGGGCTGCAATGACGATGGGGTCAATCGTGGTTTGAGGCGCCGAGCCATGCCCGCCCTTTCCGAAAATTGTGATTTTGATCGCATTGGAGTTCGTGTTGTAGATTCCCGTCGTGACCCCTACTTGTCCAGCGGGCAGCGCGTTCCCAACGTGCAGGGCAATCCCCACGTCGGGTTTTGGGAACCGCTTGAACAGGCCATCGTTAATCATCGCCTTGGCGCCGGTGATTCCTTCCTCCGCCGGTTGTCCGATCAGCATCAGGGTTCCGTGCCAAGCGTCCCTGCCGCGCGCCATGATCTCGGCAGTCCCGAGGAAGGAAGCCATATGCAGATCGTGTCCGCACGCGTGCATGACCGGAACATCGACCCCAGAGTCGTCTCTCGAATGTACTTTGCTGGCGAATGGCAGGTCCGTCTTCTCTTCCACCGGGAGCGCGTCGAGTTCCGTGCGCAACATGATCGTCGGGCCTGGACCGTTTCTCAGCAGAGCCACGATTCCTGTTCCGCCCACATGCTCGGTTACGTCGTAGCCTGCAGCCCGCAGCTTGGCTGCTAATTTCGCCGCCGTTTGCGTCTCATGCGAGAACAATTCCGGATGCTGATGAAGATCGATGTACATCTCACGAGACTCAGGGTAAACGGAGTCGATTTCGCGGGACGACGGGCCTTGTGCGGAGCAAAACGAGGCGAGCAATAGCCACACAACGCTAATAGTGAAACGTTTCATCGCCGGGCATCATAAACGCTCATGCAGCGAGGCTGCAAACTCTGGTCGGTAATGAGTTTGTCCTAATGACTTCCGGGCACGATGGCAGGGTTTTTCCTGACACGATTTCTGCGCTTGCCTTTTTTATACCGGGTGTACAATCGCCTTAGATAGCACTTGGTTGCGCGCACTTCGTAAGCAAGGCCGAGGCGCTCATGAACGTCCACGTCAGTTACCGTATTCATAAAGCCCCCACCGTCGAGAAAGATGTCCAGCATCAAATCGAAAAACTGCAAAAGCGCCTGCAAGTATTTCGTCCGGAACTGATTCACCTGAAAGGAATGGTGGAAGAAGTTTCGGCACGCGAAGGCAGCAGCGTGTCGCTGAACCTGCGATTGCCCTCGGGCCAGATGGCAGTGCAGAAGTCTGCTCCGACTCCGACGGCAGCCGTGAAGGCAGCGTTCGAAGATTTACTGCAGCAGGTCAACAAGCACAAAGAAATGCTGCGCTCGTCGCACAAGTGGCAGCGCGGGAAGCGGGGGAACAGCACACGGCCGGACGCACAAATGCGAGCAGTACCATTTGAACAGACTCTGGCCGCAGTCTTTCCGCCGACCGTTTCTTCCGATGATGTCCGCTCGTACGTGAATGTGAATCTGGCTCGTCTGGCTCGTTTTGTGGAGCGCGAGATTCTCATTCGTGAAGCTCAGGGGACGATTGCTCCGGACTCGATCTCTAAGGAAGAAGTCATCGATGAAGCCATCGCTGGTGCATTAGGCGACGGGCAGGAAAAGCCCGAAAAGCTGGCCTTGGAGCCCTGGTTGTACCGGCAGGCGCTCTCGGCGATTGACCAACTTTCGCGCGCGGACGAGAGCAACGGTAACGCCGTACACCTTGAAGAATCGGCGCGCCGCCCCAACGTGCGGGGAAGCGATGAAGCGGAGTTGCAGTTTCACCAACCCGACGAATCGATCACCGCAGAAACTGTGATTCCCGATTTCCGGGTGGCTACACCGGAGCAGATCATGGCATCGGACGAATTGCTGCGCATGGTCGCATCGGCTCTGCGGGACCTGGGTGCCGGACCGCGGGAGGCGTTCATCTTGCATGCATTAGAAGGCTTCAGCGTGGAAGAGATCGCCGTGATCACTGGCTCGCCTGCGGAGCGGGTCGTCGCCCATGTTTCTGCGGCCCGCGAGCATTTGCGCAATGCACCCGGACTGGCGAAACAGTTCCGCGGCCGCTTCGCTCCGACCGGCGCCGCATAAATCAGTTCAATATAGTGGGGGATCATCCATGAGTATTACTCGCGAACAAATCCGAGAACTGGCTGAATTCCAAGATGAGAAGTCCTCGGCTGTCACTTTTTATTTTCAACCGTCCACTCCGCGAAACAAAGCGCACAAGGAAGACACGATCCTGATCAAAGACCTGGCCCGCGAAGCTTTGCGCATCGCAGAAAGCAAAGGCATTAAGGACGCGGCCCGCACTGATATTGATCGGGTCATGAGGCTGTCGGCAGAGCTGCGCAGCAACGGTACTCACGGCAAAGCGGTGTTTGCATGCGCCGCCCACAACATATGGCGTGAATACGAGCTGCCCGCGACTCTGCCGGGAACGCAGCTTTTTGTGGACCGCCACTTTCATCTCAAGCCTGTGGCTCACATGCTGGGCGCCTCGCCACTGCTGGGTGTGGTGCTGGTGGACCGGCACCGCGCACGAATTTACGATCTTCGCCTGGGCGAACTCAAGGAACGGGACGACCTGTTCCATCCGCTGCCGCGCCGCGGACGCAGCGACGGGTTTGCCGGGTATGACGGCGGGCATGCGCAGCGCCGCGTGGAGGACGAGGCGCGCCAGCACTTCAAGAATGTGGCGGCATTGCTGAAGGAGCTTTTGGAAAAAGGCATTTTTGAAAAATGGATTCTGGCGTGCCAGGATTCCCATTTTCCGCATTTCGAGTCGCAACTTCATCCTTACGTCAGCCAGGCTTTGATCGGTCGCTTCCATGCCGATCTTGGCCGCGTCTCGGCTGACGAGATCCGTGCCCATGCGCAGCAGATCGTCGAGGGCTGGCAGAGTGAACGCAAGCGCGAGCTGGTGAGCCTGGTTCTCAGCCAGGCCCGGAGCCATGCTCGTGGAGTGACCGGCTTGCGACGCGTTCTTCGCTCCCTTGAATTAGGTGAAGTCCAAACCCTTCTCATCGGCGAAAATCTGCAGGCGCACGCCGTAGAGTGCAGCGGGTGCGGTCATATCGACGCTCATCTGGTGAGCTACTGCCCGGTATGCGGGCGAGCCACACAGGAAATTGTCGATGTTGGCGAGGCCGTTCTCCCCTGGGTCATCCGGAGGGATATCGAGACGTTTTACGTTAAAGATGAGCCCGAGTTCGACAAGGTCGGCAATATTGCCGCGCTGTTGCGCTTCCGCTCGGAGAAAGTACAGCCCATCAGCACGACGACCGCCGATGAATTGCGAAAGGCCGGGGCCGAATACCCCGGCCGGCTACGAAGATTTGCAAGGCGATAGAACTGAGCACATCGGAGTTCTGTGCTG
>Ga0070730_10002491_pt1 | contig 16739 bp, 12 predicted proteins | sample Coa_R1_3_FD_66447 | JGI IMG/M metagenome (GOLD analysis project Ga0070730, IMG submission 66447) | Surface soil microbial communities from Centralia Pennsylvania, which are recovering from an underground coalmine fire - Coalmine... | ecosystem: Environmental > Terrestrial > Soil > Unclassified ... | reverse complement strand
CGCCGCGGGAAAGAGCGCGCAACGAGCGCAGCAGCGACTGGCAGCGGGGGGCCGCAGGCTCCCCTGACCCGGACTAGTTGTAGTCTTTACGGGTTATGAAGGCTGCCGCTGCTGTTGCTGAGATCCTCAAGCGCGAAGGTGTCGAGTTCCTGATTGGGTACCCGGTGAACTCCATCATCGAGGAGGCCGCGCGGGCTGACATTCGGACGATCATCGTCCGCCAGGAGCGCACCGGGCTCCACATGGCCGACGCCGTGAGCCGCGTCTGCTCGGGGCAGCAGGTCGGGGTGTTTGCGATGCAGCACGGCCCGGGCACGGAAAACGCCTTCGGCGGCGTCGCCCAGGCGTATGGCGATTCGTCGCCGATCGTCGTCTTGCCGGGCGGGTACCCCCGCCGCCTGATCAACGTTCGCCCCAACTTCAACGCGTTCCTCAACTACCAGCACGTGACCAAGTGGTGCGAGCAGGTCGTCGTCGCCGACGCCGTCCCCGACGCCATGCGGCGGGCCTTTACCCAGGTCAGAAACGGCCGGCCGCGCCCCGTCCTGGTCGAGATTCCGACAGACGTTATGGCCGAGGACATCCCCGAGCCGCTCAACTACGAGCCGGTCCCGCGGACCCGCTCCGCGCCCGACCCGCAGGCTGTTGCCCAGGTAGCGGATCGGCTCGTGGGCGCCGAACGTCTCGTCCTGTACGCCGGCCAGGGCGTGCACTACGCGCGTGCCTGGAACGCGCTCCGCGAGCTGGCTGAGCTGCTCGAGGCGCCGGTCACCGGCAGTCTGGAAGGCAAGAGCGCGTTTCCCGAGGACCATCCGTTGTCGCTCGGCGTCGGCAGCCGCTCGATTCCGAAGGCCGTGCGCCACTTCCTGGACAAAGCCGACGTGATTTTCGGCGTCGGCTGCAGCTTTGGCACCACCAACTACGGGGTCCGATTGCCGCGCAACGGTCCGGACTACATTCAGGCGACACTCGACCCCGCCGATCTGAACAAAGAGCTCCCGATCAAGCACGCCCTGGTGGGTGACGCCGAACTCACGTTACGCGCAGTCATCGCGGAGGTCCGCGACCGTCTGAAAGGCCAACCTCGGGGTCGCGCCGCTGACGTCGCCGCCGAGATCGCTTCGGTTCGCGCGGAGTGGCTGGCGCAATGGAAGCCCAAGCTGACCTCGCGTGAAACGCCGCTGTCGCCGTACCGCGTCATCTGGGACCTGCTACACACAGTGGACGTAGCCAACACGATCATCACGCACGATGCCGGCAGCCCGCGCGACCAGCTCGCGCCGTTCTGGCGGCCCACTGCCCCGCTCAGCTACATCGGCTGGGGCAAGACGACCCAGCTCGGCTACGGACTCGGCCTGGCGATGGGCGCGAAGCTGGCCCGGCCCGACAAGCTGTGCATCAACGTCTGGGGTGACGCGGCCATCGGCTTCACCGGCATGGACTTCGAGACCGCTGTGCGCGAACGCATCCCGATCCTGTCGATCCTGTTCAACAACTTCAGCATGGCGATCGAATTGAAGGTGATGGCGGTGGCCACCGAGAAGTACCGCAGCACCGATATCAGCGGCAACTACGCGGACATGGCGTGCGCGTTCGGCGCCTACGGCGAGCGCGTCACCGACCCCGCCGAGATCGTGCCGGCGATCAAGCGCGGCATCGAGCAGACCCAGGCGGGGCGGCCCGTGCTTCTGGAATTCCTGACGAAGAAAGAGGTGGAAACCTCGGACTACTGATCGCCGCCCGCTTCGCTTCGCTCGCTCCTTTTGTCACCCGAGAGGTACCCAGGTATTGGCCAACTCAACCCCACGCGGGTGGACCCTCCGGCTACTGGCAGGGTGGCGCCAAACTGGGCGTAGCCGACGACGAGATCCTGAGCCTCCCGCAGAGCGCCCAAGTTTGCGCCGCGCGCAGAGCGCTCTGGCGACCATCGCTCTCCCGTTTTCAAGACTCATGGAGCGAGCGAAGCGATACGGGTGGCGGCGCCAGTGGACAACGTGAGAGAGGATCGAACATATGGACCTGGGTCTGCAGGGCAAAGTGGTCCTGGTCACCGGCGGCGCGGGTCGCATCGGGCCCGTGATCTGCGCCACATTCGCCCGCGAGGGCGCGGCGGTCGGCGTGGTGGACGTCGCAGGCGATCGTGCTGAGGCGACGGCCTGTCGGCTACGTGAGGGTGGCGCGCAGGCGATCGGCATGGCGGCGGATGTCTCTCGAAAAGAAGACGTCGAGCACGCTCTCAAGACGGTGACGGCGGCGTTCGGCCCGGTGGACGTGCTCGTCAACGCCCACGGCATCTCACCCAACCGCTTGCTGCTCGACGCAGACGTGGAAGAATGGGACCGCACCTTCGCGGTGAACACGCGCGGGACCATGCTGACCTGCCAGGCCGTGGGCAACCAGCTGAAGACGCGCGGCGCCCGCGGGTCGATCGTGAACGTCTCGTCTGGCGCGGCGACGTCGGCCAGGCTGGGCGCCGCCGGCTACTGCGGGTCGAAGGCGGCCATCGACATGCTGACCCAGGCGCTGGCCATCGAGCTGGGTCCGTATGGCATCCGTGTGAACGCCGTCTCGCCCGGGCTGGTGACCGATCCACCCCTGCGCACGGGCGACTCGGGTATCACGCCGTACGTGCAGATGATGCTCGAGATGACACCACTTCGCCGCACCGGCGAACCTGCGGACATCGCCGAGGTTGTGGCGTTCGTGGCGAGCGAGCGCGCCGCATGGATGACTGGCACGATCGTGCAGGTTTCGGGCGGCTCGCACACCGGGCGTCCGCACGTGCCCCTGCCGCGCCTGGGCTAAACCCGCATCCGTGGATCGAGCGCGTCGCGCAGGCCGTCGCCCAGCAGGTTGATCGACAGCACGGTGAGCATGATCGCGGCCCCCGGAAAGAACGCGACCCACCACGCGTGCTGGAGGAACTCGCGACCTTCGGCGAGCATATTGCCCCATTCGGGCGTGGGCGGCTTGATGCCCAATCCGAGAAAGCTCAGCGCCGAGCCCGTGATGATGGCCGTGGCCATGCCGAGCGTGGCGAGGACGATGAGCGGCGCCATCACGTTGGGCAAAATATGCCGCAGCATGATCGCCGGCCCGCGACAGCCGATCACCCGCGCCGCGAGCACGAACTCACGCTGCCTCAGGCTCAGCACGGTCCCGCGCGTTATCCGCACGTAGTCCGGGATCGCCGAGATGCCGACGGCGATCATCAGGTTGGTCAGGCTGCCGCCCAGAATCGCAATGATGGCCAACGCCAGCAAGATGCCCGGAATGGCCAGCAGCAAATCGACCATGCGCATACTGACCGCATCGAGCCAACCCCCGTAGTACCCCGCCAGCAAGCCAACGCTGACCCCGACCAGCAGACCAATGCCGACTGAGACCAACCCGATCGGCAAGGAGATCTGGCCACCCCAGACGACGCGCGAAAAGATGTCTCGCCCGAAGCGGTCGGTCCCCATCAGGTGCCCGAGCGACGGCGCTTCCAGCGACAGGCGCTGGTTGGTCTTGATCGGGTCGAACGGGCTGATGAGCGGCGCCGTCAGCGCCGCCAGTACGATCACCGCCAGCACGGCCCCACCCACCACGGCGCTGCGGCTGCGCAGCAACCGGCGCAGCGTCTCGCCGCGTGGCCGCTGACCGGCTCCGGTCGGTCTGCCCAACGCGCCGAGGCGCCTGCGGGCCAGGACCAGCGGGACGCTCATCGATAGCGGATCCGTGGATCGAGCGTCGCGTACGAGACGTCGACGACCAGGTTCACCAGGACGTAGGCCGTCGCCGCGAACAGGACGGTCCCCTGCACGAGGGGAAAGTCGCGATTCAGGATCGCGTCCACGGCCAGGCGACCAAGTCCGGGCCGTGAAAAGATCGTCTCGGTCACGACAGCGCCGCCGAGCAAGGCGCCTAGCTGCAGGCCGAGCATCGTGACCGCCGGAATGAGCGCGTTTTTGAGCGCGTGACGCAACAGGACGATCGGCGGCCCGAGGCCTTTGGCCCGCGCCGTCGTCACGTATTCCTGTCTCAGGACCTCGAGCATGCTGGAGCGCACCAGGCGCGCCAGCACCGATGCCGAGCTCAGGCCGAGTGCTGTCACCGGGAGCACCAGGCGCTCGGGACCACCCTGGCCTGTGGCGGGGAACCACGTCAGCGTGAACGAGAAGAACAGGATCAGCAGCAGGCTGGAGTAGAAGACGGGTGTCGAGATACCCAGCATGGCGATGGCCATGACCGCGGTGTCCAGCCACGTGCCGTGGGCCACCGCGGCGATGATGCCCAGGCCGATGCCGAGAATCGCCGCCAGCGTCAGCGCCGCGAGGGTGAGCTGAACCGTGCCGGGGAGCACCTCCAGGATGCTGTCGAGGACCGGTCGCTGGCTGCGGAGTCCGACACCCAGATCGCCGCGCAGGGCGCGACTGGTCGAATCCCAGTACTGCACCACCAGCGGCCGGTCCAGCCCGTACTGGTGGCGGAGCTCGGTCGCGCGCTCCGGCGTGAGTGGCTTGTCACCCGCGAAAACCGACACCGGATCGCCCGGAATCAGGTGGAGCATGAGAAACGTCAGCACCGAGATCCCCAGCAACACGGGAATAGCTTGCAGCACGCGCTGCGTGATGTAGGTCAGCACGCGTGAGAACGCAGCCTGCGGCGTCTCGCCGGCCCACTAGTTGAATGGACGGGCCCGCATGCCACTACGCGGCTCCGTTCCGATGAAGCAAGCGCAGCGAAGCGGCGAGCCATCAGGGCCCTGCTTGCCGCCAGGCAGCTCCTGATCGGATGGAGCGAGCGAAGCGAAGCGGGCGAGCCATCACTTCTTGATCTGCACGTCGTACAGCCACATGTACGACGCCAGCGCGTCCAGCGTTTCACCGGTGACTTCGGCGCGTTTCGCGTCGTACGTGAGGGTATCCACGAGCGGCACGATCACCGCGTCCTTCAGGACGCGCTGCTGGATCTGTTTGTAAATGTCGGCGCGCTTGGTCTGATCGGTGAGCCCGGCCGCCTGCTCCAGCATCTGGTCCACCTCCGGAACCTGGTACCGCGAACGATTGAATGCCAGGATGTTGGCGGAGTGAAAGAGGGTCCGCAACACGTCCGGATCGCCATACGAGAACCACATGAAACTGGCGTCGTAGGCGTTCTGTTTGTATCGGTCGCTAGCGGCCGCGCGCTCCAGCGGCTCAACCTGGAGGTCGATGCCGACGTCCCGCAGGCTGCCCTGGATTGACTCGGCCTCAGCCTTGTCCAGCGGCCGCGAGATAATCGGAAAACTGATCTCGAGTCGCTGGGCACCCTTGCTGCGGATGCCGTCACCGCCAGGCTTCCAACCGGCCGCGTCGAGCAATTGTTTCGCCTTCTCGGGGTCAAAGCTGTACAGGCTCTCGGTTGACGGGTCGTAGGCGAACGTGGGCCGCATCAGCGGACTCCAGGCGACCTTGTCGAGGTCCTGAAAGACGGATTTGTTCAAACCTTCGCGGTCAACGGCATACTCCATTGCCTGGCGAACCGCCGGATCGCTGATGGCTCCGGTGCTCGTCGTGTTCAGCATGAGAATCCGTCCGGAGCCGGGCTGCCCCTTGGCGATGACGGCGAACTTGGAGTCTTTGCTCAACGCGTCATACTCCAGCGGATCGAGGTCGTCGATCATCTGGGTTTCGCCGGACTTGAGCGTGCCGGTGCGCACGGATTGGTCGGGAATGATTTTGAATGTCACCTGATCCAGATACGCCGGGCCGGTGTGCTTGAAGTACGACGAGCTCCAGTTGTAGTCCGGGTTCTTGACGAGGGTGACGTGGTCCTTGGCCACCCACTCTTTAAAGATGAACGGCCCGGTGCCTACCGGATGCTGGGCGAACCCGGCCAGCCCCATCTTCTGCACCGCCGTCGGCGAGACGATCCCCAGGTAGCCGTTCAGGTTGGTGAGCAGCGGCGCGTACGGCTGCTTCATCACGAGTTTGGCGGTGTTGTCGTCGATGACCTCGGTGTGGTCGTACGGTCCGAGTTGATCGTGCGATTGGCCGGCTTTCGTGGTGGGATCGATGACGCGATCCATCGTGAACTTCACGGCCTGGGCGTTGAAGGGCGTTCCGTCGTGGAACTTGACACCCTGCTTGAGCTTGAAGGTGTACTCCTTCGCGTCGGGCGAGACCTCCCACGAATCCGCCAGACCCGGCACGAACTTGCCCGGCTCCGGCTCCCAGACCAGCGGCTCACACACGTTCAGGGTCACGCGAATGGTGGAGTCGAAGTTGGTGACCTGAGGATCGAGCGTGTCGTCGAAATCGAAGCTGAGACCGTAGACCAGGGTGCCGCCGGAGCCGGCCGGTGCCGCCGCTGGCGCGGTCGTCGGCTTCGCGGCCGCCGCGGCTGTTGGAGCGGTGGTTGGCGCGGCGGCCGCGGCAGTTGTTGGCTTGGCGGCGGCCGCGGCCGTTGGCGCGGTGGTCGCCGCCGGTGCGGCGGGCGGCGGGGTTGCGGCCGGTGCCGCGGGGGCGGTGGTCGGAGCGGCTGGAGTCGCGGTTTGACAGGCGGCCAGGCCAAGAGCACTTGCGGCCATTGCCGTCAGGCGGAGGAAGTCACGGCGTCGCATTTCTTGGTTAAAACCTTCCTTTCAGCCCTTCGCGAGCACGGTAGAAGACTCACGCATGGTTCGCCCGACCAGCGAGACGGGCACCGATCCGAACGCCAGCAGTCGATCGTGGAACTGGCGGAGCGTCATGTTCGCTGAGCGAGACTCGCGGCGTAAGCGCCAGATGCCGTCCCAGCCCGCGAGGTACATGCACGCCGTGCCTGGGAACAGACTGTTCTTGACCGCTTCGGCGTGCGCCGCTGAGTCGGACATACCAACGCGTTGCCGGTAGAAGTCGGCGGCTGCGTCGAGCGTCAGGCGTCCGTGGTGCAGGCGAACGTCGACCACCGTGCGGGCCGCCATGCGCAGACGCGCGGAGTGCTGGGCGACGCGCTCGGCCGGGGTGAGCATGCCCAGCTCCTCGGCCAGGTCGGTGGCGTAGCACGCCCAACCTTCGGCGAGCGTCCCGCCGCACAGCATGGCGATGCGGGCGGCGCAGTCGACCGCGGCCATCTGGCCGATTCGCGAGGCGGCGCGCGCGGCGTGCCAGTTCTGGACGTGGTGGCCGAGGCTACCGTGGTGAATGACGTGGTTCAGCTTGATGGTGCTGTCGTCGGCGGTCGGCGGGACGAAGTAGTCGACGACCGGTGTGGAGTCGAAGGGTGCCGGCGAGCGGTACGGCAGGAAGTAGAAGGCGGGCGCGGCGTCGCGCACCCAGGCCGGCTGCTCGACGTAACGTACGGGCCAGTTCGGAAAAGTGAGCACCTCGGCCGCCACGGCCGTATCGCGCGCGCGCTGCCAGAGTTCTCCGAAACGCTCCAGGTAGGGACTGTTGCTCGGCGCCGTGCTCGCGTCTCGCCGCGGGCCGCTCGCTAGCGCCGCCGGCTGCTCGGGGCCTGTTCCGCCGCTGGCTAGCGCCGCTTCTTCCTCGGCCATGCGCTCGAGCGCGAGCGTCTCCAGGTGGTCGGCGCTGGTTTCGAGGAAGTGGCCGCGGCGGAGCAGCAGGTCGTACGCTTCGGCGCCGCACGCGTACGCCGGGGGCGCGCGTGGCACCAGGTCGGACGCGATGAAGGCATCGAAGCGCGCGAACGCGTCGCGCGCCGTATCCGCCGCCTGACGCAGACCGCCGTGCGTGATGCGCTCGGCGTGCAGCAGGCGATCGAGACCGTCGCCGAGGAGCAGCGCGGCGCCAGCACACTCCCGCTGTGCGCGCGCGCACCACGCCGCGGGGGCGTCGTGCACCAAGGCCCGTCCGTCGTCGAGAAGGCGCAGAATGGCATCGAGCCGCGCTGTCGCGTGGTCGAGGCGCTCGGCGAGCGGCGCGAAGGGGCGCAGCAGGAGGCTCAGGACACCAAACACCGCCTCGCCGGTCTGCAGGCTCGGGTTGCCCCAGGCGAAGTGGCGCGAGCTCGCCTCCCAGGCCTGGATCTCCAGAAAGCCTTCGGCGAGTTGACGGTCCAGCCGTTCGGCGGTATTCAGCTGTTCCGTCGGCAGCGCCCGCAGCTGAGCCAGCAGCCCCGCCGCCTCGGCGGCCGTGTCCGCGCACCCCGCCTCCGACAGATCTGGCAATCGGTCGTCATACCCGTGCACCCCCACGAACGTAGCGTTCACCGGCCGCCGCCGGTAATAGCTCGCAAAGAACGCGTCCAGCCAGCAGCTGAACGCCGTCGCCGCCGTTGCCGTCGACGCACTATTGCCATGCTGGTCAGGCTCAACCGCCTCGCTGCGCTCGCCCGCGCCTGGGCGACGAGGATTGGGATTCACCGCGTTACGGTCCACGAAGCTTGCCAGTGCACCTCACGGAGGATCTGCTCGCTGGGCCCATTGCCGTGCCGTCGATGCGGAGCGAGCGCGGCGACGCGAGCGGCACGGTCCGTGTAGCTTGCCTGTACCCCTCACGGAGGAAGTACTCACCAGGCCCAGTCCTGCACCACCGACCGGCAGCGAGCGAAGCGCTGCTGGCGGCCGGATGTTCGCGGGCCCGCGCTCATCTCGCCTCCCCAGTGTCCGGCAGGGGCAGATCGACCCAGCGGCGCTGGTGAAACGACAGCTCGACGGCGTTGATGACTTCCTGCACCCAGGCGCCGTCCTCGAAATTGCCCTGGTTGCGGCCGCCGGGGGCGTCGTCGAGAATCTCGTCGATGAAGTCGCGGACCAGGTTGGCGTAGAACAGGGACCGCCACGACTCGCGCGCGTGGCCGCCCATGGGATAGAAGCGCTGCGGAATCTCGACCTCGTCGAATTCGACCGCGTCTGGCCGGGCGACCTCGATCGTCTCGGCCACGCCGTGCTCTTCGACCAGTCGACAGATGATGGCCCCCCGCTCGCCGTACAGGCGCGCCTCGACGCCGGGGTAGTTGCCAATCGTGACGAAGCTCGACTGGATCGAGCTGATTGCGCCGTTGTCGAACTCGCCCAGGAAAATGTCGCCGTCGTCGATGTTCATGCGCATCATGCGGCCGGTTGCGCGGACCATGCGCTCGGGCACGAAGTTGCGCAGCGTGCCGACGACCCGCGCGAGATCGGCGCCCACCCACCAGTGGCCGATGTCGATGATCGGCGCGCCGTAGCCCTCCAGCGACGAGGTCTGCAACAGGGACTGGTCGGCATCCGGGTTGATCTGGCGCAACGGCACCTGCGGGTCGAGCCACTGCGAGTTCTGCTCGTAGCCGTTGAAGATGAACGGCGTGCCGACGAAGCCCTCGTCGAGCAGCGAGCGTGCGAACTGGACGCCCGGGCTGTAGCGGAACGTGAAGCCGAGCTTGGTCTTCAGCCCTTTCGCGCGGGCGATGCTGGCGGCGGCGCGGGTTTGCCGAAAATCGTAGGCGACCGGTTTCTCGCACAGCACGTGCTTGCCGGCCTCGAGCGCGGCCGTTGCCAATTCATAGTGCGTGTGCGACGGCGTGACGACGTCGATGACGTCGATGTCCGAGCGGCCGACGAGCTGCTGCCAGTCATCGGTGACTTCGGGAACGTCGGCTGACCATGCCTCCGCGCGTTCTTTCACAACATCACAGACCGCGACCACCTCGCAGCGCGGGTCACGCTGCCAGCCAGGAATGTGCGCCGAGCGCGCCCACGCGCCCGCTCCCAGAACGCCTACGCGCAGCTTGCCAGCCATTCGCTCCTCGCCGACATACGTGTGTCGGGCTAGCATATGCCCCCGACCTCAAGACGCGATTTTCGCGCTGACCTCACGGGCAGGCTCAACAACAAGAGACGGTTTAGGAAAGAGTGTTGTCCGCTGATGCCCGCCCCACGTACGACCCCACCCGCGGTGCCGAACGGCCTGCCCGTGCGACCCCACAACAACTTTTCTTAAATCCGTCGTTTAGGCCGCGAGCGTTTGCCCTCCTGGTGCGTCCCAGCAGGTGTGCCAGGTCTTCCCGAGTTCAATCGTTGCGACCTGGTCGCAGATGTAGACGCGCATCGGCTCGCCTGCGTGTAGTGTCGCGGTGAACAGGCGCGCGGCGCGTTCGAAGCGGACTTCGACGTCGCGGCCGCGCCACTGGACGCGGAACCGTAGGACTTCCCAGGTCAACGGCAGCCGCGGGACGAAGTGGAGTCCGTCGTCCTCCAACCCCAGACCAGCAAACCCGAGGACCGCTGCTTGCCACAACCCGCCGAGCGCGGCGATGCGGACGCCGCCAGCGATTCCGGCGGTCGTGTCCTCCAGGTCGGTCGCGGCCGTTTCGCGGAAGTAGCGTTCGGCGGTCTGAGGGTCCCCGATGCGCGCCGCGACGATGGCGTGCATGGCCCGGCTCAACGAGCTGCCGTGGCCGCACCGCGGTTCGTAGTAGCGGAAGTTGGTCTCATGCGCGCGGCGGTCGAAGCGTTCCGGCAGGAGCGCCTGCAGCATGACCACGTCGGCCTGCTTCAGTATCTGGGAGGCCTGCGTGCGCTCGCGGCCCAGCACCACATCCATGGGCACCGTCCGACCTGAATACTGCGCCAGGTCGATGTCCTCCAGGTCGAAGTAGCCAGCGAACTGCTCGATGCGCCCCGTGCCCGGGTCGAGCCCCGTCACCATGCCCTCGGCGACGTCACGCCAGTGCGCCAGTTCGGTCGCGTCGAGACCCAGCTCGTCGCTCAGCGCGCCCCAGCGAGCCGGCCAACGCGCGGCGAGCAGCTCCGCCGTCTCCAACCCCCGTTCGAGGTTCCACTGCGCGAGCACGTTCGTGTAGGCGTTATCGTCGATGTACTCGTGGTACTCATCCGGACCGATGACGTCTCGAATGTGGTACTGCCCGTCGGACTCCAGGTCAGCGCGGCTGGCCCAGAAGCGCGCCGTCTCCAGCACTATCTCCGCGCCCGCCTCGAGCAGAAACGCAACGTCCGCTGTGGCTTGCCAGTACTGCCACACCGCATACGCGATGTCGGCGCTGATGTGCTGCTCGAGTGTGCCGCACAGGACCGCCAGCGAGCGGCCGTCCGGCCCGATAATCATTTTGGGCGTGGTCTCCTCGCCGGTGTCCGCCGACTCCCAGGCGTAGAACGCACCCGTATAACCCATATGCGCCGCCTTGGCGCGCGCCGCCGGCAAGGTGTGGTAGCGGTACATCAACAACGCCCGCGCCGCCGCCGGCCAGGTGAACGTATAGAACGGCAGCAGGTAGTTCTCCGTGTCCCAGAACACGTGCCCGAGGTAGGCGTCCCCGGTCAGCGCCCGAGCGCCGATGGAGACGCGTTCGTCGTCCGGATTCGCGGCGCTATTCAGGTGGTATACCGCGAATCGGAGCGCCCGCTGGGCCGTCGCGTCACCTTCAACGTGGACGTCACTTGCCATCCATCGCTGCTCCCAGGCGCGTTCGTGGGCCTCCAGGACCTGTTGCGGGCCGGACTCGAGCGCCAGGGCCAGCGACTTCTGGGCCACCAGGGCCGGGGTTTGCTCGCGGCTATCTCCACGCGCGAAACTCACGATCCGCCAGAACGTGATGACTTCGTCGGGCACGGCGTCCCAGGTCCAGATGCGCGTCAAGTGGACCTGGCCGGTGGGCTCGCGGACGCTGTCTCCCAGCTGTAATTCGGCCGCGCTCGCCACGGCCAGCCGCTTACCGGACTCCGCCGTGCGCCAGACTCCCAGGCTCGGCTGGATCTGAACGACTTCCAGGCCCGCGTTGGTCACCTCGAGCCAGGCTTCGAAGGTCACCTGGCCCGGTTGCTCCATCACGAACTGGACCAGCTGGATCCCCAGACTGCGCTCGGCGAGCGACACCGCGCGCAGCGCGCGCAGCCGCATACTCCGTCCGCGCGGATCGCGGTGGCGCCACTCGACCAGCAGGCTGCCCCGCCGCATGTCGAGCGTGCGGCGGTGCGAAACCAGTTCGCCCGACCGGAGCAGGAGCGGCGCGCCGTCGACGACGATGCGGAAGCGCAGCCAGTCCGGCGCGGGCACGAGGGCAGGTACGGCGGGCTCCGTGTTCGGTGTATCGAACAGGCCCGCCACGAACGTGCGCGGCCATGACGCCCAGCTCAGGTGGTGGAGCCAGGACACCCACGTCGAACCACGGCTGGCCGAACGCGCACCGCGAACACCCAGAAAGCCATTGCTGACCGAGAAACGCGACTCGATGCCCATTTCTCGAAGGGGCGTATAGCCGTGCTCCTCCAGAACCCACGCCGGGTCGGCGGTGGCCTCCAGGGCAGCCCGGGGCCACCCATCAGCGGAGTCGTGGATCACGCGCGACGTCCTCTGGTCGCGCCAGCGCGTACCGACGGTAGTGGGGCAGTTTCGCTTTGACGCTCGAGGCGACCCTCAGCCAGCGCTTTCACATCCAGCATGTCGAGGGTCGTGAGCACCAGGTCGGCGCCCGCGGCTTCAAGCAGCGCCGCGTCGTCCAGCCGTGCCACCCCCACGGCCTGCATCCCGGCCGCCCTGGCTGCCTGGATTCCAGAGGCGGCATCTTCGACCACGACGCAGCGCGACGGGGTGACGTCCAGCTCGCGGGCGGCGACCAGGAAGATGTCTGGATGCGGCTTCCCGTGGGCCAGTTTGCGGCCGCACACGTTCGCGTCAAAGACGTCGCGCAACGTCTCCTGGTCGGTGAGATGGACACGCTCCATGAATGCATTTGCGTTCTTCGACGAGGAGGCAACGGCCATGCACACCCCGACGGCGCGGAGCGCCAGCACCAGTCGCACCGCGTCGGGAAACCCCTCGAACTCACCGTGCGCGATAAAAGTCTCGATCAGCGCCTGCTTGCGTTCGCCAAGCGTCACGGCCCGCTGCCGGGCATCCGGCACGCCAAAGTAGTCGAGCAAAGCCGTGGCGCCATCCAGGCGGGGCTTGCCCGCAACGTGTGCCTGGTACACCGCCGTCGTGAAGCGTTCGGGCGCGTAGGTGTTGCCTGGCGCACTGCTGCGCCACTCAGTGGCCATCAGGGCCCTGAGCGCATCTCGCCAGGCGCGCTCGTGCGGCGAGGCGATCAGCACTCCGTCCACGTCAAAAATGACGGCGCCGATGGATGCCCGGAGGTCGCGCTGGAGGGAGATTACCAAGGAGCCATGCCCACCCGGGCAGGGTCGCAAGTATGGTGCCAGGGTCAGGCGGCGAGGCGGGGCCGCGACTCGTGCGCCTGTACGACCCGCTCGTACACCTCCTCGTATGCGTCGGTCATGGCCGCCGGTGAGAAACGCCGCTCGACGTCGGCCCGGCAACGTGCCCGGTCAAGGTCGGCGATGCGTTTGACCGCATCCACGAGCTCATCCTCTGTATCACGGATAAAGCCGGTCACGCCATCGTCGACGATTTCGGGCACGCTGCCCTCGCGGAGCGCCAGCACCGGCGTCCCGCACGCCATTGCCTCGACCATCACCAACCCGAACGGCTCTGGCCAGCGGATTGGAAAGAGCAGCCCGGCCGCGCCGCGCAACAGTTCATTCTTGTCGTGGCCGTCCAGTTGTCCGAGTAACTCCACTTGCTTGCCCTCGAGGAGCGGTTGGACCTCGTTCTCCCAGTACAGCCAGTCGGCCTGCACGTTGGGATCGTGCATATGGGGCAGTGGCATGCGCGCGCCGATCAACAGTGGCACGCCGGCCCGACGTGCGACCCGGATGGCGGTATCGAGGCCCTTCTCAGGTGAGATGCGCCCGAGGAAGGCCAGGTAACCGCCCATCCTCGGGTTGAACGTGTACTGGCCCAACTCGATGCCGTGATAGATGGTGGCGGCCCAGTTCGCATCTGGGATCGGCACCCGCTGCGCGTCGCTGATCGAGACCAGTGGCACGTCGTTGAAATTTCGATAGAGCGCCGTCAAATCGGGCAGATCCAACCGTCCGTGCAGGGTTGTCACGACCGGTCGGATGCCAGCGCTCGCCATCGGATAGCCGAAGTAGTCGAGGTGGCTGTGGACGATGTCAAACTCGTCGATGCGGCGCCAGACTTCGCCGAGGGTCATTGCCCAGTACGGGTTGAAGTCCGCCGGGCGCGGCTTCTGGTGCCAGAGCGCACTTTCCACGGTGGGCACCAGGCGCGCCGACGTCACGGAGTCGCCAGCGGCGAACAGCGTCACGTCGTGGCCGCGGCGCACGAGTTCTTCGGTCAGCGTGGCGACGACGCGCTCAGTCCCGCCATAGCGCGAGGGCGGCACCGTCTCAAAGGGTGGCGCCACCTGGGCAATTCGCATGTGTGATGGGCCTTTGCGCACGGTTCGTGCCAGCGAGCGCTGAACCGGTCAGTACAGCGTTTGCTTCATCCGTTCGGGCAAGGCCCGATCGTATTCCTGGCCGCCGAGCCGTTCCTCGCTCAGTGCAGCCAGAATCTGGCCAGCCGTGGGCAGGCAAATCGCGGGCACGTACTTCTCAGGATTCCACAGATCGGCTCGAACCAGGGCGCGGGAGCACTGAAAATAGACCGACTCGACGGCGATCACGACGACGGAACGTGGCGCTTTGCCGTCGACGACGAACGACGTCAGCAGTTCGGGCTCGGTGCTCAGGTGCGCGCGGCCGTTGACGCGGAGCGTCGTGCCTGAACCGGGAATGACAAACAGCAGCGCGGCGCGTGGGTCGCGAACGATGTTCCGCAGGGAGTCGGCGCGGTTGTTGCCGCGCCGATCGGGCAGCATCAGGGTCCGGTCGTCGTGCACGCGCACGAACCCGGGCGCATCGCCGCGCGGCGAGCAGTCCAATCCTTCGGGACCACTGGTGGCGAGGATCGCGAACGGCGAAGCTTCAATCAGCGCCCGATAGTGCGGGGTGATGCGATCCACTTCCTTGACGATGGACGGCTCGGCGGGTTCGCCATAGATGGCCTCGAGCTCGGCGATGGTGCGGATGACGGACACGATCAGATTCCTGTGCCCTAGCATACGTCGCGCCCGGTCTTGCCCGGCCGGACGCGCTGACGTACGACGATGCCAGGACCGAGGCTGACGCTAGCCTGCGGCCGGCGCGGCGGCTGGCGCGCGTCGCTACGTGGTCTGGTACGCGTAGTCCTCGCGGACGCGCCGGATGCCCGGGTTCGGTCGAGGTGGATTGGCGGCATTCAGGCTCGCGTGAACGGCTAGCGCGTCTTTGCTTTCCCAGTGTTCGAGCAGCACGTAGCGCTCCGGCGCCAGGGCGCTGCGAAACACTTCGAACTGCAGGCAGCCAGGCTCCTGCCGAGCCTTCTTGCACCGTTCCACCAACGCGTCGATCGCCATGTCGGCGATCGCGGCACTGTCGGCAGTGAAGCTAACGACTAACCGAACCCCAGCCATCGTCTCCGTCTCCTGCGTGCAATTGCTTCACCATGGTATGTATCAGCTCCCGCTCGTGCGAGTGCGCCCTCAGGACGATGGGACCCTAGCGAGTGCAGGGGTCTGTCGCTTCAGAACGCGTAGAAGTGACGCTCGATCTCGAAGTGCTCGTCCTCGGCCTCGAAGCCGTCGCACTCGGCGAGTTTCACCTGCTGGTAGGCGCGCCACATCAACTCTGGCATCAAGTCCTTGAACAGGGGGTCGGCGACAAACTCGCCTGTCGCCGCCCGCAGACTACTCGGCACGTGGCGGATGCCGCGCCGGTCGCGCTCGTCGTCTGACAGGTCGGACGGATCGACGGCCAGGGGTTCGCCCGGATCGCACTTGCGGTCGATGCCGTCGAGCCCGGCGGCGATGATGCCGCCCAGTGCCAGATAAGGGTTACACGCGCCGTCGACCGCTTTGATCTCGATGTTGGCCGTCTGCGCTTCACGCCCCCAGAAGGGCGACGCAGCGCGGACGGCTGCCTGGCGATTGTCGTAACCCCAGCAGGCGAACGCGGTCGACCACGAGCGCGGCTGCAACCGGCGGTACGAGTTGAAGCTGGGGCAGGTGAGCGCGATCAGTGCGTTCAGGTGCTGCAGGACGCCGCCAACGAAATAGCGGCCGAGCTGGCTGAAGGTTGCCTCCTGGTCCGGGTCGTACATGAGATTCCGGTCAGTCTTGGTGTCCCACAGGCTGAGGTGCACGTGGGCGCCGCTGCCGAACGTCCAGGGAAACGGCTTGGGAGCGAAACTCGCGTGGTACCCGTGCTGCAGCGCCACACCGCGCACCGTGTTGCGCAGCTTGATCTGATTGTCCGCCGCCTGCAGCGCCGGGCTGTGGTGGATCGAAACCTCCTGCTGAGCCGGCCCGCCCTCGTGGTACACCATTTCGGGCGTCATGCCCATCGCCCGGATTGCGCGGGTCAGGTCGGTCAGGAACGCGCCTTGCAGGTCGAAGCCGGTCTCGGCGTAGATGCCGGCCGCGTCGGCCGGTTCCCAGCGCCCGGTGTCCTTGTTCTTGACCCCCAGGTAGAACTCCGGCTCGAAGGCGGCCTGCACCCGGAAGCCGCGCTCGTCGGCTCGGCCGATCATGTCTTTGAGCCACGTGCGGGTGCAGGCGGGGTAGCGTTCGCCGTTGCTCTGCACCAGGTCAGCGCACATGCTGGCGTGGCTGGGCAGCCAGGGTAGGACGGCGAATGTGTCAGGGTCCGGCAGCATGCGCAGCTCGCCGACGGGCTCCATGCCTTCGATTGGGACCACCGTATCCAGCAGCGTAAAGGCCATCTGCGCGCGGGTCAGGTTGATCCCGTGATGCATGCGGTTGGCGAGATCCTCGACCGCGGTGATCTTGCCCCGCTGGACCCCGGTGAAGTCGCAGTAGATGAAGCGGACAAGCTCCACTCCGCTCCCGCCGCACACCTTGAGGACGTCCTGAGGATTCACGCTTGAGGC
>Ga0070730_10002490_pt1 | contig 16740 bp, 13 predicted proteins | sample Coa_R1_3_FD_66447 | JGI IMG/M metagenome (GOLD analysis project Ga0070730, IMG submission 66447) | Surface soil microbial communities from Centralia Pennsylvania, which are recovering from an underground coalmine fire - Coalmine... | ecosystem: Environmental > Terrestrial > Soil > Unclassified ... | reverse complement strand
ACCGCCGCGTGCGGCAGCCAGGACGCGATACTCCAGGCCGCCGGGCTGCTCACGGCCATGGATCACGAGACCGACCGGGCGCGCTGGGTGGAGCACAACGACAGGTTCCACAGCGTGCTGAGCGATGCGGTCAGCAGCCCGCGGCTCGTCGCGATCCTGGCCAACCTGCGCGACCTGACCTCGCTGTATGTCACGCACTCGATCACCGCCGAGCCGGACCGGGCCCGCGACGGCAGCGCCGAGCACGAGGAGATCCTCCGGGCCGTCGCCGCCCGCGACCCGGAGGCGGCCGCCGACGCCACCTTCCGTCATCTGGACGGCAGGTTCGCCGCCCTGCTCGAAGTCCACCAGGTGAGCGATCCCCGCCGGTGCCGGCCGGCCGGCTAGCCGCCACCCGCTTCGTCAGCGGGCCCGGTGGCCGCCGGCGGGCGCGATGGCCGTCAGCGGGCGCGGTGGCTGCCGGCGGGCCGGACCATCCGGTTGTCCGGTGGTAGCCAATCGTCGGGTTCGTCCGGGTCCCCGGGTTCCTGGATGCCGTGGCGGCTGATGACCAGGCAGGCCACCAGGACGGCGACGGCTATGGTCGCGATGGCGGCGGTCTGCAACTCGCCGAGACCCAGCCCGCTCAGGTTCTTCGGCTTGCCGGCGTAGTCGGCGAACGAGGCACCGAGCGGGCGGGTGTCCACATAGGCGAACCAGAACGCGAACACCGGGTTCAGCCGGAACTGGGACCAGGCCAGGGCGGGAATCATGATCACGACGAAGAACAGGATCCCCGACGCGAGATAGCCAAGGTGAAGCGATGCCGCCGTGAAGTCGCCCAGGGCGGTGCCGAGCGCGAAGGTGGCGAACACCGTGGCCCAGTAGTAGGTCTCCCGCCGCCGCGTGACGATGCTGTGGATCGACAGCGTGCCCTCGTTGCGGTACCACAGCCAGAAGATCCCGGCGAGCACGATGGCCCACAGCAGAGAGGTGCCGGCGTAGGGGATGCCGGCCATCAGGTGCAGGGTGTCCGACACCCCGGTGCCGAAGATCGCTATCGCGTAGGCCAGGAACCAGTAAGCAGCGGCCGAGTAGCGGCGGGTCCGGAACTGCCAGAGCAGGCCGATGACCAGGACGCCGCCCTCGACACCCGCGCCCACCAGCCGGCTGCCAAGGGCCAGGTAGTCCGACACGGCCTCACCGCCGGCCGTCGTGAGCAGCTTGACCACCCAGAACATCAGGGTGATCTCCGGCACCTTGGCGGCAAGCGGCTCAGGGAAGAACCGCCGGCTGCCGTAGGGCCTGGGATCGTCGTCCCGCCCGTCTTCGTCCCACGGGTCCTGATAGCGCCGGCGGCCGGGCGCGGAGTACGCGTCCCGTTCGTCTTCATCCCAGCGGCCGGGGTAGTCGCGGCGGCCGGGGTGGTCACCTTCGTCCCACCGGCCGGCGCGGCGGCCGGGGTGGTCACCTTCATCCCACCGGCCGGCGCGGCGGCCGGGGTAGTCACCTTCGTCCCAGCGGCTGGAGTAGTCGCGGCGGCCGGAGTAGTCGCTGGGGTGAGGGTAGTCGCTGCGGCTGTCGGGGACGGGACGCGCGTACCACTGGCCGGTGTCCCATGGGTCGGGCAGCCGTCGTGCCGCGCCGCCACCTGCCGGGCGCATACCTGGCTCGGTCATGTCCACGGGTCAGCTTCGTCCCGGCGGCGGCTGCGGGCAGAACGTGCGTCCTGCTTGGGCTGCCAAGGGTCCCGGTACTCACGATGGCTGCCGGGTGCCGGGCGCATGTCCTGCCTGCCGGCGTCCCGCGGGGCCCGGTAGTAGTCCTCGTAGTAGTCCTGGCGGCCAGCGCGGGGGGCGTAGCGCGTGTCCCACTGGCCCTCGTTCCACGGGTCCACATCGCCCGGGCCGCCGCGCTGCGACCTGCGTGGCTGGTGGGAGTAGGCGCCGTCGTACTGCTCGGGCTCCGGCTCGCCGATCCTGGCGATGTGCACCAGGGCGTTGTAGGTGATCAGGGCAATGGCCAGGTGCATGACCACCAGCACGCCGACCCCCTGGGCCGGCTGGCCCTGGTACCAGATGTAGAGGTCGGGCAGCAGCAGGACCAGCGTCACCGCGATGGCCTGACGGAAGAACAGCCAGCGCGGCGAGGAACTGATCCGGGTGACGACCGGCCACGCCACACAGGCGATCACCACGCCGATGACCGTCAGCTTGCTGTAGTCGGAGAACTGGAAGTGGCCGTAGTGAGCGGTCGCCGGGAACAGCTTCTTGCCGAGCATCACCATAAGCGCGTCGGCGGCCAGCGACCCGGCGATCGAGACCACGGTCGCAGCCACCACGGCGGCCGTCGATGGCTGACGGTGCCGGGGAGCAAAGTCCACCCGCATGTAATCGAGCGGGCGTTCCAGCGATGGCGGCAGGCGTTCCGGCAGGCGTTCCAGCCACAGCGGCAGTTCGGTTGGCAAGATCTTCCTTACTCGCGCGCCTCGTCAGAAGATGGCCTTGAAAAGACCTGAGCGCAGCCGGGTAGGGGGGGTACTCGGCTGCGCCAGACCATGAGCGCAGCCGGGCACGGGGGGGTACTCGGCTGCGCTGCCCAAAAACGTAGGCGCCACCGGACCGCCCGGGGTACCTCCCGCAGGACGAAATCGGCCACCCCCGTCTCATCCTCAGGTCGGAGACGGCCCCCACGGAAGCATCCCTACCAGGGAGGATGCATCGATCTCCGGAGAGCAGCCGAGTTAACAGCCAGGAGGTACGCTGCCCGTAGCTGACCTAAGGACGCCCCATTGACCGAATCTCCGAGACCGCAGCGTACATCGCTCCAGCCACCCGACGAGATCAGGCGTGGCTTGTTCGGGCGGGGCCGCCGCGTGGTGCGCACGCACCCGCTGGCGACCGACACGCTGCTGGCCGTGGTGCTGCTGGTCCTGTCCACCGTGTGGCTGGCGGGCTCCAGGTTCGCCGGGCTGCACCAGACGGTGATGCAGACCGCGATCGTCGCCGGGATCGCTGTCCGCCGGGTCTGGCCGACCACGGTCTTCGTGCTGATGAGCGCCCTGGCGTTCGTGCAGTGGCTGCTCGGCTTCCCGCTGCTCGGCGACGCGGCGCTGCTCATCGCGCTCTACACGATCGCGGCCCACCAGTCGTGGTTCCGGGCGCTGCTGGCCTCGGGCCTGCTCGAAGCCGGGGCGGTCATGTCGGCGATCCAGTGGAAGCTGGCCGGGTCGCTGCCGCGCTCGCTGCTGTTCCTCACCGCCACCGTGGTGGCCGCGCTGTTCGCCGGGCTGGCGGCCGCCTCCGGCAGCAGGTACCTGGCCTGGATGGACGAGCGTGCCCGGCGGCTGGAGGTCGAGCAGGATCAGCGGGCCGCGATCGCGGCGGCGGCCGAGCGGACCAGGATCGCCAGGGAGTTGCACGACATCGTGTCGCACAGCCTGTCGGTCGTGATCACGCTGGCCGACGCCGCGGCGGTGGTGAGCCGCACCGACCCCTCCCGCGGCGCCGCGGCGATGACCGAGGTGTCCGAGGTCGGCCGCAACGCCCTGTCGGACATGCGGGCCATGCTCGGCGTGCTGCGCACCGACGAGCAGCCGGCCGACCTGGCCCCCCAGCCGGGCCTGGCCCAGCTCGACGCACTGGTTCAGCGGGTCACCGCGACCGGCCTGGCCGTCGATCTCACCGTGGAGGGCACCCCGTTCCCGCTGGGCGCGGCCGCCGAGACCACGGCGTACCGCATCGTCCAGGAGGCGCTGACCAACACGCTGCGGCACGCGTCGGCCCGCCGTGCCCGGGTCACCATCTGCTATGACGCCCCCGACGTGCGGCTGTGGGTGACCGATGACGGCACCGCGATGGCACCGGGCGGCCAGCGCGGGGGCCACGGCATCGCGGGAATGCGCGAACGCGCCGCCCTGCACGGTGGCGCGCTGCAGGCAGGCCCCGCGGCCGGCGGCGGCTGGGTGGTCTCGGCGACGCTGCGGCCCGGCCAGGGCCCGGCCAACGCGGCGAAGCCGCCGGCGGCCACGCCGCCGCCCGCCCAGGCGGCACCTCGCGCGGCGATGCCGGCATGACCATCTCCGTGCTGCTGGCCGACGACCAGCCGCTGCTGCGCCGCGGCTTCCGCATGATCCTCGAAGCCGAGGACGACCTGACCGTGGCCGCGGAGGCGGCCAACGGCGAGGAGGCCGTCGAACTCGCCCACCGCCACACCCCGGATGTCGTGCTGATGGACATCCGGATGCCGGTCACCAACGGTATCGAGGCGACCCGGCGGATCACCACGGCCGACCCGCGGATCCGCGTCCTCGTGCTGACCACCTTCGACGTCGACGAGTACGCCTTCGGTGCGCTGCAGGCCGGTGCCAGCGGATTCCTGCTCAAGGACGTGCGGCCCGGCGAGGTGGTCGCGGCCATCAGGACGGTCGCGTCCGGCGACGCGGTCGTCTCGCCCCGGGTGACCCGGCGCCTGCTCGAGGAGTACGCCCAGGTGCTTCCCGTGCCGGCCGAGCTGCGGGCGCAGCGCTACCCCAAGCTGTCCACCCTGACCGAGCGGGAGCGCGAGGTGCTGGTCGCCGTGGCCCAGGGACTGTCCAACACCGAGATCGCCGCGTCCCTGTTCGTCTCGGAGACGACGGTGAAGTCCCATGTCGGCCGCATCCTCGCCAAGCTTGGCCTGCGCGACCGCGTCCAGGTCGTCGTCCTGGCCTACGAGGCCGGGCTGGTCCGGCCCGGCGCCCGCCCGGTCACCTGACCCGGCCGGGACTGCTAGCCAGTCTCGGCGTCTTCTCCGCGGCGGCCGGCGGCCGGCCTGTGAGCCGCCGGGCCACGTGGTGCGGCGGTCCGCGGTGTGGCCGGGGTCAGCAGGCGTTCGAGCAGGCCGGTCTCGGCCGCGTCCAGCTCGGCGGCGACCTGCTGGCCGGCCGGCCGTTCCTGGGCGAGCGCGAGGCTGCGGCGCGCATCGCGCAGTTGCTCGCGCAGCCGCGCGTTCTCCTGCGTCAGGTTGCCGTGCAGGGTCCGGACGCTGGCCAGCTCCCGCTCCAGGCCTGCCACCGTCGTCTCCAGCCCGCCGTCGTCGTGGTGCTCGGCGGCCGCCTGTGCGGGGGCGGCGAGCTGGCGCACCACCTGGATCAGCAGCCGCCTGGCCAGCTCGTCGTAGTCGAACCCGGCCGGGCCCTCGGCGGCCGTGGTCAGGTGCCTGGCGCCGTCCTGGGCGGCAGCCAGGGAAGTGGGCGCCGCCGAACGCGGGTCGCGGCCTGGTGCCGCAGACGTCCTTGCGGTGGATCTGCGCCCGGCCGGCATGGCGGCGCCGGTGTTGCCGTCCAGGGCACCGGCGGCCGCCGCGATCCGGTAGGTCCGCTTCCCCCGAACATCCCGCTCGATCAGCCCGGATCGCTCCATGCCCGACAGGAGCTGCGCGAACGCGATGCTCGAGCCGGGATAGCCGACGTCCGCGGCCAGCACCGTGCTGGCCATTCCGGCCTCGTCCTTGATCTCACCCGCCGAGAGGCGGGACATGATCCGGTCGCGCGTTCCGACAGCCCTGCGCCTCCTCATACCGGACTTCGGGTCGCCCATGACAGCACCTCTCCCATGCCAGTCACACGCGCCGACCCGCGCAGCACAAATCACTCGTCCGGCCGAGTTCGGCAGCGGCAATCACACCCCAGCCTGACTAGCCGATGTTCGTCATCATAGTGGCGGCATGTCCGGAAACGAACGGCTGGTACACCGATGCCGCATCCCATTGCGGATCGCGTCCCGGCGGCATTCACGCTTGGCCGCCAATGGCGATAATGCGGTTGCCTATGGTGCCTTCCGGCTTAACCATTGATCGCAAGCTGACGGACCGGGAGGGCTTGGTGGCAACGCTGGACGCCGATGAGGCGGTGACGATCCTTGACGCGGCCTACCGTGGCGTCACCGAGATGCTCGGCAGCCTGGCCGAAGCCGATTTCCTCGCACCGACGCTGTGCCTGGGCTGGACCGTCACGGACGTGCTCTATCATCTGCTCGGCGATCCGCGCCGTGGGCTGACGGCGATGATGACACCGGCCGGCGTGGCGGCCGGCACCGACTTCGTGTCCTACTGGAAGCCCTGGCAGCCGGGCACCGGCGACGCCCTCGCCAGGGCCAGAGCGTGGCGGCTGGCCGCGGCGGCGGTGATCGCCACCACCGGGCCCGGCTCGCTGGTGGAGTCATGGCGGGAAACCGCGCCGGCCACGGTCCGGCTGGCCCGGCTCGCCCCCTATCCGGTCGTCGCCACCCAGGGGCACGCGCTTACCGTCGCCGACCTCGCCGGCACCCTTGCCACCGAGGCGGCAATCCACCACCTCGACATGATTGCGGAACTGCCGGCCGCGCCCGGGCCCGCCGCCAGTTGCCTGGCCCTCGTCCGCCGCGTCCTGGATGGCCTGCTCGGCATTCCCGTGCCCACCGAATGGGATGACACGGTCTATGCGCTCAAGGGAACGGGCAGGCGCCCGCTGACCGCCGAAGACCGCGCCCGGCTTGGCGAACTGGCCGGCCGCTTTCCGCTGTTCGGATAATTCACCCGGCGGCCAGCACCGGATAACTAGCCAGGACCGCTGGTAAAATGCCGCGGGCATTGGCTCAGCGTGTCGACAATTCGCCATTGCGTGACCGAAGCGCCGGCTCTTGGTCATCGCCTCGGGCGGCCGGGATAAGGAGTGCCGGCATGATCGTCCTTAACCGGCCTATGGGGTGTTATCGTCAAGCATGGCGACGTGTGCGGGCGGGTCTCGGCCCGCTGCCGCGGAGCGGTGACCGGCCGTGTCACCCGGTAGCAGGTTACGGGTAACAAGGCAATGTATTTTTCCGGACGGCGGGCAGGCGCACCGGACCGGGGTCAATGGAGCACCCGTAGCCGAAACGACGCTCGTGTCAGGTGACACCGGCGTCATTAACGAATCCGCCAGTCTCCGGGATAAAACGACACGGGTGTCATGTGACGCCAGCGTCATTATTTGCATTCCACCGGGAGCTGTGCCGAAATAGACAGCGTGACGCGCGGTGCGACACCACTCAGTCATGGGCGCAGTCCTCTTAATGCGTCCCGGAGGGGCCGGTTGCGGGAGACCGTGAGCCCTGGTGATCGTCACGCCCGGGTGCGGCTGGGCGCCGCACAGGTAGACGGCGCACAGCTCACGTCCATCCCGGCCGGCACCGGACGGGCTGAAGCTGGCCGGCCTGACACCCAGCCGGGTGACTCGCAGGTCTCCCTCATCTCGGCGGGCGCAGCGGCGAAGGCGCCCGCCGAGAACTTTCCGGTCGCCATGCGGCTGCTGCCCGGGCGGTACCGGCGGCACCTGATGGCGGTCTACGAGTTCGCCAGGACCGTGGACGACATCGGCGACGAGACGCCGCCAGGGCAGCCAGGCGGCCCGGACGGGCGGCCGGACGCCAGGCTGGTGGAGCGGCGGCTGCGGCTGCTCGGCGAGCTCGACGAAGACATCGACAGGATGCTGGCAGGCGCCGCACCAAGGGCCGAGGTCATCGCGAGGCTGGCCCCGACCGTCGCCGAGTGCGCCATCCCCGGCCAGTTGCTCCGCGACCTCATCCAGGCGAACCGGCAGGACCAGCTCACCGCCCGCTACCAGACCTTCGGTGATCTGCTCGGCTACTGCGAGCTGTCGGCCAACCCGGTGGGCCGGATCGTGTTGCACATCTTCGGTGCCGTGTCGCCGCGGCAGGCCGAGCTCTCCGATCACATCTGCAGCGCGCTGCAGCTCGCCGAGCACTGGCAGGACGTGGCCGAGGACCTGAGGGCCGGCCGGATCTACATCCCGGCGGAAGACCTGGACAGATTCGGCTGCACCGAAGCCGACCTCGCCTGCGCCGCCGCAGGCGACAACGTGCGCGCGCTGATGTCCTTCCAGGTGGCCCGGGCGTCCGCCCTGCTCAGTGCGGGCTCGCCGTTGATCGCCACGTTGCACGGCGCGGCCAGGGTCGCGGTGGCGGGCTACGTGGCCGGTGGCCGCGCCGCGCTCGCCGCGATCCGCGCCGCGGACTACGACGTGCTGGCGGCCACGCCCCGGCCGGGCAAGCGCCGCCTGATTGCCGAGGCCGCCCGCGCCTACACGAAGGGGAGGTGAGCGCGCGATGGATGTGGCAGCCGCCTACCAGTACTGCGAGCAGGTCACCACGGCCCAGGCGCGGAACTTCTCCTACGGCATCAAGCTGCTGCCGCCGCCCAAGCGGCGGGCGCTGTCGGCCGTGTACGCGTTCGCCCGCCGGATCGACGACATCGGCGACGGCACGCTACCCGCCGCCGACAAGCTCACCGCTCTGGCCCAGGCGCGCGAGGCCGTGCAGGGCCTGGCCGGCGGCCAGCCGCCGGCCTCGGATCCCGTGCTCATCGCCCTGGACGACGCGTCCCGCCGGTTCCCGATCCCGGTGGCGGCGTTCGGCGAGATCGTCGACGGCTGCGTGGCCGACGTCAAGGGCACGAGCTATGCCACCTTTGACGAGCTGCTGCACTACTGCCGCTGCGTGGCCGGCTCGGTCGGCAGGCTCTCGCTCGGCGTGTTCGGTGCCGACGACCAGGCCGTGGCGGCGCCGCTGGCCGACGCGCTCGGCGTGGCCCTCCAGCTCACCAACATCCTGCGCGACATCCGCGAGGACTACCAGAACGGACGGGTCTACCTGCCCACCGAGGATCTCCGCAGGTTCGGCTGCAGCCTGGACGGCCCCGGCGCGGCGCAGCGCGATCAGCAGGTCGAGCCGCTGGCCAAGCTGGTCGGCTTCGAGGCCGAGCGGGCCCGCACCTGGTACGCCACCGGCATGCGCCTGCTGCCCATGCTGGACCGGCGCAGCGCGGCCTCGGCCGGTGCGATGGCCGGCATCTACCGGCGGCTGCTCGAACGGATCGCGGCGGCCCCGGCCGAAGTGCTCAAGGGCAGGCTCTCCCTGTCCACCGGCGAGAAGGTCTCCGTCGCCATCCGCTGCCTGGCCGGCATGACCATCCGCCCCCGGCCCAACCGGGCCCTTCCGGGAGCGGAGAGGCAGCCATGAGCCGGGTGGTCGTCGTTGGCGGCGGGCTGGCCGGGATCACGGCGGCGATCGCCCTGCGCGAGGTGGGCGCCGAGGTCACGCTGCTCGAGGCCAGGCCACGCCTTGGCGGTGCGACCTGCTCGTTCAGCCGCGACGGGCTGGTGGTCGACAACGGCCAGCACGTCTTCCTCCGGTGCTGCACCGCCTATCGCGGGCTGCTCGGCAGGCTCGGCATGACCGGTTCGGTCGTGCTGCAGGACAGGTTCGACGTCACCGTGCTCAGGCCCGGCCCGCAGACCCGGCAGGCGCGGCTGCGCCGCAACTCGCTGCCCGGCCCGCTGCACATGGGAGCGGCGCTGGCCGCCTACCCGCTGCTGTCGGCATCCGAGCGGCTCATGGCCGGCCGCGCCGCGCTCGCGATGAAGCGCCTCGACCCGGCCAGCCCGGCTGTAGACCAGCTCAGGCTGGGCGACTGGCTGGCGGCCCGGGGGCAGAGCGAGCGAGCCCGCCGTGCGCTGTGGGACCTGTTCACCGTGTCCGCGCTCAACATCGCCGGGGACGACGCGAACCTCGCGCTCGCCGCGACCGTGGTGAAGACCGCGCTGCTCGGCAAGCGGGACGCGGCCGACATCGGGGTTCCCGCCGTGCCGCTCGGCGACCTGCACGGCCACGCAGCCATGGAGTTGCTGCGCCGCCAGGGCGCGGACGTCCGGCTGAACGCCAAGGTCGCCGCCATCGAGACCGGCCAGGACGGCCAGTCCCGCGGGTTCACCGTCCGCCTGGGCCGCCATGCCGGCCCGGCGCCGGACGGGAACGGCGCGCCGGCCACGCTGCTGAACGGCAGCACCAGCGGCTCGGCGAACGGCGCCCTGGCCACCGGGGCGATCGAGGCCGACGGGGTGATCATCGCCGTACCGCCGGAGCAGGCGGCCCGGCTGATCCCACCGGCCGCGTCCGCCGCGGCCAAGGCGGCCCGCTCCTGGCGGGGGCTCGGCTCGTCCCCGATCCTCAACGTGCATGTGGTCTACGACCGGAAGGTGATGAGCCCGCCGTTCGTCGCGGCCACCGGCTCGCCCGTCCAGTGGGTGTTCGACCGGACCGCACAGTCCGGGCTGGCCCGCGACCACGGCCGGGTGGCCGGCCAGTACATCGCGGTCTCGGTGTCCGCCGCCGACGAGATGGTGGACCTCCCGGCCGCGAGGCTGCGTGAGATCTTCGTGCCCGCGCTCGGCGAGTTGTTCCCCGCGGCCGCCGTCGCACGGGTCACCGACTTCTTTGTCACCAGGGAACGACGCGCCACGTTCCGGCAGGAGCCCGGCTGCGAGCGGTTGCGGCCACCCGCTGCCACCGGCCTGCCCGGCCTGGCTCTCGCCGGGGCGTGGACCAACACAGGATGGCCAGACACGATGGAGGGTGCCGTGCGAAGCGGACTGAATGCGGCACGCGAGTTGCGCCGGTCACTGGGCGCGACCGCGCGGATGACCGCGGTGTCACACCCGGCGGGAGTATTCGGAGCGGACGCATGACCGCCGTGATGCCCGAGGGCGTGGTGATCGCCCGGGATCTCGTCGGTCCCGCGCTGGCAGCCTCGATCGACCGGCTGACTCCCGAGGTCCGGGCGGTGGCCGCCTACCACCTGGGCCTGACCGACGCCGAAGGCCGGCCGACCGGGTCGGGTGGCAAGGCACTGCGGCCCGCCCTCGCGCTGCTGTCCGCCCGGGCCACCGGCGCCGAGCCGAAGCGCGGCGTCCCGGCCGCGGTCGCGGTCGAGCTGGTGCACAACTTCTCTCTCCTGCACGACGACATCATGGACGGCGACATCGAGCGCAGGCACCGGCCCACGGCCTGGAAGGTCTACGGGATCGGCCCGGCCATCCTGGCCGGCGACGCCATGCTGGCGCTGGCCCAGGACATCCTGCTGGAGGAAGGCGGCGCCCAGGGAAGCTGGGCGGCCCGCTGCGTCAACGCCGCCGTGCTGCGGCTCATCGCCGGCCAGGGCTCGGACCTGGCCTTCGAGAAGCGCGATGACGTCACGCTGAGCGAGTGCATGACGATGGCCGGCGACAAGACCGCCGCGCTGATGGCCTGTGCCTGCAGCATCGGCGCCGTGCATCTGGGTGCCCCGCCCGCGCTGGCCATGGGCCTGGCCGGGTTCGGTGCCCACATCGGCTTGGCCTTCCAGCTCACCGACGACCTGCTCGGCATCTGGGGGGCACCGGAGATCACCGGCAAGCCGGTCCGGGCCGACCTGCGGGCCAGGAAGAAGTCGCTCCCCGTCGTGGCGGCCCTGAACAGCGGCATGACCCAGGGCGATGAGCTGCGCGAGCTGCTCGGCCGCCCGGAAGAACTCACCGAGCAGGACCTGATCCACGCGGCCCGGCTGGTCGAGGAGTCCGGCGGCAAGCGGTGGACCGAAGCCGAGGCGGACAGCCAGCTCGCCGAGGCGGAGCGCTGCCTGGCCGAGACTGACATGCCCGCCGACGTCCGGGCGGAGTTCTCCGCGATCGCCCAGTTCATCACCACCAGGCAGAGCTGAGCCACCAGGCGGAGCTGAGCCACCAGGCAGAGCTGATCCCTCAAGGAGACCGGATGACGCTGACGCAGACTGGGCCGCAGGCCGGAGCTGCCGGGACCCCCGAAGCCGCCCGGCTGACGCTCAAGCGTGCGCGCGACCACCTGGCCGGGCTCCAGCACGAGGCGGGCTGGTGGCAAGGCGAGCTCGAGACCAACGTCACCATGGACGCCGAAGACCTGATGCTGCGTCAGTTCCTCGGCATCGCGACGGAGGCTGAGAGCGCCGCGGCGGCCCGCTGGATCCGGTCCAAGCAGCGTGACGACGGCACCTGGGCCAACTTCTACGGCGGCCCCGGTGACCTGTCCACCACGATCGAGGCCTATGTGGCGCTGCGGCTGGCCGGGGACACTCCGGATCTGCCGCACATGAAGACGGCGGCAGACTGGATCGTCGGGTGCGGCGGGATCGAGGCGTCCCGGGTGTTCACCCGGATCTGGCTGGCGCTGCTCGGGCAATGGTCCTGGGACGCGCTGCCGGTGATCCCGCCCGAGCTGATCTACCTTCCGGCGTGGTTCCCGCTCAACATCTATGACTGGGGGTGCTGGGCGCGCCAGACGATCGTGCCGCTGGCGATCGTGGGCGCGCTGAAGCCGTCCCGGGCCTTGCCGTTCGGGCTGGACGAGCTGAAGACCGGGGTTGCGCCGTCCGGGAAGGACCGGGATCCCTGGTCGGTGCTGTTCAACGGTCTGGATAAGGCGCTGCACGTTTATGAGAAAGCAGCGTTCAGGGCGGGCCGCCGGCGCTCGATCGTGGGGCCGCCGGCGGAGCCGGACGGCCCTCGCCCGGCCATCGCCGCCTCGGTTAGCCCCACAGGGCGATGGGGGAAGGGACCGGCCGCAGCGGTCAGGCGGGCGGCGCTGCGGCGGTGTGCCGAATGGGTTATCGCCCGGCAGGAAAGGGATGGGTGCTGGGGTGGGATTCAGCCACCCTGGGTGTACTCGCTGATCGCGCTGAACCTGCTGGGGTACCGGCTTGATCATCCGGTGATGGCCAGGGGGCTGGAAGGGCTCAAGCGGTTCACGATCATTGAGGACGGGCCGGACGGGCCGACCCGGCGGCTTGAGGCTTGCCAGTCGCCGGTGTGGGACACCGTGCTGGCGATGGTGGCGCTGGGGGACGCCGGGGTCGCGCCGGACGACCCGGTCATGACCAGGGCGGCCACCTGGGTGCTGGATGAGGAGACGCCGGGGCCGGGGGACTGGCAGGTGCGGCGGCCGGGGACCGAGGTTGGCGGGTGGGCCTTCGAGTTCGACAACGACGGGTACCCGGACACCGACGACACGGCCGAGGTGCTGCTGGCGCTGCGCAGGCGCTGGCCGGTGGGCGGGGCGACGCCGCCGCGGGCGGAGGATGCCATACGGCGGGCTGTGCAGTGGCTGGTGGGGATGCAGTCGAAGGACGGCGGCTGGGGGGCGTTCGACGCGGACAATGACCGGCAGCTCGTGAACAAGCTGCCGTTCTGTGACTTCGGTGCGGTGATCGACCCGCCGTCGGCGGACGTGACGGCGCACATCGTGGAGGCGCTGGCACACGAGGGCATGGCCGGGTCGCGGGCGGTCCGGCGAGGGGTCACCTGGCTGCTGAAGGCGCAGGAGGCGGACGGGTCCTGGTTCGGGCGGTGGGGCGCCAACTACGTCTACGGCACCGGGGCCGTGGTCCCGGCGCTGATCGCCGCCGGGGTGAAGCCGGGCAAGCCGTGCATCCGGCGGGCCGTGGCGTGGCTGGAGGCTCACCAGAACGCCGACGGCGGATGGGGCGAGGATCTGCGGTCCTACGACGATCCGGCGCTGGCCGGGCAGGGTGAGTCCACCGCTTCGCAGACGGCCTGGGCGCTGCTCGCACTGCTCGCGGCCGGGGGACCGCGAGCGGCGGAGAACCCGGCGATCGAGCGCGGGATCGCCTGGCTGGCCACCACCCAGCGAGCCGACGGGACCTGGGACGAGCCGCAGTACACCGGGACCGGCTTCCCAGGCGACTTCTACATCAACTACCACCTGTACCGCCTGGTCTTTCCGGTCAGTGCCCTCGGGCGCTACCTGCGGGCTCTCGGGGGGGCGGCATGACGAGCCAGGTCGCCGATGGTGGCGCCGGGACCGTCCGGGAGCCGCTGCTGGTATGCGCGCCGCTAGGAGTGGAGGCGCGGGCGCTGCGGCGTGGGTTGCCCCGGGCTGGTGGTAAAGGCTCTGCCGTCGCGAATGCCGGGCGGGTTGTGCGCACCGGCTATGGACCCGTACGGGCGCACAAAGCCGCCGGTAAGTTCGCTGGGGAACCGTTCGGGAAAATGATCGTCGCGGGTGTGGGCGCGGGCTTGGATCCAAGCCTCAGGCCGGGCGACATTGTCGTCGGGACCGAGGTCGTAACCGACGGCGCGGACAGTGGCGTGCGGTGTGCGTCGGCGCCGCTGCTGGCCGGGGAGCTGCGCCGGGCCGGGCTGCGGGTGCGGACCGGGCGGATCGTGACCGTTGACCACCTGGTCAGCGGGACCGACCGGGAGCGGCTGGCCCGCACCGGCGCGCTGGCGGCCGACATGGAGTCCGCGCAGCTCGCGGCGGCGGCGGGTGCCAGGCCGCTGGTCGTGATCAGGGCGATCTCCGATATCCCCGGCCGGACCCTGGTGCACCCCCGGACCGTGACCGGTGGGCTGGCCGCGTTGCGCTCGTTGCGCAAGGCGGGACCGGTGCTGGAGCGGTGGGCGGCGGCGGCCGGGGAGCGGCAGGTGCTGCTGGCCGGGCCGCGGTCGTTCTGTGCGGGCGTGGAGCGGGCCATCGAGGTCGTCGAGCGGGTGCTCGACCGGCAGGGACCGCCGGTCTACGTGCGCAAGCAGATTGTGCACAACACCCGGGTGGTCAGCGACCTGGAGCAGCGCGGCGCCATTTTCGTCGACGAGCTCGACGAGGTGCCAGACGGGTCGACCGTGGTGTTCTCCGCGCACGGCGTCGCGCCGGCGGTGCGGCAGGAGGCGGCGGCCCGTGGGCTGACCACCGTGGACGCGACCTGCCCGCTGGTCTCCAAGGTGCATGCGGAGGTCCGGCGGTTCGCCGGCGAGGGGTACCTGGTCGCACTGATCGGGCACGCCGGGCACGAGGAAGTCGTGGGCACGCTCGGCGAGGCGCCACAGTCCACCGTGCTCATCGAGACCGAGGATGACGTGGCGAAGCTGACCCCGCCACAGCAGGACAAGATCGCCTACCTGATGCAGACCACGCTGGCCACCGACGAGGCCAGCGGGATCGCCGAGGCCATCACCAGCAGGTTCCCCAGTGCCCGCGGTCCGCGAAGCGACGACATCTGCTACGCGACCACCAACCGGCAGAACGCCATCCGTGCGGTGGCGGCCGAGGCGGACCTGGTGCTGGCGGCCGGTTCGGCCAACTCGTCCAACTCGGTGCGGCTGGTCGAGCGCGCCGAGCGGGCAGGAACGCCTGCCCATCTGATCGACGGCCCGGAGGACATACAGCTCAGCTGGCTGGAGGGCGTGTCCACCATCGGGCTGACCGCGGGCGCCTCGGCGCCACCCGCGGTGGTCGAGGAGATCATCGACGCGCTGCGCGGGCTCGGGCCCGTGCGGACCAGCGAACGTGTGATCACCACCGAATCGATCCGGTTCGGCCTGCCCCGAGAGGTCAGGAGAAAGTAACTGAATCCGCGCGCCGGGAATCGCCGGGGAAACCAGAGCCCTCCCGAGGAGGTAGGGGATTAATGAGCATGCCGTTGCGTCAGAGTCTGCGGATCGGCTCCTATCTGATCCGCCAGAAGCTGGCCCGCAATACGAAGTTCCCGCTGCTCGTCGAGCTCGAACCGCTGTTCGCATGCAACCTGAAGTGCGCGGGCTGCGGCAAGATCCAGCAGCCGCACACGTTGCTCAAGCAGCGCATGCCCGTCGAGCAGGCCATCGCCGCGATCGAAGAATCCGGCGCGCCGATGGTGTCGATCGCCGGCGGCGAGCCGCTCATGCACCCGCAGATCGACGAGATCGTCCGCCAGCTCATCGCCAGGAAGAAGTTCGTCTTCCTGTGCACGAACGCACTGCTCATGCCCAAGAAGCTGGACAAGTTCAAGCCGTCCCCCTACTTCGCCTGGGTGGTGCACATCGACGGGCTGCAGGAGCGGCACGACGAGTCGGTCTGCAAGGAAGGCGTGTTCGACGAGGCGGTCGCGGCGATCAAGGAGGCCAAGAGCCGCGGGTTCACGGTCAACACGAACACCACGTTCTTCACCAACGACAGCCCGCAGACCGTCATCGACGTGCTCAACTACCTCAACGACGATCTGGGCATCGACCAGATGCAGATCTCGCCGGCCTACGCCTATGAGAAGGCACCGGACCAGGAGCACTTCCTCGGCGTGACCGAGACCAGGGAACTGTTCAAGAAGGCCTTCGCCGGCGGTAACAGGAAGCGCTGGCGGCTGAACCACTCACCGCTGTTCCTGGACTTCCTGGAGGGCAAGACCGACTTCGGCTGCACCGCGTGGGGCATCCCGTCCTACTCGCTGCTCGGCTGGCAGCGCCCCTGCTACCTGATGGCCGACGGCTATGTGAAGACCTACAAGGAGCTGATCGAGACCACCGACTGGGACGCCTACGGCCGCGGCAAGGATCCGCGCTGCTCGAACTGCATGGCCCACTGCGGCTACGAGCCGTCCGCCGTCCTGGCCACCATGGGCTCCCTGCGTGAGTCCCTGCGCGCCATCCGGGGTCACTAGCATCCAGGCAGCCGTCGGGGTGGTGGCCGGCCCGCCGGGGGCGGGCGAGAGCACGGTGGCGAACCTGCTGCTGGCTGCCCTGAGGCCGGATCAGGTGCCGGACGGGCAGGGATAGAACATCTTCGCGTTAAGGTTCACGTCGAATTTGACCGCGGTGAACCCGTAGCCGGGCGCGTAGACGGTCTGGCAGTAGGTGCTGAAGTCGTGCTTGTGGCTGCACGTCTGCCCGGGGTTACAGACATAGTGATCCTGGGCGTACTCGGCCTCGCCGACCCACTTGCCGGTGGGCTGGTTCCTGGTGACGTCGGTGCTGAAGTCGTCCCAGCCGCACGGGGTGTGGCCGGCCTGGGCGGTGCAGGTGATCCCGTACTGGCTGCTGCCCTTCAGCGAGGACGCGAAGCACTGGTGATACCGGTAGCACTCCTCGACGACGGCCCCGTCCGCGTAGTGCCGTCCCCACCAGCTCAG
>Ga0070730_10002489_pt1 | contig 16742 bp, 16 predicted proteins | sample Coa_R1_3_FD_66447 | JGI IMG/M metagenome (GOLD analysis project Ga0070730, IMG submission 66447) | Surface soil microbial communities from Centralia Pennsylvania, which are recovering from an underground coalmine fire - Coalmine... | ecosystem: Environmental > Terrestrial > Soil > Unclassified ... | reverse complement strand
CCGCGCACCGATCGCTGCCAGCACCCTGCCGGGGCTTCACCTCGGGGTCACAGCGCGAGGTGCCAGCGCGGGGGAAGACCTCGTCCCCAACTGCACGTGAATTTGGGCACGTAACGGGCGCTGGGCCGGATTATCTGCGGCCCGCGAACCGGGTGTAAGCGCTCATATCACGGGTAGCCACCGTCGCTGCTGCTCCGGAGCGCCCCGGCGCTACTTCGCCATATGGCGACTGGCGATCGCATCCGCAGGCAGCGAGCAGGCACCGGAACCGAAGAAGGCGAACGGAGCAGCCGCGATGGCGGTACAAGAACCAGCCGGGCAATCCCACCAAGCACTGCATGCGGCCAATGAACAACGCACTATCGAAGCCTCCAGCCGGAACCGGAAGCTGGCCGCCACCGCTTTGATGCGGCTGGGCGCAGACTGCCCGCCTGAGTGGGAGGACGTAGCCACCGAAGTGATCCTGCACTCGCAGTACTCCTGGTCGCAGATCGCCCAGCGGCTGGGGGTGACCCGTGGCCAGGCGGTCTACCGGTTCCGGCGGCTGCTCATCGCGGCCGGCGTAGCCGACCGCAGCACACCGCCCCGGGATGTGCCAGGCCTCAGGTGACCGCCGGAGGCCACCGCACCGGGCTGCCGGGCCCGGTCCTGGGCAGCTAGGTCGTGATCCGTGACGGCTGGCGGGTGAGGCCTCGCTGTCAGCCTTCGTTCTCCGGCCATAGCCGGATGCTGCGCCGGGCCGCGTCGAGGATCAGTTGCGCATCGATGCCCGTCCGGGACTCGGCAATGCCGAACGCCGGCCATTCGCAAACGAACTCCACCGGCCCGGCGGGCGGCAGCGGCCAGGTCCACCACCGGGACACGAAAGAGTGCGGACCGCCACCACCGGCGAACGGGTACAGCACCGGCCCGGTCGGCTCGGAATCGCGCTCCGGCCTGTCGCCGGGACTCCCGGCCGCCTTGCCGCCGTCAGAGAACTGCAGACCGAACCGGAAGGACCGCCGGGCCGCGGCCAGGTCACGCGGCCCGCCGGGCAGGTGCTGCGCAGGATGGTCGGCGCTGGCCCGGATCCGCGCGGTCACGAAGATCTCCACCCCGGAGGAGAAGGCTGACAGCCCGGTGACCGCCACGGCGACCTGGCCGGTCCGCGCGAGCAGCAGGGTGTCGATCGAGACAATCCCGGGAAAGTCTGCCTCCGGTGGCTCCCACGGATGATGCCTCCGCGGAGGCGCCTGCTCGGGGGAGGGCAAGTCGTCAAAGAATCCCATGCGGGCAATTGTCGGCCCGGCCCAGGGCGCCGGGCCATCGGGTAGCACCCACATCCGCAGTGGGCTTAGGCCTACTCATTCCGGCCAAACGGAAGCCGGCTGCCGCGCTAGGCGGGAGCGGGCTGGGTCTCGGCCAGGCCGCCAGCGTAGAACCGGCGGGCCACGTCGATCAGCTCATCGAGCGGCGGCCACCATGGCCCGTGGGCCAGGGACCGCAGCGCGTCCAGCACGCGGGCGGCCTGGGCTGGGCCGTCACCGGCCACGGCCATGGCGACCCGGCGTGGCCGCCCGGCCCGCAGCGGGCCCAGGTACAGGTCCGGGCCGGTTCCTTCCGGCTGGGCGGCGGCCACCACCAGGTAGTAGTCGGGTAGCTCGAATCGCTTGTCCCGCCACGCTGCCAGCGCCTCCGCGGCGCGCTCCTCGAAGGTGGCCGCCGCGCCGGGCCCGCTCGCCACGTCCCACATCGCCCGCCAGGCCGCCGCCACACCGGCCAGCGGATCGTCGGGGACGAGGACGTAGGCGGCCCGGCGCCGGGCCGCCTCCCGCATCGCCAGTGCGCCCACCTCCCAGCCCGGCGCTTGCCCGGGCTCCGTCTGGCCCGTCCGGCCCTGCTGGTCAGCCCCGCCGGGGGCGTGCGCGACCGAGACGTTGCCGGACCGGCCAAGCTCGGCCAGCAGTCCCTCGCCGATGTCACCGGCCAGGACGACAATCGTGGAAGACTCACGCCGCATCGGCTCGATCCTAGGCCAGGGCGGCCTCGTCGTAGCCGGCCGGGGACGGCGGAAGCTCCGGGAACAGGTCCCGGTCCTGCACCCATTTTCGGGTCGCGGTGAAGACCTCTCGGGTATAGGGCAGGAAGACGATCCGCTCCCCGGTGCCGAAGGCCCGCACGTCCACCTGGTCGCGGTATTTCTCCGGCACGGCCCGCAGGTGGTAGTGCTTGTACGCCTCGGGGTGCAGGTCGACCTCCTGCTGTGCCCGCCGCAATGCGGCGAGGTACTTGTCGATGTCGGCCTTGCTGACGTCGGACCGGCTCACCAGGAACCCGATCATGAACGTGGCGTCGAGGACCTTGCGGAAGCCGAACGCCTCGGCGATGTACAGCGGCACGCCCCACATCGTGCCGGCCGGGACCTTCCGCTCCAGCAGGGCGTCCAGCCGTTCGTTGGGCGGCCCCTGGAAGCTGAGGCTGACGTCCCCGGGGGCCAGCACCGCCTCGAGGGCCTGCAGCGTGGCGAAGTGGCTCCCGGAGTGGTACCCGACCCCGACCGGCATCCCGGCGAGGTCTTCGGGACAGCGGATCGGCGACTCTGGTGGCACCATGATGGCGCACGGCGCGACCGAGTACGCGCTGGTCACGAGCTGCCCGGCGCCGCCGCTCGCAGCGGCGTTCGTCGCCCAGTGGCACGCGCAGCTCACGTCGGCGCCGTCACGGCCGGCCCCGAAGGTCTCGAACGCGCCGGTCCTGATCTCCCCGCTGCCGTCACGGTGTGGGGCGTGGATGCCGTAGTCGCCCTCGGGCAGGAAGGTGTAATCCAGGCCTTCGGCGGTGAAGTAGCCCCGTTCCTCGGCGACCCACTCCTGCAACCGGCCATGGGGCAAGATCTTCAGCGTCATCCGCAGCCTCCTCTGCCTGGCCCGCCCCTCGACGGTACGCCGCATCGTCGCGCGAATTCCAGGCCCCGCGCTGGTATCCTGATCCGCCGTGTGTGCCTAGAGTCGGCAGCAAAGGGCATCGGCTCCGCCGCCCGTTACCCATCCGTGCCGGGCGGCGGGCGCACCGGAAGGACGTGTTCGCATGACACAGCCCGCGGCGGCATCGCCGCCCTCGGCCCAGGTGCCTCCCGCCGAACTGCCGGCCTCGGTCCGCGACGCGGGGCTGGCGAACTGGATCCGCGAGCCACTGGATGACGCCGTCGACCGCAGGCGCCGCATCATCGTCCCGCCGGCCGTGGCGACGATGGGCACGGCGCTGAGCGGATGCCAGGGCACCCTGATGGCCCAGGCGCGGGGGCCTGGGGCGGTGGTCATGATGGGCGACAACCCGGCGCTCCCCCCCATGCCCGAGCGCCCCACCCTGAAGGACTTTTTCGCGCTGCGGCTCAGCAAGACCGGCACCAACCACATGCTGCAGAGCGCCAAGCTGGCCCGGGAGCACGGGCTCGGCGAGAAGGTGATCACGGCGTGCCTGCTGCACGACATCGCCATCGCCGGGCTGATCTCGGCCAACCACGGCTACTGGGGCGCGCAACTGCTCGCCCCGTACGTCGATCCGGAGGTCGCGTGGGCCATCGAGAAGCACGAGGCGCTGCGCTATTTCCCGGATGAGTCGGTGGGGTACACCTACCCGCAGTCCTACATCGACTTCTTCGGGCCGGACTACCGCCCGCCCGGCTACCTCCGCCGGGAGGCCGAGGCGGCGCGCCAGCATCGCTGGTACATGACCTCGCGGCTGATCACGGTTAACGACATCTATTCGTTCGACCCCAACACCGTCGTGGACTTCGGCGAGTTCGAGGACGTGCTGGGCCGCAACTTCCGGCAGCCCGCGGAGGGGCTGGGGTTCGACGGCTCCCCCGTCGCGCACATGTGGCGGACGATGATCTGGCCCAACAACTTCCTGTGACTGCTCGGCCGGGCCACTCGTCGCCGGACCGGGCAAGCTTCTCGGCGTGGCCTGCGCCGGGCCCCGGCACCGGTGAGGCCACGATCGGCGGCGTCGGCGCGGGTGAGCGGATCGTCGGTCAGCGCCGCCACGGCGGCCGCCGCCGACAGCGGGTTGGGTCACGCAGCGCCGCGTGCCAGCCGGGCTCGGGCAGTGAAGGATTCGCTCAGGTCGTGCAGGGCCCGGGCGGTGGCCAGGGCTGTGTCCACGGCCAGCAGCCGGGGCTCCTCCTCGCCGGCCAGCACGGCGTTGATGTGCCGGACGGCCGGTGTGAACGAGGCCTCCCGCGCCGCGGCCGGGTACCTGACCGGTTCCGCGCGCGGCGCGATGACCTGGTAGTAGTCCGTCGCGCCGGGGTGGAAGGGGTTGCTCAGGCAGATCCGGCCGGCGGTGCCTTCGAGGCTGCTGTAGGTGTCGTAGCCGCGGCCCAGCCCGGCCGACAGGTGCAGCCGCCGCCCGGCCGGGTACTCCAGCACGCCCCAGGTGTCCACGTCGACGCTGTCGCCGCCCCACGTGGCGCCGGCCCAGGCGGCCTGGTGCGGGACACCGAAGAACTCGGCGGCCAGGCGGATGGGGTAGCACCCGACGTCGTTCAGCGCGCCGCCCTCCAGTTCCCGCGAGTACCTGATGTTCGCCGGGTTGCCGGCCCGGAAGTGGAAGTTGGACTTGATCTCCATCAGCTCGCCGATGGCGCCCCCGGCCACCAGGTCCCGGATCCGGGCGATCTGGCCGTGGAACGGGAAGACGAACGCCTCCCACAGCAGCGTGCCGGTCTGCCGGGCCGCGTCGAGCACCTTGACCGTGTCGCCGAGGTTGCCGCAAAGCGGCTTCTCGCACAGCAACGGCTTGCCGGCTTCCAGGGCGCGCAGCGCCCACTCGGCGTGCAGGGAGTTGGGCAGCGCGAGGTAGAGCGCGTCCACGCCCGGGTCGTCGATCAGGTTCTGGTAGCCCTCGATGGCCCGGTCGATGCCGTTGTCCGTGGCGTACCGTTCCGTCCGGGCGGCCTCCCGGCCGGCCACCGCCGCGGCCACCCCGCCGGCCTCGCGGAGCCCGGGCAGGAACGCGGCACGGGCGATGTTGGCCGTGCCCACGATCCCCCACCGGATTGGGGCCTTCGGCCCGGTCACCTGGCGGCCTCTGGGACCGGGGCGCCGGGGGCTGCGGTGTCCAGCGGCAGGCTCACCCAGCGCCGCTCGTGGTGTGAGAGTTCCACGGCGTTGATCACCTCCTGCACCCACAGCCCGTCGTCGAAGTTGCCCTCGTTGCCGGGGAGCTCGCCGAGCACCTCGCTGGCGAAGTTCGCGGTGAGGTTGGCGTAGTAAAGGGTACGCCAGGACTCGCGCGGGCTCCCGCCAGGCGGGTAGTAGCCCGCTGGGACCTCGATCTCGCGGAACTCCACCTCGTCCGGCGAGGCGACGCGCAGCGTCTCGCAGATGCCGCGCTCCTCGACCAGCCGGGCGATGGCCGCGCCCTCGCTGCCGTACACCCGGACCTCGATGCCCGGGTAGTTCCCCACGGTCACGAAGCTGCTCTGCACCGAGCAGATGGCGCCGCCGGCGAACTCGCCGAGGAAGATGTCCCCGTCGTCGATGTTGAACCGGGTCAGCGTTCCGGTGCTGGCGGCGATGCGCTCGGGGATGAAGTTGCGCAGCACGCCGACCACGGCGGTGAGGTCGGACTCCATGAACCAGTGGCCGATGTCGATGACCGGGGCGCCGTACCCTTCCAGCGACGCCACCTGGATCCGCTCGGCACCGGGCCGCCCCCGGCCGCGCAGCGGCGTCTGCGGGCGCAGCCACTGCGAGTTCTGCTCGTAGGCGTTGAAGATGAACGGAGTGCCCAGGTCGCCCCGGGCAATCATGTCCTTCATGTAGCGGACCGCCGGGCTGTACCGGAACGTGAAGCCCACCTTCGTCTTCAGGCCCCGCTCCCGTGCCATCGCCGCGACCCGGGCGACGTCGTGATGATCGTGGGCGACGGGCTTCTCGCTCAGCACGTGCTTGCCCGCTTCGATGGCGGCGCGGTTGATCTCGAAATGCTCGCTGTCCCGGGTGACCACGTCGATGATGTCGATATCGTCGCGCGCCAGCAGGTCGGCGTAGTCGCCGGTGGCCACGCCGGCGCCGTACTTCCCGGCGGCCGCCGCGGCCCGCTCGGGGTCGGTGTCGCACACGCCGACGATCCGGCAGCGCTCGTCCCTGGCCCAGCCGGGCAGATGCGCCCAGTTGGCCCAGCGGCCAGCCCCGATCACGCCTATGCCGAGTCGCTTCCCTGCCATTCCCGTGACCCTTCCACCTCGTCGTGCCGCAGGCAGCGGGCCAGCCGTCCCGGCCCGCTGATCTCGATTAGCTCGGTCTCCCAGATCAGGCACTCATCGACGGCGAGCCGGCATCGCGGGGCGAACCGGCATCCGGCCGGCACGTCGATGAGGCTCGGCGGGGATCCGCTGATGCTCCGCAACTGGCCGCGCTGCTCCCCCTGGGGCACCGCGTCGAGCAGCGCCCGGGTGTAGGGATGCCGCGGCGCGGTGATGACCTCGGCCGCCGGGCCCTGCTCCACCACCTGTCCCGCGTACATCACGAGGATCCGGTCGCAGACCTCGCTGATCACCGCGAGGTCGTGGCTGACCAGGATCATGCTCATGCCGGTGTCCTGCTGCAGGTCCAGCAGCAGGCTCAGGATCTGGTCCTGGATGATGACGTCCAGCGAGGTGGTGGGCTCGTCGGCGAGCAGCAGCCGGGGCGAGGAGGCCAGCGCGATCGCGATCAGCGCCCGCTGCAGCATGCCGCCGCTGAACTGGAAGGGGTAGTCGCGCATCCGCTGTTCCGGCGCGGGAATGCCGACCCGGCGCAGCAGGCTGACCGCGCGCTCGCGGGCCTGTCCCGTGGAGACCTTCGCATGCGCCTGCACCGCCTCGATGATCTGATCGCCCACGTTCAGCACCGGGTTGAGCGCGGTCATCGGGTCCTGGAAGATCATCGCGAGCTGGCTGCCGCGCAGCGACTGAAGCTCGGACTGGCGGGCGTTGAGGATGCTCGCCTCGCCGTGCGGGTGGTAGATCACCTCGCCGCTGACGTGGCTGGTGGAGGGCGGCATCAGCCCCACGATCGTGCGGCAGGTGACCGATTTGCCGGACCCGCTCTCGCCGACGATGCCGAGGATCTCGGCCTCGCCGACGGTGAACGACACACCGTCCACGGCGCGCACCACCCCCTGGCCGGTGGCCAGGTAGCTGCGCAGGTCCCGGACCGTCAGCAGCGGCATGCCCGGCGCGGTCACCGGTCACCGGGCCGCAGCAGGTCGGCGAGGCCGTCGCCGATGAGGCTGAACGCGATGCCCACGAACACGACCGCCAGTCCCGGGATGGTGGCCAGCCACCAGGAGGACAGGATGTAGTTCTGGCCGTCGGAGATCATCGTCCCCCATTCCGGGGCGGGCGGCTGGGCGCCGAGCCCGAGGAAGCCCAGGGAGGCCGCGAGGATGATGTTGCCGACCGCGTCCACCATCGAGAAGATGATCACCGCGGACGCGGTGTTGGGCAGGATGTGCCGGAACATGACGCGCAGCCGCCCGTACCCAAGGGCGCGAGCGGCCAGGACGTATTGCTGCCGCTTGGCGACCACGGTCTGGGCGCGCATGATCCGGGCGTAGCTGACCCAGCTGGTGATCCAGATCGCCACGAACATGTTGAAGATGCTCGGCCCGAGCATGGCGATGATCGCGATGACCAGCACCAGGAACGGAAAGGCGAAGAACAGGTCCACGATGCGCATCAAGAAGCTGTCCCACCGGCCGCCCAGGTAGCCGGCGACCAGCCCGATGATCGTGCCGCCGACCAGGGTGACGCTAGTCGCGCCGAAAGCGATCGCCAGGTCGATGCGGCCGCCGTACAGGATCCGGGCCAGCACGTCCCGGCCGAACTGGTCGGTGCCGAGCAGGTGGCCGGGCGTCAGCGGCGGGGCGAGCGGGTGCAGCGCATCGATAGTGTTGGGCGACTGGCTGACCAGCACCGGCGCGAGCAGGATCGCGGCCACCGCGATCCCCAGCAGCACCAGCCCGATGATCAGCGTGAGCCGGCGGCGCACGGTGCTGCGGCGCCGCGCGGACGCGCGGGTCGCGGCCTGCATCAGCAGCTCGGACGGGCTGGCCGCCCACAGCGTGCTCATGTGCCGATCTCCTGGCCGACCCGGGGATCCAGCGCGGCCTGGACCACGTCGGTGAGCAGGTTGATCGCGACGATGAGCACCGCGAACACCAGCGTGACGCCCTGCACGACCGGGTAGTCGCGGTCGGAGACCGAGTTGACCAGCAGCGTGCCCAGGCCGGGGAGCGAGAACACGTTCTCCACCAGGACCGTCCCGCTGATCAGGTAGGCGAGGTTGACGCCGTACACGGCGACGACCGCGAGCACCGCGTTGCGGAACACGTGCCGCCGCAGCACCCGGCCCCACCCGATGCCCTTCATCTGGGCGGTGTCCACGAACTCGGCGCGCAGCGTGGTGATGGTCGCCGCGCGCAGGCTGCGCACCAGCACGGTGGAGAAGCCCAGGGCGATGGTGAGCGCGGGCAGGAACAGATAGTAGAGGTGGCCGGCCACGCCCGAGCCGAACCCGCTGATCGGGAACACCGACAGGTGCACGCTGAAGATCAGGATGAGGATGATGCCGAGCCAGAACGCGGGCATGGCGAAGCTGAGGGTGAAGAAGACCCGCGACGCCTGGTCCACCACCCGGCCGCTGCGCAGCCCGGCGGCGAACCCGATCGGCAGCGAGATCAGCCCGGCCAGCACGGCGGCGTAGGCGACCAGGAACAGGGTCGGCGGGATGTGCTGGAAGATCACCGTGGTGGCCGGCTCATGGTAGAAGAACGAGAACCCCAGGCTGCCGTGGACCAGGCGGCCCATGAACAGCGCGTACTGGGACCAGATCGGCCGGTTCAGGCCCAGGCCACTGTCTATGGCCTGGGCCCGGGCGTGGGTGTAGCTGCTGCCCAGGATCGCCAGCGCCGGGTCACCGGGGATCAGCCGGAGCAGGAAGAACGTCACCAGCGTGATGCCGAACAGGACGATGACCACGTGCACGAGGCGCCGGGGGAGCGACCCGAACCGGCTCACGAGCTACCTCCCGCTCCCCCGGCCGTCCGTCAGTGCGAGCTCACGGTGAGCGTCTCCAGCGACAGGTCGTAGTTGCCGAGTGGGGTCACGTGGAACCCGTGTACCCAGTTGCCCACCCCGTAGCGGTACGGGCTGTAGTCCACCACGAGGAACGGCGTCTGCTGGTAGACGGCCTGCTGCACCTGGTTGTAGAGCTGCTGGCGGACGCTGCTGGACAGTTCGCTGCGAGCCTGGTTGACGTCCTTGATGACCTGGCTGTCGCACCAGTAGCTGCTGAACGCGTTGGCGCCGCCCTGGCAGTCCGCGCCGAACGTGGCCACCTCGTCCGGGTCGATGATGTCGTTGGTCCAGTACCGCTCGCCCATCTGCGAGTGACCGCTGTCTTCCTTGCTGTAGGCGGTGGTCAGCTCGTAGTTCTGGATGTTGACGGTGATGCCGACCGCGGCGAGCTCCTGCTTGATCACCACGGCCTCGGCCTGCCCGGCCACGTCGCCGCTGACCGTGATCAGGAAGGACGTGAACCCGTGCGGGTAGCCCGCCTGGGCGAGCAACTGCTTGGCCTTGGCCGGGTCGTACGGGTAGGGCTTGAGGGAGCTGTCGTAGTACTCCATCCGGTACGGCAGGAACGACGCACCGGGGACCGCGTGGCCCTGGTAGGCGAGCTTGACGATCGCGTTCCGGTTGATCGCGTAGTTCAGCGCCTCGCGCACCAGCGCCTTCTTGAACGGCGGGTAGTGCTCGTCCAGCTGGATGAAGTCCACCCGGGTGGACGGGAACAGCTGCACGCTCAGGCCCGGCGTCTTGTCGATCTCGCTGACCAGGTTGCCCGGCGGGTTCTCGATGACGTCGACCTTCTTGCTCTCCAGCATCAGCACCCGGGTGTTGTCGTTGGGCACGATCATGACCCGGACCTTGGCGATCTTCGGCTTGGTGCCGTAGAAGTGCGGGTTGCGGGCCAGGTCCACCTCGGTGTCGGGGCTGAACGAGGTGACCATGAACGGCCCGCTGCCGACGGGGTGCTGGAAGAACGCCGCGCCCTGGGCCTTGACCAGCTTCTCCGGGACCACGGAGTAGGCGTACATGGCCAGGTCGGCCAGCAGCGGTGCGTGCGGCTGGGAGAGGGTGATCACCACGGTGCGGGGGTCCGGGGCGGTGATGGTCTTGATCGCGGTCAGCAGGAATCCCCAGCCGCCTTTGAACGCCCGGGACCGCTGGATGGAGTAGACGACGTCGGCGGCGGTGACCGGCATGCCGTTGGAGAACTCGGCGTTCGGCCGCAGGTGGAACGTGTAGGTGAGGCCGTTCTTCGCGATCGTCCAGGACGTGGCGAGGTCGGGGAGCAGCCCGGTGCCGGTCGCGTTCGGCTGGAGCAGGCGGCTGTAGAGGTTCTGGTCCAGCCAGATCGACTCGTTCACCGAGTTGGCCTCGGGGTCGAGGGTGTCCACCTTGACCGCGTTGGCGATCACCAGGGTGCTCAGCGTGCCGGAGCTTTGGGAGCCGTTGGAGCCGCCGCTGCTGCTACCGCCGCAAGCGGTGGCGGTGAGTGCGAGCGCCACGACGCCGGCGCTCAGCAGGCGGGACCGGAAGCCTCGGATCATCTCCGCCTCATTTCGTCGATTGTCGACAAGTGGCACTACTGTAGAAACGAGGGACCGGGCCGTCAATGGTACGGGGGCATCCGAAACATGACTGGAACAAACCGGCGCCCGGCCGGTGATCGGCCACAGCAATGGCAGAGCCAGCGCGGAGATGGCGGTCGCGGGCAGGGCCATGCGCCGACTGGCCGGCTGCCATGCCGCGGGGCTGGCTGCCGCGCCGCGGCCTTGACGAGTGCCGGGCATGCCAGTAATAGTCGCTGACAGTCGACAATCGACTCTGAACCTGCGGAAACTCGATGTCAGATGATCAGTTGCGCGTCCTGATCGCCTCCTGGCTGGAGCCAGAGCACGTGGCCCGGATCGAGGCGGCGGACCCGCGCGTGTCCGTTCTCTACGAGCCCGGCCTGCTGCCGGCGCCGCGCTACCCGGCGGACCACACCGGGGTGCCCCGCCAGCTATCCACGGCCGAGCTGGACCGATGGGCCGCTCTGCGGCGGCAGGCCGAGGTGAGCTTCGACTTCGACTGGCAGGCGCCCGCGGACATGGCAGCCAACTGCCCGCGGCTGCGCTGGGTGCAGGCGACCAGCGCAGGAATCGGCGGGCTGCTGGACCGGACCGGGCTGGCCCGGACCCCGCTGGTCTTCACCACGGCGGCCGGGGTACACGGCATCCCGCTGGCCGAGTTCGCCCTGCTCGGCCTGCTCTACTTTGCCAAGGGCATGCCGGCGCTGGCCGGCCGCAAGGCGGTACACCAATGGCAGCGGTACGCGGGCCGCCAGGTGGGTGGCAGCCGGGCGCTATTGGTCGGCCTCGGCGGGGCGGGCCGGGCGGTGGCCCGGCTGCTGGCCGCGGCCGGGGTGCAGGTGTGCGGGGCCGGGCGGCCCGGTCACCGCTACGACGTGCCCGGGTTGACGTCCTATGTGGCCTCGGACCAGATCCGCCAGGTGCTGCCGGAGATGGACGCGCTGGTGCTGGCCTGCCCGCTGACCGAGCAGACCCGGGGCCTGATCGGCACCGGGGAACTGGCGCTGCTGCGCCCGGGCGCGGTGCTGGTGAACATTTCCCGCGGCCAGGTGGTCGACGAAGACGCACTGGTGGCCGCGCTGCGGTCCGGTCACCTCGGCGGCGCGTGCCTCGACGTGTTCACCACCGAGCCGCTGCCGCCCGGCTCGCCGCTGTGGGACATGCCGAACGTGATCGTCTCGCCGCACTCGGCTGCCACGGTGGCCGCGGAGAACGGCCTGCTCACTGACCTGTTCATCGGCAACCTGCGGCGCTGGCTGGCCGGGCGGCCACTCCGCAACGTCTACGACCGGGCGGCCGGTTACTGACCCACCCGGCCGTGCGGCCGGCTACCGAGCCGCGCGGCCGCCCACGGAGCCGCCACCTCCCCGGAACGGGAAACGAGTAGAGAGGGAACTGGACATGACCGCAGACAAGGTGCGGGTCGCCGTGGTCGGCACGGGTAGCTGGGCGCAGCGGGCGCATATCCCCGGCTGGCAGCGGGACCCGCGGGCCGAGGTCGTCGCCCTCGCGGACGTCGACCCGGCGGCGCTTGCCGCGGCGGCCAGCGAGTTCGGCGTGCCGCGGGTGACCGCGGACTACACCGAACTGCTCGCGGACCCGGACATCGACGTGATCGACGTGGTCACCGGCAACCGGCCGCACTTCCAGGTCTCCTGGGACGCGCTGAACGCCGGCAAGCACGTGCTGTGCGAGAAGCCGGTGCACACCGACTACCGCAAGACCCGGCAGGCGGCGGCGCTGGCCGCCGGGCGCGGGCTGCGGACCAAGCTCGGCTTCACCTTCCGTTACGCCCCGGCGGTCCGGTACGCCAGGGAACTCATCGACTCGGGCTTCGTCGGCGAGCCGTACATCTTCAACGGGTTCGAGCAGAACAGCCAGTGGCTCGACCCGGCCACGCCGTTGCGGCAGGTGGACGCCGACGCCGATCCCGGCCAGATCGCCGTGTCCTCGATCGAGGGCTACGGCGCGCCGATCATCGACATCATGCACTGGTGGGTCGGCGCACCGCTGACGTCCGTGGTCGGCACCATGCGCAACTTCGTGCCGGAGCGGATGATCCGCGACACCGGCCGGATGGCCCGGGCGAACATCGACGACGGGGACATGTGGATCGCTGAGTTCTCCTCCGGCGCACTGGCCTCCATCCAGTCGTCGTACGTCACGATCGGCAACTACCCGGGTATCGAGGCGCGCATCTACGGTTCGGCCGGGGCCATCATCGTCCGGCTTGTGGACGAGTTCGGCTGCTGCCAGACCATCAAGACCGCGCGCGGCGACGCGGTCGAGTTCACCGACGTGGACATCCCGGACCGGTTCTTCCCGCCCGGCGGGCACTCGGGGGAGCCGTGGGAGTACCTGTTCTACTCCAACCTGGTGGCCGACTTCCTCGACGAGATTTGCGACGGCACCCGGCCGAGCCAGGGCGACTTCGCCCAGGGCGCGCTGGTGCAGGAGACCATCAACGCGTTCGAGGCGTCGTACCGTACCCGGGCCTGGGCCAGCTTTCCGCTGGACACCGCCGGTTCCCCCCTGGACGCCGCCGGCTCCCCCCTGGAGGCCGCCGGGGGCACCCGGTGAATGTGACCACGAACGATCCCCGGCTGGTGCGCCAGGTGCTGACCGGCGAGGTCTGGCCACCGCTGGCCGACCGGCACGTCTACCGGACCGGGCCGGACGGCCAGGCCTTCGCCCTGCCCGGCATGGGCGGGATGACGCTGGGCGTGCACTGCGGCGACCCGGCCACCGGCTACGCCTCCGATCACCTCGAACCGGGTGCCTCGGTGCGGCACCGTGACCCCGGTGCCAACATGGCGTTGCAGTTCCTCACCTGCGTCGGCAACGCCGTGCGGGTGGCGTCCGGGCCGGCTGCCGGGGCGGTGGGCCATGTCATCGGCCAGCACGCCTACGTGCTGGTGGACTTCGCCGGGCCGGTGGCCGAGCAGGTGACCACCGGCGACGCGGTGACCGTGACCGCCGTCGGTCAGGGGCTCGCCCTCCCCGATCACCCGGCCATCGTGGTCAAGAACTGCGCCCCCGGGCTGCTCGCCGGGATGCCTGGCGGCACCCGGCCGGACGGCCGCCTCGAAGTGCACGTGGCGGCCCGGATCCCGGCCGAGGCGGCCGGTGCCGGGGCCGGGATGGTCTCCGAGTACGCCAACACCGACCTGATGGGCGCGTACGCGGGCCTCGGCGAGGACCTGTCGCTGGGCCTGGAGGGGCTGCGGGTCGGCGACATCGTGGCGGTGGCCGACGCCGACCACCGTTTCGGCCGTGGTTACCGGCCCGGCTTCCTGACCATCGGGGTGATCTCGACCGGCCAGTGCATGTTGTTCGGTCACGGGCCGGGCCCGAGTTCGCTGATGAGCGGCCCGGCGGATGCGTTCGCACTGGTGGACGACCCGGATGCGAACCTGGCCAGCTGGCTGCACGGCGATGCGGAGCCAGGGCTGTGAGCGCCGGGAACGACGGTGGCATGCGGGCGGTGGCCGTCAACATGCTCGGGGTGGTGGAGCACCCCTCGCTCGGCGACACGCCCTACCGGGTCGACGCCGACGGGCGTCCCTACCTGCCGGTCGGGGACGGCGGGCTGGTCCTCGGCGTGCGGCTGGGCGACCCGGTGTCGGCCGTGGCCGGTGACCATGCCGCACCCGGCGCCTGCCTGGTGCACCCGGAGCCGGCCGCCCGGCACGCCCTGGTCAGCTATGGGTGCATCGGCAACCCGGCGGAGGTGCGGACCGGCCGGGCGGCCGGCGCGCGCGGCACGGTCCTCGGCAAGCGGGGAGAGGACGGGCGGCTCATCACCGCGTTCCGCCAGGAAGACCTGGCCCGGTTGCGGCCCGGTGACCAGGTGACCGTCCGGGCTTCCGGCCAGGGCTGGCGGCACCCCGGCGTGCCACCCGGGGTCGTGGTCATGAACGCCGGGCCGGGACTGCTCGGCGCGCTGCCGGTGTCGTGGCCGGGCCACGGCCCGCTGACCGTCGGCGTCCGGATGATCCTGCCCAGCAGGCTGGCCGGGAACGGCATCGGCAGGCCCGCCGCGGCATGGGACCTGGACCTGCAGCTCGCCGCCGGGGACAGCGACGCTGGGGACGGGGTGCCGCACGGCGCGGACGTGCTGCTGCTCGGCGACCTGGCCGCGGTCAGCGACCTGGACGCCCGGCACAACATGGGCTACCGGCGCGACTGGCTGACCGTCGGGGTGGTGGTGCACGGCAGCAGCCCGCTGCCCGGGCACGGGCCCGGCCTCACCCCGATCCTGACCGGGCCCGGATCCGCGCTGGCGGCGGCCGCGGATATCAATGGTCACATCGGTTTGACCGAATCGGCACTGGGGCTACAGTGACGGACGACGGCTGCAAAGGAGGGCCCGGTGGGGGGAACGCTTGAGCACGTCTCTCTCCCGGAGGCAGTCGGCAAGGCTCTCCGGCGCAGGATCCTGAACAACGAACTGCCCGCGGAAACCCGGCTGGTCGAGGCGAACCTGGCAGCCGAGTTCGGGGTCAGCCGGGGCACCATCCGCGACGCCATGCGCAGCTTGCACGCGGAGGGCCTGATCGCGATCGTGCCGCGCCGCTACAGCGTGGTGACCAGGATGTCGCAGGGCGACGCCGAGGATGTCTGCTTCGCCAGGTACGTGCTGGAGGACGGCAGCGTCCAGGCCGGTTTCGGGCCGAGCCGCAAGGAACTCGCCCGGGGGCTGCGGGTGGCGATACAGCGGATGTCCGCCGCCGCGGTCACCGACGACATGGACGCCCTGGTCGAAGGCGACACCCGGTTCCATGAGCTGCTCATCGACGTGTCCGGGCGGCGCAGGCTGAAGGACCTGTGGGGCATGCTGAACAGCCAGATGGGCGCGCTGATGCGCGCCGAGATCGAGCGCCAGGGCATCGACCTTTCCGAGGCCGTGCACCGGCACCGGCCGATCGTCGAGGCGGTGGAGGAAGGCGACCTGAACCGGCTGCGCGCCGAGATCCGCAGCCACTACCTGACCGGCTTCCCGGCTGACCACTAACCGGCTGGTTCCGGTAACCGGTGGTTCCGGCCCCTAGCCAGGCGGCTGCGGCGCCGCGAGGGTCGGCGCCGCCGGGGCCGCGCCGTGCAGATGGCAGGCGACCGTGCGCCCGCCGGGCAGCCGGATCAGCGGCGGCTCCTCCTCCCGGCAGCGCGGCATGACCATCGGGCAGCGCGGGTGGAAGTGGCAGCCGGTGGGCCGGTCGATGGCGTTCGGCAGCTCGCCGCCCAGCGCCGGCTTGGCCGCCTTCCGCTTGGTGGTCAGCCTCGGCGCCGCCCGGACCAGGGCCTGGGCATAGGGGTGCAGCGGGTCGGCGAAGATGTCCGCGGTGGGCGCCTCCTCCACCACCCGGCCCAGGTAGAGCACCGCGGTGCGCTGGCTGATGTGCCTGGCCACGTCGAGATCGTGGGTGACGAAAAGGTAGGTGAGGCCGCGCTCGTCCTGCAGCTTGATCATCAGGTTGAGCACCTGGGCCTGGATCGACAGGTCCAGCGCGGAGAGTGGCTCGTCGGCGATGATGACTTCCGGCTGCACCGCGAGCGCCCGGGCGATCCCGACCCGCTGGCGCTCGCCACCGCTGAACGCCACCGGCCGGCGGCCCGCCTGGGCCGGTGACAGCCCGACCGTGCTGAGCAGTTCCGCAACCCGGTCCGCCCGGCAGGCCCGGTCCACGACGTTGTGCACCTTGAGCACCTCGGCCAGGGACTGGCCCACGGTCATCGTGGGGTTCAGCGACGAGTAGGGGTCCTGGAACACGCCCTGCACCTGCCGCCGCACCGCGCGGGCCGCCTCGCTGCGCCGGTCGAGGATGCTGGTGCCCCGGTAGCGGATGTCACCCGATGTCGGCCGGTACAGCCCCAGGATCAGCCGCCCGAACGTGGTCTTGCCGGACCCGGTCTCCCCCACCAGCGCGAGCGTCTCGCCGCGGTGGATGGCCAGCGAGATCCCGTCCACCGCCTTGAGGGTGGGGCGCAGGCCGCCGTGACGGCGGGCCAGCCCGCCGTGGCCGGTGGCGAAGTGCTTGGACACCTCGATCGTCTCGATGATCGGCAGGTCATCG
>Ga0070730_10002488_pt1 | contig 16746 bp, 21 predicted proteins | sample Coa_R1_3_FD_66447 | JGI IMG/M metagenome (GOLD analysis project Ga0070730, IMG submission 66447) | Surface soil microbial communities from Centralia Pennsylvania, which are recovering from an underground coalmine fire - Coalmine... | ecosystem: Environmental > Terrestrial > Soil > Unclassified ... | reverse complement strand
TCGCCACTAACACGCGGTCGCCCAGCGTTGCGCCATGGACCACTGCGCCGTGTCCAATGCTGCACTCGTCGCCAATCACGCAGGGCGCGTCCTCATCGACATGCAGCGTGCAGTTATCCTGAATATTAGCGCGGCGGCCAATCGTAATCGGCGCCGTATCGCCGCGCACGACGGCGTTATACCACACGCTGGACCCCTCGCCAATGGTCACATCGCCAATAATCATCGCGCCCTCGGCGATAAAAACATCGGGCGCGATCTGCGGCCATTTGCCGCGATAGGGCAAAATGGGCATCGTCCCCTCCATCAAGCATTTCTGGGACAGGCTCTCCGCTTCTCCACCTCTCCAGTTTTCTCCACCTTCTCCACTTCTCCACCTCTCCGCTCCTCCATCTCTCCGCCTGCGCCAATCACCCGGCGCGCGCCACAATACAATTCCACCAATCGGTGATTATAGCGTTCGGTAGAGGCTGGATTCATGCTCTGGTGGATCACCTGATTGGCAGTCACGCCCTCGGCATGAATCAGTTCACCCTTGCCCAGCGAGATGGCTACATGAATAACACGCCCCTCTTTCGCAAAAAAAAGCAGATCCCCAGGGCCGGGCGCGCCTTCTGGCGCGACGGAGAGGGCTGCGAATTGCTGGCGGGAATCGCGTGGCAAGCTATAACCTGCCAGGCGGAAGCAAAGCTGCACGAATCCGCTGCAATCGATCCCCTGGCAGGTTGTACCGCCCCAGAGATACGGCGTACCTAGAAAGCGGCGCGCCGTTTCGATCACAAAGGTCACATCGCGCTGGGGAAAGGGCTGCGCTGATGATCGCACTGCCACATCGGCAGCGCGCACCCAGCCAACTGCTCCGCCGGGCAGAGCAATTGGCAGTCGCTCTGCATCGCCAACAGGTCGTAGCAATGGCAGCGCCGTCGAGAGGAAGAGGGTATCGCGCTGCTCTGCGCCTTGCTCAGCCTGAAACAACGGCGTCGAGAGGGCCGTCACGACGATCACCTCATCAGCAGAACCGACAGATGCAGACAAGGCCAGGTGTTCGGCGCGCACCCAGCCTTCATAATCGATCAATTGCACCTGCTGCCAGCCATTGCGGGCAGGGCCAGGCTCGGCCCTGAAGCCCAGCAGCGCCTGGGTCACTAACTCCGACTGCGCATCCGGCGCGCGGCGCACATCGGCCACGCCGACACAGATAGCTGTGCGCATATTGCCTCACCTGGCCTTCCTGGTTTTTTACTTCCGCCTATAAGAAGAAGGCGACCACCCCAACCATGACATAGAAGATCGTCAGTAATAACCCTTCCAGCCAGGTAGACTCGCCATCCAGGCTGATCAGGGGATAGAGCAACGTCGCCAGGCCAAAAATAACCAGTTCCAGCGGCCTAAAGACCAGACCAAGCGGCTGGGTAAAAGCAAAGCTCACCAACACCAGTACGGGCGCCACCAGCAGCGCGACCTGAATCGAAGAGCCAGCCGCGATTGCCATACTCACATCCACGCGATCTTTCAGCGCCATCTGGATCGCGCTGGCGTGTTCGGCGGCATTGCCCACAATGGGCACAATAATCAAGCCGACAAACAACTGTGTCCAGCCAAGCTGATGTGTGACCGGCTCAATGGCGCCAACCAGAACCTCGCTGACAATGGCGGTAGCCACCGTTGCCACCGCCAGCAACCCTATCGAACGCCAGAAACCCTTGCGGTCCGACTTGCCAGGGACTGAAATCTCTCTTGTCCCAGTGGTGGGAGGACCAGGCAACGCCGGTTTTGCCTGGGCAGCGCCAGCCGCCTCTTGCGCCAGTTCCACTTGCTGCTCATCGGCCAGAACGGCGCTGGGCGGAACGAGCGGTGGCCCATCTTCTTCGGGAGCCGGAACCCGGCCCTCGCGTACCTCAGACGGCTCCTGGCGCGGCTTGTCGCGCACATGGAAAACGGTATACGCCAGATAGGCAACATAACTGAAGAGCAAGAGGATCGAAAATGTCACGCTAATGGCGTTGATATTGACTCCTGGCCCCCGCTCGCCAGGGATGCCCGTTTGCCCAACCGCATTCGCCAGCGCAGGCAAAACCAGCCCGACAACCGCCAGGGCCAGCATCGAAGCATACTGCCCAGCGTTGCGCGCATCAAAATACTGCCGACCATTGCGCCACCCCCCCAGGAAGAGCGCCATGCCCAGCACCAGGAGCGTATTGCCAATGATCGAGCCGGTAATGGAAGCGCGGACGACATCCAACAACCCAGCCTTCAGAGCCACAATGCCGATAATCAACTCTGGCGCATTGCCAAAGGTTGCGTTGAGCAACCCACCAACCAACGGCCCTACGTGTTCAGCAAGTTCTTCAGTCGCCTGCCCAATCAGCCCGGCCAGCGGAATCAGGCCAATAGCCGCGGCGGCAAAGATCAAGACTTCTGACCAGTGCAGAAACTCCGCCAGAAATGCCAGGGGAACAGCCAGGAGCAACCAATACAACCAGCGTGCCATCCAGTGTCACACACCTTCCCTGCGAGGGCTAATAGCAGCAGCTATCCTTAAAGCCACAGTTTTGACAGATGGCTTCACGCCCCCCCTTGAGATCGCTCATGGGAGAACCGCATTGTGGGCAGGACTGCTCACGCTGGGATAGAGCGCGTAATAGGTGGGGGCTTTTAGGAATAGAATCAGATCGCACGGTCCCTTGTCCGACGGCCTGTGGCGAGGGTTCCTGCTGCATCTTTGCTTCTCCCGCATCATCTAAAATTCATGCGTTCATCACGAGACACCCCTGGCGCTCAAGACGACATCATGCCGATGAATCCAGGCACGATGCGCCCAAGGGCATGATAGCACGCGGCGGGGTTAGGCAGCAAGGTAGCTACCGTGCTCAAAAGCCCAGGGAAGCAGGTATCTGCTTCCCTGGGCTTTTGATGACTTGCGGGCGATGTTCAGCCCTTTATCCGATTAACGTAGCGACGAGGGGAGAATCCCCAACTGCTCACGATACTTGGCGACAGTACGACGGGCGACCCGAATGCCGCGCTCACAGAGCATATCGGCCAGTTCCTGATCGGTCAGCGGCGTAAGTTCGTGACCAATCAGGTCTTTAATGACATCCTTGACGCTCAAATTAGCGACAAAGAAGTGGCTAAAGGGGATGACCTCACGACTGGGCAGCATGACGAACTTGGAAGCCGTTGCCCGGCTGACCGTTGATTCGTGCATGCCTAATTCTGATGCCACCCGCGCGCGGGTGAGCGGGCGCAGATGGCGGATGCCCTGATCCAGGAAGTCTTTCTGAAGGTCAACGAGACAGCGGGTAATCTTATACAGTGTCTGGCGACGCTGGTTGATATTGGCAATGAAGAGTTTCGCGCGCGACACATACTGCTGAATGTGACGGCGCTCATCCTCGGTCAGCAACGAGTGGCGCCCACTCACCTCACCATACAACTGCGAATACGAGGAACTGACATGCAGGTAAAACCGCTTGGATTCGACGACCTCCACATCATAGAGGTAGCCCTCATAGATCTGGCGGCGGCTGATAATCACATCCGGCATGATATGGCTGGTGTGTTCGCTGCCATCTGCCAGATTTAAGCCAAGGTAGCCGCGCGCAGGATGGGGGTTGAGGTTGCGCTTGATAAACTCACTGACCTGATGCACCATATCGCTGGTGACCCCTAACTGGGCAGCGATCTGGCCGTACTTATGTTCGCTCAATTGGGTGAGATACCGGTCAATAATCTCATAAGCATAGGGCTGGTAAAGTCCCTGTGCCTCGATATACTTCAACTGAATGAGCAAACATTCACGCACATTACGGGCGCCTATGCCGATTGGCTCCATCGCCTGCAAGTGCGCAATAGCACGCTCAACACGCTCCGGGGACACACCAAACAGGTTGACCACTTCATCAACAGTGCAAGACAAAAAGCCTTTATCATCGAGGTTGCCCACCAGATACTCAATCATCTGAGCATCTTTTGAAGGCAACTGCGCCTGGAGCGAGAGCGTCAAATGCTCAGCCAGGCTCATCTGTGCAGGAACGTGCGTCGTCGGGTCAAATTCCTCGTCATCTCCACTGCCCGATGTTGCCTGAAATTGCCAGAGTGTTGACTCATCCAAGAACTCTTCGCGGTCCGAAACTTGCTGCGAAGAAGGGGAAAGTGACAGGCAATTGGGGCAAATGGTCCCCTGGAGAGGACGACCACAAGTCGGGCAAACCGGGTTCTCTTCCATTTCAAGCGCTGGATTCTCGGCCATCTCCTTGCTAATCAAGGACTGAAGCTCGGCTGAGGACAACGCCAGAATATGGTTAGCAGCGACGAGCTGCGGGGACGCACGCTGGACCTGCACCGGGGCATACGTCTGGTTCAAGTCCATAGACATGGGTGAGGCTCCTCCCTTATTGGGATAGCAAAAGTCGTACCAACCTTCTGGCTGAAAGCAAATTCCGTGCCAATCTCAGCCATCGCTATTCGGGATACCCATGTTCTCGTCCGGTCTTGATCCAATCAACCCGATAAGCCCAGCCTTTGATGAAGGAAGCTCGTTTTCCCAAAAGGAACAGAGAACGCCAGACAGCCAAAGAGAGCAACGCTCCAGTGAACGCTGCCCTCTTTATCAAACCTGTCGCTCCGAACCAACGGTCCAGGAGGAGCTAGAGATCGGCCACGTGGCGGCGATCAGTGCGGCGCGGCGCTTCGCCACCTTTCTTCCCAATCCGGGAGTAGTAGTCAGGGCCGTGCTTGGTTTTGACCGCCTCGCCACCCTTTTTGCCGATCTCAGAGAAAAACATCGAGCCATGCCGCTCGCGCACGGCCTCACCGCCCTTTTTGCCGATCTCGGAGTAATACTCAGAGCCGCGCTCCATTGCGATGGTCTGGCCGCCCTTCTTGCCTATCTGAGCATAGAAGACCGCGCCATACTTCTCTTTGACCGTCCGGCCACCCTTGCGGCCCGCTTCAACGACGGTTGTAATCGCATGCCCATCACGCATCTCCTTCGCCATAGACCTCATTTCCTTCCTGCGCTTTTCCGGGGCGCACTTTCACCAGCGGGCGCTGGGATAGCGCTCGTTGTCTGGACCACAAAAACCAACTAAGGGTCATTGAAACCTCGCCTCGCCTGGTAGCAATAAGCGTGCCATCAAAGAACCTTCCCATGACCGTTCGATCTCCAAACGCTTGATCTCTTGGCCTTGCATCGGCGAGCGATCTCCAGCTATACTGCCCAAAGAACTGCTATTCCTGATGAATCCGTACTTGAGCGAGGAGGCGCATGCCAACAACGTTACTTGATGGGCGAGCGCTGGGCGCTCGCATCAAAACGGAACTCAAACAGCGCGCGCTAGAATATCGCGCCGCGCATGGCTACCTCGCCCGGCTGGCCCTGGTCATTGCGGGCGCGCATCCAGCCGCGCGCCTGTATAGTGATCAGGTAGCGCGTTCCTGCGCCGAGATCGGACTGGAGTGCATTGCCTACACCTACCCATTTCGCGTAGAGGAAGAAGAACTGCGCCGCGCAGTTGGGAACCTCAGCGCCGACCCGCTCTCACGCGGCGTTGTCGTCTTGCTGCCGCTGCCCGCGCATATCCAGCAGCGCGTTGTCACTGAGGTCATTGCGCCAGAGAAAGATGTAGATGGGCTGGGGCCACGCAACGCGGGAAATATGATGCTTGGCTTTCCCAGCTTTATTCCCAGCACGGCCTCTGCGGTGCGCGAGTTATTGCGTGCCAGCAATATTCCACTTGCCGGGCAACATGTGGTCATCGTTGGCAGGAGCAATGTTGGTGGGAAGCCAATTGCCTTGCTGATGCTGCGTGGGCACGCGACGATTACAATCTGCCACTCGCACACACCCAATCTAGCTGAGATCACGCGCACGGCAGATATCCTGGTCGTCAGTACCGGGCGGCCAGGGCTAGTTACTTCCGAGATGGTCAAACCAGGCGCAGTTGTCTTTGACGCGGGGATCAATGACGTAGATGGGCGCATCATCGGCGATGTGGATTTTGCAGGTGTGAGCCAGGTCGCCTCTCATCTCACACCGGTTCCCGGCGGCTTGGGACCGCTCACCAACCTGATGCTCATTCGCCACACACTCGTCGGGCCGGAGGTGGATTAAGGGGGCGTAGGCCAGGACGAACGCTTGCTCTGATTGAAAAACGAAACGATACTATTAGAGTACCAGGCGCTTGAAGGATTCAGCCAGGGCCAGGCCAGTGTGTTGGCCGGTTTCTTCGGCGCGGCGGCGAAAGGAGGCTTCGAGCGCCTGCGCGTCCCCCGTCTGGCTGGCGTGTGCCAGGCGAGCAGCAATCTTGTAAGCGAAGGTCGCGCTGATGTCTACATAATGATCGGGCTGCGAGGTGGCAAAGAGCCAGACCTCTGGGGTAATGTGCGGCTGTAAGCCTTCGTCACGTACCTGCTCAGGATAGTGCAGAGGATCGCGGGCAAAAGGATAGAGGGCATCCAGCGCGACACGCCCAACAATACGGTGATCTCGATGCGCGGTATAAAGCGGCCAGGGATAAACCGAGTCGTGAGTCAGGCAGAGCAACGGACGGAAGCGGCGAATCTGGCGAACCAGTTCGCCGCGAAAAGCGGGCGTATCTTCCAGGCCGCCATCGGGGTAGCCCAGAAAGACCACCTCGGCCACGCCGAGCCGACGGCACGCCTCGCGCTGCTCCTCCTCGCGCTGCCGGGCGATGGCCTCTGGGCGGGCATCTGGTGCGGTCGTCCCTTTCTCTCCAGAGGTGCAGACCACATATGTCATCTGCGTGCCCGCATCAACCAGCGCCGCAACGGTCCCGGCGCACCAGGATTCGGCATCATCAGGATGCGCAATGATCACCAAACAGCGCTCAAATGGTCCGAACATCGATGACTATACGACTCCCCGCACTACCGTCAATTCTGTCAATTCTGTCAATTCTTCCTCACGGGCCTACTTCACGCCTGGCTCCGTCCATCGCCCAAGAATGGCGCCCCCTCAAGAATCATGCACAGCTTCAGACGTTCGCTTTCTGAAGTTCAAGCAACTGGCGAATCCCCTGCCCGGCCAGGTTCAGCAACCCATCGAGCGCCTCGCGCGAGAACGGGAGGCCCTCCGCCGTCCCCTGCACCTCCACAAATTCGCCTTTGCCTGTCATCACCACATTGAAGTCCACCTGTGCCCGCGAATCCTCAGAATAGTCCAGGTCCATCAGAGGCACGTTATCCACTATCCCAACGCTGATGGCGGCGACAGCGTTCTGCGCCGGATGGCCCTTTAGCAATCCTTGCTTCAGGAGCGCCGTGCAGGCGCGATGCGCGGCAATATACGCGCCGGTAATTGAAAGTGTGCGCGTGCCACCATCGGCTTGCAAGACATCGCAGTCTAGCGTCAGGGTGCGCTCGCCCAGCACCTTCAGGTCCAGCGCGGCGCGCAAAGATCGCCCGATCAGCCGCTGAATCTCCTGCGTGCGCCCGCTGGGTCGGCCAGTCATGGACTCGCGCCGGGTGCGCGTCTTGGTGGCACGGGGCAGCATGCTATATTCTGCCGTCAGCCAACCCTGGCCGCGTCCCTCCAGAAAAGTCGGCACACCCTCTTCAATGCTGGCGGCGCACAGCACGCGCGTCCCCCCAGCCTCAATGAGTACCGATCCTTCGGCAAAGTTCAGATAATCAACAACGACGTTGATCGGGCGCAGTTCATCTGGCGCCCGGCCATCCACACGCGGCATGCTTACTCCTCAGGCCATTCTGGCGCATCCTTAGGGACCAGATTACGGCGGGCGGCGTCCGCCAGTACCTCATCATTTTTAATCTGCTCAAACGGAGTATGGCAGGCCCGGCAGTAATACTGCGCCGTCAGCAACTGCGCGCCAAAGAGCGAGAAGAACTCCGTCTCACCTGACCCACAATATGGGCAGATGACGGATGGCCCATCATCGTTGCTCTCTCGGAGAAATGCGCCGTCAGGCATGCCTATACTCCTGACCAGGGCGCTGGCGGTTCAAACAGCGCCTGGAGGCTGCGCCACCAAGCCCGCCTGCGCGGGCTGGCACGTAATGGGAACGGCGGTACAACAGAAATTCCATTCGTCTCTCTTCTTCACCCAGCGCCCTTCAATCGGCGGCGGGCGGCGTCCCAGCGCGCCCAGGGCAGCGGCGTGGCGACGGACCAGCGGTCAGCAGCTTCCTGGCGCAGCGAAAACGCCTGCGTCAGTTCAGTTTCCAGAAGCGCCGGACCCACGCGCTGCAACCAGCGCTGGCGGAGTTGTTCTGGTGCGCCCGATAAGATGCCACCCTGGCTCAGCAGCGCGCCGTGCGGGTCATCATCTGGGCCAAACCAGCAAAGCGTTTCCAGCCAGGCGCCCTCCAGCGAGGCTTGCAGCGAGCCACGCACCTTCCCTCCCGTTCGGGCCAGTCGCCGCACCCAGCCCTCACCATGCAGCGCATGGACCTGCTCTTCCTGCAAGACCTTCCTCGCCCGCCCGCGCAACGACTCATAGCGCGATTCCTGGGCAAACTCGAAGATGACCGAGAGGGCGGTATCCAGCAAGAAATTGGCAGCCACAAAATCGGCCCAGCCAGTAAACGTCTGGTCTAAAAAGGCGACATTGCAAAACCGCGTGCGTGTCTCTGGCTCAAAATCAGCAGGCTGTCCCTGCGCCTGCGGGAAGGCTTGCAGCAAGGGATAGAGAGCGCGCGCATGCCCAAGCTCATCCTGGGCCATCGCTGCCGCTGCGACTGATGATTCCAGCGTCGGCGCCCCGTTACACCATTCGGCGTAGCGCCGCCCCAGGAAATACTTGTTATCGGCCAGCGCCGCCAGCAGATCAAAGAGCGCCTGCTGATCGGTAATGTCAGTTCCCATGCTAGCTCCTCCTGCGACACTGGTCTAGGGCTTAATGACCGAAATAAAGGCATCGCGTGGGGCGATGACCATCTCCACCCAGGAAAACTCATCATAGATGCTGCGCGCGTAGACCTGCGCAAGTGCAGCGTCGTCGGCGGCAATCGTGCCCACCTGATGCAGCGGCTCCTCGTACTTACGCCGCGCAAAGACTTCCCAGAGCTTCGTCTCGGCCACAACCTGCAACGATTCTATCACGCTCATAGCCCGATCCCCCACATGCGCAGCGTGTCTCGGCCCTCTTCGCTCAGACGAGCAGGCGTCCAGACTGGCTCCCAGACAACCTCGATCTGCACCTGCTCAACCCCAGGCTCCTGAAGCAAGCGAACTTTTATGTCGTCCATGATCATGTCCATCGCCGGGCAGCCCATCGCGGTCAAGGTAAGTTTGATGGACACCGCTCCCGCTTCTTGTTCCAGCGCCACGATCAGACCCATATCAACAACGCTGATCGGCAGTTCGGGGTCGTAGACTTCGCGCAGGGCATCCCAGAGAGCCTGGGCTGATCCAGCCGTCCCTGAGTAAGCGTACTGTGATGAGATGGGGTGGAACTGCTCATCCTCCTGATGAGGACCATCACGTACCAGGGCAAAAGGAATGCCCATCAGATCACCCCCAGCAGATCTTTCAACTGCTTATTGCCACGCTGAATCATCGAGACAAACTCTTCGTTCTTTGGTCCGCGTGCCTTCCAGCGCTTCATGACCTCATCCCAGCTAATCTGCCCGGCCTCCAGGTCCCAATGCTTGCGCTCAGCGTCGAAATGTGCCGGGAACGGGCAATCAACGACATACTTATCCTGCCCGGCGTCGTAATGGGCGGGCACCTTGAAATGCAACTCTTCGCAGAGCGGCACGGCTGTGCGCATCCAGGTCTGGCGCAACTGGTCGTTGGATTTGCCCTTGAAGCCATAATCAAGTTGCTCGCCATGCTTCTTGAGGTCATCCGGCAGGCCGAACCACTCAACGGTCAGCAGAAACATCCAATCGATGGCCTTCTGAATCTCCTCGTGCGCGGCGGCGTCCTGGCTGAGCTTACGCATCCACTGCTCGCCATGCCGCAAGTGGAAGGTTTCTTCTTTATCCACTTTCACCAGCGCCCGCTTCCAGGGACCAAAGGTGGTGCTTTCAAAGACATCGCCCAGCAGGGTATAGCCCGCGCGATCATAGAAAGCGTTCGCCATAATCAACTCGACCCAGCTATCCAGCGGCACATCGAAGGCGTAAGGATATTTGAACTGCGAGGCCGGGCGCTCGTAGATCAGCCACTCGGTATCCACGCCCAGATCACGCATCAGGCGGTAGGCGATATGCGCGTGGCCCAGTTCATCCTGGATGATCGAAATAGCTGAACCAAAGGCGTTGAGGTTCGGCGCGTGCTGGGCCGCGTGGAAATAAGCAGGCGCGCTAATCAGTTCAGTATCTGCCGAAACGGTCAGGATACGCTTCATCCCCTCAATATACGTGGGACTCATATGCTCGACGGATTCAATAAGCTGCTTGTTGCGGATGCGCTCCAGCACTGCGGCATCCGACTGGATGGCCGTTGCCAATTCGACACCTCCTCTGGGCCTAACTGACGCCAGCACACCCGGCGCAGACCACAGCGTCGGCCCAGCCTGGTGTGAAGGCAACGTAGCAGATCAAAAACTGAGCCAGTTAATATATCCAAATAGAGATATGATTTGTCTATAGCTTATGCCAGTAAGCCCCTCTTTGTCAAGAGTATCAGGCCCGCAGGGGGCATACCAGCGTTGCCGCGCCAGCCTACGGCTCACGTTCACGCTCGGCAACTCCGCTAGGTTGCTGTCCCGCGATCCGCTCATGCAGGCGAGCGATAGCCCGTTCGGTTACGGTCAGATCAGCGCGTAAGGTCTCAGCCTTATACTCACGAACCAGCAGTTGATATTCTAGCAGATGTGGGCGACGCGCCGGGCGCTGGGTATAGCGTTGAAGCACCCATTCCATATGCGCCAGTTGTGCTTCGAGCGCCTGGTGATGTTCGATAAGATGACGCAGGGCAATTTCATCACTAGTCTGCCCACAAAAGAAGAGCTTGGCAAGAAACTCGTCTTTGGTAAAGCGCTCTGGCGCGGATTCTTGCAGCCATACTTCAAGCTCGACCTGGCCCTGCGGCGTCAGCCGATAGAGCTTGCGGTTAGGTCGATGCTGCTGAATGACGACTTCAGATTCAACCAGCCCCTCATGCTCCAGCGCCTTGAGCGTCGTATAAATCTGGCTATTGCCCGCGTTCCAGTAGCTGGCAATAGCGCGATCAAAGGCTTGCTTAATATCGTAACCGGTCATGGGCCGGGCGCCCAACAAACCAAGGATAATCGAGCGCAAGGTGTTGCGCGCGTTAGGCGGCTCTTCATGATACGCATCTTTTCCAGTCAAGCGGCGACCAGGCATGAAGCGATTCGCTTTCTGGTAGGGCAGTAGTTATCGGAAGAGAGAGAGTAGGAAAACGACACCCACCGAGAGCAGGTAGCCGATCAGCAATAAGAGGCTGAAGCGCACATGCAGGCGCAGAGTCTGCGCCACCACCACATTACTGGCAGCAGGCGTTTCGGCACGCAAAATGCCTGTAATCACCACAAACAGGCCAGGGATGGTCAAGAGGACCAGCAACAGCCCATGTGGCGTGCCAGGCTTGAAGGCGACCAGAGCAATGAGCAAGTAAGGGAGCAGAACCAGAGCGAGATAGAGCGCTCGCCCCATCTGCGCGCCAATGAACGTTACCAGGGTGCGCTTGTTAGCGGCGCGGTCAGTTTCTATGTCACGTAGATTATTCGCCAGCATCACCGCAGCGGCAAGCGACCCCAACGCGAACGCGAAAGGGGTCGCCAGTGAGGGATTCGCCCGCGCCTCCTGAAGCTGAACACTGGCGAAAACCAGCGCCGGTCCCATGACAAAACCAACAATCAACTCGCTGAGCGGAAAATAGCCCAGCGCGTAGCGTGTGCCAGAATAAAGATAAGCCAGCGCCAGCCCGACAATCCCCAGGAGAAAAACTCCCCAGCTATTGGTAGCGAGCGCCAGAATCAGCAAGCCAAGCGCGCCAAGGGCCAGCAGGAGAAACCCGCTATTGCGTACCCCCCTGACGGACAGCAGACCCTGGTACATCATCCTGTTGGAGCCAGGAGCATGCTGCCCATCGGTTCCACGCCCCAGATCATAATACTGATTCAGCAGGTTGGCGCCAGCGTGTACGACCAGCGCGATCAGCGCCAGAGTCACTAAGCGGAGCGGATGAAAAACATCGCTGAACCTGGACGCCGACGCCAACCAGACAGCAGCAGCGCCCAGAAGAATGGGCATCAGCGTCAGCCAGAACGTCCCAGGACGCGCCACGCTCCACCAGCGCGCCGCTGGCGCAGGTGGCCTGGTAGGAAGCGCCGGCAAGCCGCTGCGCCGATCAGTCGCCACCAGCGCCTGTCCTGGCGCAACAGCCGCCGACCCAGCAGAGGCCCGCATATCTGGCCGAGGAAGCGGTAAGGTGCGGCGTGGGGTCTGCCGAACCGAGGCCGCAAGCGCAGCCGCTTCTTGAGAGGAGGCATCAGCGCTCGCGCCATCAGAAAATGCTGGTGGGTCCACCTGGGATGGCGTATCATTCGTCCTTGGGTAACTCGTATCCACCTCCGCCCTCCTAGCTATGAAGAATAAGAGCAAATAGACTTTAAAGACCTTCGATAAATCAGTATTTAGTTCTCAGCAGAAAACCGAGATTCCAGCCGTGCCATCGTCTCGGCCAGTTGCGCCTGGCGGACAGCTACCGTCAGATCGCCGCGTGTCTTTTCCAAAATCCCACGCACCGAGTCAGTAGTCCGGCGCAGATTGCCGGTGATGGCGTCAGGAAAATCCAGTGTCGTCAAGAGGAGATAGACATCATCCATGTATTGCAAAAGTTGTTCACAGCCCTCTAGCATTCCCCGGCGCATACGGTCGAGAATGACGCGGCGCAACTCGCCCACAGCCTCGCCCAATCCATTGAGATAGGGCGCCCACTCGACGCGCAGCACGTCGGGCAGTGGGAGGGGCTGCTGTTGCATAAAGGCGCGAGTCAGGGAAGCTTCAGCAAACTCTTTCTGGGCGTCCTCAACAAAGCCAGCATAATAAATATCGCAGTGATCGCCCAGATCGTCACGCATCTCGGCCAGCAACCTCTCTGCCTGACCCAGCAACTCAGCAGCGGCAGAAAAATCATGGCGGTGCGAGGCACGAATAGAATTGGCGCAGCAACGAATAGCCGCGCGCGACTTTGGGAGAGCACGCTCGCGGGCGGCATGTTTCAATGCAAGGTAGCTACGCGCAGCTTGGCCGATGGTATCCAGGTCCATGTGTTCTATCCACCTGATCGAGATGAGCGGCAGAGCCAGGTTCCTCATGTAGTGTACCACACACCAGGAGCATCCTGCCAACGGCTGATCTTCAGAAGCCCAGCAATAGCACTTTCGGGCTAGAGGATACGCTCGACGATGATCTCTGGTGGAAATTGCATCTCTTCCAGATCGCCGACCCAGAAGAGCCGCTTGAGCATCTCACCAACAGCGAAGAGCAGGTGCTGGCGCATCGTATCCTGCTGGGCCTCAAAATCAGGGCTACCCTCGTGAGCAGCCAACAATTCAAACGCGGCACGCAGCGGCGATGGCTCCTGCGGATAGACGAGATAGCCTTCCATCTTTACCACGCCACTATTAGCAGGCAGAAACACGCGCACCTGTGGGCAGCACTCAACGAGATCAAGCCGATAAAAAACCCCATAGTGTTCTTTGGATGTCTGGAATAAGGAGATAGTGGCGAGCCTGGGTTCCGGTTCATCCTGGTCATCGTCATCATCGGCAGGCGTTTCAGCTTCTCGCTCCATCTCAACTCCTAACCCAGAGAGCAGTGCTTTGAGTTGCTCATCCAGATTCATAACGGCTTCCCCCACTCTCTGTGGATAGATGTCCACCTGGGAGAGATCCTCTCCAGGTCTAAGGGGGTATTCCGGGTGAAGCAATCAAAAGTGGAAGACGCCTGAAAGGACGCAGAGAAAGCAGGCAACGCCACACGCTATTCAGGATTTGAGCAGGCCCAATTCCAGCCCCCGGCGCAGCGCTTCAGTGCGGCTGGTCACGCCCAGTTTCTGATAAATATTTGCCAGGTGGAAGGTGATAGTTCGCTCGCTTACTTGAAGTTGCCGAGCAATTTCTTTATTGCGCAAGCCACTCGCCAGCGCGCGCAGCACTTCGTACTCCCGAGCGGTGAGCATTCTAGAGGCATCCTCGTGCGTCTGGCGCCCAAAACGGTCCACCAGCTTGCCGGTGAGTCCAGGGGCCAGCAGGGTCTCGCCCTGCGACACGGCGCGTATTGCCTGCGCCAGTTCATCCGGCGCGATGTCTTTCAGGACATAGCCACTTGCTCCGGCTTTGAGGCTTTCAAGGACATCCTCGTCTTGTTCGTAGGCCGAAAGCATCAAGACGCGCAGATCGGGGTTGGAGGCGCGTAACTGGCGCAGCGCTTCCAACCCATTCATCCCCGGCATGCGCATATCCATCAAGACAACGTGGGGGCCAAGGTCTTGCGCCTCGGCCAGCGCTTCCAGGCCATCCCCCGCCTCGCCAACCACCTCAAAGTCCGCATAGCCTTCCAACAACCGACGCAGGCCCGCGCGTGTCACGGCATGGTCATCAACGACCAGGATGCGAATACGCCCGGCTGAGATAGCTGGCGGTCTGGATGCTGCGCTCCGTGCTGGCAACGTGGCCGAAGTTGCGTGCGCTGGCGGCAAGGATTTTTCGTGACCGCCAGTTTCATCCTCAAGCAATGCTGCTCTTCCAGTCAGCGCTTCGCCGACGGCGCGCGGTTCCGCAGCAGAGAACATCAGATCAGCGAGTGGCACGTAGGGCAGATGTACAATGACCCGTGTGCCCTGGCCGGGCGCGCTTTCAAGGTCCAGCCAGCCGCCCACCAACCGCGCTCGCTCGCGCATCGTATGCAGGCCAAAATGGTTCGCCCCGCCCGCGCCAGGAGGAGCAGCCGACGCATCAAAATAAGGCGGCCAGTGAGGGATGCCGGGGGCAGTTGGCGCTTCTGACGCCTCTGGCGTCGCAGGATCAAAGCCCCGGCCATCATCCTCGACGATCAGACGCACGCCATCATCCTGATAGGCCAGACTGATACGCACACGCCGGGCAACCGCGTGGCGCGCCGTATTGGAGAGCGCTTCTTGAGCAATACGGAAGAGGGCCATTTCCTGTTGAGGCGCCAAGGGACGCGACTGGCCCACCACCGTCACCCGGCTCGACAAACTGCCTTCGTCAGCCACCCGCTCCACCTCTCGCGCCAGCGCCTCATCAAAGGGCAACATTTCCAAGAGTGCCGGGCGCAAGCCCCAGATCGCCCGGCGGGCATCCTCCAGCGCCTGGCGCGCCAGCGCGCGCGCTTCGAGCAGGTCGCCGCGTGGCTCCTCGCTGCGCTCCAGCCGCAGCACCAGCGCCACCAACGATTGCGCGACTGTATCATGCAGTTCACGCGCCAGGCGGCTGCGCTCATCAGCAACCGCCAGATCACCAATCTGCTCATGGCGGCGCCGGTCGCCCAGGAGCAAAGCCAGATATTCCGTGATCGGAGGCAGCAAAGCAGCTTGCTCATCAGAAAATTGCCCCGTGTATGGGGCAATCAAGCGGGAAGAGCCAAGTATATCCCCTGCATCTTGCAGCGGCGCGGAGAGCGTGGGTGGCGCTGCCTCCTGCTCCGCTGGCGCCTGCCCGACTGCCTCTGGAGCTTTCAGCAGGCGCGCTGGCACATCCTCGGCCTCTGGAGGCAACGAGAGCAACGCTATCGAGCCATCCGGGGCCAGCGTCGCCAGGACGCCAGGCGCATCCCCAACCAGACGAATCTCGACGCGGCCAGTCTGAAAGAGCCGCAGCAACACAGTCGCCGCTCCACAGAGAAACTCCGCCTCGGAGGGCGCAGCCTGCGCCTGGCGCGCCAGATCAAGCAGCACGCGCAACAGATCGGCCAGCGCGAGAGGCTGAGCCATCAGATCAAGTTGAGCAATCCGCTGTTCAGGTGGTTGAGATGACATGCAGGCCATCCTGCGCTTGTATCAGAAACAGCAATGCCAGGCGCAACGGCCCGGCATTCTCTGCTGCAAGCAGATACAAAACTTCCGCCGTCTGGCAAAGCGAGCAAACAGAACTGCCAGGATGGTACGCGATTATTCAGCTTGCGCGCTGTTTAGGCGCTTCATCAGGCGCGACTTGCGACGCGCCACATTGTTGGGATGCAGCACCCCTTTGGTCGCAGCGCGATCAAGCTGACTGATGGCCTGGCGCACTGCGGCGAGGGTGTTCTCCTCTTCCGGCTGCGCAACAATCGCGCGCTGGGCCTTGCCGACAAAGGTCTTGACCGTTGACTTGACTGACCGATTGCGCGCCCGGCGCTTCTGCTCAATGCGCATGCGCTTGGCCGCTGATTTGGAGTTGGGCATGAGAGCGCAAATCCTCCCAATAGGCTAAAAACTCAGAGCGTTGGCGCCCGCATGATGGGCACGGCAACGATTCCATCTCAACACGTCTAGACAGTATAGCAGACTGACGCGCAAAGAGCAAATTACAAGATGTATTTGCTCAAATCCTCGTTCTTCACCAGACCATCCAGGCGCGCCTTCACAAACGTCCGGTCCAGCGTCACCGCCTGCCCGCTCAGATTGGGCGCCTCAAAAGAAAGTTCCTCCAGGAGCTTCTCGATGATCGTATGCAGCCGACGCGCCCCGATATTTTCGAGCCGCTGATTCATCTGAGCGGCCATGCTCGCCATCTCATCCAACCCATCCTCGGTAAAGACCAGTTCCACACCTTCAGTACGCAGCAAC
>Ga0070730_10002487_pt1 | contig 16752 bp, 10 predicted proteins | sample Coa_R1_3_FD_66447 | JGI IMG/M metagenome (GOLD analysis project Ga0070730, IMG submission 66447) | Surface soil microbial communities from Centralia Pennsylvania, which are recovering from an underground coalmine fire - Coalmine... | ecosystem: Environmental > Terrestrial > Soil > Unclassified ... | reverse complement strand
TCGAAATAAAGCGTGCGCGTGCCGTCGGGGTGCGGTTCGCTCGCGGTGAGAAACTTGAGAATAAGCGTTTTGCCGGCTTCGATTTCGATGGTCACTTCTTCGCCGGACTTCAAGCCGTAGAAAAAAGGCAACGTCGGCAAGACGCTCACGTCGGAATAGGTTTGCCGGAATTTGTCGAATTTGGAAAAAACTTCGGGATAAAGCAGATAGCTCAACAAATCTTCGCTTGAAACCGGGTGGCCGATTTTCTTTTCGAGCGATTCCTTTTCGGCTTTGAAATCGGCCGCCGGAAGGTTTGCGCTCGGCCGGCCTTTTAGCGGCGCTTCGCCTCGTAAAATAATTTTCTGCAATTTGCGCGGCCAGCCGTCCGGCGGCGTGCCGAGGGCTCCGGAAAACATTTCGACCACGGAATTGGGAAACGACACGTCGTGACGTTCGCCGAGCTTCAACACGTCGGCGGGCTTCATCTCTTTCGCCATGAGGAACAGCGTCATGTCGCCGACGACTTTGCTCGAAGGCGTGACTTTCACGATGTCGCCGAACAGCCGATTTACTTCGGCAAAAGTTCGCTCGACTTCGTGCCAGCGATGGCCGAGTCCGAGCGCCGCCGCCTGCTCGCGCAAATTCGTGTATTGCCCGCCCGGTATCTCGTGCTCGTACAATCGCGCCGAACCCGCTTTCGGGCCGGAATCGAACGGCGCGTAATACGTACGTATCGTTTCCCAATACTCGGAACATTCGTTCAGGGCTTCGAGATCGAGCCCTGTGTCGCGAGGCGTGTTCGCCAGCGCGGCGACAATGGAGTTCAAGTTCGGCTGGCTCGTGCCGCCGCTCATCGAAGCGATTGCGCCGTCGGCGATGTCCACGCCGGCCTCGCTTGCTTTCAGCACCGACGCCGCGTTGATCCCGCTCGTATCGTGCGTGTGAAAGTGAAGGGGAATGCCGACCTCTTCCTTCAAGCGCTTCACGAGCTCATACGCGGCAAACGGGCGGCAGAGTCCGGCCATATCTTTGATTGCGAGAAAGTGCACGCCGAGTTTTTCCAGTTGCTTGGCCAGCGCAGCATAATATTTCAGCGAATACTTCGGCCGCGATTTGTCGAGAATGTCTCCGGTGTAGCAAATCGCGCCTTCGCAAACGCCGCCCGTCTCCAGCACCGCATCGAGCGAGACGCGCATGTTTTCGATGGAGTTCAGCGAATCGAACACGCGAAAAATGTCCATTCCCTGCGCGTACGATTCACGCACGAATTCGCGGATCACATTGTCCGGATACGACGTGTAACCCACCGCGTTCGCGCCTCGCAGCAGCATCTGGAAACAGATGTTGGGCACTTGTTCCCGCAGCGCCCTCAATCGTTGCCACGGATCCTCGTGCAAAAAGCGCAGCGAGGTATCAAACGTGGCGCCGCCCCACATTTCCAGGCTGAAAAGATTCGGAAGGCGTTGCGAAATCGCGCTCGCCGTCGCGAGCAAATCGTAGGTGCGAACGCGCGTCGCCATGAGCGATTGATGCGCGTCTCGCAGCGTGGTGTCCGTAATCAAAAGCCGCTTTTCTTTTTTTGCCCATTCGGCGAACTTCCTCGGTCCGAGCTTCTTCAATAACTGCCGCGAGCCTTTCGGCGGTTCAATTCCCGGAAGCGAAGGCAACGGTGCGGACTCCACGATTTCCGGCGCTTTCTTCCCTTTCACTTCGGGATTGCCATTGAGGATCACGTCGCCGAGATACGACAGGAGTTTCGTCGCGCGGTCGCCGCGCTTGGGAAACCGGAAAAGCTCCGGGTGCTGCTCCAAAAATGCGGTGGTCACGTCTCCGCTGCGAAACTTGGGGTGATTCACCACGTTTTCGACGAACGGAATGTTCGTCTTCACGCCGCGGATTCGAAACTCGCGCAGCGCGCGGTCCATTCGCTGGCACGCTTCGGGCAACGTTGTGCCCCACGCCGTCACTTTCACGAGCAACGAATCGTAATAAGGCGCAAGCGACGCGCCGGCATACGCCGTGCCGCCATCGAGCCGAATTCCAAATCCCGCCGGCGAACGATACGTCGTCAGTTTTCCGTAATCCGGCGCGAAATTTTTCTCGGGGTCTTCGGTGGTGACTCGGCACTGCAGCGCCGCGCCGTACAGCGGAATCTTTTCCTGCCGGGGCAGCGCCATCGTTTCTTCGTGCAGCTTGTGGCCTTGCGCGACAAGAATTTGCGCCCGCACCAGGTCAATGCCCGTCACCATTTCCGTGACGGTGTGTTCCACTTGAATGCGCGGATTGACTTCGATGAAGTACCACTTTCGCGCGTCCACGTCGTACAAAAATTCCACCGTGCCTGCGTTGCGATATTTCGCCTTGCGCGCCAGTTCGACGGCCGCGCCGCAAAGTTCGTCGCGAACGCTCGAAGGCAAATTCGTTGCGGGCGCCAGTTCCACCACTTTTTGATGACGCCGCTGCACGGAACAATCGCGCTCAAATAGATGCAGCAAATTGCCGTGCTGGTCGGCAAGAATCTGCACTTCAATGTGGCGCGCGCGCGGAAGAAACTTTTCCAAAAAAACGGAATCGTCGCCAAACGCCGACCGCGCCTCGCTCTGCGCTTCTTCGATTCGCGCTTCGAGTTCCGATTCTTCGCGGACGACGCGCATGCCGCGCCCGCCGCCGCCCATCGCCGCTTTCACGATGACGGGGTACCCAATTTCCCTGGCGATTTTTTTCGCTTCGTCGGCGGACGTCACCGGTTTTTCCGTCCCCGGCAGCACCGGAACACCGGCGGACGTTGCAAGCCGCCGCGCGGCCGTTTTGTCGCCGAGCAGCTCGAGCAATTCCGGCGTCGGGCCGATGAACGTCAATCCCGCTTTTTCGCACGCGCGCGCGAACGCCGCATTTTCCGACAAAAATCCGTAGCCCGGGTGAATCGCGTCGACGCCTTTGGCCTTTGCAATCGCAACGATTCCCGCAATGTCCAGATACGCTTCGACTGGCCCCTTGCCCTTGCCGATTAAGTACGCTTCATCCGCCTTGAAGCGGTGTAGCGCGAGCCGGTCCTCGTTCGAATACACCGCAACCGTGCGCAAGCCGAGTTCGTTCGCGGCGCGAAAGATGCGAATGGCAATTTCGCTGCGGTTCGCCGCCAGCAGTTTTTCGATTTTGCGGCTCTTGGCCATACTTGTGCGCCCGCTTCCCGTCTTGCAACCGAACATTCTTTCACGCCAATGGCACGGCACTACAGCAGTTTTTTTGATGAATCAAAACGAGGATTTGGATAGTGCGCTTGGGACGCGAGCCGGGCGCCGCTTTTTCAGTTCGGCGCTGGCGTTTGCGGCGGATTCAGCGTTTTCAGCTGCTCCACCGCCGCCTGCAAACGCGCTTGCGCCTTTCGGTCTTTTTTATTCGCGTACGGCAGGCTCGGATCGGAATAAAAATGTTGCAACTCGCCGAGCAGCGCAGGCGATACATTGGCGAATTTTTGATCGGCCAGCCGGCTGATCAATTCGGCGTGCGCGCCATCGTTCAATTTGTATTTGCCGGGCCCGGTATCCGCGCCAACGTCAAAATTGTCGTTCGGCAACGCGACCTTGCCGTTTCGTTGATCGCGCAGTAATTCCCGGTAACGATCCAGCGTCTCGTTAAAACTTGCTTCAAAAAATCGTTCCGTTTCCGGCGTTGGCGTCCGAAACTGCAGTACTTTGAGCGGCCCCCATTTCGGCAGCAAGAGATACAGAAACGCCAGGAATCGCTCTCCCGGGCCCGGCTTCTTGTAATCCTTGCCCCACTCTTTTTCGAAATTCGCGCGCTTCAAGTTGTAAAGAAACTTGCGCTTTGTAATCCCGGGCAAATCGTCTTTGATTTCGTCTTGCTTCAAATGCCACGCGATGCGCGTCGCCTTCGGTAATAATTTGCTCACCGCGTGCCGGTAGGAAGTAAGCGCCTTCTCTTCGTCGAGCAGGACCGATTTCAATTCCAGCCCATACGTTTCCTGGAACGCCCGATCGAGCAGCCCCTGCGCGACTTCGAATCCGATAAAATCGTGGTAGCTGTCGGGCGCAAATCTTTCTCGCGCCACTTCCAGCACGTCAAATCCAAATTCAGTTTTCGTATGGGCCAGCCTGTCCTCTTCATACGTCACGCTGTCGCCAAACTTTTTCCTCAAATGCGGATAGAGCAGCGGCACCGCTCGATTCGTGCCGATGCGATGACCGTTGTTATCCGCGGCATAGTGCGCCAGCGCGCCCAGCGCAAAGCCATATTCGTAAATGTCGTTCGCGTCGTGCAGCAACGCCAGAATGAAGTCGCCGCTGCGCACGTAGTGCGTCAAATCGCTGAAAAAGTGGCTGCCGTACGGGTAGTAACCCAAATCCTGAATAATCGCGCCGCCGTACGCGTACGCCTGCGCCGCGCTCAGCTCTTCGGCGGTTGCGTTTGGAAATCTTTCAAGCAGCGCCGGCTTCAAGCCGTCTTCCCACGCCGAATCAATAATCGCTTGATGGGAGAGCACGGAGTACGCGTTCGAGCCGGACGGGAGTAATAACAACGCGGACAACACGCAAAACGCTGCGGCAATACGCGCGACTTGAAACCTGGCTCCACTTCCCATGGATGCGCGCGTTGCCTCCATGCACCCGATTATGCCGCATTCCGGCCCGCTAATGCTTCAATAAAGGCTCGGCAAACCGAATCGGTACGCCAAAATTCGATCCGCCGAATCCGCGCACGATGGCAAACGTCACGCCGATCACGCGGCCGTCTTTATTCATCAGCGGCCCGCCCGATCCGCCGGAAGTGGTCTGCGCGTCATACACGATTTTGTCCGTCAGCACATCGCCAATGTGCCCTTGCGTCACCAGAGGCCGGATCAATTTGCGTCTTGCCAGCTCGCTCATCACCAGTTTCGGATCGCCGCCGCTCACTTTCAAAATTTGATCCACCGTCTCGTCGCCCGCGCGCGCCAAAATCGCGCTGATTCCCGTCGCGTACCCCAACGAGATGAGCGATTGCCCGCTGACCGCGGCTTCCGCGCGGCTGTCCAGCTTCAGCGTCGGCCGTTTCAGCCCGCTGAGGTCGCCGTGGAGCACCGCCAGATCCGCGTCACCGGAAATCTGCATCACCTTCGCCGGAACGCCAGCGGTTTCGTCGGGAAAATACGCCGCCATTTCCGCAATTTCCGGCTGCAATCCTTGTTTCAGCGCTTCGTCCATCTCGTCGTTTTTCCACCAGGGCTGCGCCACGTGATGGTTCGTCAAAATTTTCCCGTCGCCGACGATGAAACCCGTGCCAAAAAAATCCTGCCGCACTTCGGGCGCGCGTCCATCCAGCGAATAGACGATGTTGCCGTCGCCGTCCTTCAGCGGTTCGCCCGCCGGCGTAATTCCGCCATAGCGCAGCACGCGTCCGCTGTTACGATCGCGAAACGCAACCGAAACGTGCAACAAGCAAACGCTCGGCGCATACGTTCGAATCACTCCCTCGGCGGCTTCCGAATCGCTCTGCACGCGCAACAACCGGTTGTTGGTCTCGTCGAGTTGCTTCTGCAATTCCCCAACGTTTCCATTTCCCGCGGACATCTTCTGCTTCAGCTCATCGGATTTCTGCTGCAAACTTTCTTTCTGCATCTGCGGATCGCTCTTCGCCAGTTCTTCGCGCGCTTTTTTCGTCTCGGCCATCAATTGATCTTGCGTTTGCAAGCCGCGCTGAAGCTGCGCGATCACCATGTGCGCGAGCGTGTTTTCTTTTTCCGCTTTGCGCGAAAAAAGTATGAAAATTCCGGCAATCGCCAGCGCAATCGCGAAGAGCGCGCTCACGCCGATTTTCAGCGCGCGCCCCAGCGAAAACGCATCGCGCGTCATTTTTTCCGTCACGGCCACGGCTTGCAGCGCCGTTTGCGCCATTTCGCGGCCCTCGTCGGCGATCTGCGCCTGCCGCTCCAGTGTTTCCGCCGCATGCTTCGTTCGCAGCAACGCTCTCGCTCGCGCAAGCAGCTCCGCCGCATGCCACGGCACGGTGACGACGTCGTCCGCGCCCAAGTCCAATCCGCGGCCGCGTTCCGCCGGTCCGCCGTTCAGCAACAACAGAACTTTCGTGTGCGCCGTCGCCGCCGAGCCCTTGATTTCCGACAGCGCATCGCAGCACTGCAAGTCCATCAGGTCCGCGCGAAGCACGAACAAATCGACCCTCGACTCCTGCACCAGCCGAAACCCTTCCGCCTGTGAGTCGGCAATGCTCGCCTGGTACCCGGACGAATTAAGCAGGTCCGCCAGCGCCGCAGCCTGGCTCGCATCCGGTTCGACAATCACAATCGATTCGCGTTTTTCCGACAAGGGGATTCCTTCTAAGCGGTCGTGCCGCGGCGGCAGGCAATCTGCGCCCGCTCCATCGCAAAAACAGGCGCACAGATATCTTACTTGAGTTTTGATGTGGTGCGGGGCAATGCGGTTTCAGAAAATCGCGCCGTGCCGAGCGTCGGCTAATACTTGCGCAGAACTCCAATCACTCGCCCTTGAATTTTGACATCCGACGCGTTCACCATGATCGGCCCCATTTCGGAATTCGCCGGTTGCAACCGAATCTTTCCCGCGCCTTCGCGATAGAACCGCTTCAATGTTGCGTCTTCGCCGCCGACCAGCGCCACGACAATGTCTCCCGCGTTCGCCACCTGCGTCTGCTCGCACACCACGAAGTCTCCGTCCATGATGTGGTCTTCAATCATCGACGTGCCTTTCACCTGCAGCACAAACGAATTGCCGCCGCGCGCAAAATCGCCCAGCGAAAGCGTCTCGCGCTCTTCCACCGCTTCGAGCGGCCTCCCCGCCGCGATGCGCCCAACGAGTGGCAATTCCTGCACCTTGCGATCGAGTACCTGATCCTTCACCGGCTTCGGCAATTGCAAAATTTCGATCGAGCGGCTCTGGTTGTAGCCGCGACGGATAAAACCTTTTTTCTCGAGGGTCGTGATGTGCTTGTGCACCGTCGCCAGCGACGTCAGCTTCAGGCCTTTGCCGATCTCTTCAAAGCTGGGCGAATAGCCATGCTTTGTCTCGAACGAAATCAGGTAATCGAGCACTTCTTTTTGCCGCTTGGTGAGGGCCATGGGTGCCTCCTCGACTTTCGACTGCGATTTGCCGTTTTAGGGCGGCTTTCTTGTCCCGAGCCGTGGCCAAGAAATAGCGCCAGCCACGCCAGATTTTTCCACAGCCACTCTAGGCGAAAAGAAAGCGAAGTGTCAACCCCATTTTTCGTATTTTTCTTCACTTTGTTTCTTAATTCCCTGCCCGCTCTTGCGGTACATTTTCCTCGATGCCCAAGCTCACTCTCTCCGTCCGCCTCGCCGCCGCCTCCATCCTTCTGCTCAGCCTGCTCCACGCCGTTTTTTGGGCATTGCTCGCGTACTCCGCTCACTCCGGCTTGCCGCCATCATTCCCCTACAACTATGTGTTTCCGGTTCTGTGCGTATTTTCCGCGGCCGGCCTGCCCGGCGTCATCATCGGCGCGGGAATCTTTCGTTTACAAAACTGGGCGCGCGTGGCGGCTCTGGTCATCGCCGCACTCGTTGCGCTCTTCTGCGCATTCGCCCTTCTCGTGTTGTTCATTGTGAGCTTCGGCTTGTTATCCGCCGGCCCAGGCGTCGAAATCCCGGAGAAAAGCGATCTGCTTCGTGTTGGCCTCTTCTACTTTTTTATCTTCGCGCTCGCCGTCTGGTGGATCTTGCTGTTCTCCAGAAAATCGGTCGCCGCGCAATTTTCCGCGGCCGCGCCGGCGGATGCGAGAGCGATTCCGAAAAAAGCGGCTTGCCCGCCTCCCATCGCGCTCCTGGCCTGGCTCATGATTATTTCTTCGGCTTTGAGCGCCCTCTCGTGGCCGCTCATCCTCGGCAAAATACCCGCGATGCTTTTCACCCATATCTTTGCGCCCGACCCAAGCCGATTGATCTGGATTGCCAACATTTTGTTATTCGCCGTCTGCGGAATCGGCTTGCTCAAGCTCCAACGCTGGAGCTACACCAGCACCATCGCGCTTCATCTTTTCTGGCTCGTCAGCTTGCTTGTCACCCAACTCAGCTCCAACTACGACGCGTATACCCGCATCTGCCTGAACACACTCGCACTCGCCGACGCGTACCCCGTCCTGAACCATATTCACTTTCCACAATGGATCTCGGCATCCTCGACCGCCCTTCCCACCGCCCTCCTCCTCGCCGGCCTCTTTTACTGCCGCCGCAGCTTCCTCGAAGCCGTCCAGAATTCGCGTCACCCGGCCACATAACCAGTTTCGCCAAAAATTCAGCAGTGATATACATCTCTCATGCTTCCCCAACGCGAATCCTTACCCGCAGTAACAGCTGCAGGCGTCGTTGCGATTATCTTCGCGTCTTTGGGCGTTTTGGCCTGCGGTTTGATCACGGTCGTTCTTCTGATGATGCCAAACTTCCCCAATCAGTCTGGCGTCGCTCCCATGCCGGCGGGAACCCGCACGATGGTTATTGGCGTCTACGCGCTCCTGTTCGCGATCTGTGTGGGTGAGCTGATCATCGCGATTAATGTTCTGCGCCGGCGAAACTGGGCGCGCATCGCTTTGCTCGTCTGGGCGGGTCTCATGGCATTTTTCTCTGCCGCGACCTGCATTGTTTTCTTCTTCGCGATGAACTTTGTGCCGCACGCGGCGCAGAACCCGCAGGGCCCCAATGTTCTGGCGGCAATAAAGTTCATCATGCTTGTCTTCTACGGGATTCCCTTCGGGGTCGCCGTGTGGTGGTTGATTCTCTTCAATCGCCCTCGTGTGGCGGCGGCATTTAGAGCGCCCTCCGCAATGGCTCCCGTGGCTCCCGTGCAGTGGGCCGTCGACGCCTCCGGCTTTCCCGTACCGGTCGATTCAGAGCTGACGCCGATCCCTCCGAAAAAGCCTTCCTGTCCGGTCCCGCTCCTGATTGTCGCTGGATTCCTGCTCTTCTCTGCAGTAGTTACGCCGCTCGTCTTACTGCTCCCCCAAAAAGTCGCTACACCAATGTTCCTGTTTGGGTTCACCGTTTTCGGTCCCGGCGGCAAAATCGCCTTCGCGGCTTTTTCACTGATTGGCGGAGTGCTGGCAATCGGTCTCTTTCGTTTGAAGCCTCGTGCGTTGGACGTAGTTATCGCCCTTCACGCGATCCTTTTAGTCAACGCATTATTCTCTTTGGCGAGCCCCACGTTTCTGCACTCGATGTACTCCGCGATGCAACAGAACGCGGCACAGAACCCCGATCTGCCTGGAGGCGCGCCCTTCCTTTCGTACAACTTCGCCCGCGGTGCGCTAATCGGGGGTATCGCTCTTTCCAGCGCCATCCTCGGCGTACTTGTCGGTTTCCGTGACCGCTTTCTCAAAGCCGCCGCCGAAGCCGCTCGTTAATCCGACGTCTTCATCTCTTTTCTTCATGCTCTCTATCAAATTTCTGAGTGTTGCCCTGCGCCCTCTCCCGCATCTCTCACCGTTTGCTTGTGTTATCCTTTCCGTTTGGGGGAGTTTCAAACCGGAATGGCTACTACCACTGATATACCTCTGCCGAAATCCAAGCGCGAGGTCATTGACCGCGCCGTAATCCGCTTCGCCGGAGACTCCGGCGACGGCATGCAGGTCACCGGCAGCCAGTTTACGAACACCGTCGCGCTCTACGGCAACGACATCGCCACGTTCCCGGACTTCCCTGCCGAAATTCGCGCCCCTGCCGGCACGCTCCCCGGCGTCAGCGGCTACCAGCTCCATTTCTCTTCGAACGAAATCTTCACGCCCGGTGACGCGGTGGACGTCCTCATCGCCATGAACCCGGCCGCGCTCAAAACAAATATCGCCGATCTCAAGGCCAACGGCATTCTCATCGTCAATTCGGACGCTTTCGCGGAAAACGACCTTCGCAAAGCGCAGATGACCGCGAACCCGCTCGAAGATCATTCGCTCGATAAATACCGCCTCTTCTCCGTCGAACTCGAGCGCCTTACCAAGGCCGCTCTCGATCATCTGGGCATGGACGCCAAATCGATCGGCCGCAGCAAGAATTTCTTCGCGCTCGGCATGTGCTATTGGCTCTACAACCGCTCGATGGACTCGACCGTCCGCTGGATCGAGGGCAAATTCGCCAAAAAGCCGCTCCTCGTCGAAGCCAACAAGCTCGCCATGAAAGCCGGCTACGCCTACTGCGAAGCCACCGAAGCGTTTCAGATCAGCTACGAAATTCCGCCGGCGAAACTCGCGCCCGGTCTTTATCGCAATATGAGCGGCAATCAGGCGCTCGCGCTCGGTTTCGTCGCCGCGTCGCAAAAATCGGGCCTGCGTCTTTTTCAGGGCAGCTATCCGATCACGCCCGCGTCGGACATTCTGCACGAACTTTCGCAATACAAGGATTTCGGCGTCATCACCTTTCAAGCCGAAGACGAAATCGCCGCCATCACCAGCGCTATCGGCGCTGCATACGCCGGCGCCCTCGCCATCACCACAACTTCCGGCCCCGGCATGGCGCTCAAGACGGAAGCAATGGGCCTTGCCGTCGCCGTGGAAATTCCGTTAATCATTTGCGACATCCAGCGCGGCGGCCCCTCCACCGGCCTTCCCACCAAAACCGAACAAGCCGATTTGCTGCAAGCGCTGTTCGGCCGAAATTCCGAAGCGCCGATCCCCATCGTCGCGCCCGCCACTCCCAGCGATTGTTTTTGGGCCGCGATGGAAGCCTGCCGCATCGCCGTTAAATACATGGTGCCCGTCATCATTCTCTCTGACGGTTATCTCGCCAACGGCGCCGAGCCGTGGCGCATTCCGGAAGTCAGCGAACTGCCCGACATTCCAGTGAAATTCGAAACGAATCCCATCGATTTCAAACCTTATCGCCGCGATCCGCAAACTCTTTCGCGTCCCTGGGCCATTCCCGGCACTCCCGGCCTCGAGCACCGCATCGGCGGCCTTGAAAAACAGGACGTCAGCGGCAACATCAATTACGAGCCGCTCAATCACGAAAAAATGGTTCGCCTCCGCGCCGCAAAAGTCGAAGCCGTCGCGCAGGATATTCCACTCGCCGAACCCGAAGGCGATCCCGACGGTGATTTGCTGATCGTCGCCTGGGGCTCGACCCACGGCGCCATCACCGCCGCCGTCAAAGCGCAGCGCGAAACGCTCGCCGGCCGCAAGCGCATCGGCCATCTCCATCTGCGCCACTTGAATCCGTTGCCGTCCAACGTCGGCGAAATTCTGAAGCGGTACAAAAAAGTCCTCGTTCCCGAACTCAACATGGGCCAGCTCAGCTGGGTCCTTCGCGCAAAATTTCTCGTGAACGCCATCGGCCTCAACAAAATTCAGGGCCGCCCGTTCAAACAGTCCGAGCTCGAACAAAAAATCGAAGAGCTTCTGGGTGTATAAAGAAAGTTGTCATCCTGAGCGCATCCGCGAAGATGCGCGAAGGATCTCAACGTAAGAATCAGCTTGTACTTGAAACTCGTAGGACTTTGTAGCGGCCGCCTTATGAGGCGGGCGATTTGGGAGAACTAAATGACCACGGCAAGCTTGCCCGTCCTCACAAAAAAAGACTTTCAAACCGACCAGGAAGTCCGCTGGTGCCCCGGCTGCGGAGACTACGCCATTCTCTCCGCCGTCCAGTCCGTCTTCCCCGAACTCGGCATCAAGCGCGAAAATTTCGTCGTCATCTCCGGCATCGGCTGCTCGTCCCGCTTTCCTTATTACATGAACACCTTCGGCTTTCACACCATTCACGGCCGCGCGCCCGCCGTCGCCACCGGCCTCAAAACCATTCGTCCCGACCTCGAAGTTTGGGTCGCCACCGGTGACGGCGACGCCCTCTCCATCGGCGGCAATCACACCATTCACATGCTCCGCCGCAACGTCGGCCTCAAAGTTCTCCTTTTCAACAATCGCATTTACGGCCTCACCAAAGGCCAGTATTCGCCGACGTCCGAGCTGAACAAAAAAACAAAATCCACTCCGTACGGCTCGCTCGATCGCCCGTTCAATCCCATCTCCCTCGCCATCGGCGCCGAAGCCACGTTCGTCGCCCGCAGCGTCGATGTTTTCCAAGGCCATTTAAAGGACACGCTCAAGCAAGCCGCCGCGCACAAGGGCTCCGCCTTCATCGAAATCCTGCAAAACTGCAACATTTTCAACGACGGCGCCTGGTTCTCCCTCACCGAAAAAGACGCGCGCAGCGAACACATCGTCCAGCTCGAACACGGCAAGCCGCTCGTCTTCGGCAAAAATCGCGACAAAGGCATTCGCCGCAAATCCGACGGCGACATCGAGGTCGTCCAGCTCGGCAACGGCATCACCGAATCCGACCTTCTCGTTCACGACGCCCATCACCCGCGCCCCTCCTACGCTTTTCTTCTTTCGCACATGGAGCATCGCGAAGGTTTTCCCACTCCCATCGGCGTTCTTCGCGCCTGGGACGAAGTGCCACGCTATGAAGACGTGGTCCACGCGCAACTTAACGACGTCCTCGCCAAGCGCGGCCCCGGCAATCTCGAAAAGCTGCTTCGCGCCGGCGATACCTGGCGCGTTGAAGCTCGATAACGTCGCACTCGCGAAACAATATCCGGCGCCGCTCGCCGCCGTGTACAATCCACCGCCGCTTTCATGTATCCTGTGAACGCCCACTCCTCGTCGTTTCCCCAATACTGTTGCGTACCATGTCCACGACGCTTTCATTTCTCTCTTTCGCCTGGCAAAACATCCGCATCGCCGGCGTCAGTGCCGCCGTTCTCACCGGCGCCGTCGCCATCGGTCTGCTCGTGCAGTTCGTGCTCTATCGGATTTTGCAGCGCATCGTTCGCGGCGAGCCCGGCAGCCTCTCGCGCCTCCTCCTTGAAAACACCAAAGTCCCCGCGCGCTACATCTTTCCGCTTCTCGCGCTCACCGCGTCCATTCCGTTCACGCCGCTCCCGGAGCGCGCAACGTACCTCATCGAACGCGCCCTCAATCTTTTTCTGATCGCCGCCGTCGGCTGGGCCTTCATCATCGGCATTCAAGTCGTCGCCAGCCTGCTCACCTTCCGTTATTCCATCGCCGTTGAAGACAATCTTCAGGCCCGCCGCATCCACACGCATACGCAAGTCATTCGCCGCGTCGCCGTCGTCATGATCGTCGCCATCACGCTCGCCGCCATGCTCATGACGTTTCCCAACGCGCGTCAGCTCGGCACAAGCATCTTCGCTTCCGCCGGAGTCGCCGGCCTCATTGTCGGCATGGCCGCGCGTTCCACCTTCGCCAGCATCATCGCCGGTCTGCAGGTCGCCTTCACGCAACCGATCCGCATTGACGATGCCGTCGTTGTCGAAGGCGAATGGGGCTGGATCGAGGAAATCGAAACCACCTACGTCGTCATCCGCCTCTGGGATCTTCGCCGCCTCATCGTTCCGCTCACCTATTTCATCGAACGCCCGTTCCAGAATTGGACGCGTAGCACATCCGAAATCATCGGCACCGTTTTTCTCTACGTCGATTATTCACTTCCGGTTGCACCCGTCCGCGAAGAATTTCACCGCATCCTCAAAGACACAAAGCTTTGGAACAATCGCACCGCCGCCCTCCAGGTCACCGATTTCACCGAACGCGCCATGCAGCTTCGCGCCATCATGAGCGCCAACAACTCCTCCGCCGCATTCGATCTCCGCTGCCTCGTTCGCGAACGCCTCATCGCCTTCTTGCAGCAAAACTATCCCGAATCGCTTCCCCTCAATCGCGCCCAGCTCTCCGTCCACGATCGCGAATCCGCCCTCTCTCAAAAATAAAAAGGCCCCGCTCGCGCCATCGCAAATGGGCCTCTTTTCCGGGTGCAGTTCAATCTAAAGCGCCCTAGGCGCGCGCAATCGCGGATTCCAGTCAGCAGGGACGCGATAAATCGAGCCCTTCTTCAATCGCTCGACCCGCCGAAACGCCGTCTTTCTGAAAGCATTCACTCCTCACGAATCGCAACTCTTCGCCAGCACCGGCTTGATATCCACAACTGGCGTCCCATCAATTGCTTCAAAGTGGTCAACACGCAACCGCAATCCATCTCGCTCTAGAATCGTGACGCGGTGCAAGCCAATCGGATTCGGCCGGTCCGGCGACCGCGTTCCGAACACTCCCGTCAAAGGATTATTCATATCCCTGCCCGGATGCACTTTCATCACCGTCCGCCGCGCCTGGTGCAGCCACGTCAACAAAATCACTTCGTCGCCGGCCGCAACGCGCTCCAAACACTTTCGAAATCGCGGCGCAATCTCCACCCACGCTTCCGGCGCCCCTAAATATCCCTGCCTCGGCGCATTCTTCCGCTTCTTTAGCTCCGACCGCACAAATCCCACCGGCTTCAGCAAATACCGCTTTGTATCCTTCATCGCGCAGCTCCCAAAATGTATCGTACGCTTACTCGGTTTTTGCGTCTCGTCTCCTGCCGCGAACGCAAAAATAGAGTGGCCGGTCTTCGCATCGCCTTTTCTTAAAACTCCTGTGTGCGGATTTCTCTCGTCACCTCGTCCTCGCGTTCTAGGTGTCTTTTGTCCGCCCCTTCGTCTCGCAGCGTGAACTCTGGTCTCTTCCCTCTATGTCTTCCGTGTCAAATCTTTTTCTTCGCCTTTCCGTCCATGCCACGCCCGATGCGGCGAGTTGCGCACTCGAATTCCAAGTAAAGCTCTTGTGGCCTCCGCTTCGCGCTTTTCAAAGCCTGGCTCCCTACTCCTTTAACCACTTTATTTTCATCTGCTTCCGCACACTTGTCGCAAACCGCGCCCGGCAAAACACGTGCAACCCTTTTCTTTTCTGCCGGTTTCCCATAACCCGCAAAAAAAGGGGGATGGCGCCTCTTCCGCGATTCATTTTTCGCGCCCGTCCGCAATCTTTGGTCCACCCGGTTGCTCTGCGCTACTTTGCGTTATGTTATCGGCCGGCCGCCGCTCGCTGGCCGCATCTCGCTGGCCACCGTCCACAGCACACCGCTCGCTGTCTACGGCTTGCATCCCCGCGCATCTAAGTCAAAATAGTCCCGAGAGTTCCAGGCAAATGGAAGAGTCCGCAAAACTCGCACCCGCCCCTCGTCCCGCTGCCGTCGATCCGGCGGCTCCACCGCTATTTCTCTCGCATCCCGACCAGGCCACAACCCTCACGCTTCTTTACGACATCAGCCGCGAACTCACCTCCATCCTCGATCGCGACGCCCTCCTTCGCGGCATCGCGCAGCACGTCAAGAAGCTCGTCGACTATGACGTTTTCACGGTCATGCTCTGGAACGAGGGCACACAACTTCTCGAAAGCGTCTTCGCCCTTCATTATGAAGACACCATCGCCTCGTGCTTCCGCGTCCCTCTTGGCGAAGGCATCGCCGGATCCGCTGCCGCCAATCGCACGTCCATTCGCATTCCCGATGTAAGCCTTGATCCGCGTTACATTCAATGCGAAACCAGCCAGGGCATTCGCTCCGAGCTCGTCGTTCCGCTTCTTCTGCAAGACCGCCTCATCGGCGTGCTCGATCTCGAATCGACGGAGCCTCGCGCCTTCACCGAGGAACACGAACGCGTTCTTTCCGCGCTCAGCCCCTTCATCGCCATCGCGCTCGAAAATTCGCGCCTCTATCAGGAAGCCCGCCAAAATGAACAGCGCCTCCTCGCCGAGCTGGACACCGCTCGCGAAATCCAGCGCCAGCTTCTCCCGCGCGGCGCGCGCGAAGTTCCCGGCCTCGATATCGCCGCGTCCTACGTTCCCGCTCGCGAGCTCGGCGGCGACTTTTACGACTTTCTTCCCTACGGAAACGGCCGCCTCGCCCTCGTCCTCGGCGACGTCTCCGGCAAAGGCACGCCCGCTGCGCTCTTCGGTTCGCTCGCCATCGGCATCCTTCGCGAACACGTCGTCGAGCATCCTTGCCCGCCCGCCGAAATGCTGCAGATGCTCAATGCTCGCCTCTACGCCGCGCGCCTCGATGCGCGCTTCGTCGCCATGCTCTTCGCGCTCTATGACGCGTCCACCCGCCAGATCACCTTCGCCAGCGCCGGCGCTCCTCATCCATTGCTCGTAAGAAACGGCAAAGTGGAAGAACTCATCATCGAAGGCGTGCCCCTTGGCCTCTTGCCGGAAATTGAATACGACATTATGAAAGTGGATTTATTGCCCGGCGATCTGCTCGTCTTCGCTTCCGATGGAATCGTCGAATCCGAAAGTCCTCATCGCGAAGAGTTCGGCGGCGAACGCCTCGCCGCGATTCTGGAAAACGTGTCGGCGAGCGAATCGGTCGAAGACGTTTCTGGCGCTATCCTGCTCGCAACCGACAAATTCAGCGGCTCCGCGCCGCCTCACGACGACCGCACACTGCTCGTCCTTCGCGTTCGCGAAGAACTCTCTCCCGCGGATTACGCCCGCATGCCCGTCATTTATTGAGGTTTTTTGCGATCGCAACGCGTGTCGCCTGCGGCCAGAAAACGCGCGACGCGGTTGTCATTCCTCACGAAGTGAGGAATCTGCTTTTTCTTTCTTCGTTTTGGCCAATGGAAAAACGATCAGCGCGCCGCAGCGCCGCCCGTCGACGCCGCCTGCGCCTGCAACAACTCCGGATTCTTCAAAAGTGGCAGCCACTTCTCCCGCACTTCCGCAAACTCCGGCCAGTTCTTCTTCGATACCGGGTCGGAGGGCGGCAATCCCAGCTTTTCAAAATTCTTGTATTGCCCATGCTGCAAAATCCGGAAGTCGAGATGCGGCCCCGTCGAAAGCCCCGTGCTGCCGACGAGCCCGATTGTCTTTCCAATTTCAATGTGTTCGCCCGCGCGCACG
>Ga0070730_10002485_pt1 | contig 16756 bp, 16 predicted proteins | sample Coa_R1_3_FD_66447 | JGI IMG/M metagenome (GOLD analysis project Ga0070730, IMG submission 66447) | Surface soil microbial communities from Centralia Pennsylvania, which are recovering from an underground coalmine fire - Coalmine... | ecosystem: Environmental > Terrestrial > Soil > Unclassified ... | reverse complement strand
CCCCGCCGCTACAGCCGGGGGCCGTTCCCCAGCAGCAAAACCGCAAACCTGGTGCTGCGCATCGCGCGCAGAAACTTTAGATCTTTATGCAACGATCAGTAGGATGTAGGATCGTGGGGAGTCGACCGCGTGCCATACCGCTGCTCATTCCGGGCCCTCTCACAGTCCGCAAAAAGGGCCGCGGGCAGTGTTGCCCGCGGCCCCGTATTGCCCCGGCCGGTTAGGGCGTGGGCGTGGGCGTGGCGGTGGTGCCCAGGCCGGGGTGCGGCGTGATCGTCGCGGTGGCGGTCGGCGTGAAGTCGATCGCCGCCGGGGTGCTGGTCGGCGACGCCACGGCCGTCCTGGTGGGCACGACCGCAGTGCTTACCGCGGTGGGCGAGACGGTCCCGGCCGGGCCGGGCGTGTTGGTCGCCGCGACCGTCGGGGTGCCGCCGCCGACCGGTGTGTTGTACGGTGTACCGGTGCCGGGACCGGGCTGGCCGAAGAACGCATAGCGCCAGTTGTAGTAATGCTGGCCGATATTGCCCATCTCGACCTGGAAGGCCGGGGTATTGGTCGGGGTGTAGGTCAGCACCCGGCGCTCGAAGGCCTGGATCAGCACGTCGGTTACCTGGCCGCGGATCGTGGCTTTGGCCCAGTAGGCTTCGCTGATCGGCAGGCCCGTGACATAGAACCAGGGGCTGCTGATCGGGGCCTGCACGATGCGGCCCTGCTCCCGCACATCGCCCACCTGGTTCAGGAAGTTCCAGAACGCCTCGGGGACGTTGTGCCTGGTCGTCGCCTCATAGTAGACGTACTTGGTCAGCGGCACCGCGGTTTTGGAGGGGTCCGTGCCGACGTTGCCGTCCCGGTCGATCGTCGCGGTGATCTGCTGGCCCCGGGCGTCGTCGGCGGGGTGGTCGCCGAAGCGGCTATTGGCCACTTTGCCGAATGCGGCATACGTGGGCGACAGCTGGTCGCCCGAGTCGCCCGACATGGGGATATAGGCCGGGTAGCGCTCTTCGCCGCACGGGCTCTGCGTGCTGGTTTGGATACAGCCGCCGATCAGCTCGACCGTGAGCAGGCCGTTCGTCACATAGAAAGGATCGTTCGGATTGGCCTGCGGGTTGTTCAGCTCCATGCGGCTCTTATCGAAATACTGGACCAGACGCTGACCCGACCCGTCCGGGGCATCGGTCAGCGTCTCATACAGGCCGGGCGTGTTCGGGTGCGGGCCCCAGAACCAGCTGCGGGGCACCCGCCCCTCGGCCACCAGCGAGTCCGTGCGGTTCCAGACTCGCTCAAACGCGGGGTGGGCGAACACGGGGTACTGCTGGGCGCCCACGCTCGCCAGGCCGACCACGGACATCGCCAGGCTGGCGGCCGCCGTCAGGCTTAAGATTACTCGGGGTTTCATTGCCATTCCTCCTGCTACACTAGGCCATAAACCAGGGGCCGGGGTTGGTGCCCCGGCCCGCTACCAGGGCGGCCCCTGCACAAACTATGCCCAGCAAGTCGTGAGCGGCCCGGCCAAGAGGCACGCACTGCGAGAACCGGGCCGCCCGCGACTCGCGGGTCTACTCTACTCAACGGACGGGGCGCCGCCGGGTTGCACCGGCGCCCGCGGCGAGGCGCCGCCGCGGGACCCCCGGGGTCGAGGGCAGGATTCTTGCTCGCTCGCCCGGTCGGGAGGATACCGCCATGGCCGACAAACCCACCGCTGCCGATGACTATGAGCAGATGTTGTTGCTGGAAGACCTGGAGAGCCTGGCCGAGGAGATGGACGAAGTCGGCGTCGCCGATATCGCCGAGGTGCGCCGCTGGCTCGCGCAACCGCGCACGGATGCGCAGCTCGGGGTGCCCAGCGCCGCCGACCAGGCGGCCCTGCAATCCATCCTCGACCGGATGGACGAGCTCGCCGTGACGAGCCGCGCCGCCCTGGCCACGCGCATCCGGGGCCTGCAAGAACAAATGGATTGGAGCGAGGGGTAGCCGGCTCTTGCCTTCCCGTGTGCTTTGCTTTATACTCAGCGCTGCTACCCCCGGGTCTACTCTTCGCGGTACAGACGGCGGTTTCGCGGGGGCCGTGCCCCCTCGCTAAGGAGCGCAGTACTTCACATGGATGGTACGGCAAATAGCAGCCGGGCTGCGGAGCTCGTGGTCGCGCATCTCGAATCCTTGGTGGCGCGGACGCTGCCGGCGGCTTGTTCCCAGGTGCCGTGGTATCGCAGCCTCCCCGCGGCGGTGCTGCAGGAGATGTTCCGCCACGACTACGAGGCGCTCGCCGCGATGCTGGCCAGCAACGACATGGCCGCCTTGCGCGCCTATGTCGAGCAGACTGGGATAGAGCGAATTGGCAAAGGGGCATCAGCGCCGGCGCTGATCGCCGCCGCTGCGTTGCTCGAAAACGAGGTCAGCCAGCTGATCGCCGTGGAGATGGCGCCCGATCACGCCAGCGCGATCGCGGCCACCCGCCGGGTGCAACTGATCACCAAAAACGTCCGCATGATCTTGAGTGGCATTAACCTGCGCCTGCTCACGCAGCCGGCGGCGCCCCCGCCCCGTTAAAGCCGCCACCTACCCGTTAAAGCCGCCGCCTATCGGAATCGGGGACCTGCCGAGAAAGGAAACAACAGATGGCCGATGAATACCAGACTGCGTTTGATCAGGTAAAAGTGGTGGCCCCCCCGGCGCTCCCGCCCAGTGTGCAGCTGCTGCAGCTGGCCTATGGGTTTGCGGCGTCCCAGGCCGTTTATGTGGCGGCCAAGATCGGCCTCGCCGACCAGCTCAGCGCGGGCCCCCGCAGCAGTGCCGAGGTGGCCGCGGCCCTGGGCGCGGACGCTGAGCGCACACACCGCCTGATGCGCGGGCTGGCGCATTATGGCGTGCTGGCGCAGGCGGCGGATGGTCGGTTCCGGCTTACCCCGGTGGGCGAATACCTGCAAAGCTATGTGCCCGGCTCTTTGCGGGTCGGGACGATCTTTTTCGTGGAGGAGCACTACCCCGCCTGGGGCGGCCTGCTGCACGCGTTCCAGACCGGCGCGATCGCCTTTGACCACATCTTCGGGAAGTCGTTCTACGCCTATCTCCACAGCGAGGTGGACCGCCAGGAGGGCTTGCACAGCTTCATGGTGGATCAGGCGAAAGGCACGGCGAAATCCCTGCTGGAATACTACGACTTCGCGGCGGCTCAGCAGATCGTGGATGTCGGGGGGGGCTACGGGACCATCCTGGCGGACATCCTGCTCGCGCACCCGCAGCTTCACGGCGTGTTCTTCGATATCGTTACCGAGGGCCTGGACCTGTTTTTCGAGGCGAGCGGGCTGCGCGATCGTTGCCAGGTGGTCCAGGGCGACTTCTTCCAGGCCGTTCCCGCCGGGGGGGATGTTTATCTCCTCACCGCGATCTTGCATAATTGGGTCGACGCCGACGCGGTGAAGATCCTGAAAAACATCCGCCAGGCCATGGCGCCAGGCGGCAAAGTCGTGGTCGTCGAACTGCTCGTGCCGGAGCGCGTGACCGGCCCCTCGCCGGCGGTGGAGATGGACCTGATGATGTGGGTGCTGCTCAACGGCTATGAGCGCACCGAGGCGCAGTTCCACTCCATCTTTGACGCGGCCGGCTTCCGCTTGAGCCGGATCATCCCCACCCGGGGCCCCCGCCCGATTATCGAAGCGGTCGCCCGTGCGGACGCCTGACGGGCCCGCGCTACCGCCCTCCGGCGCGATCCCAGCCGCCCCGCCGCCACATCAGGTAGAGGGGGGTATAGCCGAGGGCGGGCCAGAAACGGGCGCCGGTGGGGTTGGTCGGCCGGTAGATCAGCCAGGTGCCGTGGAGCCCGCCCCGCGCCGGGGGGCCGGGGGCGCGCCCGAGCAGGGCGGTGTAGGTGGCACTCCAGAGGGCGTGCCCCAGCCCCTGGCCGCGCACCGCCTCGGCGATCATAAAGTCGTGGATGAACCCCACCCGCCCCTGCGGCAGCTGGGTGATCACCGCCGGGCCGCTCTCTTCCGTATCGACCGAGGCCAGGGCGAACGCCACGGGCGCCGCGGGCGCGTCCTCCCGGTAGCCGACCAGGAGCACCCAGCGGCGTGGCTCAGCCAGCACGCTACGCAGGACATAATCAAAGTCGTCCCACAGGCGCGGGGGCAGGCGATCGGCGAACGGATCATTGGCGGCGTGGTACGCGCAGAGGTCGGCGTAGAGCGCGGTAATCGCCCCGCTATCAGCCGGGGTGGCCGGCCGGATGCCCAGGCCGGCCGGCGGCCGGGCCGGCGGCGGGATGCGGTGGGCGCGATAGGCGAAGATCGAGGTGGGGCGGAAGCCCAGGGCGGCCAGAGCGGCGTCCAGGCCGGCCCCGGGCGGGACCAGCGAGAGCACCCAGGGGCTGGTGGTCGCGTCCGGGCTGAGCCGGCCCAGGGCGTCAAACAGGGCCGTGAACATAGCGCCCGGGTCTTCCGTCGCCGCCGCCGCGAACTGGAAGAACACCTCACACGTCAGGTGGTCCTGCGGGAGCCACATGAGCTGGGAGTCCTGCGGGCCGAAGTGGCGGCCCCAGGCGCGCAGGTAGCCGACGGGAGCCGGGCGGGCGCCGGGCCCCACCAGCCGCTCGGCCACCACCGCCCAGGTCTCCGCCAGCTCCTGATCGTAGGTTAGCACGCGGCGCGCGGCCTGCTCCACCTGGGGCGGGCAGGAGAGCCGGGGGTCCTCCTGATGCCAGCGGCGGTACTGGTCGGCCAGGAGCGCGGCGACCGCGGGCAGGTCGCCGCGCCGCAGGACCCGGGTGGTCAGGCCGGGGATGGCTAGTCCTCGCCCAGGTACGCCTTGCGCACCTGTTCACTCTTGAGCAGATTGGCGCCGCTGTCTTCGAGCACGATGCGTCCGGTCTCGATCACATACCCGCGGTGGGCAATTTGCAAAGCGAGCAGGGCGTTCTGCTCGACCAGCAGGATCGTATTCCCGGCCGCGTTGAGGTCGCGGATAATGGTGAAAATAGTTTCGACCAGGATCGGCGAGAGGCCCATGGAGGGCTCGTCCAGCAGCAGGATCGTCGGCTTGCTCATGAGGGCGCGGCCCATCGCCAGCATCTGCTGCTCGCCGCCGGAGAGGGTGCCCCCCTGCTGGTTGATCCGTTCTTTGAGGCGCGGGAAGAGGGTCAGGACATGCGCGAAGTCCTGGGCGATCGCGGCCCGATCGTTGCGGGCGAAGGCGCCCATCTCCAGGTTCTCCTGCACCGTCATGCGCCGGAAAATCCGCCGGCCTTCCGGCGAATGGGCGATCCCCAGCCGGACCATCTGGTCGGCGGGCAGGGTGTCGATGCGCTTGCCATCCAGCCGGACCTGGCCTTTACGCGGCCGCAGCATGCCGGACACGGTGCGCAGCGTGGTGGTTTTGCCGGCCCCGTTGCTGCCGATCAGCGTGATGATCTCACCCTTGTTGACCGTCAGCGACACGCCCTTGAGGGCCTTGATGTTGCCATAATAGGTTTCGATGTTGTCGACTTCCAATAAGGCCATGCTGTGCTCCTATAGCGGGACCTGGTGCCGGGTGGATGGGTGGACTTAGGGGGCGGCGGATTGCGGGGTCGCCAGCCAGAGCGGCCGGCCGAGATAGGCCTCGACGACCCGCGGGTCCGCGCGGATCTCGTCGGGCGATCCCTCGGCGATCTTGACCCCGTGGTCGAGCACGGTGACCCGATCCGAGATGCGCATCACGATGCGCATATCATGTTCGATCAGCAGAATGGTGACTCCCCACTCCTGGCGCAGCCGAGCAATAAACGTCATCATCGTCGCCGTCTCGTGTGGATTCATGCCCGCCGTCGGCTCATCTAAGAGCAGCAGCTGGGGCTGGGTAGCCATGGCGCGGGCCACTTCCAGGCGCCGCTGGTCGCCGTAGGGTAGATTCTTGGCCAGCTGCCCGGCCGCGGCCGTCAGGCCGGTAAACCGCAACAGCTCCTGCGCGCGCGTGTAGGCGGCGGCTTCTTCCTGGATCATGGCGGGCGTGCGGAAAACCGCCTCCCAGAAGCTGGCGTGCAGGTGGGTATGCTCGCCCACCAGCACGTTTTCCAGCACCGTCATGTTGTCGAACAGGCGGCTGGTCTGGAAAGTGCGGGCGATCCCGACCGCCGCGACCTGGTTGGGCGGCAGGCCGGTAATGTCCCGCCCATTGAACCAGATCGTGCCGCCGGCCGGCGGGGTGATCCCGGTGACGATGTCGAAGAACACCGACTTGCCCGCGCCGTTCGGCCCGATCACGCTGATCAGCCCATGGCGGGGCACATCCAGGTCAAACCCGTCCAGAGCCAGCAGGGCATCAAAGCGTTTGCTGATCCCGGTGGCACGTAACATCAATGGGCGAAATGGTGCCGTCGCGTCCATGGCTCGGCAGGCTCCTTGACCCCGGATGGTTTAGGCGCTCGTGGTCGGGCGGCCCAGGTAGGCCTCGATCACGCGCGGGTTGGCCCGCACTTCTTCGGGGCTGCCTTCGGCGATCTTGACCCCGTAATCCAACACGGAGATCCGCTCCGACAGCCCCATGACGACTTTCATATCGTGCTCGATCAGCAGAATGGAGAGCTCCAGGCGCTGCCGCAGGCCGCGGATAAACGTGATCAGGTCGGCCGTCTCGTTCGGGTTCATCCCGGCGGTCGGCTCGTCCAGCAAGAGCAGCCGGGGGTTGCTGGCCAGGGCGCGCGCAATCTCCAGGCGGCGCTGGTCGCCATACGGCAGGTTTTTGGCCACTTCGTCGGCCTTATCGGCCATCTCGACCATCTCCAGCAGCTGCATGGCCTTGGCATGGGCCGTGGCTTCTTCCTGCCGCACGGTCGGGGTGCGGATCACGATCCCGAACAAGCCGGCGCGCAGCCGGCAATGCTGGCCGACCAGCACATTCTCGCGGGCCGTCATATTGGCGAAGAGGCGGATATTCTGGAACGTCCGGGCGATGCCCAGGGCGGTGATCTGGTCGGGGGAGATGCCGGTGATGTCGCGGCCTTCCAGGACCAGCCGCCCGCTCGTCGGCTTATAGAGCCCGGTGATCGTATTGAAGAAGGTCGTCTTGCCCGCGCCGTTCGGCCCGATGAGGCTGACGATCGCGCCGCGCGGGATGGTGAAATCGACGTTGTTGACGGCGACCAGCCCACCAAAGCGCATCGTGATCCCTTCGGCCGACAACACATTGGCGCTCGCCGGGTGCGTGCCGGGCCCCGGCGCGGTCTGCACAACGCCGTTGGTCGGGGGGGTCGGGGCTGCCTGGCTCATCGGTTACTCCCCTCCTCGGGTATCCGGATCGGCCTGCTGGGCTTCCCGGGTATCGTAGACTTCCTGCCGCTCGGCCTGCTCGATCGCCGTGCTCTCGGGGTGGAGCTCTTCACGGCGCCGGCTGTTCGGCAACAACCCTTCGGGACGGAAGAGCATAAAGAGCACCAGCACGATGCCGTAGATATAGAAGGTGTTGCTGCTCAGGTTCAGCTGGACCAGGAAATCGACATGCAGCGCGCGCCCCAGATCGTTGACCCAGTTATTGAGCTGGATCAGCAAGACGGTTTGCAGCAGGTAGATGATCACGGCGCCGAGGATCACGCCCCACATATTGCCCATGCCGCCGAGAATGACCATGCAGAGGATCAGCACGGACTGGCTGAAGTTGAACTGCTCCGGCGAGGCAAAGCCGAGGTGGGCGCCGTAGAACGTCCCGGCAAAGCCGGAGATGCCGGCCCCCAGGGAAAAGGCCAGCAGCTTGGTCACCGTGGTATTGATCCCCATGCTGGCCGCGGCGAGCTCATCTTCGCGGATCGCCATCCAGGCGCGGCCCAGCCGCGAGTCGCGCAGGCGGTTGACGATAAAGATAATGAGGGCGACCAGCGCCAGCGCGAGGTAATAAAAGCCGATGTTATCGTTGTTCGCCCCGATCACGAAGCTGCCGATCGAGGGTTTGTCGATCCCCGAGATGCCGTTCGTGCCGGCGGTCAATTGATCCAGGTTGAGGATAAAGGTCGGCACGATCTCCCCGAAGCCCAGGGTGACGATGGCCAGGTAATCGCCGCGCAGGCGGAGCGTGGGGGCGCCAAAGGCCAGGCCGAACAAGGCCGTGATCCCGGCCGAGAGGAAGAGCATCACCCAGAAGGGGATGTGGATCTCCTTCCAGGACGACGCGAGGATGGCGTAGCTGTAGGTGCCGATAGCGAAGAAGGCCGCATAGCCCAGGTCGAGCAGGCCCGCGTAGCCGACGACGATATTCAGCCCCAGGGCCAGCAGGATAAAGGCTCCGGTATCGGCCGCCGCGTTAATGATCGCCTGGTTGAGAAACCCCGCCCCGGGGAGGGTGACAATCTGCGCCGCGCGCAGCATCTCGGGGACCGGCAGCAGCAGCAGCAGCACACCGAGGACGAGCGCGGTGATCATCGAGCGGCGGCTCGCGCGGGCCGCGGGCGGAAACAGGTTGCCGCGAGCCTGCCCGGCTCCCAGATTGCGTGACTGTTGCATGGCCGGCTACACCTTCTCCGCCACGCGCTGGCCCAGCAGCCCGGACGGACGGAAGACGAGGATCAAAATCAGCACGCCAAAGACGACGGCCTGCGTCCATTGGGATTGCAAGTAGTTGTCGCTGAGGGCTTCAACCAGCCCGATCAGGAAGCCGCCGAGCATCGCGCCCGGGATATTGCCGATCCCGCCTAGAACAGCAGCCGTAAACGCCCGGAGTCCCGCCTGAAAGCCTAACTGGAACTGCACGCCGCGGATGAACATCCCATACAGTAACCCGCCGGCCCCGGCCAGCGAGGCGCCGATAAAAAACGTCAGGGCGATGGTCATGTTGACGTTGATGCCCATCAGGGTGGCCGTCTCGCGGTCCAGTGCCGTGGCGCGCATCGCCTTGCCCATCTTGGTGCGCTGCACGAACTGGGTCAGCAGAGCCATCAGGATCAGGCTGACCACCAGGATCAGGATCGATTTGCTGCGGATCGTCAGGAAGCGGCTGGGGTCCAGTGTCGGGATCTGGAGGAGGGGCTCGACAAAGACCGCCGGGAAGTTGACGGTCGACGGCCCGCGCCAGGTTTCGCCGGCGTTTTGCAGGATATACGACACACCGATGGCCGAGATCAGCGGCGCCAGCTTGGGCGCGTTACGCAACGGCCGGTAGGCCACCCGCTCGACGAGGACGCCCAGCAAGCCCATGGCGACCATCGTAATCACCAGGCTCAGAAACAAGACGGCCACCACGACGACGGGATCCTTCAGCGTCTCGTTGGCGGGGGCCTTGGTGTTGACCCCGAAGAGCTCCAGGGCGCTGATCGCGGTAAAGGAGCCCAGCATGAAGATGTCGCCGTGGGCGAAATTGATCAGCTCAATAATACCGTAGACCATGGTATAGCCGAGCGCGATGAGTGCGTAAACGGAGCCCTTGGAAATACCATTGATCAATTGCTGCAGCAACAAGATAAGATCAAAGTGGAAGGCCATGCAGGGTTCCTCTCGGGTGACTACCCCGTTGGTGCGGTAAGGGGGCGGCTCCGGCCGGAGCCGCCCCTCCTGCGCTTATCTGGTGGACTGCACTTACTTAGCTGCGAACTGCTGCTGGTCGATATACGTCCAGGTGCCACCCTTGACCTGGTAGATGGAGATCCAGCGATTGGTGGTGTCGCCGTTGGCGTCGAAGCTGGTGGTGCCGATCGCGCCCTTGAAATCTTTGGTCGCCGCGATGGCGGCGGCGATGGCCGCGCGGTCCTTCTTGCCGGCCGTTTTCATGGCCGCGATGATGATATTGGTCGCGTCGTAGGCATTCGCGCTGTAGGCCTGCGGCACGCCCTGCCACTGGTCGCTGGCATAAGCCGCCTTGTAGGCGTCGATAAAGGACTTAGAATCCGGCAGCAGGTTGGCGTTGACCGCGGCCACCGTGCCGTAATCGCCTTCGCCATCGGCGCCGGCGGCCGTGGTGTAGCCGCTCTCGACGATGCCGTCGCCGCCCATCAAGGGGATATTCAGCCCGGCCGGCTTCATGGCCTTGCGGGCCAGCGGGATGCCGTTCGACTGGGTGCCGCCGTAGTAGAGGATGTCGGGGCTGGTCGCGGCGATTTTGCTCATGATCGAGCTGAAGTCGGTGGTGCCCTTCGGCACGCCGTCATGGCCGAGCACGGTGCCGCCCTTGGCCTTGAACTCTTTCTCGAACTCGTCGGCGATGCCCTTACCATAGACTTCAGTGTCGTCGAGGATGTAGGCCTTTTTCTTGCCGAGCTTATCGAAAGCGTAGTCGGCGCCGACCGGGCCCTGGATGTTGTCGGTCGTGCAGACGCGGAAATAGGTGATCTTGCCGGTCGGGCGCAGGTCCGAGAGCTTGGGGTTGAAGGCCGGCAGCGTCAGGTCGGTGGCCGTGTTGGACGGGCTGATGTTGGCGAGCCCGGCGGTGTTGAGCTTGGGCATCATGGCGCGGGCCACGTTGCTGTTGAAGGGTCCGACCATGGCCATGACGTCCGGGTCGGCGGTGAAGGAATCGGCGTTCTTGGAGCCCTGGGCCGGGTCATGCCCCTGGCCGCCGGGGGGCACGTCGTCCAGGAAGAACATCTGGATCGTATACTGCTTGCCGTCGAGGGTCACGCCCCCGGCCTTGTTGGCCTGGTCAATGGCGAGCTGCACGCCCTGGCGGGTCGGAATCCCGTTGGCGCCTTCCGCGCCGCCCACCGGCAGGTCGACGGCGATTTTGACGGTGCCCCCGGAGGTCGTGCCCCCGCTCGCCGTGGTCGAGGTCGCGCTCACGCCCGTCGCCGGGGTATTCGTGGGCGGGGCGGTGGTCGGCGCCGGGGTCGCCGTCGAGGTATCGGTGCCGCAGCCGGACAGCAGCATGCTCGCGCTCACGCCCAGTGACAGGCATAGCACGCCTAATCGTGATTTGTTCATTAGAAGTCTCTCCTCCTAGAATAGCTATTAGAATGCGTAAAGGTTCCCATCATGCCGGTCTCCTGCGGGGCGGGCGGCCCTGGCCCGTCGCCTGTGGATGGATGCTCCTGGCGCGCTCGTGGAGACCGTAACCAGACGAAGCGACCGGGCGTCCCACCTCCCTTCTCTGGCGGGCCGACCAGCCCGCCAGTCCGCCTACACCAGGCAGTGCCACTTTAGCTGGCATTATAGAGGGGATGCGGTCGCTTGTCAAGAACGCCGGATGGGCAGCGGGGCGGGCAGCGGGGCGGGCAGCGGGGTGGGCACCGCGGTGGGAATCGGGGTTAGCCGCGCCAGCAGGGGGTCGATGAGATCCAGGCGCATCAGCACCCCGAGCATCACGCCGAGGTAGACCATGTTGCGATAAAAGGTTAGCTGGAGATCGGCATAGGCGATGACGATCTGCATCAACACGAGGGCCAGGATAATGGCGGCCAGCGACTGGAAGTAGGGGTCCTTCAGGCGGCGCAGGACCAGGCTGCCCTGCACGATGCACGCGCCGATGAACAGCCAGAAGATCAGGAAGCCGGTCGTGCCCATCTTCAGCCAGATCCAGAGGATCTCATTATGCGGGATATAGTCGCGCAACGGGAAGGGGATCTCCGGCAGCTGGATGAGCATCTCGTAGGGCCGGCCGAAGCCCACGCCCAGGATCGGATTATGCCGGATCGTGCGCATCACATCGTATTGCTCCAAGTCGCGATACAGGTTCGACGAGGCGTCGCGGGGATCGGTGGGTTGGTAGAGCGACTTGACCATCTGGATCGGCTTAGCGAGGGACAGATCGCTGTTGTAGAAGGCACCGACGTAGAGCAGCCCGACCAGAAAGAGCGGGACCAGGATCTTGGGCAGCATGGCGCGCTTGGCGGGCGGCAGAGTCACCAGCAGCGCGATCCCGCCGACCAGCAGCGCGAAAATCGCCGCGCGCCGGCGGGTGGCGAACAAGGTAAAGATCGTGAACGGCACCAGGCCCCAGGTGAGCAGCCGCTGGCGGATCGGCCCGCCATAGATGGCGAAGGCGGCCGCCAGCAGCAGGAGCGTGTCGAAGAAGAGGGCGTCTTCGTGCCCGGTGACGGCATAGACATTGGTCAAGTCGCCGTGGAAGGGCACTACGTAGCGGTAAATGCCCTGCAAAGCCTTGATGCCGATGGTCACGATGACGATCCAGCCGGCGATGCGGACCTGGCCGGGGGTGCGGATCAGATTCACGGTCAGTAAATAGCAGGCGCCCATATAGAACAGGGCGCGGATCTCCCAGAGGGAGACCTTGAAGTCGCCGCCCTGCAGCAGGCCAAAGACCCAGGAGAAGGTGACGGCGCCGAGGAAGATCAGCAGGGGCGCGCCCAGGCGGCCGAGCCGCAGGGGATGCGCCTTGCGCTCCCGCAGCCAGAGCGCCAGGGCCGTCCAGACGAGCAGCACCTCAAGCAGATTCGCGGTGAACCACGACAGGTTCTCGTGCGTCCAGAGATTCCAATACTCGTCGGTTCCGCCGATGTTGACGAAGAGGGGGATGCGCTTGGTGATCGGGTCGGCCAGCCCGTCGATGGCATATTGCTCAAGCAGCAGACTCCCGGCTAACACAACGTACACGCCGAACACCGGCCGGTAGAGGATCATCCCGGCGAGGGGAATCAGCGCCAGCACGCCGAAGAGGGTCGGGTCGCCGCCCGTCAGTAAGACTCCCAGCCCGAAGAGGGCGCCCAGCGCGCCCAGCCCGAGCAGGAGCCGGAGCGGCGGCCGCCCGGCCTGCGCCCGCCCACCGAGGCCCCCGGTGCGCTCGCGCGCCCGCGTCCGGGCGTGCGGCAAGACAATCGATTCGTGCATCATCGTCCTATTTCAGCAAAAACGCGTTCACGCCCACGACGAGGGCGATCCAGAAGGCCAGGAGGGCGATGACGGTGCGGTTCCAGCGGCGGACGAGCTGCCCGGCCAGCAAAAACGTGAACAGCAGCGGCAGAATCAGGGTCATGCTGTCTGCTCTTCGGCCGCCATCATGCGGCTCAGCCAGGCCGGCAGGGCCGAGGTGGCGGCCCCTTGCAGGCGCGGGCCGCCGAACCAGGTGGCCAGGGCGACCACGCTAAACCCGAGCCCCGCGGCCACGGCCAGGCCGAGCAAGAGCAAGCTCAGCAGCTTGTTCAGCGAGAGATTCGGCCCGGCCGGCACGACGGGCGGATCTTTGACCACGTAGGTGCTCGCCTGCGTTTCGATCATCTTCTCTTTGGTGAATTTTGCCTTCTCCAGCTCGCTGCCCACGTATTGCCAGTGGTCGACGACCGACTGATACTGGGTTTTCAGGCGTTGGTACTCCAGTTGATCGGATTCGGGGAGCGTGGCCCGCTGGGCGGGGGGGTGGCCTTTCTCCCAGGTGGAAAGCGCCGCCGAGGCCTGCTGCAGCTGTTGCTGGTAGTCGGTATACTCTTTGTCCAGGAAGCCGATCGCGCTGTCGGCCTGGCCCACCCGGTCGGCGTAGCGTTGCGCCAGGTAGAGGTCAATGGTCTTGCTGACGACCTGCTGGGCCACCTGGGGGTCCCGGTCCTGATAGCGGAAGTTGATCAGGTTCTGGGCCGGCGCCCAGGCATTCAGGTTGGTACGCAGCCGATCGATCTCCGTCCGCATCTTGGCGTCGGTGTCGGTGCTGGCTTTGAGCGCCGGCACGCTGCTAATCACCTTTTTCAAGAAATCGTCGGTCAGCAGGAGCTCGCTCAGCCGGTTATACTCATCCTTCGCATCGGTCTGGGGCAGGCTCAGCTGCTGCCCGGCCTGATCCAGGATCGGATTACTCTGGACTTGTAGCCGCGACTGCACCTCATAGGTCCAGGATGTGTAAAGGCCTCCGGCGATGGCGACGGCCAACACCGCCAAAAACGGCACGAAGAAGAGCCATTTCCGCCGGAAGAAGGTTTCGAGATATTCGCGCATTACTCTGTAAATCCTTTCGAACGGGGTTCCTTATCCAGGGCGCTGGGACCCGGCGCTACTGGCCGCCGTGGGCGTACCATTTGCGGAGCACTTGCTCGGCCGGCTTATTCTGCGGGCTCTCGCCGGTGTCCAGCGGGCCCCCCGCATTGGGATTGCTGTACCAGGGCGACCAGAAAATACCGGTCATCCAAGGAATCGACCTCCATACCTCCATCGTCGCTTCATACGCATTGCCCTGCACGCTCAGCTCCAGGGTGGGATCGGGCCGCAGGTCCCAGCGGCCCGGCGAGTTAGCGTAGGAGGCGAAGCCGATCTTCGTGAACTGGATGGGCTTATTCCAGCGCCCATGCACGGCCGAGATCGCGTCAAACCAGCGGAAATTCTGGCCGACGGCGTTGGCGCCATAGGGATCGGTGTAGCTGATCCAGCCCTGGCGCAGCGGGTCGGTATAGAAGTTGTTCCACGAGAGCGGGAAGTAGGCCGAGATGCCGATATAGTCGAGCTGGTCCCACCAGTCGATCGTGGCATACTCGGGGGTTTTCTTATCGCCCCAGTTCGCGGAGTACGTGATCGGCCCAAAATAATTCTGACGCACCACCTGGATGACCTGGCGCCACTGGCCGGAAAACGAGGGTTGGGTCAGGGTGAAGAACTCGGTGCCGATGCAAAACTCGTCGGCCGAGACGGACTGGGCCAGCCGGGCATAGCTGGCGATCGTGGTGCGGTAGCTGTCAAACCAGGCCTCCGGCGGCTCCGGGCTGAAATAGCCACTCCAGACGCCGTCGTTGGCCAGGATAATGGGCTGGAGCATGACCTTCATGCCCAGCGAGTGCGCATAGCTGATCATTTGCGCGATCTGTTGATCCGTGGGATCGTTGGCGCTCAGCGAGAAGGATGTCGAGCGGGCCACGTTCTGGCGAAAGGACGCCACAATGGACACCCAGTTGGCGCCCAGATCGTGGACCCGCTTCAGCGAGTCATAGGCGGCCTGCGAGCCAAACGGCGCACTCGGGATATGGACGAAGGCGACTCCCCGCTGCCCATTCGGGTCAAGCACGCCCTGGGCCGCCTGGGCCTGGGCGGGGGCCGGAGTCGTGGCCGGCACCAGGGCCAGGAGCGTCGCCAGACCCAGCAGGGCGAGGATGCCCCGCACGCGCGGGACGGGAATCTGTGGGCTGTTCATACCGTTCCTCTTTTCATGGGGGTCGCGCCGCGCGGCTCCCCGCTGTAGAATTTTCTACTCCCCGAACCTCACTGAACCTGATGTCTTGGGCACGAGCGTGCCGGTCCCGATCCGCTTACACTTATATCCTGTACCATCCTATAACGAAGAAGGATCAAAATGCTGTTACGCGCGCGGCGACAATTGGCATCCTGACTCCCGGCCAGGGATATCCCCAGTACATCCTACTCGATGCCGGCCCTGGACGGCAAGTCGCCGGTTGGGTCCCGTTGCGGACGCCGCAGGAATGTGGTGGCACCAAATTTGCCTATGTTCGTTAAACGGTTGTGGAGCTCTGCGGTTGTGCCGCGTAATCATAGGGGGCGCGTAGCCGGTTTGCCGCACCACTAGGTACCATCCGAACCTGGGAGACGCCAAGAGGTCGAGTAGCATAACATCTGGGAAAAGCCCCACGTTATCTGCTGTGCAACTGGGTAGGGCCTCGATGGCGCCGGATACCGCCCATCTACATTTGCGATACGCTTTGTATTCTTCAACGAAGGAGGCTCGCATGGCCCTTTGCGAAGCCGAGGCTGCCTGCCTGAGCGTGACCGATAGCGAGTCCGCATTTGCCCCCGATTACCCGGGGGCGCGCCCGTTTCTCCCCGCGGCCCGCGATTGCACCGATATCATGGGTGTGCTCATCGATCGGACGCACCGCGCCCGGGTGCTGGCCCAGATCGATGCCTTTGTGCAGTCGGGCCGCCCGCACCAGGTCGTCACGGTGAATGTCGACTTCCTCAACATTGCGTATCAGGATCGGAGCTTTGTGCGCCTGCTGAATGACGCGGCGATCGCGGTACCTGATGGCATGCCGTTGCTCTGGGTCTCGCGCTTGGTCGGCCAACCCTTGCCGGAGCGGATCACCGGGACCGACCTGCTGTGTGGCTGTGCGGAATTGGCGGCCCGCCAGGGCTATCGGCTCTTCTTATTAGGGGCGGCCCCCGGCGTCGCGGCCGAAGCCGCGCAGGTGCTGGAATCCCGCTATCCCCACCTGCAGATCGTCGGCACCTACGCGCCGCCGGAGCGCGGAGAGTTTGACCCGGCCGAAAATGCCCGCATCGTGGCCATGATCCGGGCGGCGCAGCCCGAAATGCTCTTTGTCGCCCTGGGGACTCCCAAGCAGGAGAAGTGGATTTATCGCAACCTGGACCAGCTGGGGGTGCCGGTGTGCGTAGGGGTCGGGGGCGTGTTCAACTTCATCACCGGCCGGATTCCCCGCGCGCCCCAGATGCTGCAGCGGGCCGGCCTGGAATGGCTCTTCCGCCTGGTCCTGGAGCCGCGCCGGCTCTGGCGGCGCTACCTGATCGACGATACCCACGCCCTCTACCGCGCCTTACGCTACTCGTTCCGCCAGCGCCACCAGGCCCGGGCGGAGCAACCCCGGGCCAGTGCCGTGCCGGTGCATCCGCTGGGGCCCGAGGCGGTCGACTGGCATCTCGCGGCCCGGGAGACCACCGCGAGCGTGGTGGCGAGCGTGCCGGCCCCGGACGCCTGATCCGCTCCCGCGCCTGAAACGCCACCGGCCGCCTCCGAGGGGGGCGGCCGGTGGCGTTAACGGGGGCCTCCTAGGGGCCTGGATAGCGCGTGTTATAGAGCTGGCGCCCCAGCATGCCGAGCAGGATCTCGAACGGGGTGCCGGCGTTTTCGGGGTGGTACTCCAGGCGCGCCCGCTGGAAATACTGTACCAGGTAGACCCGGCCATCGG
>Ga0070730_10002484_pt1 | contig 16756 bp, 28 predicted proteins | sample Coa_R1_3_FD_66447 | JGI IMG/M metagenome (GOLD analysis project Ga0070730, IMG submission 66447) | Surface soil microbial communities from Centralia Pennsylvania, which are recovering from an underground coalmine fire - Coalmine... | ecosystem: Environmental > Terrestrial > Soil > Unclassified ... | reverse complement strand
CCGCAGGTTGCAGGTTCGATTCCTGTCCCACCTGCCCCCGCTTAAATTCCGGCTTTGTGGCCTGCTGGGACAGTGGGCTGCAACCTTACACCGCTGCTCTGCACCGAGGAGAATCCCGGTCTGAAGTCCTCGTCACAGGAGCGGTGTGGGGCCCTCATCATATCACAAACACCCCACCCCAGGCACACGCTCACGCTGGGTCTCTTCATCTGGAGAGCACGGCAGCTTGTAGGCAGTGTCCTCTCGAACGTGGGCGAAGGAGACGAGCACGAGGCGGTCAGGCTAAAAGGGATAGTCTTGGCAGCAGGTATCCCCATCGCACGACGGCACATCCCCTGTTCTCTCTCCCTCCCTCTGATCTCTCTTCTCCACGCCAGGACCCGTTTTCGCTGACTCTGGCTCACATACCACGTACCCCTGGGAATTGCGCCCTACCCCTAACACACCCCACTGTGTTCGGATAGCATTGCTGCGTAGTGAATAGATAATTATAAATTACCAACGAGCAACGATAAACACAGGTGGGGGGTGTGTGGGGGCGCTCCGGGGCGGAGGGGTTTCCCCCGTGGCCGTCAACTCTCCATCCGTCAATCACGGCCCAGCGAAGCACCGCGCAGCTGAGGGCGCACCCTCCTCGCGCTGGTCAACTGCGCGGGTGAGTTGGGAGAGCACCAGACCAGGAGCCACTCTGCGGCCTAGCTCGGTCAACGCGGTGGAGATGAGGTTGGTTGCCGCCACCCTACCGTCGTTGGCCCGCCCGCTGACACTCGGTATCTTTTGCAGGTAGTCCAGTGCCCACCAGCAGGCCGGCTCTCTGCGGTCGGCCAGGAACGCCCCGATGGCATCCAGACTGTTCGCGTCATCCAGGTAGCGGATGGGCAGGGTACAGAACTCGCGTGCGGCCTGCTTGTATCGCTCGAATTGCACGGCGGTCAACCGGCCCTCGCGCACCTTGCGGATGGAGACGCGGGCACGAAAGCAGAGGAGGCGCTGCTGGAATACCTCGGCACTACTCTCGCACATCACCAGCTTCAACACGTGCTTCGGATACTTGGCCGCGCCCTCCTCCCCAGCGAGATAGGTGCAAACGCTATCAGCCACCTGGGCCATGATGGTTGTTTTACCCACGCGAGGACGCGCCGCCAGGATCGTCACCTCGCCCTCGTGGATGCCGCCGGTCAGTTTGTCCAGGCCGGGGAAGCCCCACGGAATGCCCCACACCGCGCGGAGATCGGCCATGCGCTCTTTGAGGCGCTTGGCGACGACGCTGGCGGCATCGGCCGCACCGCCCGCTCCTGAAAAGAGATCAAGTAAGCGCATCATCACTCACACGCTCTCTCCGTCCGCGCGCTCGGAGCGGCGCGCATAAACTCGCGCTGTTCTTTGCGGCAGAACGCTTCCGCATCTTCGCGCCGGCTGAAACTGATGCGGCCCCCGCGCGCATCCCGCCGAAACTTGCCAAAGCGCAGCGGATACCAGCGGGTGTCACTGCCCAGTACCACGGTGTAGGCGCTGGGCCACTCGTTTTCAGTCATGCGCGCCCCCCCCCGCGTCGTCCTTCTGGGTCCGAACAGCCGCGCATATTCCAGGCGACGGTAGCGACTCACCGCGGAGCTGCGCCGCTTGTACGGGCCGTGCTCGTCACGCCATGTCCCGTCAGATTGCCGGGATTGGAGCCAGTAGCCATCTGCCCGCGGCGCGATCTGCCAGCCCTCCCCAATGATAGCCGTCATGTGTCGTGGCATTGCCTCTCCCTCCCTCCTATCTGTCCGCGTAGGGACTGATACGAGTATACACGGCAACTACGCCGCAGTCAAGCGCCGCACACATTTTCATGGTGGTGTGCTGTACGCGCGTACAATGCGATTCTGACGGTTGAGTTGGCGCGGTGGCTAGAGTGGCCAGGGTGCGCCGTCGGGGCGGGCTGTTGGCGCGCTGGCGCCGGGCGTCTCTTGCGCCTCGTCGCGATCCTTCGCGTGCCGCAAGACGCCGCGATGCGCGGCGGTCATCAGCTGGAGCAGACGCGCCTGGATGCGGTCACGATGGTGCTGCCTCAGCGCGCGACGGCGCAGCTCAGCGCGCAGGGATCGGTAGCGTGCCGCCATCGCCGGGTGATCGAGCATTGGGTATCTCCTCGCTGGCCGCGCTGGCGTATGGCCTGCGACATCTGATAGACTCTTGATTATGGCCCGATTATACACCGCAAAAGAGGCGGCGGTGGCGCTGGGCCGTCCACATCTGGCGCGTACGCTCGTTCGGCGCGCCGCCGAAGCCCACGCCGAGGGGGATGCAGCGGTCCAGCGCATTGCGGACCGCTGGGCCGCGTCGCTGGCGTGGTGGGAGCAGCACGCGCACCTCCGCCCTCCTGGACGCAAGCGCCGCCAGCCGCTCGCTGAGCCGTAAACCGGACGCCAGATACGCCGGTGACATGCGGGCTTGCCTATCTGACGCCAGCGGGCCAGATTATGCCGTGTATGCCCATGTTATGCCATCAAGCCACCGCGAGCACGGCCTGCGCAATCGCCACATGCCCCGCATCATTCGGGTGAAACGTATCTGAGCTGCCCGGCGGCCAGTGGTACGACGGGTTGAGATACAGGGTGCTGATGTCTACCAGCGCGCGCCCGCCCGCGCCCGTCCATGTCGCCGCCTCCGCCTGGATCACGCTATTATACGCCGCCGCCGCCGCCGGATCGCCCCATACGCTGAGTGCTACCAGGCGCGCGTTGGGATTGTCGGTGGCGAGCCACGCTAGCAGTGCCGCATAGTGCGCCTGCATCGTCGCCGGCGGCACCTGTTGCAGGTAGTCGTTCGTGCCCAGCTCCAGCACGATCAATTGTGCATTGGAGGGGTGCAAATCGAGCGCCTGAAGATGCGCCAGGAATTGCCCCGTCGTATCGCCCCCGACGCCGTCAACGAGGTATTGGCTCGCATCGGCGGACGAGCGGGCGCGCAGCCCCAGCACGGTTTGCCACGTATAATCATAATAAAAATCATCGGTATGCTGGCCCTGCGTGAGGCTATCGCCCAAGAAAATGACGGTCGAGAGCGGGGGTGTCGCCTGCGGGGGAATCGGCCCCCCGCGTCCGATGCCCATGCCGACGGCGATCAGCAGCACCGACGACAGCACCAGCGTGCACAGCATGCGTCGCATCACGTCGTCCTCCTCCTCCTCGGTTTCACGATGCGCATCTTGTCGGGCCGCTTGTCGTGCCGTAGGGGGCGGTTGTGCATGCGCACCGCCAGGCGCACCTTCATCATATCTCGCACATAGCGCTCCTCGGCCGCGATCTGTTTGCGGCCCCACATGATCTCCTTGAGTGACATACCTTCGTGCATGTCGGTCCACCACTCGGCAAAATGCCGTTGCGCGATGTCGGCTGGCTCCGGCCAGTGGAACGGCTGCACGCGCTCGCCCTCCACCCGGTTCAACGTCTGGCCGGGGACGCCGCGGTAGGGTTTACGCCGGGGCGGCTTGACAATCCCCCGCCGCGCCGCCAGCTTGGCCACTTGCTCACGTTCGCGCTCCGCCGCACGCTTGCGGGCGCGGCGACGCTTTAACGCCGCCGCGTTGTATCCAGAGGCCACCGCGGCGGCGTTTGAGCGCTGCTTTCTGGCCTTGTCTTTGGGCGTGCCGCGATAGCGGACGTGTGCCGCATGGTCCTGCGCCAGGCGGTGCGCGCGGTGCTCCGGCGTCTCGTTCTTTAGTGCGTTTGCCCGACGCTGCGCGCGGTGCTCTGACGTCTCCTTCGTCATATGCCGCTGCCCGGCGGCGCTGACGGCGCCGCCGGACCCGCACCGGCGGTGTCGCTCGCCGGGGACGCCGCCGCCGTCAGCGTGTTGGCCTGCGCGTCCAATTGCTGCTGCTGCTGCACTCCCGCGGCGCCGGCGCCGATATAGTGGGCGATCAGCGTCGAGGCGACGGCGACGGCGGTCACGGCAATGGTGTTGAGATTGGACAGCACGCCCGTCGTCAGATCGCCGTCATGCGCCACCGAAATGACGATCATGCCCAGGATGGCCGTCACGCCCATCGCGCCGACCATAAACAAGACGGCGGTGATACCGCGTAGATTCATGTTCTGCTCCTCATTCGCTCTACGAGCTACGTCGCTAAATGCGATAGATCACCGCCGTGACAAAATCATTGGGCGTCCCCGCGCTATCGTGAAACTGCACGGTCATGGTGCCCCCGCTCGCGACCTCCACCATGAGCGGGTTTGCCGCCAGGATCGCCGCATTGGTGCCCTGCGTGCCGGTGCCCGTGGCGACGGCCGAGAATGCCCCATAGCTCACGGCGCCAGCGCTGGTTTTGATGAGGCCGAAGAAGGGCGCGGACGAGAGCGTGTTACCGTCCTCGTCGGTGCTCGTCACCGACGCGGTGACGGCGACGCCATTCGAGACGCCCGCGATGGACGCATACAGGCTGACGAGATACCGGCCCGCCACGTTCGGCGCCACGAACGAGAGCAAGTTGACGAAGCCGGTTGAAGTCACATGCGCGTGCGCCGCTTCCGCCACTTTGACGGCGGTGCCGATCCCCACGGTGGCAAGGCCGCCGATGGTAATCAGATCGCCGCTCGCATCCCAGCGGAGATTGGCCGCGGCCGTCCCGGCGACGCCGCCTGATCCATCCCCCGCCGAGACGAACGCGATACGCTGCACGCCGCCGTTGTCCACGTAGGTGAACAGCATACCGAGCGGATGCGTCCCCGCACTGCCGCCAGGCTGTAGCTCCATACGCGCGTTGGCGCTGTCGTAGACGACGGAGAGGTTATGACTGCCCCCATCGGGGCTGATTGCATTTTGCAAGGTTGTCGTAACGGCCCCCGATCCAACGCTCGTCTGGCGCTGATACTGCCCAAAATACTGCGGCGGCGCCTCAGTCCGCACCTCGTAGCTCTCGACAAAGACGGCGGAAAGCGGCGGGTTGGTCTGTGCCGGCGTGGCGGCGATGCTCCACGAGATGATCGGCAGCGGGTCCCGCGCGTCGAAGCGCCGCCAGCCCCAGGCCGCCACAAAACTGGTCATGGCGGCGTCCGGCGTCGTCACATACAACTCATATTGACTGAGATTGTGGATCAGGATGCACCCGGACGTGCTATTGCCCAAGAGCGTATCAATCGGCTGCGTGACCGTCGGGTCATAGGGTCCTTTGGTGGTGCTGCCCATGTCCTCTGCTCGCCCTCTCGTTTCCCGCGCCGGTTGCCGGTTGCCGGTTACCGGTATCGCGTGCAATCTCGCCTCAGGCCAGCAGCGAGGCGAGACCGGACGCGCCACTCACTGCCGGCTCCGCCGCCTCCAGGGCCGGCCGGGCGATGATATTCCAGAACGCCAAGATGAGCAAAAACAAGCCCAACAATACGAAAAACCCCCGCAGGAGAAACGCGCGGATATTCACAAACGGATTGGGCACGCCGGTATCTTGCCCCACGATGGAGATGTCGTTGGGCGCCTGGAACGCGAGCGCATCGTCCAGCCCTTGCGCCAGCGCCATAAATCCGGGCACGCTGCCGGCGAGCTGCTGTATGGTGCCGCTGCCCGGCGGCGCGTTCGCGGCGGAAAGCGGCGCGCCGGTGGCGTTGAGCAGCTTCAGGAAGCTGGCGCCGTCTACGGGATAATTGGTTTGCGTCGGACGGGTGGGGCTGTAGCCCTCGTACGGCGCCAGGGTGCCATGCGTCACCTCAAAATGCAGGTGCGCGCCGCGGCCATATTGCGGCGAGGGCGGCTGGCCTGAGAGGCCAATCAGAGTGCCCCCGGCGATGGCTTCGCCGGCGGCGTGCGGCGTGATCTGCGACAAATGCAGAAACGAGAGCACGTGCGGCCCATCGCCCCATTGCACCAAGAGGTTGACCTGCCCGCCCCACGGCTCCATTGTGCCGTTGAGGTAGGTGGCATCTTCGGGCGCAACCAGCACGGTCCCAACGGGCATGCCGATGTCAATGCCGCTGTGCGCGCTCGGATTTCGGCGGCTCCACTTGAAGCTCTGCCAGAGGTTGGCGGGGTAGAGACTCCACCAGTACCAGCCTCCATCGGGCGGCGGTTTCCGTGCCATGCGTGCGTCCTCCTCGCGAAATTACAAGACGACCTGCCAGCGATTGCCAGCCAGCGTCACAACCGGCTCCGGCCCGCCGGGCGCGCCGGTAATCGTCACCTCTGCTGCGGGCGGCGCAGACGGTGGCGGTGGTGTCGTCGCAGGCGGGTCGAGGGCCGGCAGGAGAATATAGCCCGCGGGCTGGCTGGCCTCCAGCTGCGCCCAGGTATACCAGACCGGGGATGTCACGCCCCCACTGCGCAGGGCCGTCTCCGTGTCGCCGTTGCACGTCCAGTACCCTTCGGTCGAATCAATGCCGCCGATGAGGGTAAAGTGATTCGCCACCCCCGGCTGATTGTCGGGCAGCTTGGCGGCGTCGGTATGCAGCACGATCACCAGCTGATGCGTGTCGCCCAGGCGCTCCAGCTCATTGTGGAACGCCGACATATCACCGCCGTAGCCCACGACCTTGATCGGCTCAACCTGATAATGCTGCGACAGCGCCGCGGCGAGCTGCTGGATGGTCATGCCCGGCAGGCCCGGCGCATCCATCAGACCCCAGCGGATCAGCTCGGCGCGCGCGGCGTCCAGCGTCGTGACGTCGAGAGGCACGCCGTGCGCCAGGTGCCGGTAATCGAGCAGCACAATCGGCCCGCAGGTATCACCGTGGCCGTCGGTCTCAGTCAGCGCCGCCAGGCCCGGCTGCGTCCAGTGGACGGGGGATGCGGATGTGAATGTCGTCGTCGTGTCAGGTACGGTCATGCAATCCTCCTCGGTTGCTACTCGGCTACGCGCCGCTATGTCGCCGTTTCCATCCCAGCCGCGCGGCGGCGCGATGTTCGGCGGGATGCTCGTGTGGCCAGGCGTGCGGGTTGCGTGCATGGCCCCCGGTGCCGACGGTGCCGGTAGATCGCAGCGCGCGGGTGCGCGGGTGAGACGTTGCCGTGCCGGCACGTATGGCCGCGATCTCACTATCGCGCGCCCGGTGATAGGCTTCGGCGGTGCGCTCATATTCGCCGGGATGTTCGGCGCGGTATGCATACGCGCTCTGGCGCGCCATTTTGCGTTCCAGCGTTTGTACGCGCCGATTGCGCCGTGCGCCGGCGATCTCCGCGATCGTCGCCGACTTCGGCTGATAGCGGCCCACCGTAAACGGCTTCTTGGCGGGCTTTTTGGCGGCCTTCGGCGCCTTGGGGATGTTTTTGAGCTCCGCTTTATAGGCCGTCGCATACGCGGCCGCTTCGGCTTTGGCGTGCGTCGCCACTTCGCGCTCCAGCGCGTGCATGCGTTTCAGCTTGGCGGCGCGATCGCGGGCGTCATGGTACCGGCCGGATGCGATGTCTTGCTGCAGGTGGAATCGTTCGCTATCGGCTTTGAGCACGCGGGCGCGCGCGTCAACGACGGCCGGCGTCTGCTGGGCACGCTCGCGTGCGAGGATCGCCGGGTGCCCCACGTCTTGGGCGCCGACCTCGGCGAGCGCCTGGCTGGCGAGCTGCACGTGTCGGTTCCGGGCGCGATCCTTACGCACGGGCGCCGTCGTGATGCTATACTGAGGTGCGCGTCCCAGTCGGCGCGACAATTCGCGGTAGGGTTCCAGTCCCGTATCGCTCGTATCGCTCGTAGTGGTTTTGCGTGTTGCCATCTTTGGAGGCTCCTATGTCAACGGATTCCGTGACCACACCCGCCCAACTCTCCGGCGCCGACATTCATCGCGCCCTCCAGCGTCCCGACGTGCGCGCCGTGTTCGATGAGATGATGCAGCTCAAAAGCGATCTCCCTCACGCTGGCACACGCTATCACGAGTGCCATGATCGGCTACAAATCGTTGCCGCCGACTGGTTTCGCCTCTCGCGTGACGCGGCCAAAGAGAAGGAGCACGCCGACTAGGGAAACAACACCCAGCTCGCCACCACGATTTTTTCCCACGGCTTGCCGCGCCAGGCGACGAGCAGCAGGACGAGCGCCGCGGCCACCAGTAGCGCCGACAGGCCCGCGCTGGGCCAGCCTTCGAGCCAGCCCTGGAACCGTCGAAACGCGCGTTCAATGCCCATGTGTCACCGCTCCCGTTTGGGGCCGCTAGGCGCCGATCGGCGGAATGGGCCGATGACGCGGATACACGCCCGGCTCAGGCGGCAGACGGTGCAGCCCGCCACCGCCATACATCGCGTTGGTGCCGACCGAGACCGCCCCGCTGGCAGGCGGGGGTGCAATCGGCGGGATCGGCTGCCTGCCCGGCGCTATCGCACTGCTGGCCGTGCCGGCGCCGGGATTATTGCCGACACTCGACGGATTGACCGGCTGGCCGTAGATGTTGGTGATGCTCTCCGTCAACGAGGGCGGATAGGCCGCGGTGAGTCCGCTATCTCCGCCGGCTGTCGTGCCCGCTGTCGTGCTGGCTTTCGTGCTGGCGGCGCTGCTTTTTTGGCGCATGAGCACGATCAGGACGAGCAGGATCACGCCACCTCCCGCCACGGTGAATAGCAGCGCATGGCGCTTAATAACCTCCGGCATTGGTTGGCCCTCCCACGGCGCGCACATAGGCTAGCGCCCGATCCTGCGCCGTGCCGGCCAGGCGTGCCGTCCAAAACTTCCCGGCCGTAATCACCGGCGGCGCGCCCGGCGGCGCGGCGAAATCGAGCAGGCTATTCCCGCGCGTGAGCGGGCGTTCGGGGGGCGTGCGGCTCTGCAAGCGCGTGTGATAGGCCGGCGCCTGGACATGGCCCACCATGCGCTGGAGCGCCTGCGGGCTGAGGGTGCGGGCGTAAGGGGTGACGCGCGGCTGGGGCCGGTAGATCGGCTGCGCCGGTTGCGGCGTCGCGCCGCTATCGATCCAGCGCAGCGCCGCATAGCGTGCGTAGTCGGCGGTGTACTGCGCCGGCACGCCCACGGCGGTTTGATGCGCCATACTCATGAGGGGGCTCCTTACTTCGTCCCGCTGGTGCTCGGATAGCCACGCTGCTGCCCACCCGGCAGGATGCCGCTCGCGCTATTCCAGAGGCCCTGAATGCCGCTGAAAAACGCGGTGGCGTCGGTCTGCACGCCGATGTAGTACACCGCGGCCACGACTACCAAGGTGAGCACAAAAATATAGAACAGAAACTTGTCGACGGTTCCCATAGGTCAACGTCCTTTCCCGGCGGTGCCGGGGTTGCGCAGGTCAGCGCCGAGCTGCGCAACCGACCCGCTGAGCGCGGTAAACGGTGCCAGCGCGCTGGAGAGCCAGCGGTAATTGATCAGCAGCGTACTGATGGTTGCCAGCACGAGCAGGTAATACAGCAGCACGTGCCCGATATGCGTCTTGTTGACCAGCCAGAGCAGTAGCCCCAGGACGGCGAACGCGAGCAGCCACGCCCACGCGGACGTGCCGCTCGTCGCCGGGCTGCTGGTATCCGCGCCAGACGCCACGGCCGCGGCGGCGGTCGAGATCGGGCCGCCCAGGGTGGACTGCGCCGCGCCCGCGCCGCTCTGCGAGAGCTGGAAAGCGTTCTGGCCGGCGGTGATGACCCCTTGTTGCGGCGTCGCACTGCTCATAGTCCGCCTCCTCCTCCGACGACGCGCGGCGTAAAGCCGCCGGGCGCCTCCAGCTTGGGCGGCGGCGGCGTCGTCCCGCCGCCGGGCGTATTGCCCTGGGCGAGATTGCCGCCGGTGCCACTGCCACCGGTGCCCCCGGATGAGCCGCCAAAACCCGAAATCAGGCGCCCCACGGAATCGATCAGGCCCGGCACATGCGCCGCACCCGTCAGGCTCAACCAGATCAGTTGCAGTCGCGTGTAGCCATTGAACGGCACCATGGCGAAAAGGATAAACACCAGCGCCATCAACCACGGCCCCAGATCGCCCGGCGTTGGGATCACCAGCGCCTTGTCATCCAGCTTTTTGAGGTGCTGGACGAGCACCTTGGTTGGTCCCGGCCCCTCCTCGTCTGGCGAGTCGGGCGGCGGGGACAGCGGCGGCGCCGTCGTATCGGGGGGCGGCGATCCCGACGCGGCCAGCGGCGCGGTGGTGGCATCTCCGGCGGCACGCGCGCCGCTGGCGGTACCCGCGGTGCCGGAGGTGCCAGCGGCGCCCGCGCGCCGGGCGGCCAGCGCGTTTTGTGCTACCGGCAGCTGCGGATAGTCATGCGCAAACTGTTCGAGGTCGGCGGTCGAGAGGCCGGGGTTGGCGTCCAGAAACTCCTGCGTGCGGCCCGTGTGCGCGTACTGCCGGATGCTCGCCCATTTATCCGCCATCGCTAGCTCCCCGCCACGACTACCATCTCAGCCGGGGCAAACAGCGCGCCCAGCACACCGCCCAGCCGCCCGGTAAATCCCCCCCAGACGAGGACGAGTGCCAGGATGCCGAATAGCAGCCAGATAGCCGTTCGCTTGCTGATGGGTAGCTTCATGATGGTGCGCCCTGCCAGCGCTGGTAGCACGGCTGGCAGTAAGCCTGCCCGTCGCAGATGTCGCCCTGCGCGTCAACCGCGCAGAACAGGAAAATCGCTTTGGCGCCGCAGGCGTTGCACTCCAGCCGTTCGGGCGAGATGAGCATGATCGGCTGCCAGACGACGCTGTCGGATTCGCGCATCTCGTCCCAGCGCTGTGACGGTTTGCCGTGAATGTCCATCGCACTACACCCTCGCCGGCTCTACGCTCGTTCTACGCTTTGACCAACGCCTCCGGGTTGAGGCTGACGACGTAGGTCTCGACCCGCGGCGTCGCGCCCGCCAGACCGCCGACCGCCGTAAGCTGGTAGGCATGATGCACATCGGTCCAGCCGCCGGGCGTCATATTGAGCACGCGCTTGCCGTTGCGATTGTCGGCGTTGACCGAGCCATACGCCGGCGCCGCCACCCAGGGGATGATGCCCTCGACCGGCATATCCTGGCCGAACGTATTGCGCAGGCGCTCATAGTAGTCGTAGACCGAGATATTGGTCCCGGCCCCAAATTGGGCAAACTTGTTTTGGCCCACACTGTCTTTATCCAGCTCGAAGCCGATCAGGTTGCCAACGGTGCTGAAGCTCTGCGCCTGCTGACCGTCCACCACGATGCTAATCGCATAGTAGTGTTGCTGGAGCGTGGCGATCTTCTGGCGCTGGATGGACCCGGCGGCGAGTGGTTGCAGCGTCTGATCCATGATGTACTGGCAGGTTGGCTCGCCGGCCAGGTCGAGCAGCAGCGGCACCGGCCCGCCGAGATGCGTGCCATCCGTGTAGATGGCTTCGACTTTCACAAATGTCGAGGTGCCCTGGTTGACCGTCACGGCATTGCCGGTGCCCCCCGAGGCATAGACGGTGTTGTAAATCGGGTCGTTGCCCATGAGCGCCTGCGCGCAGTTAATCTTCACAAAACCGGGCGTGACGCTACCCATGCTGGGCAGGATGCCCGCGGGGTCATGCGGGTGCAGGGCGTTGAGGCGCACGCGGAACGTCGCCAGCCAGGTCGTAGTGCCCGCGACGAGAGACATCGCCTTGAGCGCGGCGCCGATGGTGGCGTCGCTATTGCCGGCGTTGACGATCCAGCTCGGCGAGCGTCCGTAGCCCTTCAGCCACTCCAACATGTACGCCAGCATGGGGCGCAGCTTGGCCTGCACGCCGTTGTAATTGACTTCGATGGTGTCAATGCCTTGCGCGGCGCCGGCGATCGCGCCGCCGGCCGTGGCGGCATAGGTGGCGCCGGTACCGGCGGCCAGCGTGACGTTGATGCTGACGCTAATCAGCAGCTCTTTGATCATGCCGCCCTCAGCCGTTGGCAGATTGTAGATCAGCGTCTGACCCGCCACGAAAGGCTGCGAAATGCCGCCGGAGGTCGGCGGGCACGTCGCAATGGTTTCCTCGGCACGCATCAGATAGTCGGCATTGGCCTGCGCACGCGCAGAGGCCACGGCCTGTTGCGCGGCGGCGGCGTCGTTGGGCGAGACGGAAGCGAGATAGTCGCGGCGCTGGCTCGGTGTCATGCCGGCCAGCGTGCCGATGTCCAGCACGCCCACTTGTTGGGGGGCCGCCTGGGCAGGAGTGATAACAGCCATGATGGGGTGTCTCCTTCTGTTTTGCTAGGCTAGGCCGTAGGCGGTTGCAGACCACGCTCAACCAGCGCCGCGGCGTTGGCGATCGGGGCTGGCGTGCGCGTACGCACCGCGTGCAGCACAAAATACAGGAGGATCAGCAGGATAGCGAGGCCGGCGAGTGCCCATAGCAGATTGCCGGCAAAGCGCAGCGCGCGCTTCATAGGGCTGCCCTTTCTCTGGCGGTCACTCACACGGATGTCCCCCATATGGCGACAGGTCAACGGTAGCGGGTCAAACGGGTAACGACGACTAGGCGGATCGTAGCAGCTCCCGGATGGAGCTGTACTCAAAAACGTGGCGCGGATTCGCACTGACGTTGCAGTAGAGGAATCCGTGTTTTTGGATCGGCTCGCGCCGGTCCGTTAACCCCAAATAATCGTGATCGATGGCGTTTGCGTCCCGGGGATGGAGGAGCGCAAAGCGCAGGATATGGACCGCCAGGCCGAGCGTCTGACGCGGAATCCAGTGCGTTTCCTGCGTGCCAATCTCCAGCGTGATACCGAGCGAACGGTTCTGTTTCATCAGCCGCTGGAGGTTTTGCACGGTGCGACCCTGCTTATCGCAGACGCTCGATAACTCATCAATCACGACGAGCGCCCGCCGCTTGCCTTTGAGGATGGACTCGAACCAGCGGTCATACTCGGTGAGATTGTCATAGCCGGGACGCCAGACCACGACCTGACCCGGCGCGGCTGGCTCCGGCGCCTCATCCGAGCCGACGAGGCCGGGCCAGGTGTCGAACCCCTCATCCGGCTTGGGGTCCAAGACATTGACCCCCATATCAGGAAAGAGCCTCAAAAGCTCGCGGGCCAGTTGCTTCTCCGCGAAGGTCTTGCCGCTGCCCTTGGTCCCGGCCAGCGTCCACATGTCCCCCGGCGCTACGGCGATCGCCCGCGGATTGCGCGGGTTGCGATGCTGCGGGAGTGGCGTCAATGCCGGCACGCTCAGGGCCGTTCTCAGGTCCGGCGGCGAGAAAGAGTGATGCGGCCTCAGCTCCTCCCACGGCAGCGGCGGGACGCAGGCCCGTAATGCGGATAGCCCCATTCGGTTGCTCCTCAGTGTCGGCAATAAACGATAACTTTTCTAACTCAGCAATAAGGAAGGCCGCCAGATACGACGCGCCATAGGTGAGCACGTCCGCATCGGCGCGGTCCCGATCGGGCGCCGGCGCCGTGATGTAGCCGCGTATGATCGCCCGCTCGAATTGATCGAGCAGCTCATGCATGAGCACTTTCATGCCGATCCGCACGAGCGTGCGCTTGCCGGGACTGAGCGTTTCATAGTCAAACGCGCCCTGAAGGTGCTTGCCGATCAGGGCATGCCAGCCGCTCGTATCAAACTCAAAGGGCACCTCGCCCATCTGCACGGTGAGCGTCATAACGAGACCCCTCCATGATCGGCGTAGAACCGGAACGTCTTATAGAAACGCGGCCCCAGGATGAGGCCCACCGCGTAGTAGTCCCAGATGTTGGCGATGCCGCGCACGATCTGGGCGGCCGGAGCGCTTTCCAGCGCTTTTGAGAGCAGAAAATCCACCACCAGCTCGGTTTCCTCGCGGTCCACCTGGCGCCAGATATGCGCCTCGGCACGCCGGGCATTCGTCGCGCTGATCCCCTCATCGGCGAGTCGCCAAAATTGCATAAAACTCCTGACGGTGCTCTCACGCAGGCGTTTCGACTCCGCGGCGGTGAGGGGTTTGATGTCCTCCGCAAGCTCTTTCGCGCGCTTGAAAAAGCCGGGCAGCTCGAAGCCGGAGGGCCGGGACGGCTCCGGGTGCGTACCAGGCGCCGCGCCGGCTGCGCTCCGGGCCTGGCCGCCAACCACGTAGAAGCCGCGCGGCCGCGGATCGCGTGCCAGCTCCGGCTCGTCCTCGTCTGGCTCCTCCTCATCCGCTGGCTCGTCCTCGTCTGGCTCATCGTCTTCGTCAGATGCCGGTGAAGCGGGGGCGGTTATCGCCGGGGCAGTGGGGACATCACCGGCCAGACGAGCCGCCGCCCGCTGGAGTTTGCGCAGCATGGCGCTATCGGGCGGGCGCGACGCGCGCGTGCCCGTTATCCAATTGCTGACCCGCCGGGGATCAACACCGAGGACACGCGCAACCTCTGCCTGACTGCCCAGAATCCCGGCGTAGGCGCGCAGCTGCTCAGCGATGCTTAATGCTGCTGTTGCTGGGCCACCACTTCGAGCGCCTCGACGGCCTGGGCCAGCGCCAGTGTCGCGTCCCCCAGCCGCTCGATTTGCTGATCGCTCTCTGACACCACCTGTTGCATCGCGCGCGCCGTCGCCATCAGCTCTTTGCGTTCGTCCGCCGCCGCCTGCCGTTCGTCCGCTGCGAGCTTGATAATCTGCTCCAGACGCTGGATCAGCGTTTGCGTCGTCCGCATCAGATTCTGTACCTGTGCGGCCAGCTCGGAGACGTGCTCGGAGGCTGCGCGCGTCGTGGTCGAGTGCGTCATCTCCGGCTCCGGCGGTAGATCGTCCATTTCCATTGATGTCCTCCACGCGCCACGCTCCTAGCCGTGCTGACTGTCAGAGCAGAGATAGAGCACATTGGCCGCGGTGGCGGCGGTAGATATGGCGGCGCCGTCCGGGTAGTTGAGGATGTTCCAGCCGGCCGTGAGGTTCAGCGTGATGTTGCCAATGCCCGTATCGAGCGTGACGGCGACATTGGCCCCCACCAAGAGGCGTGAAAAACGCCGGTCGAAGCGGTCGAGGCGGTGCGGGGCGCTGGTGAGTTGAAACACCTGGTACACATCCGGCTTGGGGCGCGTCGCGTCGAGCGTCGCATCCATATGCCCCAGCAGGCCGGCCAGCGCGCCGAGCTGCGAGGAGAGGCGGTGCATGTCGTAGGCATGCGGGTTGACATCGGGCGCGGGGACGGCCTGCGCCTCACTGGGCGGGATAGGATGGGCGCCGTAGGTGCCCGGTGTCGTGACGGTACCGGCAGGCGAGATCGCGGGCGTGCTGGCGGGGATCATCGGCGGCCCCGCATTTCGTGGGCCTTTTTGCGCGTGACGCGGTGCGCCATACTCCACAACCCTTCATCCGGCGGCGCGGGCATTGGCCTGCCCATGCGCCCAGAAAAAACCCTCTGCGTCCACAGTGTACCTGAATTGGACGCAGAGGGTGTGTACATTTGGCGTCTAAAATGGGGGGTATTTAGTCCCGTCTGGCCGCGGAGCGCTCAGGTGATCCATCTCCTCGACGATGCGCATGCGCCCGGTTTGATGCGGCGCACGCTGCACGGGCGGCGGGTGTGAGTGCTGCGGGTGCTGCGGGTGCTGCTGCACAGACCGCGGGTCCAGGCGCGCGGTGTCGCAGTCGGGGATGTCGCGGCCCAGGAGCCAGAGCGGCGTATCGCTCAACCGTTTCGTCTCGCGGGCCTGCTGCCGGGCATGCCCGCGGGCCGTATCACGGAGGAGCTGCATCGAGGTGGACGCCCGGCGCGTGCAGAGTTCGGCGTCGGTGGGACGCGCCAGCGCGCCGAATTGATTGCCGTAGGTGGCGGCGATCTCCGCAATGTCAGCCAGCGCGCACCGCAGATGTTGCACGGCGCGGGTGCAGCGTTTGTCGAGCTCGTTCCAGTCCAGACGTTCGGGGAGGGGGGGGATTAGCGCGTATTCCGATGCCATAGTGTGCGTCTCCGTCGCAGACTCGCCGCGCGACTGTGCAGGCGATGGCCTGATCGGAGGCCCGCATAACACTGCGCGTGGTGGCGATATGTCGGTGGCCGCGTGCGCTCAGCAATAGGCATCACCTCCCCGATATGCTGCTCCGGCCAGTCCGCCACCGCGACGAATAGCCTTGACGACGTCGTTGAGTGGCACTGACGGGTCGGTAATCATGCTGCGTGCGGAATCGTGTCGGAGCAACTCCTTGGCGAGCTCGCGCGGCGGAAGATCATCAGAGGGGTCAATATATGTGGTCATGGACTCACCCGCGCTTTCGGCGGTCTCCCACGAGGCTTGACGGGTGCCGCGCATAGGTCCATCGTCCAGATCGGGTTATCGTCCGGCGGGACGAAGCTCTTCATGCGCTCTTTCAGCTCTTGCCAGCGCGCTTCGTCTTCTTCGTCGCGCAGCCTGACCATTGTGCCGTACGCTTCGTCGAGTCGGCGCTGCGCTTCCGGCAAGAGCGGCGAGAGCAACGGCGCCTGCGCACCGAGCCGGTTGCAGTGTATCAGCCAGATCGCGTTGTGAATGGCGTCGTACTCGTCTTTTGCGATCAGCCACGCCTGACGCGCTTGGGTAGCGTTCATGAGGCTACACCTGCGCTTTCTCGCGCCGTCGGCTCCATGGGTTGACGATGATCGCCACAGCCTGAGCACCAGCCATCCTCATCAAGCGGGATATGGCATGTTGCGCAGACGCGCCGCGCCTCTGGCATCCACAGCGTAGGGCCGTCTTGCGCCGGCTTCGGAGGATCCTCGTAGCCGATGTCAATGCGGCCGCCAATCGTCCAGCGACGCCCGCACTCGCAGGAGAATTGCCCCAACCGTTTCGACATGAGATGCCGGCCACAGGGGCATTGCCACGTGAAGCTGGCGCGGAATGTCGTGAGCCAGTTCATGCGATGCCCCCTGTCGTGTCGAAAGTCCACTGGATAGGTGATTTCCCGCTCATGCTTCACCTCACCACTTCCGCAGATTGTGGATACTGACCACACGCGCCCGATT
>Ga0070730_10002483_pt1 | contig 16757 bp, 10 predicted proteins | sample Coa_R1_3_FD_66447 | JGI IMG/M metagenome (GOLD analysis project Ga0070730, IMG submission 66447) | Surface soil microbial communities from Centralia Pennsylvania, which are recovering from an underground coalmine fire - Coalmine... | ecosystem: Environmental > Terrestrial > Soil > Unclassified ... | reverse complement strand
CGAGCTGATGTTCCGCTCCTAAATGCAAGTTCGATGGTCGGCTACCCATCGAAATTGATGGCGAATGGCGCACCTGCTCACGAGGCAGGGGCATCCGTCCTACCCTCGCGTGGTCATCGCCGAGCATTCGGTAATGAACTACACAGCCGAACATCATAAGCCTTTGTTTTGGCGTCGGTTAGCTACCAAGCTATCTCCTTTAGTTGTTCCCCAGGTGTGCCCCATGTTCTTGGCATATGGATGGGTAGCCTCGCCATTTTTGCGACACGGCACCACGGTACTTTGCGCTCGCTCTACTTCCGTTCTTCTCTCAAAACCGTAAATACAAAATGAAACGGCTACGAGCGCAGGGGCATAGGAGAGTTTCTCTTACGTGGCAAGAGATGTAGATAGGCAACAAAAAGCATCTATCGGACTTCTGGATACTTATTGCTCCTGAGTGGGATTTCGCTTTATAGAATACAAGAAAACCGCAACTTTATCCGAGCACCTGAGGCTTCTCTGTCACACTCGCGTCGACGGTGCGGGCTATCTCCCCGTCAGGGAGGGCACGCGCACGCTGATACCGATGGCGACCGGCAGGTCCTCCGCCAGCTGACCAACTGAGAACTACTACGTTCGTCGACACAAGCGCGGTGGGACTTCCTACAAGCGGACTGGCCCGCGTCAAGCTCCCCCCGCAAGTGTCGCAACCGCTGTGCAGTATTCAGCGACTTCTTTCCGAGTCCGTCACTCGGGCACAATTCCGAGAGGCTCGATGATCGGCTGCAGACTATCTCCCTCATCTCGAATCCCGCCTACGAGAGGGATCCGACTGCGGTCTCGTGAGTACCGACTTCGCGGACTGGCATTCGCAGCAAGTTAGCAGGCCGCGCTCGGAAACTGGCTAACCCGGGGAGCAGGGCCAGGCGCTGCTGGCAAGACCGCGACACCCAGCGTCTTAAGCAGAAGCGCGACCGAAGCCCGAGACCGAAAAGCAATTGCAGATTTTTCGCGGTCAGCGTTACAATGCCGGCCTCCTCCAAACGCTGCGAGGATAAGGAGGCTCGATGACCCGAGCCAATCCCGTTCGCTGTCCCCAGTCGTTCCTCTCCTTCGTTTTCGTCATCCTGTCCGCACCAGTCGCTCTTGCGAATGGCCCGGATGTAATTAGGGCTTCCCACAATGACGTTTCGTCGCCCTTGTCGCAAATGGTTATCGGCGGCTCGTCCAAAAGCGGTGGGACCGACAGCCAGACTCTCACCGCACGCCCCACCGGTCCGATGATCACCAACCCGAACACGGATCCGGTGGCGGCGCCACTGGCTGGCCCGCTGACCGGTGTCACTCTGCTCAGCAATTTCGACGGGCAGAGCGCGCAGGACAATCGCAACCTTTTCGGCTTTGCATTTGTGCCACCGGATACAAATGGCGCCGTCGGGGCTAACCAGTTCGTGCAGATGGTAAACGTGACCATCGCCGTCTATGACAAATCGAGTGGCGCTTTGCTGCTCGGGCCCGCCGCGATTCACACTCTTTGGTCGGGCTTCGGCGGTCTTTGCGAGTTCGGCGGTGGCACGCCCACCTTTGCGGATGGCGGTGATCCGGTGGTGCTCTATGATCATCTGGCGGGGCGTTGGCTCGTTACGCAGTTGCAATACAACACCACCTTCACCCAGACAGCACAGTGCGTCGCCGTTTCAACCACTTCGGATGCAACCGGCTCTTACAATCGCTATGAGTACGATTTCGGCGCAAACTTCCCGGACTATCCGAAGTTCAGCGTGTGGCCCGACGCCTACTACAACACCATCAATGTTTTCCCCGGAAACACATTTGCCGGTCCGCAGGCCTGCGCGTTCGACCGCAATGCTATGCTCGCCGGAGTGCCCGCAAACGCCGTTTGCTTCCAGCAGCCTTCCACGATTTCCAGCCTGCTCCCCGCCGACCTCGATGGCGGCACTCTTCCACCTGCGGGTTCACCGAATTACCTGGTCGGGTTGGCGGATTCCACCCACCTGAACTTCTTTCGTTTCCACGTCGACTTCAGCAATCCAGCGAATTCCAGTATGACTGGCCCGGCGCTCATCTCCGTGGCCCCGTACACCGAGATCTGCGCCCGCGCCACCACCCTCTCCTGCATCCCGCAGCCGAATCCGGGGGAAAAGGTGGACGGGCTCTCCGACCGCGTGATGTTCCGCCTGGCCTACCGCAACTTCGGCGATCACGAGTCCCTGGTTGTCAACCACACCATTCAGGGAGGAGCTTTGGCTGGCGTTCGCTGGTACGAGATTCGCAATCCGGCAGCGCCCTTTGTCTACCAGCAGTCCACGCTGATTGATCCCAACGTGAATTATTGGCTGGGCAGTGTCGCCATGGACAAAATCGGCGACCTCGCCCTGGGGTTCAGCGTTTCCAGTCACAACATGTTCCCCAGCGTTTATGTGGCTGCCCGCGCTGCAAGCGATCCTCCGGGCACGCTGTTCGGGCCGCTGGTTTTGGTGAATGGCAGCGGCGTGCAGTTCAACTCTTTCCATCGCTGGGGAGACTACAGCTCCATGTCGGTCGACCCAGTGGATGATTGCACGTTTTGGTATACGCAGGAGTATTACGCGATTACCGGCATTATCAATTGGGCGACGCGCATTGGCGCCTTCAAGTTCGATACCTGCAAGGGACGAAACAAGTAAGCCGGATGTAAGAGAGATTAGGAAGGATGATCTGCTCGGTCATTCAATTATTACTTGACAAGTAAAATATAACGAGTTCCAATCCATCTCCTGCGAGGCAGGAGCGAGGGTCAAAAGGCCCTTCTTCCCGGCTCACTGTCCCCCTACTTAGTAATGACGCACCGGTGGTGCGCGTGGATCCAATTAAGGAGGAAAACTGATGCGATTGAAAGCGGTGGTCTCTATCTTTGTGTGTCTGATGTTTACATTGACTGTACCAAGCCTGGGTATATCACAGAGCGAGAACGGGCAGTCGCACGCTGCTGTGCTGATCCCAGAGAGCACGATCGAACATCTGGAAGACGTCGGGCTGCGAGCTCATACAAATCACCTGATAAGGTTCGAAGGCAAGCCTGGCGGCGGTGGCAGTCCCTCCGGTGAAACTCCGGCGTCGCTGCGCTTGGTGTATAACTTACCGTCCAGCGGTGGCAGTGGCGTGATTGCGATCGTGGACGCATACGATTACCCTACGGCGGAAAATGACCTGAACGTTTTTTCGAGCCAATTCGGGCTTCCGGCGTGCACGACGGCCAACGGATGCTTTTTGAAGGTCTACGCCAGCGGTACGAAACCCAAAGGAAACTGTGGCTGGAACCAGGAAGCGGCGCTAGACATCGAATGGGCGCACGCGATGTCGCCGAATGCAAAGATTATTCTTGTCGAGGCGGCCTCCAACAGTTTTGCGAATTTATTTGCGGCCGTGGATGTAGCCACGAACCAGGTCCTGGCAAACGGTGGCCGGGGCGAAGTCTCGATGAGCTGGGGCGGTAGTGAGTTTTCGACGGAAGCGTCCGATGATTCCCACTTCCAGCATGACGGCGTGGTTTATTTCGCCTCGAGCGGCGATACGGGCGGCGCGGACATCTATCCAAGCGTTTCTCCGTTTGTTATGTCCGCAGGCGGGACGAGCGTGAACCGCAACAGCAGCGGCGCCTTTGTAAGCGAGACGGGTTGGAGCGGTAGCGGAGGCGGTCCCAGCAAATATGAGCCAAAGCCAACGTATCAGTCCGGCATTGCAGGGACTGACGCGACGCAACGCTCCGCCCCTGATTTCTCCTTCGACGCGGACCCCAACACAGGCGTTTCTGTCTATGACAGCACATCGTGCCAAGGGTTGAGTGGCTGGCTCGTATTCGGCGGCACCAGCGTGGCCTCGCCTTCTCTTGCGGGGATCGTCAACCTCTCAGGACACTTCTACGTCAATTCGGCCGCGGAACTGGCAACAATTTACGGGAACTACACGAACACAAGCGATTTCCGGGACATCATTTCCGGCTCGGCGGGCAGCTTCAGCTGTAAAGTCGGATACGATTTCGTTACCGGTGTCGGGAGTGATCAAGGAACGAACGGGAAATAGGCACCGACGCAGAAGTTTCGGCGGCCTCACCGCGCGCGGGGCCGCCGGTTCTTTTTGCAGAGGCCCACCATCTATTGGTCAATTTTTCGGGTAGTGGTGCTTGTCGGACCGAGTACGCTCCTATTCAGAAGCAGCGTTCGTCTCGTTGTGTAATGCCCTCGAACAAAACCTCTTCATCACCGCTAAGCACTCTTTCTGCTTCATTTTTCAGAATCAGTATGAGGCTTTCGTTCGTGTAAGAGCAGTTCAGCCAAAATCGTCCGTCAGCACTCAAAGCGGTCGCTTTCGGTTATTGATCCCAGGCTTATAGCGGAGCTTGTGATCGTTCGTACTGTTTAGCAGCGATGGCCCCAGAGGGCTCAGATCTCCACTTTGCCCATCTCCGGGTTACGAGAGCAGGCATCTCAAACGATGTGAGGACATTCGTCAGTAGAGTGCGGTATTCGCTGGCTCTAAAGAAACCATATGGCACGATCGAAAGGAAAAAGGAGAACCACTTCCTTCAGAACCGATAAGCACTTCTGCCGCTAATGGAGCTCATCTTTTGGTAAAGCTTTCATTGAGTATGCTTAAAAGAATGGTAAATGCCAATTCCCAAATACGGTTGCGATCTGACGGAATTATCGGGGAACTGTTGACGCGAATACCCGGCGCGGAATTGAGCTGAGGTGTTGAATCGCAAAAAAGCAAGCTCAAAAAGAGAGCCAACGCTGTAAGTCCGTATCTCGCTATTGCCCTGCCCAGTCACTTCGGCGCCGATGGAGAGTGCTCGGGGTGCTGTGAACTGTTTGTTTGTAATCTGCCGCTTGAAGCCGCTTCTGCCCCACACATAATGGTTGGAATCTTCAAAACTCAGGATGGTGTTCAGGTTCGTGAGGGAATTTACCTGGTAAAAGACGGAGGCTTGGCCGGTAACGCCATGCTCGGTCACATTCTGTGTTTGGCCGCCCGAGGGTGTTTTCTGCGTCCACCGCACCTCATAACCCGGACTAATCGTCAAATTCAGACGGCGCGTTTTCAGGCGCAGGCCTGGCGCCAAAAAGAGGCCGGGAGACCGCACCTGCGTTGTCCCCGTCGATCCATAGGTGGTGTAGTAGAGATAGCTTGGGGTACCCGTGAAGACAAGGAATAGATGTGTGGAGTCGCTGCTATAGGACGGGCGGGAAGGACCTACGGCGGCGTGCGGTTCAAAGCTGAAGACCGGGCTGATAAACGCATACCCCTGTTGACCGTAACCTTCCCATCCGGAAACTAACTCCTGACTTGCGGCCGGGCCGGGCGCCAAAAGCGTCACGAACAAACATAAGATGGTGGAAGTCCAGAGCAAAACTATAGTTTTCACGGCTGTTGTTCCCCCTTTCCGCGAGGAAGAGTCCCATGCGTGGTATCGTTGCTCTCATGCAGGCATTGGTTGGAGTCCGACAGTTGCCTTCCATCCGAGCTGGACGCATTCGTATCCTTTGCGGCTCTGAGAGATACCTGTTTTCGAAAAACTCGTTCGCGAACTGTTGAGCTTCCGGGAGCAAACGAAGTCGGGGCGGCTTCCGCAGGCAAATCTGTTTCCGCGGGACGACACGGAATTAGCGGAGAAGCTGTAGAATCCGTGGGTGAGACTACCGAGGCTGGTCCACTCGGCCGTATGATGACGCCGACAGACGAGATGTGCTTGGCATGGATTTGGTTAAGTTGCTGGAGGAATGTCAGGTAGAGGATCAGCACCAAAGGGAACACAACTACGGCGGCTACGCACCATCCCGGCGACAACCGATTTTCCGATTCGGGCGGAACCTGCAGGACTTTCTCCTGTCCAGGAAGTGCCGACCTGCGTTCCCCAATGTAAACCCAAAAGCTGCTTCGCACGGCGCTGGCGTAGACGATCACCTGCCAGACGAGCAGGGACATCGCTGTCAGCGTCTGCCAAATCGAGCCCGAGCCGTGTTTAAGGGACACTCCCAGCAACCCCAGCGAACAAATCACGCTGAGACCGAATTCCCATTTCACAACACGCAGAGTATCTCGAAACGTTGGCTGCACTCCCTGTTTCGGAGTGCGCAGGAAAACTCCATGCCGAGAGACCAGGCCTTGAAAGCAGGCCAGGGCCACCACCCAAGTCAGGCCTATCAAGATCGTTAGAGCGTCCCACGCGTCCCGTATAGTGCAGTCGACACGAACCCGGAATGCCCATAAAAACCGTGTGACGGAGAAAGCAATAAATAGGAGAGGAATCAGAAACAAAGAACCACTCAACGGCTGAATAAAGAAGGGCCTGCCGAAAATCAAGGCGCCACTGCCAATCATCAGGAGAAACGTAAAAATGAGCGTTGCCGGATCGTTTAACCATTGGAGACCGCTACTCAAAAATCCGAATCGCTGGGCCGGCGTCAGGTGCCCGCGCGACCAAGGATTGAGCAAGCGTCCCGCATGTAAGCGCAGGAGTTGCATCCCGCCGAAAGCCCAGCGGAAGCGTTGCTTCTTGAGACCCCCGTAATCCAGGGGCATCAGACCGCGTCCATAACTCTGATTGACATAAACCGAGTCGTATCCAGCATCGAGAATGCGCACGGACACCTCGGCGTCCTCGGTAATGCACCATTCGCTCCAACCGCCAACCTGTTCGAGCGCCGAGCGGCGGATCAAACCCATGGTTCCGGCGTAAATGATGGCGTTGTATTCGTTCCGCATTACCATCGAAACTTCAAAAAAGTAAGAATAGGCCAGATAGAGAGCTCGTCCGTAACGCCCCCGCTCTTCGGCGTCGCGGTAATCTTGCGGCGTTTGCACGAAGGCCACACGCGGGTCGTCAAAGTGGCCCACTAGATCCGCAAGGTAATTCGGTTTCACCACGTAGTCCGCGTCAACGACGCCGACGATATCAGCATCAGGCGCGGTCCGGGAAAGCGCGAAATTCAAAGCCCCGGACTTATATCCCGGCCATGGCAAAAGGTGAAAGAATCGAAAGCGTGTCCCCAGTGACAGGCAATGCGCTTCCACCGGCCTCCAAAGGTTTTCATCCGCCGTGTTGTTGTCGATGATGAGAACTTCGAAGTTCGGATAGTCCAACCGGGAGAGGGCATTCAGGGTCTCGATGACCAGCTCCGGAGGTTCGTTATGCGTTGGCACGTGCAGAGAAACTTTCGGGGCGTAGCCAGGGACTATTTTCCGGCTGCTCTTTCGGAACCAGCGGGTGCGGCAGATGGCATCGATGATCTCAAATGTGTGCGCCACAAGCAGGGTCAGCGTGCCCGTTTGAAGAATCAGGAGAAGCAAGGCGCATACCCGAATCAATGGGCCGGCATGCAAATGAAGAAAAAGATAGCCAGCGTAATACAAGAAAACCCCGGTGAGCTGCAGGACAGACGCGAAAGAGGAGTGCCCTTGGGGATTCCAGTAAGGGAAGAGGAATGTCACTGGGAGGCCAACGGCGATGGACGTTGATAAAGCCAGGAGGAATGGCGCTGCACTTCCAGTAAAGTTCAGCTGCAACCACCAGGCTATGGCGGCGACTCCGGCAACTAAGAGCATTGAAAAGGCCCGGTTAGTTTTCCCCAAACGATGACCAAAAAACAGGAGAAGGACCGTTTGCAAAAGCAAAGCGATACCGCTGCATTCGGTTATTCTCTCAATCATCCCTGATGCCTTTCGTTTCGAGTTCGCACAACGCAGTTGCGTGGCGTGAATACCGGTTTCACATCTTCATCAAACCTGCGAGCGGCAAATAACGCTTTCCTTAAGGAGATGCGCATATCAAAACGCGATCTTATTCGTCGGAGGTTGCAGCGCTCGCGGGGGGACTGACCGCCGGCGATTAAGCACCCTGAGAAAACCTAACGGCGTAACCAGGTGAAACAGCGCTCCATCGGAATTTACCCCCAGCTAAGCGTAATGGCAGTCGTTTGAATTAGTCCGGGCCGAAGCGTTTGCCGCATCGCCGGCCTCGAATAACCCTCTCAATGCAACGGCAGGAGCGTTAGATCCCGCGCCCAGTATCCGGGCCGTCCCGGTTCGCGGAACGGCCCGAACAGTGCCTGCGCGCCGCGAGTGTCCCCTCTCGTGGCGCGCAGGCAAAGGATTGGTGCTACGAGTTCGACTCCTTCAGGTCTGCGTCAGCCTGTTTCGTTGCCTTCTTGGATTCGCTCTTGGCATCCGCGTTCGGATCCAACGTCTGAATGCTCTTGCCAAGGCTCATCCCCTTGGACCCTGTGCCTGTACCCGCGGGGCAGCTAGTCGCGGGCGCAACCGGCTTAAGGGTCATGTCGCACGCCATGGAATTGAAGTCTATTCCCCGATTGCGAGCCACGTGGATCGCGGCCACGCACTGCCCGAGGTTCTTGAAGTTCTGGCAGGCCTGCCGCGGTGTAGTGCCGGTCGGGAGCAGCTTAGCCAGATTGCTTGATAGCTTCGTGTTCTGGGTCAGAAGCTGATCCGGTGTCTTGGTTCCGGCATTCGTGGCACCGGCATTCCCCAATCCGGAATGGGACGAGGCTTCACTGTGGCCCGCGCCCGTGGTGGACGCGCCGGGAGTCGCGCCCGGTCGAGCTCGTTGTGCGAGTGCCGGGGCGGCGCTGATCGAAATGGTCGCGGCCAGGGATGCCACTATCAGAATCGAGTTTTTCATCTTGCTCCTCCTAATGTACTGGGGCCAAGGCGTGTACACGGATGGTTCTGGCAATTGCCAGGCCAAAGCGGATTGCATTTAAACCGCTCCCTTTCAGTAATGTACGGAATCTTCCATTCTGAAAAACTGGGGGCAATCGACACACAGTTGGGGGGGGATCAACACGGTTCAACGGAAATAACAGATTGACATTCAGCCAGTTAATTTACGGTCGTAATGGTCAGAGCGATACTTCGTGAGGAGATTGTTGCATGGGCGCGCTTTGGGAGGAATGTGGTTCAGAGCACAAAAGCCCAGCGCACCGGCTCGACTGGCGATCAGACTGGGCTTATGGTTGCCCGCGTTTCCATGATCGCAGGTCGTCATACGCGCCTTCGAGCTCCGATCAGGGCTTACCCCTGGGCCGAGCATTCTGACTTGCGCTGCTCGCGGCCGCGGATCCTTGATTTGCTCTGCTCGCGGCCTGATCTTGTCCAAAGTTCGACATATTCGGACGCATCTCCGAAGTCGGCCGAGGTGTTTCAGGAGGCGTACTTATTCCCACTCGCGTCGAAGACCCAGGTCCAACTAAAACGGAGGTACCGGAATTGCGGCCAATGACCTCGACCAGGCCCTCGATTACATCAACTTCCGTCTCCTGCCGCTGATTTACTTCCACCTCAAACTGGGTGCCGCGTACGGCAATCACTGCACTAGGAGTGCCGAGTTCGAAGGGTGGCGCCCCTCCGGTGCGTTTGCTGATGACAGCGCGGATGCGTCCTAAAAGCAGTTGGAAATAGCCCCGCTCGGTCGGACCGGGCTGCTGTACGGTTAATCGTGTGTGGGCCCGGATAAGGACTTGGCTCCCATCGGTCAGCTGCAACAGTAGCCGCCCACCACCCGTCTCAAGAACTGTACCTGGCGGAAGTGTTTCACCAAGCGTGGGAGTCGAAGCCGGCTGGCCGGGCAGGTTCAGATGGATATTGCCCTTCCATTGGGAAATTGTGGCCCCTGCAAATGGTGCGCTTGTCGGTGCCGCGCTTGGCTGCTGATCTTGAGCAGCAGCCAAAGCAAGAGTCGACCAGAAAAATAGGAAGGCGAAGATTCCGGACCTAATGCAAGCATATTTCATGGTAGTGCCTCACTGAATAGAACCCGTGTCCCAGGTAAAAATATTCGAAAGCAGGTCCCGGTCCCCGGCTCACTGCTTGCTTCCACTTTCCCTCCGTGCTGTTCGGCAATGCGCTTGACGAAGGCCAGCCCTAGACCCCATCCTGCGGCCGAATCCTCTTGCTCACGTCCTCGGTAAAACGGTTCAAAGAGACGTTCCAGCTCGTGGGGTGGAATGACGGGACCGGAATTCCACACTTCCACTACGATCATGTTACCATCCGCGACCACGCGAAGCTTGACTGCGCTCCCATGCGGAGCGTACTTGACAGCGTTGCTCAAAAGATTAAGGAGCGCTCCCGCGATCAAGTGCTCATCGCCTTCCAGTGAAAGCGAGTCGGGCCCGATCTCGGTGCTCACGGTGATTTTGGAGGCCTGCGCCAACGGCTGGACAACCTGCTTTACCTGATTCACGGTGTCGTTGATGTGGAAGACTTCCCGCCGAAGGGGGCGTGAACCCGCTTCGAGCCGCAACACGTCGAGATAGGTATTGATCATTGCCACCAGGCGCCCCGATTCTCGAAAAATGGTAGCGGCTGCCTCGCTGCTTGCTGCTTGCGTTGGATACCGCAATAGATACTCGGCAAATCCCTGTATGGAAACCAGCGGCGTGCGCAGCTCGTGAGTCACGAAATTGAGAGCCTCCGCCCGGGCCCGGTCGCGTTCCATGCGAGCAGTCAGATCCGTCACGACAACCAGAGTCAAACCCATTGAACTGGTTTGCCAGGTTGACTCTAGCCTCATGGCCCTCAACTGAAAAAGACTGTCCCCCCAATGCACCTCGGAATCGAACCGCCCGCTGGGCTGAGTTAACGACTCACGTAAGTTGCGGCAGCTTGGTTCATTGAGTGCCGCGGCAAACTCATCCAGACTGGCCGAGGGATTCCAATTTTGCCGCGCGCAGAGGGCTTGCCAGCGCGCGTTGCAGAAGACTAATCGCCCTTCCGGAGCAAAGACCGCTAGTGATTCCTCCATGGCTTCCAACAAAGTTTCGTCAAACGCGTAAAGCGAGCTCAGTTCGGTCTGCAGCTCCCTCAACAGAAGAATTTTCCAATGCAGATCACTGGCCGGAGCGAGGAGTTGCGAGCGCAGGGCAGCAGACAAATTGCCCGTCCTTTCAGGACTGGTGGTCCGCAGTGCCCGCTGAAGGTGGCGCAGCCCTTCGCTAATATCGCGGTCTAGCAGCATCAGGTTCTGAAACTGGGCGAGAGGCGCGGCTAAAAGACCAGCGCAGAGAAACGGCCCGAGTCCGATAAGCGTGTGAGCTCGTACAAACAGCATGTACGTGGTCGCGATGACACCGATCAGCAAGATTCCGAGAGTCAGCAATCCCCTCCAAATTGGCCAGCGCAGAACTACCCAGGTCGCGGTAAGCGTGAAGCCGAGGAGCAGGAATATTTGCAGCGGTGCTCCCAAGGACCATAGGCCCCTTCCGGTCAGAACTGTGTCGACGAGGTTCGCGTGAATTTCGACCCCCGGCATGGGAAGCCGGTCGCTGACTGGCGTGGGAACTCGGTCACCAATCTCCGTGGAACCAAATCCGACCAGCACGGCCTTGTCTCGCAAACGCCCGCCGGACTTCCCTTCCAACAGATCAATCACAGAAACCACCGAAAAGGGAGGATTAACTTCTCCGGGTTCGGTCTGCCCACGATAGTTGATCGCCAAGAGACGCGGCGACTCGCTATCAACCCCCGTGATTTGAGTGTGTGCCGCCGCCCCCATTGTTGGTATTCGTGTCTCTCCAAGACGCACGTATTGGCCATCATCTTCCAGCACCGCTCCTCGACCAACGCGAGCAATCTCCAATGCGAACGCCCAGCGCGGGCCGTCGATGGTTAGCTCTCGTACCGGGACGCTTCGGCAAATGCTGTCCGGTCCCAAAGTGGCCTGGGCGTGTCCGATGGCAACGGCGTTCCGCGAGAAAAGTGGTAATGGTTCCACCCACAGCCGGCCCTGCGGCGAACTGCTGATTTTGCTCACCAAGACGGCATTGCCAGCTGCCTTCAATGCTTGGGCCAGTTCTCGGTCGTCGCTCTCGTCTTCCGCTTCCGAGAGCAGAATGTCAAGGCCGAGTGCTTTTGGTCGCTCTGCGGACGCAGCGCGAACAATGCGGGCCAGCATGGAACGTTTCCACGGCCATCGTCCGTAGCGGTTCAAGCTTGCATCGTCAATCAGCACCAGCGCTACGCCCGGCGAGGCGTCTTGCGTTCCTCGCAAGCGAAAGTTTAGATCGCCGATGCGACGACTGAGCTCCTCAATGGGATAACTTAGGCTTAGGAGGCCGACGATCGTAAGCAGAACTACGTTTAACAGCAGCCAGCGCTTGGCCTGACCGCGATTCTTTCCGGGGCGCAGTTCTCCAGAGTGCTTCATAATTTCTTCGACCGCAAATCAATCGCCAGCCGACGCGCCTTTTCGTATAGTGTTTTTCGCTCTATACCCAGCTTTCGCGCGGCGAGCGATTTGTTGCCCTTGGCTTCGCGCAAAACCCGGAGAATCTCTTGGCGTTCGATTTCTTGGACCTTGCCGCCCAGCGTTGACATCGAGCTTTCTGCTGCCATGCTGGTCGCAGTCCGGGTTGCCCGTTCGCGCTCCACGTCGTGGGCCGTGATCTCATCGGTCGACGCAAAGATGGCCAAGCGCTCGATCAGGTTTTCAAGCTCGCGAACGTTGCCAGGCCAACTCATGGCAGTCAGCAAGTCAATCGCCCCTCCATCGATCCATACCTGACGCTTGTTCCGCTCGTTGAACCGCTTGAGAAAGTGGTCCACGAGCAGCGGGATGTCCTCGGGGCGCTCCTCGAGCGACGGCAGAGGAATTGTTACCACACTCAGGCGGTAATACAGATCTTCGCGAAATTGGCCAGCCTGGATAAGAGTACCCAGATCCTTGTTCGTAGCCGCCAGGATGCGGACGTCCACGGGAAGGAACGTATTCGATCCCAGCCGCCGCACCTGCTGTTCCTGCACCACGCGAAGCAACTTCACCTGGAAATTCAGGCTCGTTTCGGAGATCTCATCCAAGAGCAGCGTGCCGCCGTTGGCAGCTTCAAATAGTCCAGGGCGGCTGCTATCGGCTCCGGTAAAAGCACCTTTCTCGTGTCCGAAAAGTTCGCTTTCCAGGATCGTGTCTGAAAACGATCCGCAGTTGATAGGTGTGAGAGGTTTCTCGCCTCGCCGGCTATGCGCGTGAATGGCTCGTGCCACCAGTTCCTTTCCGGTCCCACTAGCCCCGGTTATGAGCACACTGGCCGTGCTTGGAGCCACGTGGGCGATGGCACGGTAGACTTCGAGCATCCTGGGACTGCGTCCCACGATCGCCGACCCCGGAGGAAAATCTTGTCCCGTGGTCGCGACTGGAGCCTGGCGACGAGCCTCAATCCTCCGCACCACGGCCAGCAGATCGTCAATTAGAACAGGCTTGCCCAAATACTCAAACGCCCCTCCAGCCACTGAACGAGCCACGGTTTCAACGCTGGCATGCGCGGTCATCATCACGCAGTTGCACTCCGGTTGAAGAGTTTTGAGTTTTTCCAGAAACTCCAGGCCGTTCGCGTTTCCCAGATAGATGTCCAGCAGGGCAAGATCGATCGCGCTTTCGCGGAGCAGTGGTTCTGCTTCCTCAACGCTTTGTGCCACCTGGCATCGGTAGCCCTCGGCTGTCAAGACCGCATTCAGCCAGCGGCAAATCGATTGGTCGTCGTCAACAATGAGGACTCGCAACTGATGTCCTATACTGCTCTCCGCGTCCCCCGAAGCGCCCGCGAAAGTGGGATTCGGAACCCGAACGAATCGCGCTTCTTCAGGTGCTCATCTTCCCTCTGAGGCAGTCAGCGCAATGGTCGCGCCTGCCTGGAGGGTGGCCCGGCATTTGGGAACGGTACCCTTATTCTATTGTATCGCCCCAGCCCGATCATTTTGTCTCCGCGTTATCATGCCCAAATGGATATCCTCCACACACATGTGTTGGACCTGGACAGGAATGACGACCTGGATGGATTGCAAAGAAACGAAGAGCTTCCAATTCGTCACCGCACAAGAACTATGCAAGATCGGCTCTCACGACGCGCGCCGCCTCAGTCATTGCGTTGAGCGCAGGTCGCACTTCCTGCCACCCACGCGTCTTGAGTCCGCAGTCCGGGTTGACCCAGATTTGAACCGGAGACAACACTGTCGCCGCTTTCCTAAGCAAATCAACCATCTCCTCCACGGTGGGAATGCGAGGCGAGTGAATGTCATAAACTCCCGGGCCAATCTCATTCGGATAATGGTATTGCGCGAACGTCTGTAACAGCTCCATCTGTGAGCGGGAAGTTTCGATGGAAATCACATCGGCATCCATCTCAGCAACCGCTTCGATGATGTCCTGGAATTCCGCATAGCACATGTGCGTGTGAATCTGTGTTTCATCTCGGACGCTGGATGAAGCAATACGGAAGGATTCGACGGCCCACGCGAGATATTTCGCCCATTGGGAACGGAGCAGTGGCAATCCCTCCCGCAGCGCCGGTTCGTCTATTTGGATGATGCGGATACCCGCAGCCTCCAGGTCGGTCACTTCGTCCCGGATCGACAAAGCAATTTGCCGGCAAGTTTCTGCCCGTGGCTGGTCGTCCCGTACAAAGGACCACTGAAGAATCGTCACGGGTCCGGTCAACATGCCTTTCATCGGCTTCAAAGTGAGTGATTGAGCGAACCTGGACCATTCGACTGTCATCGGTTTCTTGCGAGCAACGTCTCCGTAGATGATCGGGGGCTTGACACAGCGAGAGCCGTAGCTCTGGACCCATCCATTTTCCGTCACGGCAAATCCAGTCAATTGTTCACCGAAGTATTCGACCATGTCATTGCGCTCGAATTCACCGTGAACGAGCACGTCGAGACCAGCCTCCTCTTGAAATCGAACGGCTTTTTCTGTTTCTTTCCGGAGGAACGATTCGTAGGAAGCATCATCTCTCTTTCCAACCTTGTATTCCGCTCGCGCGGTTCGGACTTCCTTGGTTTGCGGGAAAGATCCGATTGTCGTCGTCGGGAATATAGGCAACTTGAGACTCTGTTCCTGCAGCTTTCTCCGTTCCGGATATGGGCTTCCCCGCCGTGTCATTCGATCTTCGATGCTGCCGGCGCGCGCCTTGACTATCGGGTCGTGAATCCTGGAAGACCGTTTTTTGCTTTCCATGACCTGCCGGTTGCGTGCGAGAACCTCAAGGACCGAGTCTCTGCCTCCGAGAACCGCGCGTTCCAATACGATTACTTCTTCCAACTTCTGTTTCGCAAAGGCAAGCCAGTCCCGCAGTTCGTCGTCGATGTGCTTTTCAGCATCCAAATCTGCCGGTGTATGCAGCAGTGAGCAAGACGGAGCGATCAACACCCGGTCCAAACCGATGGCCGCGGAGGCATGTTCAATGAGGTTAAGAGCGTGCCTGAGGTCTGTCTTCCAAATATTTCGTCCATCGATTACCCCGAGCGACAGTTGCAAACCAGAAGGAATAATTTTCAGAACCTTGTCGATCTGTTCCGGCGCGCGGACCAGGTCCAAGTGGAGCGCGGCTGCGGGGAGACTGATGGCGGTAGGGAGATTCGCTCCGAGCTCTTCAAAATAGGTAGCGACAAGAATCCGGAGATCACTCGAAACCTGCGAAAGTCTTTCGTACGCGGAGATAAATGCCTTGCGCGCTTCGTCGCCCGTGCCGAGTGCGAGCGCCGGCTCGTCAAGCTGAATCCAGATGGCTCCTGCTTGGGCGAGCTGGCGAAGAACACTTTCATAGACAGGAAGAAGTCTATCGAGCAGCGACAACGGGTCGAAGCCCGTCTCCTTGGCCTTGCCGAGGAGCAGGAAGGATACGGGACCAAGCAAGACGGGCCGCGTATGAACGCCCACGGCTTTTGCTTCGAGGAATTCTCCAATTGGCTTCAGCGACCCAAGAGAAAAGGTTTGTTTCGCCGTGAACTCCGGAACGATGTAGTGGTAGTTCGTATCAAACCACTTTGTCATTTCCATAGCGGCCACGTCCGCCTGACCTGGCTTGCGCGCCGCGCCTCGTGCCATCGCGAAATACGTCGCCAGATCGACCTGCGGTCCGTGCCAGGCGTAACGCTCGGGAACGGCTCCCACCATCGCCGCTGTGTCCAGAACGTGATCGTAAAAAGAAAAATCATTTGAGGGAATGTGCTCAACACCGAGTTGCTTCTGCAGAACCCAATGATTAAGCTTCAGAACTTTGCCAACTTCGAGCAGCCCGGCTTCGTCCAACTTTCCGGCCCAGTGAGCTTCCAGAGCCTTTTTAAGCTCACGATGGACCCCCATTCTCGGAAATCCAAGATTGGATGAAATGCCCATAAAGATCCTCACTTCCTAAACATGTTCAGCAGGCGCAATCGGCGCAGGCCGGCCATGCTCGTCAACTGCCACCAGCACAAAAGTGCCCTTCGTGCAGAGTTTCCGTCGGCCGCTCAACAAATCCTCGGCCCAAAGTTCCACTTCAACGGTGAGAGATGTTCTCCCCGTACTGATAACGCGACCCACAACTTCCGCAAGTTGCCCTTGACGCACAGGAACATGAAAATCGATGCGTTCGGAGCTGGCGGTCACCACAGGCTTCCGAGCATGCCTTGACGCCGTTACGAAAGCCGCCATGTCCATTAGGCGAAGCGCGTCGCCGCCGAACAGCGTCCCGTAGTGATTCGCCTGGTTCGGAAACACCATCTCGACAATGCGTGTTTCCTGTGGACCAACAGCGTCAGAAGTCGTCATGGAATGCCACTTCCCCTTTGACGGCGATTTGATAGGCAGATACTCGCCGTTCGAAGAAATTTGTAAGTTCCTGCACGTCCTGGAGTTCCATGAATCCGAAGGGATTCTTCGAACGGAACACCGGCGCGATGCCGAGTGATTCCAGGCGGCGATCCGCGACGTATTGCAAGTA
>Ga0070730_10002482_pt1 | contig 16763 bp, 16 predicted proteins | sample Coa_R1_3_FD_66447 | JGI IMG/M metagenome (GOLD analysis project Ga0070730, IMG submission 66447) | Surface soil microbial communities from Centralia Pennsylvania, which are recovering from an underground coalmine fire - Coalmine... | ecosystem: Environmental > Terrestrial > Soil > Unclassified ... | reverse complement strand
ACCCGGTTCACGGAGTCATCCTGCCCAAGGAAGGTCGGCCCACGCGTCCGGCCGCGCGCGCTGCCAGTGCCCGAACGGCGCGTACGCCTCACGCGGATCGTTCGTCTCGGTCTCGACCGCACCGAACGCGTCGTGTCGCAGCCACGCCGCGTCGGCGACGTTGACGACGAACCAGCCGGGGGAGACCGGCGCCAGTCCCGAGCCGACCTCTTCCAGGCGTGCTTCCTCGACCATTCCCGTTCCTTTCCTCGTTTGGGACGAAGCTTGACAGGAGAACACGTGTTCGTATAGAACATTTGTTCCCATGAACGCAGGCTTGACGGAGTTCAGCAAAGAGCGGAGGTACCGGCTTTCCCGGTGCTGGAGCGGAAAATGATCGCCTGTTTGACCATCCCGGGGCTCGAGTTGAAGGCGGCGCTGCGGCGGACGCCGACCCTCTCGCTGCGTCCGGCGGCGCTCGCGCCTCAGCCTCACGGCGAGCAGCTGATCGGGCCGGTGACGGCATCCGCCGAGGCCGTCGGCGTGCAGCCGGGAATGCGGCTGGGAGAGGCGCTCGCCACGTGCCCCTCGCTCGCGCTCGTCGAGCCCGACGCGGCCGGCGCCGAGCTCGCCTGGGAAGAGATCGTGCACGCGCTCGAGGACGCCGGCTTCTCCGTCGATCCCGCTTCGCTCGGCGTCGCGTACTTCGAGACGAGTGGCGTCGAACGGCTCTACGGCGGCCTCGAGCCTGCGCTGCGGCGCGCGCTCGCCGCGGTCGGGACGGAATGGGACGCCCGCATTGGAGCCGCCGGACGGCGCTTCGCCGCGCTCGCAGCCGCGTCGGTGGCGCGGCCCGGGCAGACCGTCGTCGTCGCCGACGAGGAGCTGCCGCAATTCCTCGCTCCCCTGCCGCTCACGCTTCTCCCGCTCGAACGGGGCAGGTACGAAGAGCTCGAAGCGCTCGGAGTTCGCAAGCTCGGACAGCTTGCCGGGCTGCCGGATGGCGCCGTCGCCGAACGCTTGGGGCCGGACGGCCGGCGCGCCTGGGGCCTCGCAAGAGGTGGAACGGCCGCGCGCGTGCGCGGCCGTCGTCCACCCGCCGCCGTCGCCTCCTCGCTGGAGTTTCCCGAAGCCGTCGGCAACGAGCTGACGCTGAGGCGTGCGCTCGCAGGGCTCGTCGAGACTGCACTCGCGCATCCCGAACGGCGCGATCGCTTCGTCCGCAAGCTCGCGCTCGGTGCGCGACTGGAGAGCGGCGGGTCGTGGCGACGGACGCTGACGCTCCGCGAACCGAGCGCCGATCCCGACCGGATCCGAGTCGCGCTGTCGCCGCGACTCGCCGAGCTTCCGGCTCCCGTCGTCGAGCTCCGGCTCGATCTCGTGGAGCTGACCGAGCCGACCGGCCACCAGCTCGAACTGCTCGCAGCCGGCGCCGAGGATCGCTCTCGCCTGCGGGACGGGTTGCGCCAGGTGCGGGCGAGCACCGGTTCCGGCTCCGTCTGCACCGTCGTGGAGGTGGCGCCGTGGTCGCGCGTGCCGGAGAGCCGCGCGCTGCTCGTCCCGAAGGACGAGTAGTCGCACGGTTCAACGCGCCGCGGGCAGCGCGCGTCGAGGCGAACGCGAACGGGTCGCCGGTCGAGGTCAACCACCGCGCCGTTGCGCTCATGCGGGAGGAATGGCGCGTCGTCGACCGCTGGTGGACGGAGGATCCCGTCGTCCGCCGCTATTTCGAGCTCGTGCTCGAGAGCGGCGAGAACACCGTCGTCTTCCATGACGGCGCGAGCGGCGGCTGGTACACGCAACGGGGAGCATGAGCGAGGGAAGCCGGACGAGAGCCGACCGAGCCTCGAGTGGTATCGCCCCACAACGAGATCGATCTACTCCTGCCGGTCTAAGGCGCTGCGAAGCGCGCGCGCCGCCGCCTCGGGGTCGTCGGCGTCCCGGATCGCACGCACGACGGCGACGCCGGGAGCGCCCGCAGCTCCGACGTCGGCGACGTTCGTGAGATCGAGGCCCCCGATGGCGAACCAGGGCATCGCCAGCGTCCCCGCTGCGACCCGAACGAGGTCGAGCTCGCCTGCAACAGCGTCGGTCTTGGTCGGCGTGGCGAACGCAGTCACGCCGACGTAGTCGGCGCCGTCGACATCATCGAGCTCCGCGGCCGTCGAGACCGAGACCCCGATCAGCCGATCGCTCCCCACGAGCGCCCGCGCGTCGCGGACCGAGGCGTCGCTTCGTCCGACATGGGCGCCGTCGGCTCCGCACACCTCGGCGAGGTCGGGCCGGTCGTTGAGGACGAAGAGCGCTCCGTGCTCCTCGCACGCAGCACGGAACGGCTCTGCGGCGGCCACCAGCGCGTCACCGCCGAGCTCCTTGTCCCGCAACTGGACGACGTCGACGCCGCCGCGCAGGGCCGCATCGAGCAGCCGACGCGGATCCTCGCCGTGCGGCCGCGCCTCGAGGACGAGGTAGAGGCGGGAGCGCGACAGGCGCTCGCGGCGGTCGGGCCCGTCCACCGAGCCAGGCTACTCTCCGGTACTCATCGGTTGCTCAGATTGAATGGTCAGGGTCCGGAGAAGACTCTGCGTGCGGCTCTTTCACCTTCTTCTACTCGCGGCGCTTGCGGCAGTGGCCGCCGGCTGTGCTAATCCCGCGAAGCACAGTCGGCACCAGGCGCAGACGACAACGGGATCACAGACCGCTCCCCAGTTCTCCCGCCCGCTGACGAGAGCCCACCTCGCACCCGGCTCGGATCCGTCGGTGTTGCCCGGTGACGTGCTGATCGCCGACCGGTCGAACAACCGCCTGCTCGTCGTCGACCCGCAGGGACGGGTCGTGTGGCAGTACCCACGCCCGGGCCAGACCGGCCTGCCGGTTCCCGACGACGCCTTCTTCTCGCCTGACGGCCGGGAGATCATCGCCACCGAGGAAGACGTGGCGGCCGTGACGGTCATCGACGTGGCCACCGGGCGCGTCGTCTACCGCTACGGCCACGTCGGCGTGCCGGGGAGCGGGCCGAACTATCTCTCGAACCCGGACGACGCAATGCTGCTTCCCGACGGCTCGATCGTTCTCGCGGACATCAAGAACTGCCGGCTGCTCTCGCTCCGCCCGCCGTCGCGCCGGCCCGCGCAGACGCTCGGCAGCCCGGTTCAGGGCTGCATCCACGACCCGCCGCGCGCGTGGGGGAGTCCGAACGGCGCGTTCCCGCTCCAGGGCGGCGGCGTGCTCGTGACCGAGATCAACGGCAGCTGGGTCGACGCCCTGTCTCCGGCCGGGCACCTCCTCTGGTCGACGCATCCGCCCGGCGTCTACTACCCGTCGGATTCGAACGAGGTCCGGCCAGGCCTCTACGTCACCGTCGGCTGGCAGAGCCCCGGGATCCTCGAGACCTTCGACCGCGCGGGCCGGCTCCACTGGCGCTACCAGCCGAGGGCCGGCGACCCGCCGCTCGACCATCCCTCGCTCGCCGAGCCGCTCCCGAACGGAGACTTCCTCGTCACCGACGACTTCAACGACCGCGTGATCGTGATCGACCCGCAGACGAACCGGATCGTCTGGCAGTACGGACACACCGGAGTGCCGGGCAAGGCTCCGGGCTTCCTCTCGCGGCCCGACGGCGTCGATCTCGTCCCGCCCGCGGCACTCTTGACCCGCATCCACGCGAGCATCCGGCTGCACGGGTGACGCCCCCTCCGTCCGACGACGTCCGCTAGCGTCGCCCGGTGACTACTCAGAGGGAACGGGAGCGCCGTCGCCGCCAACGCAAGCGGCGCTCCAAGCTGCCGCTGGTCGCCGTCGTCCTCGTGATCGTCGCCGTCGTGGGCGTGCTCACGCATCACACGAGCTCGAAGCCGAGCGCAAAGGAGCGGGCGCTCCTGGCCGCCGAGCGCGCGCGCCGTCGCGCCCGCATCGCGAACACGCCTGTCACGATTCCCGGGCCGCTGCCGGGGGCGCTGCTGATCGCCGATCGCGGCAACGACCGGATCCTCCTCGTCGATTCGCACCGGCGGATCCTCTGGCGCTTCCCGACCGCGCGCGACCGGCGCCTGGGCCGGCGGCTCGTCTTCGACGACGACACGTTCGTCGAGCCCGGCGGGAAGGCGCTCATCTCGAACGAGGAAGACCACCAGGACATCGTCTCGATCGACATTCGGACGCACGCCGTCACGCGGTTGTACGGCACGCCGGGCGTCAAAGGGGGCGGCCCGAACGAGCTCAACTGGCCCGACGACGCATACGTCGTGCCCGACGGGACGATGACCGTGGCGGACGCCTACAACTGCCGCATCCTCTTCATCCGCAACCACCGCATCGTCCGGCAGATCGGCCGCACCGGAGTCTGTGCCCACGATCCTCCGCGGACGCTCGGCGCGGTCAACGGCGACACCCCGCTTCCCGACGGAGGTGTGCTCGTCTCCGAGATCAACGGCTCGTGGATCGACAACTTCAGCCGGACCGGGAAACTTCGCTGGTCGTTCCAGGCCCCGGTTGCGTACCCGTCGGATCCTCAGCCGCTCTCGGGTGGGCGGATCCTCCTCGCCGACTATGCGAGCCCCGGCGCCGCCGTGATCGTGAATCGGCACGGCCAGGTGCTGTGGCGCTACAGACCGACCTCGGGGTGGGGAGTACTCAACCATCCGTCGCTCGCCGTCATGCTCCCGAACGGCGACATCGCGATCAACGACGACTTCAACGACCGGGTCGTGATCGTCGATCCACACACGCGGCGCATCGTCTGGTTCTACGGCCACCGGGGAGTTCCGGGTACCGGCGCTGGCTTCCTCCAGACTCCTGACGGGATGGACTTCATCCCGCTGGGGCCGCACGAGAAGCCGCTCTGGCAGCTCGTGCACCACCCGTAACCGGGCCTCTTCACAAAACGAACAGACGTTCGCCTAGACTCCGGGTTGTGCCGCTATCCCTCCCGCAGCCAGTCGATGAAGCCAACGTGCGGCGTGTGGAGGTTGAGCACGCGAAATGGCCCGCCGCAGGGACGGAAGCCGTGCTCGACGTTCGGCGGCACCGAGAAGAACGTGCCGGGCACGACGCGATGCCACTCGCCGTCCTCGAAGAACTCGACCTCGCCCTCGAGCACGTAGAACGAGTCGGCGTGGTCGGGGTGGGTGTGCGGCGGGACGCCCTCGAAGTCCGTGCCGTACGCGAGCTCGAGCGCCTCGATGTGCGGCAGCTCAGCGAGAACGCGGTGTCCTCGAGACCCGACCCGCTCTCCCTCGCCCGGGCGAATGAGGTACGGCTCGTCCATCACCGCGGATCATGACGTACGTCGAGCTGCACGCGCACTCGGCGTACTCGTTCCTCGACGGGGCGTCTCAGCCGGAGGAGCTCGCGGCGAGAGCGGCCGAGCTCGGCTACGAGGCCCTTGCGCTCACCGACCACGACGGCGTCTACGGCTCGCTCGAGTTCGCGCATGCGGCGAAGCACTTCGGCGTGCGGCCGATCACCGGGACGGAGGTGACCTTGGACGACGGCTCTGCCGCCGGCTCTTCCAGCCACGTGACGCTGCTCGTGGAGAGCGCGCGGGGCTACGCGAACCTCTGTCGGCTCCTGACCGCCGCGCACGCGCACACGCGAGACGGCACGAACCGCGGACCGTCGCCGCCCCGGCTCGAGCTGGCGCTGCTCGAGGAGCTGGGCAGTGAGCTCGACCATGGGCTCGTCTGTCTCTCCGGCTGCGCGCGCGACGGGCTCGCCGTCCGCGACCCGAACGCCGCGGCTCGCCTCGCTCGCTCCTTCGGCCGAGACCGCTTCTACGTCGAGCTGCAGCGGCCGTTCGAGCGCGGGGACGCGCGCCGGAACGCGCGCCTGCGGGATCTTGCGGAGACGCTCGGGGTCGAGACGGTCGCGACGGGCGACGTCCACGCGCACGACCGCAGCCGGGTCGCGCTCCAGGACGTCCTCGTCGCCGTCCGCTGCTGCACCTCGCTCGAGGGCTGCGAGCGGGAGCGGCGCGGCAACCACGAGTCGATCCTGCTCTCTCCGGCGGAGATGCTCGATCGTTTCGCAGACTGTCCGGAGGCCGTTCACCAGACCGCTCAGCTCGCGGAGCGGCTCGAGTTCGACCTGACGGAGGAGCTCGGCTACCGCTACCCGGACTTCTCCGACGGCGCCGAACCGGCGATCGTCCAGCTCCGCCGAGTCTGCGAGAGCGCGTTCACGGAGCGCTACAACGACCTGAACGGCCACAAGCGTCGCGTACGCAGGCGGCTCGAGGAGGAGCTCGCGCTGATCGACGAGCTCGGCCTCGCCGGCTTCTTCCTGCTCCACTGGGAGGTGCTCGAGCTCGCCCGCGAGGTCGCGCTCGAGGTGCGCGGCTCCGGCTCGATGCGCCACGTCCTGCCGCCCGGGCGCGGACGCGGCTCGTCGGTCGGCTCGCTCGTCTGCTACCTGACCGGGCTCTCGCACGTCGACCCGGTCGCGAACAACCTCTCGCTCGGCCGCTTCCTCAACCGCGAGCTCGCGTCGATTCCCGACATCGACCTGGACTTTCCGCGCGACATCCGGGAGAAGCTCATCGTCCGCGTCGTCGAGCGCTACGGGCCCGAGCATGCGGCGCTCGTCGCGAGCTTCGCGACCTACCGCTCGCGCGGCGCGATCCGGGACGTCGGCAAGGCGCTCGGCCTCCCGCACGCCGACCTCGAGCGGCTCGCGCGACTGACCGACGGCTGGAACGCAGAGCGTGTCGCCGACGAGATCGCGGCTCTTCCCGACGCGGCGACGAAGCTCCGCTCGCCGCGCTGGCGCGCCTTCGGCGCTCTCTGCTCCGAGATCGCCGGCCTGCCGCGCCACATCTCCCAGCACCCGGGCGGGATGGTCATCTCCTCGCGGCCGCTCGTCGAGCTCGTTCCCGTCCAGCCGGCGGCGATGGAGGGCCGGCAGATGTGCCAGTGGGACAAGGATTCGTGCGCCGACGCAGGCTTCCTCAAGATCGACCTGCTCGGGCTCGGGATGCTGTCGGCGGTCGAGGAATGCGTCGACCTGATCGCGCGGAACCGCGTCGATCCGAAGGATCGCAATCGACCTATGCGGATCGACCTCTCGCGCGTTCCGCTCGACGACGAGGACGTGTTCGAAGAGATCCGGCGCGCCGACACGATCGGCTGCTTCCAGATCGAGAGCCGTGCGCAGATGCAGGTCATCCTCCGCACGCGGCCGGAGACCATCGACGACATCACGGTGCAGGTCGCGCTCGTGCGACCGGGGCCGATCCAGGGGAAGGCCGTTCACCCGTACGTCGAGCGGCGGCAGTTGCTGCGCGACGACCCGACCTATCGAGCACCGGCCGATCATCCCCTGCTCGAGGAGCCGCTGCGCGAGACGCTCGGTGTCGTCGTCTTCCAGGACCAGGTGCTCGACGTCGCCGTCCACCTCGCCGGCTTCAGCGTGGGGGAGGCGGAGGGACTGAGGCGCGCGATGAGCCGCAAACGCTCACACGCCGCGCTCGAGGCGTGGCGCGAGCGGTTCATCGCGGGCGCGCTCGAAAGAGGGGTTGAGGAAGAAAGAGCGCACGAGCTCTACGACAAGCTCGTCGCGTTTTCGGGCTTCGGCTTCCCGAAGTCGCACGCGGCAGCGTTCGGGTTGCTCGCGTACCAGTCGGCGTGGCTGCGGCACCACTACGCGCCGGAGTTCCTCGCCGCGCTGCTCAACGCGCAGCCGATGGGCTTCTACCCGCCGGCGACGCTCGTCCGTGACGGGCAGCGGCGCGGGGTCGAGACACGACCGCCCGACGTGAACCGCAGCGACGCGGGTTGCGTGATCGAGGACGGCGCGGTGCGCGTGGGGTTGAAGTACGTGACCGGGCTGGGATCCGACGACGCGGAGGCCGTGGCCGCGAACAGGCCGTACTCCTCCGTGCGTGACCTGGCACAGCGGACCGGGCTGTCGGAGGGCGAGCTGCGCGCGCTCGTCGAGAGCGGCGCCTGCGACACCTTCGGGCAAACCTCTGATGGCGAAGGCGCCGCAAGCGGCGCCCGCGGGCGCCGCGAGCTTCTCTGGCAGCTCGGGCTCGTGCCGCGCCCCGCGAGCGTGCCCGGGACGGGCGGCGAGGCGAAGCAGCTCGCGTTGCCGCTCGAGCCGACGGTGGTGACACCGGACCTGCCCGCGCCGACGGTGTGGGAGCGGATGCTCGCCGACTACAAGACGACGAGCCTTTCCGTCGGCGTCCACCCGCTCGAGCTGCTCCGCCCGCACCTCCCGCCGGGGACGCTGTCGACCGTGGAGCTGCTGGAGCAGCCGCACTGCGCAACCGTCCAGCTCGCCGGGCTCGTCGTCGCGCGACAGCGTCCGTCGACCGCGAACGGCGTCGTCTTCATGCTGCTCGAGGACGAGCACGCGCAGGTGAATCTCGTGATCGCGCCGCAAGTGTACGAGCGCTTCCGCGCGGTCGTTCGCGGCGAGCCGCTCCTGCTCGTCCGCGGCCGCTACGAGCACTCGGACCGCAACCGGAACATTCTCGTGCGCGAGGTCGTCTCGCTCGCGCCGCTCGCCCGGTCACTGACCGATGGAGCCGACGTCCACGTGGCGCTCCCGCGCGCCCACCACTTCGGACGTCGCTAGCAAACATCTTCCACTCGTAGGTCCAGGCATGCGCCGCGCCGGGAGCGTCGCGGTCGGCGTCGACGTCCCGGTGCGACCACCTCCTCGTCCAGCCGGACCGAGTGCCTCGGTGCGGACTGTCGCGGAATCGCTCGGGGAGAAGGCGGCGGCCTTCTTGGATGTCTTCCGGAGTCGCGCCGAAGGCTTGCCGGCCGCGATGAGCTTTCACGAGTTCGCCGGTCTCTAGACGGTGGTGACGCGCTGTACCTGGCCCACTGGATGCGCCGGTCGGGGCTTGCGGACCTCCTGCCGTCGCTGCGCGAGACGTTTCGGAGACGACCTCGACGACTCCGTCGGCGACCTGGATCGCGGTGGCGTCGTCGCGAAAGGAGCTGGAGGCTGCGCCCCGAGCCGTTGACAGCGGCGCCCGGGAGCGGGAACATCGCCCTCGACGGCTGAGTTCTACGTCAACCAGACAGCGGTTCCGCTCGGCGTCGCCATCTACAGCTGCGCGTGCGGGGCGACGCAGGTGCACTCCGGCTCTGACCGCCCGACAGGATGGTCGACGGCGCGAGACGGGTCGGATCGGTGTCCGCATTGTGCGAGCTCGGAACAGCTGGACGATCAAGCCGAATGAGCGAGAGTCGCCCCGAGCACGAGCACGGCATGCACCTGACGGCGCACCTGCGCCGGCGAGAGGCTGCCGGCCGGGAGCTCGACGACGAAGGCCGCCGTACCCGGCAGGTGGTGGTTCTGCCAGTTGACGGCACTGCCCGCGAGCCAGTGGTGGTGGTAGAAGCGCATGCGGGCCGCGCGGGCGTAGACCCGACCGGCGAGGCTGCTCTGACCCCAGGCCCAGACGAGGTTCATGTGCTGGTGGAACCACACGGTGACGCGCGGCCGGACGCGCAAGATCAGTTTGCGAGCGATCCGAGTCTCACGCTCTGAGAACGGGCGGGGCCCCGGGTAGTACGTATCCCAGGGCCGGCCGCCGCCCGGCCAATCGAACGACCAGTTTCGGTTCAGGTCGACGCCGCGTGCGTTCTGACGGGACCCGGCCGCGTACCCGTCCGGGTTGAGGTTCGGGACGATCCAGAGATCGAGGTTCGTGCGGCGGATCCGCTGAAGCTCGCGCGCGACCGCGATTCCGGCGCACTCGGTGCCGTGGATGCAACCGAAGACGAGCACCGGCAGCCCGTACGGGTCGCCGGTGTGGATGGCGACGATCGGACGCCCCCGCTCCGAACGGCCGAGCGGGACCCGCACCGCCCGCGACCAGTGCGTGGCCGCGGCTCCCGAAGCAACGTTCCCACCGACCAACCAGCCGCACGCCAACGCGAACACGCCCAGCAGCGCCGCCACGAAGACGTGCCTCCACCGCGTCGTCTCCACGAGCCGAATAGTGCCGGGCGCGGACCAAGCCGCGGGTCCGGTGCGTACCCTGGTCGCGTGATCACGGTTTCCTGCGAGGCGTGCGGTTGGATCGCGATCACGAGCCAGCCCGTCAACGACGTATGGCGCGAGCACGAGGCCGGGTGTCCCGCGGTAGGTGGCGCGGTTCGCCACCTCCCGGATCTGCCGCCGTTGAGGCGCCTCCTCCCGTCGGTCAACCTGTGCCGCCACCAGCCGGTGCGCCGGCAGATAGCCGTGACTCCGGCCGGCGTGAAGAAGTACGCGGTCATGTGCGAGCTCTGCGGCCGCCTCGTCGGCTGAGCGCCGACAGGGGTTGCAGGAGCCGGTCGGACGTCCAACGCCCCAGCGCGGCGTCTGGCCGCACCCCGACTGGACGTCGCACTCCGTTCAAATGAGGCGATGGCCACGACGACGAAGCAGGGAACGGTCCAGCTCTACGCGTGCGCCGACGCGGACACGGCCCTGACGCGCGAGAGGGGGCCGGAAGCTGCGCGCGCGTAAGGCTTCGCGCCGATCGGCGACTACGCGGCGATCGGCGACGGGAGGACCGCCGCGCTCGTCGCGGCGGTGACGAGCTCGATGCGTACTCGGGCTGGGCGGGCGAGCAGTCCCTCGACGCGGGTGTTCTCCGCGCGGTGCGCATGGGCTACCCCGAGGAGGAGCGGCTCAGCCGCACGGTCGACACGATCCGCCAGCAGCTGACCGCGGGTCCCGGCCTGCTCTACCGCACGAGCGAGCACGTCGGAGGGGAGGGCGCGTTCGTCGCCTGGTCCTTCTGGCTCGTCGAGGCGCTCGCGCGGCTCGCCGCGTCGACGAGGCCCACGAGGCGATGAAGCAGATTCTCCCTTACGCGAACGACCTCGGGTCTCTTCTCCGAGGAGATCGATCCGACAGCGGCGAGCAGCTCGGGAACGTTCCGCAGGGGCCTGAGCCATCTTGCACTCGTGAACGCGGCTGGGGCTATTCAGGATGCCGTCGGGCGTGGCGCCGGCGCATCGGCGACGGCAGGTGAGGCGCGAGGTTGAAGGCCGTGTTGACGAGCGCGAGATGCGTGAACGCCTGGGGGAAGTTCCCGAGCTGCCGCTCGGCCTTCGGGTCGTACTCCTCCGACATCAGGCCGAGGTCGTTGCCGAGATCGACGAGCCGATCGAAGAGCGCGTGCGCTTCGCCGTGGCGGCCCAGCAGCTCGTAGCAGTCGCAGAGCCAGAAGGAGCACGGAAGGAACACGCCCTCGCCCGGCGGCAATCCGTCGATGCTGGAAGCGCCGTCAGGCGCGCGGTCTTCCGGCCGGGCTTCGCCGGCTCTGCCTGCGAAGCTTCCAGCCACGGCCTCGTGTGTGCGGTACCGAAGCAGGAAGCCGTCCTGGAGCAGCTCGCGTTCGACGGCCTCGATCGTCCCGCGCATGCGCGGGTCGGTCGCGGGGAGGAAGCCGACGAGCGGCAGGAGAAGCAGGCTCGCGTCGAGCTCCGGCGAGCCGTACGACTGCGTGAACGAGCCGAGCTCCGCGTCGTAGCCGCGCGTGCAGACATCGGCATGGATCTCGTCGCGAACCGCGCGCCAGCGATCGACGGGCCCGGCGAAGCCGTAGTTCTCGACTGTCCGCACGGCACGGTCGAACGCGACCCACGCCATCGCCTTCGAGTGGACGAAGTGCCGCCGCTCGCCGCGGATCTCCCAGATGCCGTCGTCCGGCTCCCGCCACGCTTCCTCGAGATGGTCGAGCAGGCCGAGCTGGATGAACCAGCCCTGCGGATCGACCGGCAGCCCATGCACGCGGGCCTGGTAGAAGCAGTCGAGCACCTCACCGTAGACGTCCAGCTGGAGCTGCCCGCTCGCCGCGTTGCCGACTCGCACGGGTTGCGAGCCCTCGAAGCCGTCGAGCCACGGCAGCTCGAACTCGTCGAGGCGCCGTTCGCCGGCGACGCCGTACATGATCTGGACGTCGGCGGGGTCGCCCGCGAGCGCGCGGATCAGCCAGCGTCGCCACTGTCCGGCCTCCTCGGCGTGGTTGCAGTGGAGGAGCGCGAGCAGCGTGAGCGTCGCGTCGCGGAGCCAGCAGTAGCGGTAGTCCCAGTTGCGAACCGAGCCGATCCATTCGGGCAGCGACGTCGTGGGCGCGGCGACGATCCCGCCGGTCGGCTCGTACGTCAATGCTTTGAGGACGATGAGCGAGCGGCGGACGAGCGGCGCCCAGCCCTCGGGCAGCTCGAGCGGACACGCGTCGCTCCATTGCCGCCAGAACGACTCGGTGTCGGCGAGTGCCTGCTCCGGATCGATCGGCTCGGGTGGATCCTCGTGCGAGCGGAACCACGTGAGCACGAACGGCACGCGCTCGCCCTCGTCCACCGAGAACTCGGAGATCGTGCGCATGTCCTCGCCGCGCGTCTCGGCATGCGTCCTGAAGCAGAGCGCATCGGGGCCGGCGAGAGCGATACGGGTGTCCTCCTCGTGCGTGCGCTTGCGCACCCACGGCACGATGCGGCCGTAGTCGAAGCGGATCGTCAGCTCCGAGCGGAAATGGACGCGACCCTTCACGCCCTCGACGATCCGCACGATGTCGGGCCGCGTGGCGCGCGGCGGCATGAAGTCGATCACGCGTGCGCAGGAGCCGTCCCCGGTCTCCCAGGTCGTCTCGAGGACGAGCGTGTCGTGGAGGTAGCGGCGGGCGCAGGTCGCGTGTGCCGGCGGCGCGAGGAGCCAGCGGCCGTTGTCGGGCTGGCCGAGCAGGGCGGCGAAGCAGGCGCCGGAGTCGAACCGGGGGAAGCAGAGCCAGTCGATCGAGCCGCTGCGGTCGACGAGCGCCGCGGTCTGCAGGTCGCCGAGGAGTGCGTAGTCCTCGATGCGCGGCATCAGCGGTTCTCGATCTCCAGCCCGAGCTCGGGCCAGCGCTTGCGGACGGCGCGGTTGAACGCGTCCTCGTACGGCTCGGCGGCCTCTTCGTCGAGCGTCCGGGCGAAGCGGTCGCGCATGTCGGCCAGCGCCTCCGTCGCAGTCTCGACGGCGTCGGAGAAGTCGCCGTACATCTCCTCGCGATCCTCGCGATCGGCTCGCTCGTAGGCGCGGTACCGGTCGCGGCACTCCTCGAGCAGGTCCGCCTCGTCTTCGACGAACAGGTCGAGCTGGCGCGTGATCACGTCGCGGAACGGGTCTCGGTGGAGCCTCATGCGATCTCCTCGTAGAGCTCGAGGTGCGCCTGAGCGGCAGCGTCCCAGGTGAGTTCCTCTCGCGCGCGTTCGGCGCCGGCACGCGCCTGTGCGAGCGCACCCGGGTCGGAGAGGAGCTCGTGGACGGCGGTTGCCAGTCGGGCAACGTCGCCGGCCGGCACCACGCGGCCCGCGTCGAAGCGCTCGACGGGCTCCGCAATGCCGCCGACGTCGTACGCGACCGCGGGAATCCCCGCGCCGAGCGCGCGCAGCAACGCGCCGCTCTGGTCGAGCTCGGGTCGGTACGGGAAGACGGCGATCGTCGCGTCGCCGAGGGCCCGGTCGCTCTCCTCCGGCGAGAGGTAGCCGAGGCGCCACTCGACCTCGAGCCCGTTCGCCGCGGCGCGGTACGGCTCGAGCGACTCGAGCGGATCGCCCGCGACGAGCAGGCGCGCGTCGCCCGCTCGCCGCACCGCCTCGATCGCGTCGCCGAGCCCCTTGTACGGCCGGATCATCCCGAACGCGAGCACGGTGCGACCATCGTCGTGCCGCTCGAGCCGACTCGGGAAGACGGGGTGGGGGATGACGCGTAGCCGCTCGGGCTCGACGCCGGCGCCGGCGAGCGTCTCCCGGCCGTTCTCGCTGTGCACGACGATGCGCTCGAAGCGTCCGAAGAGCCGGCGCCAGAGGTCGGTCTTGTGCGCAGTGCGCCGCGGGAGAAGGTCGTGCGCCGTGAATACCGCCGGCAGGTGCGGCCGGAAGAGGTATGCGTCGAGCTCCGGCGCGGGGAGCCACTGCACGTGCAGCACGTCCGCGTGGAGACGGCGGAGCGCAGCGAGCCCGAGCGGATGCTCCGCCACCTTCAGCGGCAGCCGCAACGGCGAGCGACCGAAGACGCGCGAGGAGAGCGGGTAGAAGAGCTCCCGGCGACGGTATCCGTCCGGCTCCGGCGCGTCGCCGAAGCGAAAGCGGGAGGTCACGAGCTCGACGTCCGCACCGCCACGGGCGAGCGCCGCGGCGAGCTCGTGGTCGTACGGCGGCGTGAAGGCCGGCGGATCGGCGAGCAGGACGCGCACGGCTCCGTACGCTACGCCGTGCCCATGCTCGTGCGGACCTGGAACCTCTTTCACGGGAACACATCCCCTCCCGGACGCAAGGCGTTCCTCCGCCGGATGATCGACCTCGTCACCGGGGATGGTCCCGACGTGGTCTGCCTCCAGGAGCTGCCGGTCTGGTCGCTCCGGTACCTCCAACGCTGGAGCGGGATGCACGCCACGGTGGCCGTGGCGCGTCGGCCGTTGCTGCCGTTCGGTGCGAGCGCAGTGACGAATCTCCATCACGGCCTCGTACGTTCGGCGGTGACGGGCGAGGCCGGCGCGATCCTCACGCGCAAGCCCGTCCGCGATCTCGGCTCCCACGTCGTGGGTCACGCGAAGCTGAGGCGCGTCGCGCGAGCCGTGGACCTCGACGGCGTGACGGTCGTGAACTTCCACATCGACGGCAGGCGCGAGCAGTTCGACCGCGTGCTCGAGCTCGCGGGCGACGCGGCGATCGTCGCCGGCGACGCGAATCTCGTCGCTCCCGCGGCGGAGGGGTTCTCGGCGCCGCTCGCGGGGAGCATCGACCAGATCCTCGTGCGCGGGCTCACGCTCATCGACGGGCCGACTCCCTGGCCGGAGGAGCGGCGCACTCTCGACGGCCGCGTCCTCTCCGACCACAACCCGGTCGAGGTGGTGGTCGAGTGACGTTCGAGGACGCGCGGGCGCAGTTCCCGGTGCTGGATCGCATCGCGTACCTCAACGCCGGCTCGAACGGCCCCCTGCCTCGAGTAGCGGTCGAAGCGACGCGAGCCCGGCTCGAACGGGATCTCGTCGAGGGCCGTAGCGGGATGGCGTGGATCGAAGAGATCGCGGCGACGCGCGAGCGGATCCGTGAAGGCATCGGTGCCGTGCTCGGCGCGACGGCGGACCTCGTCGCCCTGACGGACTCGACGACGCGCGGCTGCCAGATCGTCGTCGCAGGGCTGGGGCTGAGCGCCGGCGACGAGATCGTCACGACCGACCAGGAGCACTTCGGGCTGATCGGCCCGCTCCATGCGAGCGGTGCCCGAGTCGTCGTCGTCGAGGCCGCCGAGGAGGCTCTGCTTGCGGCTGTGACTCCACGCACACGCCTCGTCGCCGTCTCGCACATCCTCTGGACGACCGGGCGCAGACTCGATCTCGCGCGGCTGCGGCGACCGGATGGGCCACCGCTCCTGGTCGACGGCGCGCAGTCGGCGGGGGCGATTCCGGTCGACCTGACCGGCGTCGACTTCTACACGGTCTCGGCCCAGAAGTGGCTCTGTTCGGTCGACCAGTCGGGCGCACTCTTCGTGCGGGATCCCGACCGGCTCCGGGTGGCGCTCCCGAGCATCTACGCGCAACAGAGCCACGAGACCGACGGCTCGTTCGTTCCGCGGGACGGGGCACGACGGTTCGATGCGGGCTGGACCGGCGGGCCGACACTCGCGGGCCTCGAAGCGGCGCTCGGCGTGCACCCGGAGTGGCGATACGAGGGCGGCGCGGCGGCGGCCGCGCGCTGCCGGGAGTTGCTCGAGCCGCTCGTGGACGTCGTCACGCCCGAGGGTCACTCCAACCTCTTCGCCTTTCACCCACCGGGGAGTCCCGCCGAGCTCGTTGCAACGCTCGACGAGCACGGCGTGGTCGTCCGCGAGATCCCCGGACGCAACCTCGTCCGAGCCTCGTGCGGCTGGTGGACGAGCGAGGACGACCTGCGGAGGCTCGCCGACGGCCTAGCCGGGTAGCCCGAGCTCGGCCGCAATGGACTGCAGCGCAGCGACGACCGTGCGGATGTGGTCGTCGAGCTCGACGCCGAGCTCCTCCGCACCCCTGTAGACGTCATCGCGGTGGACACCGGCCGCGAACGACGGCTGCTTGAGCTTCTTCTTGACCGACTTCGGCTCGAGCCCCTCGAGCCCCGTCGGCCGCACGAGCGCGCAGGCGTGGACGAAGCCGCTGAGCTCGTCACAGGCGAAGAGCGCCTTCTTGAGCGGCGTGTCGCGCGGCAAGCCGAGGTGCTCGGCATGCGAGAGGACAGTCTCGACCACCTCCTCGGGGTAGCCCTCCTCGCGGAGGATCGGCGCGCCGTCCTGCGGATGCTTGTCGAGGGTCGGATGCATCTCGTAGTCGAAGTCGTGAAGGAGCGCGGCCACGCGCCAGAGCTCCTCATCCCCGGCGAACCGCTGCGCGTAGGCGGCTGTCGAGGCCTCCACTGCGAGCGCGTGCCGCAGGAGCGACTCGTTCTTCGTGTAGCGCGTGAGGGTCTCCCAGGCGCGTTGGCGAGTCGGCTCCACGGCCGGGTCATCCTAGTGGTCGCGAGAGTGCGCCAACTCTGTCGCGGAACGCTGGAACGCCTTGCGGTGCGAGCGGCGCGGTGCGTATACCGAATGGGCAACGAACAAACCGCGTCGCAAGGAGGTCGACCATGAACCTGCCCCGTCGCTCTGTCGTCCTGACGATCGCTCTCGCAATCGGCCTGCTCGGATCGGTGGGTCTCGCTCAGGCCGACGACATCGCGTGGAAAGCCGCGCACGACACGGATCCCCATCTCGCACTCACGGCTCAACAGCTCGCGGTCATGGCTGGGAAACGTGCGGCCGAGACTCCGAGCGGC
>Ga0070730_10002481_pt1 | contig 16766 bp, 15 predicted proteins | sample Coa_R1_3_FD_66447 | JGI IMG/M metagenome (GOLD analysis project Ga0070730, IMG submission 66447) | Surface soil microbial communities from Centralia Pennsylvania, which are recovering from an underground coalmine fire - Coalmine... | ecosystem: Environmental > Terrestrial > Soil > Unclassified ... | reverse complement strand
TGAACGATCTCGAGGCGGACCCGTACATGATGGGCGTGCTGCGGCCGTCCGGACTACGCTATGAGCTACAAGTAGCGTGTGTCGCCGACGGGCGGGCGTGGGCCCATCTGTGCATCCGGCGGCGCCCGCAGGACGGGCCGTTCGCGGGCCATGAGTTGCGCTTCCTGGCGGCGCTGGTGCCCCACCTGACCGCCGGGCTACGGGCGGCGGCCATCCAGACGGCATTGGCGGCGCGGCCCGGCGCCGAGACTGGGGTGGTCGTGCTGGGGCCGGATGGGAAAATCGAACTGGCGAATGGGATCGCCCAGCGGCTCCTGGCGCAGCCAGCCAGCGGCACGCGGCACACCTACCTGACGGTCGTGCGCATCCTGATCGCCATGCTGGAGCGGGCACTCATGGCCGAAGGGGCCGCGCTGGTGCCGGTGTTGACCTTGACCGACGAGGCGAGCGGCGCGATCTACCGGCTGCGCGCCGAGCGGATCAGCGGGATGGATGGCCGACCGCGGGGCCTGGTCCTGATCGAACCCGCCGCCACCCGCGGCCCCGTGGACACTGCCGAAATCCTGCGCCACCTGGGGCTCACGCCGCGCGAGGCGGAGGTGGCGCTGGCGGTGTTGCGCGGCCGGACGACGGTGGAGATTGCGACCGAGTTGGTCGTGTCGCCCCACACGGTGCATGACCATCTGCGCAACGTCTTCACCAAGCTGGACATCAGTTCCCGGCAGCAACTCGCCATGCGGCTGCTCAACGGGGCGGCGGAGGGCGGGGGACGCGATCAAACCCCGGCCTAGTACAGCTTGGTGGAAATGATCCACCAGTTTATGACGGGTAGGGGTGCCCATGAAACGGATGGATCTTTTCCACCAAGCTGTACCAGTGTGAGGTCAAGAGACCTGTTGGGTTTTCCCAGGCAGGAGGCCACGTCTGGCAATCCCCAAGACCGCGCTTGAACTGGCACAGGAACCCGACGCGGGGAAAACTAACAAGCGCGCAGAATCCACCTACGGTGCCCAGTGGCCGCAGGTTGCGGGGCCCTGAGCCGGCGCCCGCCTACCCCAGCCAGTCGTCGCTATAGTTCCTACCGGGCGGATTCTGCGCGCTTACCGATCCGCAGACTATACTATAGTCTATAGTCTTAAAGAAAATGCGCTGAAAATTTCTGAAATTAACAGGCTTCGCACTCCCCGTAACGCGCCAAAATAACAGCGGGAATTATTTCGGAGCGTGGCTATTCGTTCAATGATGACCCAGTGCAAGTCCAAATTGATACCCATATAATAAAAGGGCCAGGAGCGGCCTGATCCAGAAGCCAGCAGTGGCTTGCATTTTGGAACAGATGTGCTACACTGGTAGGAGCGGGAGGGACCAAGCTGATACTGCGGCCCGCCTCGGCGGTGACCACCTCCAGCAGACGCCTCCCCGCCCCCCAGGGGGAATAGCAGCGATACGGCTTCTTACAGCTCCCCGCCCCCACGGGCGTGGTGCGACTGTCGATGGAACGTGAGTTTCCGTGCGCCCTGGGTGGGTGGGTGTCCCGCAGTGGTGCCATGGGGTGCAGCGCGCACCCGGTTCCGCTCGTGGCGAGCGGCTAGAAACACACAACGATGACTACCGCGACTATGGATCGCCCCGTGAGCTTGGCCGACGTCCAAGCGGTGGCGGGGATTGATATTGGCAGTGTAACCTGTAGCTATACCGTGCTGACGTGCAGCAAAGCGGTGCTGCGCAAGCCGGCGGAATTTGCCAACACGGCGGCGGGCTTTGCGGCCCTGGCCGCGCAGTTGGCGCACCTCGACCTGGCGCCCGCGCAACTCCTCGTGGGAGTAGAGGCGACCTCGCGCTATTGGGAGAATCTCTACTACTTCCTGGTGGGACAGGGCTATGCGGTGCAAGTGCTGCACCCGGCGCAAACCCATGCCTTTGCCCAACAGCGGGGCCTACGGGCCAAAACCGAAGCGTATTACCGGCACCTGGTGGAGACGGGGGTCGCGAAGATGAGCGCGTTGATGGCGGTGATACGCAAGATGCTGCTGGTGGCGTATGGGATCTTGAAGAGCGGGCAGCGGTATGACGCGCGCAAGGTGTGGGCGGCGCCCCAGCCGCCGCGGGCAGCGACGACGACCGAGGAGGCGCCCGCGGCGGCTTGACAAGTTCCATAGCTTCTGCTGGCGAACCCTCACTGAGCGCCCCGCTAAACGATTGGGCACTCTGGCAACCCACTCTTTTGGGGTCCCCGGCGGGAATCCGCCCAAACGGCCCGGTTTTGGTCTAGGAGGCCCGGCAAATGTGCGCAAAGCCGGCCCGAAAAGGCCAGTTCCCGCCGAATCCCGGCCAATGGTCCATTTGGCCACCCAGCGCGGCTCTTGCCAGCGGCCCGCTGAGTGCCTCGTGGCGGCCAGCGACCGCACGCCAACGCTCGGTGGCTAGCGGACTCCGTGTCTCCGTGTCTCTGTGGTGAAAAAGAAGGCGTTAGCGACGATCTTGGCCGTCTGCCCGCGGGTGACGTTGGCGCAAGGTCGGAAGTAGCGCTGGCCGGCCGCCTCGATCTGGCCGGTACAGGGGTTGACCGTGTGCCCGTCACCCGCGTAGCCGCTGATCACCCCCACGCCTGCCGCTGCTTCGATATACTCCCAGAAAGGATGGTCCGGCGGCACGTCGGCGTAGGTCTGCTGACCGGGGGCGGGCGCGGGCCAGACCAGCGGCACGGCGCCGGCGGCGATTTTTGCCAGTTCCCCCCGCGTCAGGTTGGCGGCGGGCAGGAAACAGGGCGTTTGCCCCGGCGGGCAGGGCGGGCTGCCGTTGTAGCCGTTGATCACGTAGTGCCCGGCCAGGCGCTCGACGTAGAACCAGAACGGGCTGCCGTAGGGTACATCGGTGAACGTCTGCTGAGTGGAGGGGACCGGCTCGGCGAAGCCCGCCGCGTTGGCCACCAGCTTGCTGACCTGACCCCGTGTGATGCTCGCGCCCGGTAAGAAGCACGGAACGACGGCGCAGGGGGGTGCCGTGCTATAGCCGTTGAGGATGCCGCGGCAGGCCAGGCCGCGGATATAGGGGTAGAAGGGGCTGTTGGCGGGCACGTCGCTGTATTCGATGGGGCAGGGCGTGGGCGTGGGGCAGAGCGGGCCGTAGCGTTCGACCAGCAGCGGTTCGCCGGTCTGGTTCTGGTAGCCGCCGACGGCCCAGAACCCGCCCTGTTTATCGGCGGCGACACCCCCCAAGCCGGTGAAGGGGAAGCCGGGGCTGGGCGGGAACTGGGCCGTCCAGGCCGTGCCGTCCCAATGCAGGGCCAGGGCCGCGTCTGTTTCATAATAGGCATCGTAGGTGCCGACAGCCCAGATGTCATCCGCGGACTGGGCGGCCACGTCCATGAGCCAATTGAGCTGCTGACCGGGATCGGGACTGGGCACGATGGCCCAGGCGTTGCCGTTCCAGTGCAGGATGAGGGTCGCATAGGGTGAGTTGAAATTGGTGTCGGTGTAGCCCACGGCCCACAGGTCGCTGGGGCCGCTGGCGGTGATGCGGTAGAGGTAGTTGTTGTGGGGCCCGGCGTCGGGGCTGGGCACGATGCTCCACGCGCTGCCGTCCCAGTGCTCGATCAGGGTGTGCCAGCCGTTGTTGTGCCAGATGTAACCGGCGGCCCAGGCGTTGTCGGCGGCCAGGGCGGTGACGCTTTGCAGCACACTCCAATCGCTGCCGGGGCTGGGTACACGGGTCCAACGGGTGCCGTCCCAGTGGGCGATCAAGGCGGCGGGCGGGTTGCCGTCGGCCTCGCCCACGGCCCACACGTCGTTGGCGGCGCGGGCGGCGACCCCGTAGAAGTAGGTGGGGGGACCGAAGTTCGCGCTGGGCACGACGGCCCAGGCGCGGCCATCCCAATGCTCGGCCAGCGAGACCGTGCTGGTGCTTGTATCGGCGCTGCCGACCGTCCAGACATCGGCGGCGGCAACGGCGGCGACATCCTTGAGATCGTTCATGCCGGTGCCGACGCTGGGGCTGGGCACATAGGTCCAGGCGTGGCCGTCCCAATGCTCGGTCAGGGTTTGCGGCCGGAACGTGGAGCCGTGGTTGGCATAGGTGCCCACGGCCCAGGCGTCGGCGGGGCTGATCACCGCGACTCTGGCCAGGCTGTTCGCCTCAAACCCGACGTTGGGTGCCGGCACGATGGCCCAGCCGGGCGGGCAGGCGGCGGTGGGCGATGGAGTCGGGGGGTGGGGGCTGGGCGGGGGCGACGGCGTGGGCGTGGCGGGCGGCACGCGGGTGGTGGTCGCCGAGGGCGTGGGCGTATCGGGCCGGCAGATCGGGCCTTCGCCCAACGTCGCGTCCCACGTCCAGCAGTCGTCCAGCGCCTGGGCGTGGGCGAGGATTTGAAACTGCGTATATTGCGGTGGGATGCTCGCCATGGGGAACTCGCCGTCCAAGACGGTGGTGCCCCCAGGGGGCACGGAGAAGGTCTCGTTGTCGACAGCGTAGGTCGTCCACGGGCCGGTGTCCGTAGCGACCTGGAAGGTGATGCTGAGGGGGACGGTCTGGGTGCTGGGGCAATAGTTGGTCATCTCGATCCAGTACCGATAGGTCGAACCTTGGCAAGAAGGCACGCCGCCGTGGCTGAAGAACATAGCCTGGCAGCAGGTGGAGGTGGCACTGGGCGTGGGGGTTGAGGTGGCGCCAATGGGGCTGGCACTGGGTGTGGGGGTTGAGGTGGCACCAATGGGGCTGGCACTGGGCGTGGGGGTTGAGGTGGCACCAATGGGGCTGGCGCTGGCTGTGGGGGTTGAGGTGGCGCCAAGCGGCGGAGGCGGGGCCGGGGCGATTGTTGACTGTGCCGCGCGCGCCGTGGCCTGCCCTGAGCCTGTTGAAGGGTCGCCCAAGACCAACACGGCGGCCAGGGCCAGGATGCCGGGTATCGCGACGATCACCATCCGCTGCCACATCACTTGGCTCCTACCGCGAAGGGTGCCGGCCTGTCGAATACTGCGCATTATGGTGCCCCCGCGTCCCGTTGTCAAGCGCTGCCGGCTGACATCCGCGTATCATTCGCGTAAATGAGTAGCGAAGTTCGGAGGGGCATGCGCCAATTGCGCGTATAGATCCGCGGGCAACCTCAGCAGCGCGATGATGCGTCGCTGCGTCGCATTCAGGGGCGTGATATGCCCTTGCCAGTTCCCGTCTTCCCCCTGCCAGCGCGTCAGCGTCACCTCGGCAAAGCTAGTACAACCGGGCCTAAATGAACCAACGGTTTAGGCGGCCAGGGCCTTGCCCCGGTAGGTCCAGGCAACTGGTTTGGCCATCGTCTCATTGTAGTAGTCAATGAACGCGCGGATCTTGGTCGCCAAATCGGCCACCGACGTGAAGTTGCCGCGCTTCAATAACTTGCGCACCACGATCCCCAGCCCGATTTCCACTTGGTTGACCCACGAACTGTGCTTGGGGGTGTAGTGGCACACCACCTTATGCCCCAGGTCGCTTAAGAACGCCGCCCGGCTGGCACAATTGTGCAAAATCCCCCGCTTGTCCTTCACCCCCAATTCCTCCGTTACCCCCGACAGCGCGGCGACATCGGGTTGCAGCGGCAAGCCCGGATGCTTGCGTTCCAGCGCTTGCCCGCCGGTCATCTCATCGGTCGAGAGCACCCGTTCCCCCTGCTCGCCCAAGGTGGGGGCTTCCCTGTAGAGAGTGCAAATCGCCTCCACTTTCGCCGCGAACTGGTCATCGTCCGTGGGCGGGGTCCACCAGTAGCGGCTGCGGTGCGGTTGGCGGTCCCCCTTTTTAGCAAGCGGGCCGCATGGCGAGGGGAAATGCGGTCCAGGATGCCCTGCTGGATAATTTCGTCGGCGAGTTCGCGGGCGGTCCACTGGCTAATCGGGCGCGCGGTGGTCGCGGGCGCAGCACAGGCGAGGGCCACGATCTGACAGGTTTGGGCGGCGGTAATCGTCGCGGGCCGCCCCGCCCGTGGCGCATCGCTCAAGCGATCTTCGACGGGCAAATCGGCCAGGGACACCGCCTGCAAGGCGCGCCAGCGGTCCCGCCAGAGGCGCACCAGATCGAGACTGACGGAGTATTGACGGGCAATTTGCGCATTGTTGAGCCCCGCCGCAGCGGCCAAAACGACGCGGGCACGCAGGGCGACTTGTTGGGGGGTAGAGTGTGTGCGCACCAACATCTCCAGAGCCGCCTGTTCCTCCACGGTGAGGGTAACGGCGGGGGGTTTGGGACCACGCATAACAACCTCCTAGGGCAAAGCCGGAACAACCACGACGAAACATGCTCCTATTATACCATAGGTTCATTTGGGCCAAGCTATACTAGCGGAGTACTCGTTGGTGTGGGGGATGCTGTAGGGCTAGGCCCACCCGAAATCGGCACCAGATCTCCAGTAGGCAAACTCAAGGACAGCCGATTCGAGTAGAGATTTCCATCTTCGGCATAATCGAGTTCAAATGGGTAGAAACCTGATGCAGGAAACCGAACAGTGTATGGACGCGCGCCCCAATAGGTGTTCAGGACCTTGCGCATCCCTCAGAAGGGCTACGCATCTGAAACTGAACGCGGATATAGAAGAGTGTCGGGCGCGTATCGGCGGTGCTGCCCCCAGTTTAGCACTTTTGGGGTCTAGGTCTAAATGCTACCGGCTGTGCGGGAAGCGCAAGACCCTGCCCGGGCCGGGCCGTCGCCGACCAGTGGTTGGTCGAGCACGGTGCGCAGGGCGGCGAGCGCCCGCTCGTGCGCGGCGGGCGCGGGGGTGGCCAGGGCGGTGTCGAGGGCGACGACGGCGGGCAGGACGCCGGGCCAGCGATGACGGCGGGCCAGGCGGGCCAGCTCGGCGCGATGGTACTGGGCGGGGCGGGGGTCCATGGCGGGTCCTCGGCGGGTGGCTGGGGCGACAGCTTCAGAAAACAGACCTTTAATGAAGCTATTTTACGCCTCCCACGCCCCCCTGTCAACTCCCCGGGCCGCCGCCGGCGGGGGGGGGCGCTTCGATTTTTGGCTTGCCCTGCGTGCAACTTTGGGTTGCACGTGTTGCGGTTTTCGTCTGCCCTGGCCCCCCTCGGCAGGACCTTGCGCATCCCGCATGAGGAGCAGCACGTCGCGAGTGCGCGGATCTAGGTGGAGATGGTGTTTCGGGGGCTGGCGCATTATGCGCCGGCCGTCTTGGATGGGGAGCCGGGGGCGTGGTGGAGTATTTGCTGCGCCACGCCCAAGTGCTGGGGGTGCGCAAACGCGCGCTCCCGGGCGGTTGGCCCTCTTGCCGCCCGACCCGTTGGGCGCGTATGCTCTGCAATTGCCCCCTCCCGACTCTTGACAACGCCTGAAAAACCTTAACTTGGTAACGATACCCTAACCGGATATCGCGGATAATTGACAAGCGATTGATAATGTGTTACGATGAAGTGGGTATAGTATCGAAGCAAGTTATAGTTTGTGATCCTTATCAATTATTTTGAGTTTACCGCTAACCCAAATCGACCGTGAAATATGAAACTGGGTTAGGGTCCTTAAATTTATAACTTCCTACGCTTACTACGGTTCTTTGAGGTTTAATGTGCTTGAGTCCTAAAGACTCAAGGCATTTTGCCGGTCTCGTACGGCAGCGGAGCCTCCAAACGAACTGATGACTTACGATTGGTACTTGGATCGGACCCTTGCACTCGGCCCGATCCCTTTAGTGCTCCCGACTCAAGCACACCAATCCTCAAAGAGCCCTTATTACTCGGTAGTACGTCCCAAGTGTGGGATCTTATAAATTTAAGAACCCTTAAATTCGTGCCAAAAAGAATGGGGGAGCAAGCTATGAACTCACATAGTCGTCTCATTTGGACTATCAGTGTGCTGACCATCGTATTCCTGATGATCAGTGCAATCCTCGCCAGTGCAGGATGGGGAAATATCGCAACTGCTATGCGACCACTGGATCTGGGAACCCCGATGCCAAACGAGCCCAAGGATCCAACCCCGTTTCCCTCGGGATCCGTTTTAGACCTAACTCCATACCCCACTTCTGATGTACCCTTTGATCAAATCCCGGAAACGCGGGGTCCTGCCGTCACACCGCCGACTCCGGATGCTAGTCAGCCATACCACAGAAGTATTAGCAGGTATTATGCAGCAATGACTAGCAACAAAGCTGCGCAAGCAACTGCAATTGTCAGCGGGACCGTTACCACAGTCGGCCCCGCGCGCTGGACTACATCAGATGGAGCGCGGCCCACAAACCCTTGGTCAGCGAATAATCCGTACACAATTTTCACTCCGGACACAGTCCTAGCTGCTAGCTACCTGAAGGGGGGACCAGGCCTCTCCTCAAGTCCTCTATTGATGGCGGTTGGAGGGACAGTTGGCCAAGACTCTGCTGATTCCGAAGATGATCTCACTACCTTCAATGTTGGTGACAAGGTGATCATTTTTCTAGATCAGCAGGTGCCATCGCAACTTCAACCGTTTAACGGCCAGACACTCTGGCGGGTGATCGAACATTACACCCTAGATAACAACGGCAATGCCTACAATTCGTATCGTACCTTGACCGTGCAGAATCTGCTGGGCGAGATGAAACTAGGCAATTAAAAAGCCCAGCGTTGAGCAATTAGGTCTTCGGTGAATATAGAAAGGAGCATTATTATGCATCCCTGGAAGCGGTATCCAAGAATCGTTTATTTTCTCGTCCTAGTATTAGCTCTCATAGCGCTTTTGCATCAGGCTAGTGCTCCTGCTTTCGCGTATATCACCGCACAGAAGTGGCAAAACGTAGCTTCGATCAACTATGGTATCGACCCCAATCTCGATGCTAATCTCATAACTGGAGCCACAAATATTATAAACGAGAATGTTCATTTCCAGTGGGACAAAGCTTCGTGGTTCACTCGAACCCAAGTTGCTTATGATCCTAATTCGAATGGCATTACTACCCTGGATCTGTTGCGGTTTCCACCCCCAGGATGTGGGGGTGGGATGGTTCCTGACGATCCCGCCGTTACCTGTAATGAATTCGCTGGTCCAAACACTATGTTGCGCTCTCGAACATATATGAATACCTCCGGTAGCTGGATATGGAATACGAGTGGCACCATGTACTGCACGAATAGTCCGGGGAGTGTGGACGTTCGAATTGTGTCATTGCACGAACTCGGACATTGGAGCAGACTTCTTCACGATCCTGCCCATCAAGAAGCGGTTATGTGGCCTGACTGCATATCGAATACTAAACAGGTGCTCTGGCAAGACGATGATAAGCAGGCAGTCACACAGATATATGGCCCCCGAACGAGTTGGGAACCGACAGTGGCGTACGCGATTGGTCTTGTCAATACTATCGACTACAGCCGTAGTGTTGCGGGCTATTTCAACAATAATAACCCCCCTCCCGAATTAGGGGTACGCTCGCAGGAGTTTGGCGTTCCAGTCTTTACGGGAGTGCAATACGAGATGCTCGCTGGTTATGCACAGGCACCCTACTCTTACATTTACAATACGTTGTTCACATATGCTAATGATAACAACCCAGCACCAGTGGGTAACAGGTCTTACCTCACTATCACCGCTGGCATGCGTGTCAGGTGGTTCGAGTATAATTACCAGCGAAGCACCATGGGGATAGACTTTGAGATGACCGATGGCTCAACTCTACGGAACTCGGGGCTTCGCGACACAAACAACGTGCCGGTACATCCAGCTGGGCGTGGTGTCTATCCCACAGGGCAATGGTTCTATACGGAAATCGATCTTAGCCCATTAGCTGGGAAGACCATCCAGAAATGGTGGATTGCCTACGACAATGGCAACAATGGCCAAACTGGTCAATTCCGAGCCTATTTCGACAATTTTAGGGTTCAATACTAATTCAGGATTCTGATGCGGTCGGGCAGGACTAAAGCTCGACCGCATCAGATAAAGCTCCACCACACGTACTTCTTTCCCTTAACTTTTAACCAATCCATTTCCCATTGGCAAATAAATAGGCTGTTAGCGCCGACATACCGGCTGCCCCGATAAGTAAAGCGCGTCCGAAGAACGGCCAATGAAGACTCAACCGTGCTCCAATTACAAGTGCGGGCCAGAGGGGCATCAAGTAGCGGGTAAGGGAAAAGGTAGTGCCCAAGCTGAGAGGAAAGATCAGCCCCAGTCCGAGCCAAGCCAAATCGCCTGGGCGCAGCAAATGCCGGCGCCATCCGAATATTCCTAGTCCCACGAACACCCAGGGCAACCCGAGATCGAGCCACATATAGAGTGAGTTACCGTAGCCCAACTGCAGTACTAAGTCCCGATCCGGTCCTGTTTGACTCACGCTCTGCCAAAGTAGACTCACACCGTGGATATAGGTCAGCGGGAAGAGCGAGGCGGATTGCCCCATTTGCGTGCGCGCCTGTAAGACGAGCCATGGACTTCCGAACACGGTTTGGACGTAGGCGGCATAGCAGCCCAAGGCCAAGGGGATGAGACCAATCCAACAAAGGGCCTTCCACGACACTACCGCCGGCCGGGAGGTTTCTTCACCGCCGCGCAAATTGAAGTGCGATGCCCGGCGGGCAGCGAGCCATTCAACTAGCAGCACCCCAATCAACACCACCCCTGGCCAGCGGCTCAGAACTGCCAGCCCACCTAGTATCCCAGCTACGGGCCAAGCGTTGCGCCGGGCAGCGAACAGACAACCTACGGCCAGCAAGAGAAAGAGCGACTCAGTATATAATGCCGACCAGAACACACTAACCGGAAACGCGGCGATGAGCCATAGTGTCTGGTCAGCCACCGCTGGGGGGTTGTCCAGGACTACGAGGCGCCAAAGAACATACAAGGCGGCAAAGAACGAAAGATTGCTAATCACAATACCTGCAAGTGCCCAGTTGCCATAGTCGGGATCGCCGGCGCTAAAACCCAAATAGCCAAAGAACCCTCCCAGCAATCGCGTGAGGAACGGCAACAGGGGAGGAAAGGCAAGATTCGAGGCGTTAGGCGGCGGGGGCAGAAAGTAACCGTCCTTCGCAATTCCGGCGTACCAGGCGCCATCCCACATTAGCGCCGCCTCTGTAAACAGCCCCTTGTGGTAGGTCCGTGTTAACTGGCTCACGCCGAGTCCTGCGGCCAGAACGACCACGGTCCGGGTTACCAGGAAGCTGCGCAGGGCCGCCCGTATAGCTAGTTTTGCGTCAAGGCTGACGGAACTTCTATTAAACAGTCGCATAAGGGCGTGATGGACCCCGGTGGGGTGCTTTGCTTCTCCAGGTTCGGGGGGGAATAAGCCTGGCATACAACCTCCTATGGTGCCAATTGGAAAACCGTCATCTCCTCCTGAGGCAGCGTATGAGATGGGACTCCAGGGAAGACGCGGGCTAGTTTGGTCTGCAGATCCGCCTGCCCCTTGCCATAGAAGATTGACCAATGGACCAGGACGTAGCGTACCCCGGCGCGGCGCAGATCCGCCAGCCCGGTACGACTCGCCACAACGGCGAGTGGGTCATTGGCCGGAGTGGCAGGTTGTAGATAGAGTAATACGGGCGTGCTATTGGCAAAGGGGTCAGAAGGCTGACGCGCTAAGTAGCCACCGACGATCGGTTTATGATGAATCGTCTGGAAACCCTCATAGATCGCCAGGGGCGCCAGGGGCAGTTCAAGTACCCCGAACCGGCCTGGCTCCTGTGCTAGCTCGTGGTAGAAGGGCAGATCATAATTCCAACTTTGCATGTTAAAGGGTATGGCTAGATATTCGAGGAGCACCAGTGCGCCCACAACCGTAGCCGTCCCCTTCACCGGACGCGTAAGCCAGGGGAGCTTCCAGCGACCCGCCTGGGTCGACGCCAGCGCATAACCCACTAGGACCGCCAGAGCAAGCATCACTAGGACCATAAACCGGCCAGGCACCCGGACGATGTTGAAGAAGGGCAGAAAATACAGCACTGCGTAGGGCAGCGGGACGCGCCAGCCCCCCCAGTTTGATTGGCCCCAGACATGGAGGATCGGTCCCAGGCTGAGCACCCAGGCGCCGAGCGCCGTTCCGCCCCAGAACACGACATCTCGGCGGCGCCGGAAAACCCAAACGGTCGCTGTACTTAACAACAGGACAGTATAGCCCACGAACAGTGCGCGCTCGGAGCGCGGGCGGCCTGTATAGTGGGGTTCCAACACGGGGCCGACGACACGCCAGAGGGGATGGAATAGGCTGGGCACGAGCACATCTGTCAGGTCCGCCGAAAGAAAGTTACTCGCTTGGATCGTCGTCTGCGCAAAGCGACTGGTGAGCGCTTCCTGCACCATTGGCACAAGCACTGGCGCGACCAAAAGTAACCAAACGCCTCCTAGCACAGCCAGTCGGCGCAGGGACGCTAGCCCATCTGGTCCCTGCCGGTTCATCCGCAGATGCCAGGCTAAAAACCAGAGAGTAAACAGCCCAAGGAATAAAGCGTAGCTCCATTCGGTATAGGACGTGACCGCCAGCCAGAGTCCGGCGAGGGCCGCCCAAAGTGCTGGCGATAGACACGTTGTGACCAAGACCGGTGCAGCACCCGAGTGGATCGTTTCCGCTCGCGGCCACTCCCAGGCCCGTACTAACGCAAGGATATAGAAGGGGATCCACTGGAGCGATACGAGGTTTAGGTGGCCGAGTAAATGCGCGAAGTGATAGGGACAGAAAGCGAAGATTAGCCCAGCCACGAACCCGGCTGGCCGCGACCCGGTCAGGTGGCGCACCAAGAGGTAGGTACCATAGCCTGCGAGAACAAAGCTACTCAGGGCCAGTAGGTTGTAGACGGCGACTAGGTTGAAACCCAGCAACTCAAAAGGAATGCCAATAACTCCTAAAGCGGGAGCTAATGTATCAAGATAGAGATTGACCCCTTGCGGATAATAGAGGTAATCGGTATGAAACGGGTTTGTGTGCAGATCTACCAACGCCGTTTTCATCCACCAAAGGTTCCACAGGAAGCGCCAATCATCACCGCCGTCTGGCAATGTGGTAAACTGCGTAGCGATAGGCCAGGTCATGGCCAGGGTCAGCCCAGTATAGATCACCAATACGACAATGGTTTCGCGCAGGCGGCGGAGCAGGGAGCCCGCAAACTGAGTCGCGGGCCAGGAGGGGACAGCGGAAGTGTCCTCCGAGCCAGAAGTCCCACTAACAGCGGTTCTGGTAAGAACCCAACTCGATCTTTCCACTCTTCCTTCCCCCTCATGCTGCAATCTGCTGTAATTACCGGCTCTTTAACAGGGTCTTGCGCTTCCCGCACGAGGCGCTGCACTAGAACATGGACTTTCCCAGGCACGGTCGGCACTGTATAAGAGGCAAAAAGAGATATCAACATCCTGCCCTCCATCCACAGCGGGAAGCCTTCGCGGACCATGACCTCCAGGATGACGACGGTCGCGACCACGCTACCGACCACCTGCAGCAGGCGCCCCAGCTTCATGCCACACCCCCGTCCGGATCGCTGGCGGCCGGTGGTTCACCCGCCAGCGCCGCGGCGACCCGCTCCTGTAAGTTCTGCATCACCCGGCTCGCGGCCTGGAGCTGCTGCTGGAGCACGGCCAGGCTCAGATCCTGCGAGGGCGCGGCGAGTCCGGTCTCCCGCGCCGCTTTGACGATCAAGCCGCTGAGATAGGCACCCCGCCGCTTCGCGGTCGTCAGCTGCTCTAACAGCCGGGCGGCCTCGGCGGTCAAATAGAGATTCGTGCGCACACTGTCGGTTTTCGGCCGGGCCATCGGCTACCCTCCTTAATTGCCCCATCATAGGGTAGATCAACGCCATCTGTCAATTAGGGCCCCTGGAAGCCTTGACGATGGTGCTGTTCAGTACTATAATACTTAAATCAACACCATAAACTATGATGGCGGTGCTAATCGCACCCCGGAAAGGATGGGTCCCGCGATGGGCGAATGTCTCGGCGGTCTGTTGGCGGTCTTGTTGCTCCTGCTGATCCTGGCCCTGGCGGTCGCCAAAATCATCACCCTGCTCCAGGGGCCGGTCCCGCGCTCCGGCCCGGCGAGCTCCCCGGCGCGCCAGCGGGCAGCCTATCGGGAGGCGCTGCGCCAGGAGGAGCGGCCGGCGTCCGTGGTCAAGAAGCCGCCCGGCTACCACCATGCCGAGCCATTGCCCGGCGGCTCGGTCCCCTACGAGGGCGGGCGGGTCAATTGCACGGCCTTCGATAAGCACGGCCGGCCGATCGGCTTCCTCAACCTGCCCCAGGCGGAGATGGCCCCGCCGGCGCCGAAGCCGCGGCCGAAGGCCCCCCCGGGGAGCAAGCGGCCATGAAGTACCTGATCTGCGTGGGCCTGATCGCCGCCGCCCTGCTCGGCCTGGACCTGCTTACCCACGCCCCGGACCCGGCCGCCGACTACCTGGCGCTGCAACGGGCGGAGCTGCAAGCCGAGCAGGACCGCGCGGCCGCGGCCCGCTGGTCCGCCTTTTGGGATGTGGCCGTCCCCGCCGGCGGGTTCTTCCTGCTGGCCCTCGCCGGCGGGGGGGCGGTCCTGGCCGTCGACGCCTACCGCCAGCGGCGCCGCCCGCTGGTGCAGCTGGGGCCCGTGGTGGTCGACCGCACCCGCCTGCATAGCGGCGCCTACGACGGGCTGCTGACCGGCATCGTCGCCGGGCATTACACCGCTGCTATTGAAGCGGCCCGTAACGTGGGCACGCCCTACACCTTCAGCCCCCATGTGGTCTACGGCCTGTGAGGAGGATGGGAACCGAAAAGTACGCTATGCTGTTCAGTTTACTGGACACTTGGACCACCAGCGTGTATGATGGGAACGATGCGTGATATGCAGCCGCTACGCGAGCAGGTTTACCAGCGCCGGCCAATCCTGGACCGGCTGCAAACGGCCACCGTCCGGCTCGCTGATGCCCAGCTCGAGCGCATTTGGGCGATCGTCTCGGCGCCTGAGCAAGGCTTGTCGGTTCGCCAGATCGCTACTACCACGGGCCTCAGCCCCACAAGAGTGCATCAACTGCTCAATGCTCCTGACGCCCAGCACATCCCGCGCTGGCGGAGTCAGCTGCGGGAGCAAGATGAATCCGCCGCCGCTCCCGCTGAGCTTACGCCGCTGCCCGCGGACAGCTCCAGAGCGCCCTGGATCGACGTCCGCGCGAAGAGCGGAATGCATTGCGCGCTAAAGCAGGCTTACTACCCCTGTAGACCAATTGGCCAGTAGTCTGTTCAGCAAACTGAACAGCATAGCGTACTTTTCGGTTCCCATCCTCCTCACAGGCCTTCGTGCGGACGTTCAAGGAATGGTTAGCGGACAAAGCGTGGACGAGCAACGCGGAATTGGCGGGCTTATTGGCGGAATTTCGGGCGGAATACAACGAGCGCCCACATCAAGGGCGGGGATTAGCGGGGTTATCGCCGAACGAAAGCGCGCGACGCCAGGGGGCGACCGCTGCGTAGCAATCGGCGTATTGCACCCTCCCGCTGCCCCATACACAATTACCTAATCTTTCGTGCTCAGCGGCCAACTGGCGGCCGAGGGCCGCCAAACTGGCAAGGGGCGAGGTCTGGCTGGCGGTGGTTGGGAAGAGGCGAACCGCTGAACCAGCCCACTTCCGTGGGAGTCCAAGCGCCCGTCCCAGGGGAAAGGCGCGAGAATGAAAAAGGCGATCACCGGCCCATTCGTCCCGCTTATAGTCCTGCTCTTTAGCATCCTGCCGTTGCTATTGTACAACTCCAGCGGGCCAGCTACTTTTGCGCAAACCAGCAGCCAGTATTTCCCCGCGACCGGCCACACGGTGCGGGGTGCCTTCTGGCAATACTGGCAACAACATGGCGGCCTGATGCAGCAGGGGTATCCGATCAGTGAGGAACTCTCGGCCCGCAGCCCGCTGACCGGCCAACTCTACACGATGCAGTACTTCGAGCGCACAGTTTTTGAGCAGCATCCCGAGAACCCGCCGCCGTACAGCGTGCTGTTGTCCCTCCTGGGCGCGTTTCGCTACCAGGCGAAGTACGGCGCCGCCGGCGCGCCAGGCCAGCGGCGCAGTACCGACAATCCCCGCTACTTTGCCGAGACACAGCACACGATCGGCGGCCCGTTTCGCACCTACTGGGAGACGCACGGGGGGCTTGCTCAACAGGGCTATCCGCTGAGCGACGAGTTCACCGAGATCAATGCCCTCAACGGCCAGCCGTACACCGTGCAATACTTCGAACGTGCCGTGTATGAGTGGCATCCGGAAAATGCCGGCACGACCTACGCAGTACTTTTGAGCCAACTCGGCACTTTTGCGTACCGCGAAGCATCCGCCAGTACGGCAACACCTGGGGTCGCGCTCGCCCCATCCCCCTCGCCGACCGCCGTTCCCTCCCTGCCGGTCGCCTCCCCGACCCCTAGGCCCGCAGGGCCGCCGACCAAGCGGCCGGCCCCGTCGCCAACCCCGACGGTCGCCCCTCCTCCGGGGTCCGTACCAGCGCTCTGGAGTATCTCGATGACCTCCGCGACGGAGGGCTGGGCCGCGGGCGAGGTCCGGACCCGGGATATGGACCGGGATCTGCTCATGCATTTCGCCGGTGGGCGCTGGGAATGGGTCGATAGCAGTTTCAGCAACGCGCCCCTGCGGAGTATTTCGATGATTTCGCGAAATGAGGGCTGGGCGCTCGGCCCGGGCGGGATTCTCCACTACCACGGAGGGCAATGGACGCAAGTGTTTCGCCCAGGCGTCCCTGATCCCCGGCAATCGTGGCCGCCCTTATGGGGGGTGATGATGACCTCGGCGGACGACGGCTGGGCGGTGGGCCAAGCCGGCTTCGGGGTTGCGACCATGATGCATTACACGAATGGGCAATGGCAA
>Ga0070730_10002479_pt1 | contig 16777 bp, 10 predicted proteins | sample Coa_R1_3_FD_66447 | JGI IMG/M metagenome (GOLD analysis project Ga0070730, IMG submission 66447) | Surface soil microbial communities from Centralia Pennsylvania, which are recovering from an underground coalmine fire - Coalmine... | ecosystem: Environmental > Terrestrial > Soil > Unclassified ... | reverse complement strand
CACGTCAGCAAAAACAGCAGCAGGAAGCTCAGGCGCCGGCCGCCTCAACCGCAGACTCTGCCTCTGCGAGCTCCCAGGCAGTCGATCCCGATACAAAGTCAGCTCCCAAAGCCGCTCACGTATACACCAATGATGAGATTCCTGAGCACACCCCGGATGTGGGTCCCGTAGCCAAGCAGCCTGCGATACAAGAAAACTACAAAGGCGGCAAACTGTCGGCGGAACAGTGGAAATCCATGATTCGGCAAGTGAAGGCAAGCATCGCCTCCACCCAGAAACAAATCGATGCGATCCAAAGCTCAATTCGTTTTGCCGGAGGCAACTACGACTATCACGTCGCTTACAATAACCGCCAACGCGCGAAGGAACAGCAGGTAGAGAATCTGAAGTCGCAGTTAGCCCAACACCAGAAACATCTCGAAGACTTGCAGGAAGCGGCTCGCCACCAGGGCTATAGCAGTGTTGTTTATGATCCGTAGAAAAATCCCCAGTTCTGCGAATCTGCGAGATGCATTTTCAGGTTTCCAAACTCCGCGCCACGTGCGAAATTAGTGCATGCCTCTTGTAGTTCGGCCTTCGCCCATTCATTCGGTAGGCGTCTACACGACTACCCCGCTCCGAAAAGGGGCGCGGGTCGTCGAATACGCTGGCGAGCGCATTACGCCGGAAGAAGCCGATCGCCGCTACGACGGAATCTCCCGTACCTATCTCTACGGTTTGGAAGATGGCAAGACCATCATCGATGGCGACGGCCCGGGCGCGTATCTAAATCACTCCTGCGACCCCAATTGCGAGGTCGACGAGATCAAGGGCCGAGTCTGGCTTTTTGCCCTGCGCGATATCGCCGCCGGAGAGGAACTCGTCTGGGACTACAACCTCTATGACGACGAAGCGCCGGCTCCATGCCACTGTGGATCCCCCAAATGCCGTGGCACGATGTACTCCCCCGAATGGGCAGCCAAAATGCGTCGCAAAGCAGCGCGCAGAAAGAAGCAGCAGGAAGCCGCCAAGCACCCGAAGGGAACTCCCGAGACAGGCAAGAGCGTCGCAGCAACAGGAAACAGCACTTCAAGTCATGCCGCCAGACGCACCGCGAATGACTGACCCCTGACCCCTGCTTATCTATGCTTCGGCGCCTTCCCGTGCTCCCGCCATCCCTCGATAATCAAGTACAGCACTGGAATAAAAAACAGATTCAGCACGGTCGACATAATCATCCCGCCAAAGACGGTCGTTCCCACGGAATGGCGGCCGTTTTCCCCTGCACCCGAAGCAAACACGAGCGGCACGACGCCGAGAATGAACGCCAGGGACGTCATCAGAATCGGACGCAGCCGGATCGTTGCCGCCTGGATCGCCGACTCCATCAGCGGCAACCCGCGCTCGCGTAGTTGCTCCGCGAACTCTACAATCAGAATCGCGTTTTTGCTCGAGAGGCCCACCAGCATCACCAGCCCCACCTGGCAGTAGACATCGTTCTGCAGTCCGCGAATCCACTGTCCGCCGAGCGCTCCCAGAAGCGCCATCGGTACCGCCAACAGCACGATGAACGGTAACACGAAACTTTCATACTGGGCCGAGAGCGTCAGGTACACAACCAAAGTGCCCAGTCCGAACAGTAGCAGGGACGTGCCCCCCGACTGCAGTTCTTCCAGGGATAGTCCTGACCAGCTGTAGGAAAAACCCTGCGGCAGTTTTTTTGCCAGATCCTCCATCGCCGCGATCGCCTGTCCCGAACTGTATCCCGGCTTCGGCGATCCATCGATTTCCGCCGACCGGAACAGGTTATAGTGGCTGATCACCTGCGGCGTCGTCGTCTGCGTGAAGCTGATCAGGTTGTCCAGCGACACCATCGCGCCGCTGTCCGATCGAACATAAAACTGTTTCATGTCCTGGGCCGTCGCCCGGAACTGCTTGTCCGCCTGCACGTACACGCGATACGAACGGTTGTTGAAATCGAAGTCATTGACGTAGGCGGATCCCATGTATACCCCGAGGGTTTCGGTGATCTGCGACAACGGCACGCGCAGGCTTTTTGCTTTTTCGCGATCGATCGTTACCAGGTACTGCGGATCGTTCGCCGTGAACGGCGTGTACAAGCCGACCAGTTCCTTGCGTCCCATCCCCTGACGCATCAAGCCCTGAGTTGCTCCAGCCAGTTCTTCCAAGGTATGCGCGCCTTGATCCTGCACCTCGAACTGAAATCCTCCAAACTGGCCCAAACCCTGGATGGGCGGCGGAAGAGTGGCAAACACAATCGCGCCCGACACTCCAAACAGCATCGGCCGAACGCGATTCACCACCGCGGTCGCGCTATGCTGGTCGCCTTTTCGCTGCGAATAAGGCTTCAACGGGACGAAGATCAATCCTTGATTCGCCGCCGCTCCCGCGAAACTGAAGCCTGCAATGGTAAAGGTCCCTTGAGCCTCCGGGATATTCGACAACATATGCGTGACCTGTTCGCCGATGGACTTCGTGTACTCCAGCGAAGCCCCCGATGGCGCTTGGATCACAATAATGAAATAACCCTGATCCTCATCGGGCACGAATCCAGTCGGCACGCTGCGGAACACAAGATAAGTTGCCCCCAGGCCAGCAAAGAAAAGCACCACCATCACAAACTTGTATTCCAGCATGAAATGCAGAACGGTGCGATATACGCGCGTGAGCGCCGAGATGCCATCGTCAAACTTCTGCAGCCACCACCACTTCTGTCCGTGAGGGCTAGCCAAAAAAATCGCCGCCAACGCCGGCGCCAGGGTGAGAGCGTTAAACGCTGAGATGCTGATGGAAAACGCAATAGTCAGAGCAAACTGACGGAACAAGATTCCAGTGGTTCCCGGGAAGAATGCGACCGGCACAAACACGGCCACCAGCACTAGCGACGTAGCGATAACCGCACCCGTGATCTCGGCGGTGGCCTCGGTCGCAGCTTTGCGCGAATCGTGCTCGCCTCCGTGAATGTGGCGCTCGATATTTTCGATCACGACGATGGCATCGTCCACTACTAAGCCCGTCGCCAGCGTGATGCCAAACAGGGTCAGCGTATTAATCGAAAACCCAAGCAATTTCACGAATGCAAACGTGCCGATCAGCGAAACCGGAGTGGCGATGAAGTGAATCATCGTCGTTCTCCAGTCGCCCAGAAAAATGAAGATCACCAGGATCACCAGCGCGATCGCCGAACCCACTGTATAGAGCACATCGCGAATCGATTCACCGACCGCGTCCGTCGTATCGAAAGCCAGCTTGACGTGCATTCCCGGCGGGAAGCTTTTCGCAAGCCGGTCCAGTTCAGCAATCGCGCGGCGGTCGACATCGAGCGAATTGGCGGTTGAAAGCTGGATCACCGCAATGCCCACCGCGTCCTGCCCGTTGAACTGCATATTGGAGGAGTAGGTTTCGGCCCCCAGTTCCGCGCGTCCCACATCCTTAAGCCGCACCAGAGTCCCGTCGGCATTCGTCTTCAGAATGATGTTTTCAAACTGCGCCGGCTCGCTCAGCCGTCCCACGGCCCGCACACTGACCTGATAGTTTTGCCCCGGTACTGCCGGTTGTTGCCCTACCTGCCCTGCCGCCACTTCGACATTTTGTTCTGCCAGCGCGTTCACCACATCTGGAGCAGTGAGTCCGCGCCCGGCAAGCCGCCCCGGATCCAGCCACAGCCGCATGGAGTACTTGCGTTCGCCGAAGATCAGGACGTCCGCAACTCCAGGGATGCGTTTCAGCGAGTCTCGGACGTACACGTCGAGATAATTGCTCATGAACAGCGTGGAGTATTTATTGTTGTCGGAAATGACCGCAGCGCCGAAAACGAAGTTCTGCGCCGTCTTCTGCGTCGTGATGCCGACCGCCTTCACCGCACTCGGCAGTCGCCCTTGTGCCGTGTTCACGCGGTTTTGAATATCAACCGCCGCCAGGTCTGGATTGCGCGTCAGATCGAACGTAACCAGAATTTGGCTGGTCCCATCGTTGCCGCTTGAGGAGGTGATGTATTTCATCCCCTCGGCGCCATTGATCTGCTGTTCCAGCGGAATGGTCACCGCGCTCTCGACCGTTTGCGCGCTCGCTCCGATATAGAAGCTGGTCACCCCGACTTGTGGAGGCGCCAGATTGGGGAATTGCGCAATCGGAAGGGTGGGAATCACCGCCGCGCCCGCCAAAACAATCAGCATGGCGCAGACACTGGCAAACACCGGACGTCGTATGAAGAAGTCAGCAAACATGAAAAGTCCAACCCTAAAACTAATACCGCAGAGGACACAGAGTACGCGGAGGATCTTGGAGAGCTACATCTCCTCTGCGTCCTTTGCGTCCTCTGCGGTTTTCATTCACTCCGGAAGCCGGGCCTCAGCTTTGCGGAATCACCGGCGCTCCGTCCAACAGGAACTGGGTTCCAGACACGATCACCTTGTCACCGGGTTTGATTCCGTCACGCACTTCATAGTCATTGCCCACGGTCTGGCCGATGGTCAACGGCTTTTGGCGCGCGACAAATGCACCGCCGTTCTGAGGCTCGGCGACGAACGCGAAATATTGCCCGGCAAGCCGTGAGACGGCCAGAATCGGGACTTGCGGATTCTGATGTGTCCCCCAAACGATGCGTGCCCTGATAAACTGCGACTGCCTTAACGCATCATTGCCGTTGGCAACGCGTGCCTTGACCAGTACGGTTTGCGTTGCGTTGTCCACTTGTGGCGAGATGAAGTCCACCCGCGTATCAGCTACGACTTTTCCATTGCTGTCGAGAACCTGTAGCGGCAAATTCATTTTCAGTTGAGACGAGCGCTCGATGGGGACGTACACATAAACTTCCAGGCTCCCCGGCTGGTCCACCGTGGTCAACTGTGTGGTCGTAGTGACTCGGTCCCCCACCCGCACCGGAACGTCTCCCACGATCCCGGTCCGCGGGGCGACCACCTTGTAGTAGTGCAGTTGTACTTCCTGCTCGCGCACCTGCGCGTCCAGCGCATCCATCTGCGCCTGGGCCGCATCCAGCGCCGCCTTGGATTGGTCGAGATCCTGTTTGCTGACCACCCCCGCCGCAGCCAGGCCTTCGGTCCGCTGGTATTGTTGCTTCGCCCAACTTAAGTTCGCCTGTTGGGCTGCCCGCGCGCTCTCCTGGCTTTTGACCATGGCCTGTTGTTTGAGCGGATCAATGTCCATTAAGGCGCTGCCGGCGCTTACTTTGTCGCCGGAGTGCACGAAGATTTGCGTGATCTGACCCTCGACCTGCGGCATGATGACGGCCGAGTCTCGCGACTTTAACGTGGCCACGTACTCGGACGCGTCGTTGACCGATACAGCCTTTGCTTCCATGACTTTGACAGGCATGGCATGGAAACCGCCCGCCTGGGCATTCGGTGCAGCGCCCTTAGAACACCCCGCCGTTGCGGCTAAGCCCGCAGCCAGCAGGCTGCTTGTTATGAATTGTTGAAATTGCTTTGCCATAGATTCGCTTCAGCGGGATTACACCGCGCAAACCCCGACCGCCGATTGTACTCGAAACGCCCGATTTTCTCTGCGGCTCAGCGTCCTCGGGCAAGTGCTTAATGTCCGCCTCTATTTCGCGATCATCTTTCCCAAAATCTCTTTGAGTATCTTCGCCGCAACTGTCGCGGACATGCCATCCACATCGCGTACGGGGTTGTACTCAACGATGTCCGCCCCCACAATCTCTCCCTTGATCGCCTCCACATGAGCGATTGCCTCCCGCACCGACATGCCCCCCGGCTCGCGATGGGAAACGCCTGGCGCAAAGGCTGGATCAAGCACATCCATGTCAAATGAGATGTAAGCCGGGCCCGCCGCGTTTAACTTTTCGTACGCGGGAAGCCTTTTCATCTCGAACACCTCTACGCCATATCGCTGCGCCTGTTCTCTCTGGTGTCGGTTGATCGTCCTGATGCCAACCTGAACCAGTCGTTTGGCTAATCCAGCCTCCATGATTCGCGCAAACGGGCAAGCATGCGACAACCGACTGCCTTCAAACTCGTCGTACAAATCCGGGTGCGCATCAAAGTGAAAAATCGTCAGCTCTGGATATCGTCGCGCAAATGCCTTCACGATTGGATATGTGATCGAATGGTCCCCTCCCAGGGATACCGGCCTCTTCCCTTGTTCCAGCAGGGCACTGATGCCTTTCTCAATGGCTGTGAACACTTGACGCGGATTCTCCTCCTGCCCTGAGGTGCCAGACCCAGCAGTCTCGTGAAACGCCAAATCTCCCGAATCCTCATACACGCCGCTCATGCCCGTATCCACGCCAAGTTCCGACCAGCTGTTTGACGCGTCACACCGCAGCGCCTCACGAATCTTCGAAGGAGCGTCTCCCGCTCCGCGCAGGTAAGACGACTGTCCATCAAACGGAATTCCCACAAGAACCGGAATGCCCAATTTCTTCATAATCGTGTTGCTGACGATCATATCCAAAGGGAACCCACATTATCCTGCCAGTCGATCATTTCGAGCGTCGGCGCAAAACCCCCAGTAACCGCTGGCCGTGGGTGGTGAAAGTGTTCACGCCTCGTTATCAGGAGTTCCCTGTGTTTACTGCCGCCAGGATCTCTGGGTCGGATGGTTCTCAGAACCTGCTGCACGTATCCTTGCTTTCCGTGTCGCAAAAAATCGACGTCGAAGCTCAATCCAAAAAGAAGAAAAAAACGGGGCAGAGACCATTTCCTCAGCGTCCCTCAAAACGAACGGTCCCCATTCGGTCATTGGTCCCACGATGGCTTTCGAAGCGAATGTGCCCAGTGATCAGGTCTCATCGCAATCCGCTGCTGCCATCCGCACGCATCGCAGGCACTATTGTGTCCGGCATCTTCATGCTGAGCCGTCATGGACGTGACGTTGTTCTTCCTGGCCACACTAAAATGGATCTTGTGCTGAATCGGCCTGTGACGGCAACGCCTTTGTTGACAGCCCGTGCGAATCCCTAAGCGATAAATCCAGTGCGCCTGAACTCTTAGGGCTGGCCTTTCTGCGGCCGAATCTCGCCTGCCACCACCCGCATCCTTTATGCTAGTAACTACATTTTTATGACCCCGAAAACCAAGACTTCCGACGTGGCGATCGACCACGTCTCGACCAATGGATCGAACCCCGAGCGTGAGCGCATCTTTGCCGCCTACCGGCAATGGGGATATCTCGAAGGCGACCTCGATCCCCTTGGCTTCCTCCGAGCCCGCTATACTCCCGAACTCGAGCGTGAAGGTGAACATGCGAAGCAGGCCAGGGCCATTTACGCCAGCACCATCGGGGTGGAGATTAACCATATCTACTCCCCGGTGCGCCGCCAGTGGATCTACGACCGCATGGAGGCTCCCTCGCAGGGCTACGAGGTCACCGCGGAGGATCAGCAGCGCATTCTCGATCTGCTGACCCGCGCCGACATCTTTGAGCAAGTCATGCAGCAGCGCTATCTTGGGTCGAAACGCTTCTCGCTGGAAGGTGTCACCGCTTTGATCCCGCTGGTCGACGAAGTCCTTGATAGCGGTGCCCGCCTCGGCGCCATTGAGCTCGTTATGGGCATGAGTCACCGCGGACGCCTCAACGTCATTGCCCACGTTGCCCGTAGGCCGCCGCAAGAAATCTTCGCGGGCTTCGAAGATGTGGATCCCCGCAGTGTCCTTGGTTCCGGCGACGTGAAATATCACATGGGAGCCACCGGAGAATACCCCACCCACAGCGGCGGAAAGGTCCACATCCATCTCGTCTCGAATCCCAGCCACCTCGAAGCCGTCGATCCCGTCACTGTCGGCCGCACCCGGGCCAAGCAGGATCGTACGGGCAAGGGTGGACGGGATAAATATCTTCCGCTTCTGGTTCACGGCGATGCCGCATTCGCCGGGCAAGGCATCCTGGCCGAGACCATGAACTATGCCGACCTGCCGGGCTACTCGGTGGGCGGGACAATTCACGTCGTGGTTAATAATCTTCTCGGTTTTACGACGAACTACACGGAAGAACACTCCACGCGCTTCGCCGCTTGTATTGCCCGCCGCCAGTCGATTCCAATCTTCCACGTAAACGGCGAAGATGTGGATGCGGTGGTGCGCGTCGCGCGCCTCGCCACGGAGTATCGGTACAAATTCGGCACCGACGTCGTAATCGATCTCATCGGCTATCGCCGTCATGGCCACAGCGAAGTGGATGACCCCACCATCACGCAGCCTTTGCTCTATCGAAAAATCAAAGAGCATCTCCCCCTCTGGCAGATTTACGCAGAGGACATCGGCGATGACACGGCTCAAGCCAAAGCGGACACCATCAAAGCCGAATTCGAAGCTTCGCAAAAGCAGGCCCCTGGCATCAAGCACAAGCCGCTGATGCGTGAGTTGCCGAAGTACTGGGACCGGTACTTCGGTGGCCTGTACCGTCCCGAGTACGAGGTCGAAACTGGACTCTCACAAAACGAGCTCTCCGAGCTCACGGCCAAGCTGACCACCTACCCAGCGAATTTCCATATTCACCCCAAGGTGAAGAAGTTGCTCGATCAGCGCGCCGAGATGGGTGCAGGAAAGCGCACGGTCGATTACGGAATGGCTGAGGCATTGGCATTCGCGAGCTTAGTGAAAGCTGGTACACACGTCAGGATGTCGGGACAGGACTCCCGCCGCGGCACGTTCAACCAGCGCCATTCGGTTCTTATCGATATCGAGAATGAAACCGAATACGTCCCGCTGGAAAATATTGCTCCGGGCCAGGCTCGCTGTGAGATCTACAACTCCACGCTCTCGGAAGCCGGTGTCCTCGGCTTCGAGTACGGATACAGCCGGGACTACCCAGAATCGCTCGTCTTGTGGGAAGCCCAGTTCGGCGATTTCGTCAACGTCGCGCAGGCCATCATCGACCAGTTCATCAGCGCGGGGGAAGCGAAATGGAATCTGCTCTCCGGGCTCGTGATGCTGCTACCGCACGGTTACGAGGGCCAGGGGCCCGAACACTCGAGCGCGCGTATCGAGCGCTTCATTCAACTCGCCGCCAAGCACAACATTCAGATCGCGCAGCCCTCAAATGCCGCGCAGTATTTCCATCTTCTGCGCCGCCAGGCGCTGCGCCATTGGCGCAAGCCCCTGATCGTTTTCACACCCAAGAGCATGCTCCGCCATCCCGATGCAAGTTCCCCGATCGAGGACTTCACTCACAAAAATTTCTTGAACGTTATCCCCGACACAACTGTCGGAGAAGCCGATCGAATCCTGATCTGCACCGGCAAAATCGGTCACGAACTTCAGGCCGAACGAAAGAAGAGAAAAGACACGACTACCGCAATCGTCTTCCTGGAACAGATGTACCCATTCCCCGAGCAGGAAGTGATTGCCGAATTCGACCGCCACGGCAAAAACGCCGATATCGTTTGGGTACAGGAAGAACCTGCGAACATGGGCGCAATGTTCAACATGCTCCCGCGCCTGAAACGGATCGCAGGGGATCGCCCCGTGCTCACCGTGAAGCGTAGTTCTGGGCCAAGCCCCGCAACCGGCAGCGCCAAGGCCCACGAAGTCGAGCAAAAAACACTGCTGACGCTAGCTTTCACGATAAAGTAAGCGACAAGCTATGTAGGGACGGCCGCCTCGGCTGTCCATCGAGCGAAGCTCGACGATCCCTGTGTGCCCCGCTGTGCTAGCGACTAAGGCCTCTCGGTAACTGGCTTTCCGCCTGAACCAGGTAACTTTGCCTTCTCGCCTCCGGCCAACAACGCCTCCAAACTCCGGTATCCGTAGATCGTGGGCGCATGATTTGCCATCAGCCCACCCGTATCCGCTGTCGGACCATAGTTGCTGTGCACCTCCCGCCCCAGCATCCGTAGCATCGCCATTAATTGCCCGCGATGATGCGACGTGTGCGCGATTCGCCGTACCATCACCCATGCCCGCGAGCGCTGGACCTCGAAGAACTTGACGTTCTCCTCAAACCACGCCTCGTCCTTCGCCTGCAGGGCGGCCCACCGCTTCCCGCTGTCCTCCGCATAACGTTTGATGAATTCGAACCGTATTTCCGGATTCGGCAGCGGAGGTGCCCCCACGTCAATTCCCAACATGTTCCGGAACCACAAATCCTCGCTCACGCACTGATGCACCATCTGTTCATGCACGCTTCGCCCGCGTGGATCCCGATCGCTCGGCCGAACCGGCAAGTCCTCATCCTGAAGTTCGCTCCAGACGCTCAGCACCTTGATCCGCTCCGTCGCATAGGTTTCAACAAGGAAGTCGTAACGCATCGCGAGTCTCGCAATCTCCCGTTAAGGTCCAGCATTTATATGGTACAAAACGCCAGATCAATATCGATCCGGATGTTACCCTACGTTCGACCGACTCATGCCCCGCCTGCCTCAACCTCTGCGCATCGCCATCGACACAGGGGGCACCTTTACCGACTGTGTATGGCTTGATCCCGATACGCGGCGCCTGCGCATGCTCAAAGTCTTTTCGACCCCACACGATCCCTCGCAAGCGATCGTAGAAACTATCCAAAAAGTTGCAGCACACGAGCATTTCATCCTCCTTCACGGCACGACAGTCGGCACAAACACGCTTCTCGAGCGAAAAGGCGCCCGCACGGCCTTGGTCACAACCGCGGGATTCGAAGACGCCATCGAAATCGGACGCCAGGCCCGCCCCAAGCTGTACGACTTTTTCTTTGACCGAGTCGAACCGCTCGTGCCGAAGCATCTCCGCTTCGGGATCGACGAACGCACTGCTTCCGATGGAAAGATCCTGGCTGAACCGACTGCCATAGCATCGCAAGAACTCGCCGAAAAGCTCGCAGCCGCGAAACCTCAATCCATCGCCATCTCGCTTCTGTTTTCCTTCGCGAATCCGAAAAACGAACAAGCTGTTGCTGAGTTCTTAAAGCCGATAGGAGTCCCACTCTCAAGCTCCTGCCAGATTCTCCCTGAATTCCGCGAGTATGAGCGCACCTCGACGGTGGTGATCAACGCCTATCTACAGCCTGTGATGCAGACCTACCTGCAAAATCTGCAAGTCCGATCAACGGATTCTCGGCTTCCGGCTTCCGGTTCTCGCCTTCCGGAAGGCGGAAAGCGGAAGCTCGTAGCCGCACGCAACGCGCGCATCTTTGTCATGCAATCCTCCGGAGGCATCACCCCGCTTGCCACCGCCGCTCGCGAGCCCGTGCGAACCGTCCTATCTGGGCCGGCGGGAGGCGTGGTTGGTGCTGCGTCCACGGCCCAAGCCAGCGGTTTTAGCAACATCATCGGATTTGACATGGGAGGCACCTCGACCGACGTTTCCCTCGTCGAAGGTGAAATCAAAACCGCCAATGATGCCCAAATCGCCGGCCTTCCCATTGGCGTTCCTATCCTCGACATCCACACCGTCGGTGCCGGCGGAGGCTCCCTTGCCCGCTTCGACGCCGCAGGCGTACTCCGCGTCGGTCCTGAATCCGCCGGAGCCGAACCCGGCCCGATCTGTTACGGCCGCGGCCTGCAGCCCACGGTCACCGATGCCAATCTTCTTCTTGGCCGCTTGCAGCCGACTCGCTTTCTCGGCGGGGATTTCACTCTCGACCTCGAGCGCACCCGCCGTATCACGAAAGAGTGGCTCAAGAAGAATGACTCGAGTCTTTCTCTCGAAAAATTTGCGGCTGGCGTGATCCGAGTTGTTAACGCCACCATGGAGAAAGCAATTCGTGTCGTCTCCATCGAGCGCGGACGCGATCCGCGCCACTTCGCCCTGCTTGCCTTCGGAGGCGCCGGAGGCCTGCATGCCTGCGCCCTCGCGGATGCCCTCAGCATTCCCCATGTCATCATTCCAGCGTTTCCAGGTGCCTTGTCTGCGGTGGGCATTCTCGCCAGCGATGTCGTGAAAGATTATTCGCGCACCGTCCTTTGGCGCATCTCGCGCGATCTCCCCACAACAAAGTTGAATCGGGAATTCGCGGCCTTGGAAGAAGGTGCCGCCAAAGATTTTCGCGAAGAATCCTGGCAAGGAGCTCCTTCTTATCGTCGGAGCATCGATCTCCGATACCGCGGCCAGGGATACGAGTTGAATCTCCCGCTGACGAAAAATCTACTCCGCGATTTCGAGCAAGAACACCACCGGCGCTACGGTTACAAATACCAGGACCGGGAAATTGAGCTGGTAACACTCCGTCTACGGGCGATTTCGAAGTCCACCACCAACCATGTAGGGGCGGAGGCATTCCAACGTCCCCGATCGAGCAGAAATGCGTCGCTATTGGATGCCCGAGTCTTGTTCGAAGAGACGAAGCTTAGAACGAAGATTCTCTCCCGGGAAGACCTGCAGCCCGACAAGAATTACTCCGGCCCCGCCATCGTCACCGAATATAGCGCCACTACCGTAATCCCTTCCGATAAACGCTTCCAGATCGACAAAGCCGCCAATCTGATCATTTCCAGCCGCACATGAGGATTTTCCTGTGAACCCCTGTGCTCCCTGTGGTAAGTTCTTCTCGAATTGTTAAAATCTGATGAAAATTACTCCAAACTCCTCTCAACCGACCACTGAACGCTAGGTACTGAGTACAGCCTCCGATAAAATGTCTTCGTGAAACCAAGTATCTTCGTCGTCGAAGACGACCCGGATATCTCCCGCCTGGTTCGCCACCATCTGGAGAATGAGAGTTTCGTCGTGCGTGTCTACCCGGCCGGGGGCAGCGTGATCGCCGATGCCGAGCGCCAGCGCCCGGCTCTGTTTGTGCTCGACATCATGGTTCCAGGGAAGGACGGCCTGGAACTCTGTCGCACCATCCGGCAGACTCCTGCGATCGCCTCGGTTCCGGTGATTTTTCTGACAGCAAAAAGCAGTGAGTCTGACCGCGTCCTTGGTCTCGAGCTCGGGGCCGACGACTACATTGCCAAACCATTCAGTCCGCGTGAACTCGTGGCTCGCGTGAAAGCTGTTCTGCGCCGTTTTGAGCGCCCACTGCCGCCCAGCCCGATGAAAGTCGGCGACATCGAAATTGATCCCTCGGCCATGATTCTCACCGTCCGCGGCAGCACCGTTCCCACTACGGCCACCGAGTTCCGCCTGCTCGACTACTTTGCCCGCCACAAAGGACGTGTGTTCAGCCGTGACCACCTTCTCGATTCAGTTTGGCGCGACACCGCCTACGTCACCCCGCGATCCGTCGACGTCTATGTTCGCCGCATCCGCGAAAAGATCGAGCCCGACCCCGAGAATCCGCGCTACCTGAAGACGGTACGCGGTGCCGGATACCGCTTCGAGGCCCCAAAATGAAAATTTCATTGGTTCCTGGCCAGTGGTTCGTGGATAGTATTTATCGGTTCACTGACCACTGACTACTGGCCACTGACCACTTCACCCATGAAGAACCGTCTCTTCTTCAAACTGCTCCTCGTCTTCCTGATCGTGATCGGGACCACGGCCGCCGTTCTGGACGTCGTGCTGGGCAGTGCGTGGGCCGGATCTCTTCGCGGCGAGATCGAGCGCAACCTCACGCAGAAAACCGTCCTCTTCGCCCATCGCGTTGAGACCGACAAGACTCACTCGCTCGCCGAAATTGCCGCGCAGGAAGGTCTCGCCGCTGGCGCTCGCGCCACCATCATCGAGGCATCGGGAAAAGTTCTGGCCGACTCGGAAGCTAATCCCGCCAATATGGAGAATCACGCAACCCGCCCCGAATTCGTGGCTGCGTTGGCCGGCAAGACGGGCTCCAGCGAGCGCCGCAGCGCAACCCTGGGCATCCCTTTCCTGTATGTGGCCGCGCCAATCTCCGGAGGCGCGGTCCGCCTGGCTTATCCGCTCTCCGATGTCGAAGCGGTTCAGGCACAGGTTCGCCGTCACCTGATCTGGGGCTCCGCCCTGGCCCTGCTCGTTGCCATTCTGATTGCGGTCCCCTGGTCGATTTGGACCTCGCGACGTCTGGAACGCATCGTCGAGGTTGCCGCCCGCATCGAACGAGGCGATCTTCGCGCCCGCGTCGATGATCGCCCGCTTGACGAAATCGGCCTGGTCGCAGCCGCGATTGATAAGACGGCCGAGCAAATCGAGCGGAGTTTCGCCGCCGTTCGATCCAGCCAGCGCCAGCTTGAAACCCTGCTCAACAGCATGCAGGATGCGGTCATCGCCGTTAGTTCCGACGGATTAGTGCGCTGGGCCAATCAGCCCATGGACCGCCTCGCCCCCCAGCACACGCGTCTCAATGCTCCCGTCGTCGAGACCATCCGCGACCCCGATTTCCTGACCACCGTGAAGGCTGCGACCAGCTCGAAAGAGGTCAGAACCGGTCGCGCCACTTCAATCCTGTCCGGGCGCGCCTTCGATGTCACTGCGGCTCCATTGCCCGATGGCGGAGTCGTCGCCGTCCTGCGCGACCTTACTGAAACCGAGCGCGTTGAGAAAACTCGCCGCGATTTCATCGCCAACGTCTCCCACGAACTCCGCACTCCGTTGACTTCCATTCAGGGATACACCGAAACCTTGCTTGACTCGGTGCCATCCGACAATTCCAATTCCAGCCGCGATTTTCTCGAGATCATCCGCAAGAACGCCCTTCGGATGTCACGCCTCACCGAGGACCTGCTGACGCTGGCCCGCGTCGAATCCGGCGAGACTCGCTTCGAGACCGAGCCCGTGCTCCCCATTGAACTGCTGCACGACGCTGAGGAAAGTTTTCGCGAGATCGCGCGCAGCCAAGGGGTGGAACTCAAGATTGTGGACGCGTCGGGGAACCCAGGCTCGGTGGAATCCTTGCCGCCGGTACTCGCGGACCGCGAGGCCATCCACCAGGTTTTCTCCAATCTGATCGACAATGCAATGAAGTACGGACGCTCCGGTGCCCGCATCGAACTCGGCGCACGTGTGGGGACGGCCGCCCCCGGCCGTCCGGCGGCTGGCATCGAATTTTACGTGCGCGATTTCGGCGCCGGTATTTCCTCCGAGCACCTGCCGCGCCTCTTCGAGCGCTTCTATCGCGTGGATAAGGCCCGCTCCCGCGAATCCGGGGGCACCGGTCTGGGTCTCGCCATTGCCAAGCACATCATGCGTGCCCACTCAGGTTCTATCCGAGCCGAAAGCGAACTCACCCACGGCAGCACGTTTGTTTTCACTCTACCCACTGCCTGAGCCGGGCCGGCACGGATGAATTCTCTTCTGGGGAACAATTACATGACCGCCAATGTGAAGTGTGATTGACCCACCAATCTCAAGTTTTTGCGAGAGGTTTTGAAATGTTATGTTGAACCCTCCTCAAAACCTCTGTCATCCCGAGCGAAGTCGAGGGACCTTGTGTTTTGCTGCCTTGCCTGATTTCTAATGACCGGAAAAAGACCAAAAAAAATTCACAGCTTATTAACCGCAACGGCTGCGCAAAAAGTTATGCTCAGCCGTTGGCAATCCGACCTCAAAAACGGCAGAACACCGGCGACGGCCTCACGCACTCCAGTCGTCGTCAGCGTTCACGCCCGTTGGACACTCCCATGAGTACAGCAGCACAATCTCTAAACCCAGAACCGGCGCACCACTACATCGTTCGCCGCACGGTCGAAGCCTGCCACATGACCAAAGAGGCCGCTGCGGCTGCCGCCGAAGGCATCGCCACCGGCTCTGCCGCTCTGCTCGGATCGCTACGCCAGCGCGAGCGCGAACTCGATACCCTCGATCTGGAGATCGACAACGGAGTTACTACCGCCATCACTGAAGTCGGTCCCGCCGAAGCCCGCGAACTCCTGGCCTGCATGAAGTTCATGATCGGTCTCGAGCGCATCGGAGACCTACTCCTTAGCTTTGCCAACAGCGCTCAGTCCGTAAGCGGGCGCATTGACCCGGAAGATACCCGTGACCTCACACAAATGGCCACGCTGCTGGAAAAAATGCTCGCCGACTCTGCCGTTGCGTTCTCCGAACGCGACGTGAGCAAGGCGGTTGACGTCCTCCGCGCTGACGCCGAGATGGACCGCCTTCGCAATCTCATCTTCCTGCGCCACATCGAGAATCCCGAGAACGTTCACCGTCAGGCCAGCCTGCAAGTCATCTTCATGACGCAGTCGCTCGAGCGCGCCGGCGATCACGCCAAGAATCTTGCCGAGGAAGTCTGCCACTTCGTCAGCGGACGCCCCGTCCGCCATGTGCTCATTGCTTACGACAAACCCGTCGAGCAGATGTTCATCGACTATCTCCGCCGCCGCGACCAGCACCGGTAAGAAACTTATATGAAGGGTTCCTGTCATCCCGAGCGAAGTCGAGGGACCTTGTGTTTTGTTTGTGGGGCCCCGCTGTGTGTGGGATGTATAAGAAAAACTTTCCTGCAGGAACCCTTTTTGCAAACTACACACATGTTCCTGCAGGAACATTTCCGCCTGTAAGTTCTTTAAGACCTAACCTACCCTCCATTCGGCCCGTTGTGGCAGTCGTAACAAGTGAACTGATGTAGAGCGGCAAAGGCCTTCGTCGCGCCTTCCACTGTGAAACTCCGCTTCACCTTGGCCTGCGATAGGAACGAACCGTTGTATTTCACTCCGTGGCAGTACGCGCACGACTGATATCCATAGGTGTTCACATAGTTCTGGTGTCCGCCCTCGTTCACCCACGCTTGGCCGATCGTGTGGAGTCCATGCGGTCCTCCGGTTGCGCTAACCGGCACCGTGCTGTGGCATACCGAGCACTCCGTGATTCTCGCCGCGTACCCCTGCAGCTTTGTCGGGTACACATTGTCATTCGCCTGCAAACTCGGGAACTCGGCATGCTGCGAGCCGTGGCACCCAGAACAGAACAACCCGCCATGTCCCGTGCTGTACCGGTAGAGATCTTTGCCCGTCACCGGCACGTTC
>Ga0070730_10002478_pt1 | contig 16778 bp, 22 predicted proteins | sample Coa_R1_3_FD_66447 | JGI IMG/M metagenome (GOLD analysis project Ga0070730, IMG submission 66447) | Surface soil microbial communities from Centralia Pennsylvania, which are recovering from an underground coalmine fire - Coalmine... | ecosystem: Environmental > Terrestrial > Soil > Unclassified ... | reverse complement strand
CGTCGGGCGGGCCCGGCGGACGCTATTCCCGATCGATGCGCCGGTCCGGCGGCACTTCGCGCTCGATGATTTCGTACTCGGTCTCGATCACGGTCCGCGTTTCTGCAGGCTTGCCGGGCTGGCCGACATGCACCTGCGCGCCGGACCGGGCGAGCCAGCGCAGCGTCCAGGCGACGGCAAGCGCCCGCACCGGCGGGATCAGCAGCAAGAGCCCGATCGCGTCGGTGAAGAAACCGGGCACGACCAGCAGCAACCCGGCCAGCACCTGGATGCCGCCGTCGACCGCGACCGGCAGCGGCGTTTCGCCCGCATTGGCGGCCGCGCGCAGCCGGACCAGCGTCTCGAACCCCTGCCGGCGGATGATCGCCATGCCCAGCATGCCGGTCAGGATGATCTCGGCCAAGGTCCCGCCCACACCCAGATAGGGGCCGATCAAGACGAAGCCGGCGATTTCGATCAGCGGCACCGCCAGGATGAAGGGGAGAAAACCCATGCCGAAGCTTGTCCTTTCCCGAGCGTCCGCCTATTTGTCCAATAGACGGGCCCGTGCCCGGTCCAATGCCGGGGCGTTCTCGTCCCATTAATCCGTCTATCGGGATGCGTCCATGGGCGATCAGGTCATCGATATCATTTTATTTGCCATGGTCGCGGCCTTTCTGGTGTTTCGTCTGTGGAGCGTGCTCGGTCGCCGTACCGGCAACGAACACACGCCGTCCGAGCCGCGGCGGCCGATCGTCGGCAATATCGTGCCGCGCGCCGCGGTCACCGACAATGTGGTGGCGCTGCCCGACCGGTCGCGACCCATGACGCCCCCGCGTCCCGCCACCCCGCTCGATGCGGGCCTGGCCCAGATCCGTGCAGCGGATCCGCATTTCCGCATCGAAGCGTTCATCGACGGCGCGCGCCACGCGTTCGACCTCATCGTCAAATCCTATGCCGACGGCGACACCGCGACGCTCAGGCCGCTGCTGAGCGACGAAGTCTATGACGTGTTCGCCGAGGCGATCCGCCATCGCCTCGCCACCAAGGAGACGGTCGATACAAGGGTCGTCTCCATGCGCGATCCGGAAGCGGTCGAGGCCGGGCTCGACGGGCGCACGGCGTCGATCACCATCAAGTTCGTCTCCAACCAGATCTCCGCGACCCGCAATGCCGACGGCAAGGTCGTCGAGGGCGACCCGGACCGCGCGGCCGAGCACACCGATTCCTGGACCTTCTCGCGCAATGTCCGGTCGTCCGACCCGAACTGGATCCTGGTTTCGACCGGCCATCACGAGTGAACTACCGGCGCGCGCTCGCGTTCGGGCTGCTGCTGGGTGCGCTCGCCGCCTGCACCCAGCCGAAGCCGCCACCCGACAAACTGACCCTGACCCGGGCGCGCTTCGCCGACCTGCCCGGCTGGACGCGGGATGACCCGTCCGCGGCGGTGCCGGCGCTGCTGAAATCCTGCGCGGTGATCCTCAAGGGCGGCGACGATCAGGCCGTCGGCATCGCCGGCACGGTCGCCGACTGGCGCACCCCCTGCGCCGATGCGGCCCAGGTGGCGGCCGGCGACCAGGCCGCTGCGCGCGCGCTGTTCGAGCGCGATTTCGTGCCGTTCCGTGCCGCCAACAATGACGAGACCGAAGGCCTGTTTACCGGCTATTACGAGGCCGAGCTGCACGGCTCGCTGACCCGCACCGACCGATTTACCGTCCCGCTCTACCGCCGGCCCGGCGATCTGGTTTCGGTCGATCTCGGCCAGTTCCGCCCGTCGCTCAAGGGGCAGCGCATCGCCGGCAAGGTCTCGGGCGGCAAGCTCGTGCCCTACGCGAACCGGACCGAGATCGAGGCGGGCGCCTTGGCCGGGCACGGCCTGGAGCTGGCCTGGGTCGATGATGCGACGGATGCGTTCTTCCTGGGCGTCCAGGGCTCCGGCCGGGTCATCCTGCCCGACGGCCAGGTCCTGCGGATCGGCTATGACGGCGAGAACGGCCAGCCCTATGTCGCCATCGGCCGGGTGCTGGCGAGCGAAGGTGTGCCGGCCGACCAGATCACCATGCCGTTCCTCAGGCGCTGGATCGCCGACCATGGGTCCGACGGCGTGGCGCTGATGGACAAGAACCCGTCTTATATCTTCTTTCGCGAGCTGAAGGGCGACGGGCCGATCGGCGCCCAGGGCGTGGCCCTCATGCCCGACCGCAGTGCCGCGGTCGATCGCGGCTTCGTGCCCCTGGGCCTGCCCTTCTGGGTCGATACCACCGATCCGGTCGCGCCCTCGGGCCGGCTGCAGCGCCTGTTCGTGGCCCAGGACGTCGGCGGGGCCATCCGCGGGCCGGTGCGCGCGGATCTGTTCTTCGGCTATGGGCCCGAGGCCGCCAATCATGCCGGGCTGATGAAGGGCAAGGGCTCGTCCTGGCTGCTGCTGCCGGCCGGCGCCGCGGCGCGACAGGGTGCCGGCGTATAGTCAGACCATATCGGTAATTGCAATTGTCTCGGAGCTGACACAGGGTACAGACCGGTTTTAACCGCCGGGGTCTGTGTAGATGGTGCCGTCGAAGCCGCGGGTCGCGTTGTTCGTCACCTGCCTGGTCGATCTGTTTCGGCCCACCGTCGGCTTCGCCGCGGTCAAGCTGCTGGAGGATGCCGGGTGCGTGGTCGAGGTGCCGGCCAGCCAGACCTGCTGCGGCCAGCCGGCCTACAATTCCGGCGACAAGGCCGATACCAAGGCGATCGCCCGCAACGTGATCGCCGCCTTCGAGGGCTACGACTATGTCGTGGCGCCCTCCGGCTCCTGCGCCGGGATGATCCACGAGCATTACGCCCGCCTGTTCGAGGACGAGCCGGAGATGTTCCAGCGCGCCCAGCATCTGGGCAACCGGACCCATGAACTGATCTCGTTCCTGGTCGACGTGCTGGGCGTGACCGGCGTCGCGGCCGCGTATGACGGCATCGCCACCTATCATGATTCCTGTTCCGGCCTGCGCGAGCTGGGGGTGAAGCAGCAGCCGAGAACATTGTTAAGATCGGTCGAGGGGCTGAGCCTCAGGGAATTGCCCGGGGCCGAGACCTGCTGCGGCTTCGGCGGCACCTTCTGCATCAAATATCCGGATATTTCGAACCGCATGGTCGGCGACAAGGCGGCCGACATCGTCGCGACCGGGGCGGACACGCTGCTCGCCGGCGACATGGGCTGCCTGATGAACATGGCCGGGAAGCTGAGCCGCGAGGGGCACAAGATCGCCGTGCGCCATGTCGCCGAGGTGCTGGCCGGGGTGACCGACGAGGCCGCGCCGATCGGCGGCGCGCGCTAGGGAGGGACGTCATGCAGCCGACCAGCCACGCCTTCAAGGCGAATGTCCGCGACGCGCTCGGCGACGAGACCCTGCAGCGCGCGCTCGGCAACATGAAGACCGGCTTCATCGGCAAGCGCCTGGCGGCGGTCGCCCGCCTGCCGGAATTCGAGGCACTGCGCGATCAGGGCCGCGCGATCAAGAACCACACGCTGGAACATCTCGATTTCTATCTGGAGACGTTCGAACGCAACGTGACCCAGGCCGGTGGCCATGTGCATTGGGCGCGCACGGCCGAGGAGGCCCGCCAGATCATCCTGGGCATCTGCCGCTCGGTCGACGCCAAGACGGTGACCAAGGGCAAGTCGATGATCTCCGAGGAGATCGCGCTCAACGACTTTCTCGAGGCGGAAGGCCTGGTGCCGGTCGAGACCGACCTCGGCGAATACATCATCCAGCTGCGCCATGAGGCGCCGAGCCACATCATCGCCCCGGCCATCCATCTGGTGAAGGAACAGGTCGAGGAGATATTCCGGGCGACCCATACGGATCTGCCCGAGGGCCGGCCATTGAGCGAGCCGCGTGAGCTGACCGACGAGGCCCGCGCGGTGCTGCGCCGGCGCTTCCTCGAGGCCGACGTCGGCATCACCGGCGCCAATTTCCTGATCGCCGAGACCGGCTCGACCGTCATCGTCACCAACGAGGGCAACGGCGACCTGACCCAGACCCTGCCCAAGATCCATATCGTGCTGGCCAGCCTGGAGAAGGTCGTGCCCACGCTCGAGGACGCGACCGGCATCCTGCGCCTGCTCGCACGCTCGGCCACCGGCCAGGAATTCTCGACCTACACGACCTTCTCGACCGGGCCGCGCCGGCCGGGCGACCTCGACGGACCGGGCGAATTCCATGTGGTCCTGCTCGACAATGGCCGCAGCGCCATGCTCGGCACCGAGTTCCAGGACATGTTGCGCTGCATCCGCTGCTCGGCCTGCCTCAACCATTGCCCGGTCTATCAATCGGTCGGCGGCCACGCCTATGGCTGGGTCTATCCGGGACCCATGGGCTCGGTCCTGACGCCGAGCCTGATCGGCGTCGAGGAGGCCGGCAACCTGCCCAACGCCTCGACCTTCTGCGGCAAATGCGAGAGCGTGTGCCCGATGCGCATTCCGCTGCCGAAGATGATGCGGCATTGGCGCGAGCGCGAGTTCGAGCAGAACCTGGCGCCGGCGCCGTTCCGCGCCGGCCTCAAGCTCTGGGCCTTCTTTGCCAAGCGGCCGATGCTCTATCGCTTCGGCGCCAATCTGGCGGCGAAGCTCTTGGGCCGCCTCGGCCGCGATGCCGGGCACTTCACCCGCCTGCCGCTCGCGGGGGGCTGGACCGGCGGGCGCGATCTGCCGGCGCCCGAAGGCAAGAGCTTCATGGAACAATGGCAGGCTCGCCGGCGGGAGGCCGCGTGATGGACGCCAGAAGCCAGATCCTCGACAGCATCCGGAAATCCCTGAAGCGCGGGCCGCTCGGCGAGAGTGCGGCGACGGTGCCGGCCAACCGGATCGCGCACCACGCCCCGGGCCTGATCCCCGGCCGAACCCGGTCGCTCGATGCCAAGGGCTTGCGCGATCTGTTCGTCCAGATGGCCGAGGAGGTGCAGACCACGGTCACGCGGGTCGCCGACCCGGCGGAGGTTCCGGGCGCGGTCGCCGATTACCTGGCGAACCACAACCTGCCAGCCGATCTCACCATGGCGCCGGACCCGGCGCTCGATGCCTATCCCTGGGTCGACCGGCCGCTCCTGCATATCCGCCGGGGCCGGGCCGAGGACCGGGACCAGGTCAGTGTGACCGGCGCCTTCGCCGCGATCGCCGAGACCGGCACCCTGATGCTGACCTCGGGCAACGACCGGCCGACGACACTCAACCTGATGCCGGACACCCATATCGTCGTGCTGCGCGCCGACCAGGTCGTCGGCCCCTATGAAACGGCGTGGGCGCGGCTCCGCGAGGAGCAGAGCGGCAATGCCATGCCGCGCACGGTCAATTTCATCACCGGTCCGTCGCGCACCGGCGACATCGAGCAGCGTATCCAGCTCGGCGCCCATGGCCCTCGCCGCCTTCATATCGTCCTGGTCGAAGGACCGGACGCCAAGGTAGCCTGACCCAGGCCATGGCTGCACGGCGATCCCGCGCCATGAGCAGCGTGGAGCGGGCGCTGTGGCGGGCCGCCATGCGCGATGTCGAGCCCCTGCCCGGCCACGCCCTGCCGCCCGAGCCGGCGCCGGTCGCGGCCGCTCCGGTGCCGGATCAGCCGGCGCTGGCGACATCTGCACCCACCCCGCGTGCCCGGCCGGCGCCGATGCCGACGGAATTGCCGACGCTGACCTATGCCCGCACGCCGGGCCTCGACCGGCGGACGGCGGAACGCCTGAAGCGCGGGCAATTGCCGATCGAGGCGCGGCTCGATCTCCACGGCATGACCCAGGACGAGGCGCGCCACGCGCTCGACCGTTTCATCACCCATGCCTATGACCGGGCCCTGCGCGCGGTCCTGATCATCACCGGCAAGGGGCTGAAGCCCCGCGCCCGCGACGCCGAGCCCTGGGATCCGGCGCCGGGCGTGCTGAAGAACCAGACGCCGCGCTGGCTGAACGAGCTGCCGAACCGGGCGCGGGTGCTGGCCTTCACCGCGGCCCAGCCGCGCGACGGCGGATCGGGCGCGCTCTATGTGCTGATCCGGCGGCGGCGCGAATGACGCCGTTCGGCGCGCGGCTCCGGGCGCTGCGCGAGGAACGCGGTCTGACGCTCACCCGGATGGCGGCCGACCTGGGCCTGTCCTCGGCCTATTTGTCGGCGCTCGAGCACGGCAAGCGCGCGCGGCCGACGCCGGGCCTCGTCCGCCAGATCTGCGGCTATCTCGGCATCATCTGGGACGACGCCGACGAGCTGCAGCTCCTGGCCAAGCGATCGCGGCCGAAGGTCACGGTCGATACCGGCGGCATGAGTCCGCTCGCGACCGAATTCGCCAATCTGCTGGCCGATCGCATCGGCGACCTGGACGAGCCGACGCTCGCCCATCTCCTGGAGACCGTGCGCGCGGTCCCGGCCCAACCCCGCCGTCGGCGCGGATAGCGCCAAATAAGGCTAACCGATTGTTAATGGCTGCGACCTTAGGCTTGTCTTCGCAATGAGGGCTCCCGAGGAGACGCGACGTCATGGGCGATGAGCTGCGCCAGGCGAACCTGTCACACCTGAAGATCGCCGATATGACAACGGAACAGCGCGCGGAAATGCGCCGGCGGTTCGAGGAATTCGTCTCGGCCTTCACCAAGCACGGCCCCAGCCAGCAGGTCACGGCAGCACCCAAGGTCCGCAAATGGGTGCCGGGGATGAAGAAATAGACCGCATCCGGATCGAGACCCGGCGTCTCGTCCTGCGCGACGTCGTCGAGGGCGACGTCGAGGGCTTTTATGCCTACATGGCCGACCCGGCCTATATCCGCCATCTGCCGCTCGACCCGATGGACCGCGCCGAGGTTCAGGCCCTGGTCGATCGGGTGCTGGTGCGCCAGGGCGGCTCGCCGCGCGAGCGCTATTTCCTGGCCGCGATCGAGCGCGCCACCGGCCGGCTGATCGGCGAGGCGATCTTCAAGCGGTTGAACGAGGTCGAGGGCGAGATCGGCTGGGCCGTCGCCGGCCCGGACCAGCGGCGCGGCTTCGCGACCGAGATCGGCCGGGCGCTGCTGCGGTTCGGCTTCGAGGACCTGCGGCTCCATCGCCTGATCGCCCGGTGCGAGGTCGGCAATGCCGCCTCGGAACGGGTCATGGCCAAGCTGGGCATGGGCCGGGAGGGCGTGCTGCGCGAACATCTGCGCGCCCGCGGCCGCTGGTGGAGCTCGGCGCAATGGTCGATCCTGGCGGGCGAGTTCGAGGCAGGATTGGCGGATTAGGGTCGCCGCTCAGGGAATTACCCCAAGGTCGTCATTCCCGCGCAGGCGGGAATCGAGGGTTGCCACGCACACCTGTCGCTTGCTCTGGATTCCCGCCTGCGCGGGAATGACGAAAAAGGAGAGGTTCCGGCGCCTCTCAACGCCTGAACCCTCCATCGTTACAGAATGAACTTCGACAGGTCGGCGTTCTTGGCCAGTTCCGCCACGTGGCTGCGCACATAGGCGCGGTCGATCGTCACCGCGCTGCCGGGCGGCATGTCGGTCGCCTCGAAGCTGATCTCCTCCAGCAGCCGTTCCAGCACCGTGTGGAGCCGGCGCGCGCCGATATTCTCGATCGTCGTGTTAATCTCGACCGCGAGGCGGGCGAGCTCGTCGATCGCGTCGGCTTCGAAGCCGAGCGTGACGCCCTCGGTCGCCAGCAAGGCCACGTACTGCTTGATCAGGCTCGCCTCGGTCTCGGTCAGGATGCGGCGGAAATCATCCTGGCTGAGCGGCTTCAGCTCGACCCGGATCGGCAGGCGGCCCTGCAGTTCCGGCAGCAGATCCGAGGGCTTCGACACCTGGAACGCGCCCGACGCAATGAACAGGATATGGTCGGTCTTGACCGGGCCATACTTGGTCGCGACCGTCGTGCCCTCGATCAGCGGCAGCAGGTCGCGCTGCACGCCCTCGCGGCTGACGTCGGCGCCGCCCCGTTCCGAGCGGGCGCAGATCTTGTCGATCTCGTCCAGGAACACGATGCCGTTCTGCTCGACTGCCTCGATCGCCTCGCGGGTCACCGCTTCGCCGTCCAGGAGCTTGTCGCTCTCCTCGGCGATCAGCACCTTGTGGCTGTCGGCGACGGTCATCTTGCGCGGCTTGGTGCGCGCCCCGCCGAGCTTGCCCAGCATCTCGCTGAGGTTGATCATGCCGACCTGGGCGCCGGGCATGCCCGGGATCTCGAATGTCTGGCCGGCATTGTCGGCGACCTGGATCTCGATCTCCTTGTCGTCGAGCTGGCCCTCGCGCAGCATCTTGCGGAACTTGGAGCGCGTGTCGGCGCTGGCGGTCGGGCCGACCAGCGCGTCAAGCACCCGCTCCTCGGCCGCGATGTCGGCCTTGGCGACGACTTCCTTGCGCAGGCGCTCACGGGTCATGCCGATGGAGGCCTCGACCAGGTCGCGCACGATCTGCTCGACATCGCGCCCGACATAGCCGACCTCGGTGAACTTGGTCGCCTCGACCTTGATGAATGGTGCCTGGGCCAGCCTGGCCAGGCGCCGGGCGATCTCGGTCTTGCCGACGCCGGTCGGGCCGATCATCAGGATGTTCTTGGGCAGCACCTCCTCGCGGAGGTCTTCGGGCAGCTGCTGGCGGCGCCAGCGGTTCCTGAGCGCGATCGCGACCGCGCGCTTGGCATCATGCTGACCGATGATGAAGCGGTCGAGTTCCGAGACGATTTCCCGGGGACTGAAGGCGGCGGTCATATGGACAGGCTTTCGAGGGTGATATTGGTATTGGTGTAGACGCAGATGCCCGCGGCGATCGCCATGGAGCGGCGCACGACGGCCTCGGCATCGATGCCGTCGACTGCGACCAGCGCCCGCGCGGCGGCGAGCGCGTAGGACCCGCCGGAGCCGATGCCGATGATGCCGTCCTCCGGCTCCAGCACGTCGCCGGTGCCGGACAGGATCAGCGAGGCCGACTTGTCGGCGACCGCCATCATGGCTTCGAGGCGCCGCAGATAGCGGTCGGTGCGCCAGTCCTTGGCGAGTTCGACCGCGGCGCGGGTCAATTGGCCCTGGTACTGCTCGAGCTTCGCTTCCAGCCGCTCGAACAGCGTCATGGCGTCGGCCGTGGCACCGGCGAAACCGGCGATGACCGAGCCGTCACCGAGGCGGCGGACTTTGCGGGCATTGGATTTAACGATGGTCTGACCCATCGAGACCTGACCGTCGCCGGCCAGCACGACCTTGTCGCCCTTGCGCACGCACAGAATCGTCGTGCCGTGCCAAGTTGCGTCGCGTTCCGACATGGGGATTCCACTTCACGTTTGCCGGCCTCCCATTGAGCGCCGGCGCGAAGTTCCCCATGTGGGCGGCAGGGCTTGAGAGGTCAAGCACCCGCCGGCTGCGCTACAGATCCAGCGCTGTCAGGTCCAGCCAAAGCGGCGCCAAGGACTCATGGATGGCGGTGGCGGCCTCGACATGATCGGGATTCTGCAGATTGAACGGCTCCTCCGTCGCGATCAGCAGCAATCCGCCATCCGGCGTTGCTTCCAGGATCGCGCCGGGAGGTGGCTCGATCTCGTGGCACCAGGGCGCCGCCACATAGGTCATCCAGCCGCCGTGGAATCGGAACTGCTCGACAGCCGGCGGATCGCCGGCCCATCGGTCGAGCAGGCGGAGCGGCCGCACGTTGCCGGTCGCCGGCTCCCATGCGTCGATTAGCGCCATCAGGATCGGCTTCAGCGCCTCGACCGTCAGTAGGTTCGCGTTGGCGACCTCGGCCGGTTCAAACACGATCCCGACATTGTTCGTCATATCGTTCAACCAGTCTTCGCCGGTCCGGTCCGATCCCGCCTGGATGATCAGGCTCGCATGTCGTGGCCCCTGCTCGCCGTTCCAGGCAGCGAGGTCGAACCCCTGATCCTGGTCCGTTCCCTGGGACGACATGCGGGCCGCTTCGAACCGTCGGGTCAGGCTGGACGGGGCGAGCGGCAGCGGGATGCCGGCCGCCTCGGCCGTCGCGCCAATTTCGTACCATCGCTGGACCAACGCGTCGCAACGGGAGAGATTTTCCTGCATCCGGGCGAACCGGTGGGCGCAGGTGGCGGCATCCTCCAGTCGCGCCTGCCATGCGACGTCGAGGAGGAACGGGGTCGGAGGCAGGACATGGGGCCTGAACAAGGTCATCGTGTGGCCTCCGGCACAGGGCTCGAGGGATCGCGGCGAAGATAATTTTCGGGGGGCCAGGCAATGTCGTCGAGCGGCCGCAGGGCGGCCTGGACGGCCGCTACGGCCGCAACGTGGGCCGCGTTCTCGCCATCAAAGCGATCACGCGTCGCCCAGATCAACAGGCCGCCGTCAGGCATCCTTTCGGCCGCTGTCGCCGCAGGGGGTGTGATCAAAGGGGCGAATGGTGGAGCGAGATAAGTGACCCAGCCGGCGGAGAAGCGGGGCGGCCGGGAGGGCCCGCCGTCGGCCGGAAGAAGCCGCGATAAGCCATATGGTACAACGCTGCCGGTCGCGGGCTCCCAGGCATCGATCACGGCGAGCAGTGACGCTTGCAAAAGTTCGACGGTAATAGACTGCCGTTCCGGCTCGGTCTCGTAGGACAGGGTGATGTCGACGCGATTGGGAAGCGCCTTCTGCGGCGACGGGGCATAGTCGATGAAGGCCGCAAGAGCCGCATGGATGCCGAGCGCGGCGGTCGCAGCGGACAGGTGATAGCCCAGTTCGGGTATCGGCCGACCCTCGGGATCACACATTCGCGCAATTTCAAGCCGGCGGATCATGGGCCCGATCTGCGGCGGCATCGTCGAAAACGGGACGGCCGCCTCTCGCCGCGTGAAACCAAGCTCGGTCCAGCGATCGAAGCCCGGCCGGCAGCGTCCCAGATTTTCCAACATCCGGATGATTCGCGCCGCACCGCCAGGCGGGCTTTCAGGCCGCCCCTCCCACTGCGCACAAACACGGTAGTTCTTCTCATAGGAAAAAGACATGCTGCCTCGCCATTTTTTCCAAAGAATGCAGAGTTACGATCGGCGGCGTGTAAATAACGATAATGTTATCGAAGCCTTTTTCTTTGAAAAACTGTCGCACCTCATCTGCACTGATGCCTCGGCGAAATGCCATTCGACAATTCTGCTGCCGGCCGCTTCTGATTCTTGCTCGGCAAGGTCGCCGAACTGTCCGATGATGATGTCGTGTAGAAAAGAGTTTCTCATCATCGCTTCATAGCCGGGCCCCTTTGCTTCCAGCATGTGCCCGGTTGTCGGATCGCAGCCGTCATAGACCTGCCCGTTCAATGTCACCGCGAGGCCAATGGGCAAATTGGTGATCTGCCACTGATAGGCGATGGCGCGCGGGCTGGCTGAGTGTGGCCAGTCAAATCCTGGATCGGGGCAGACCTGCGGCTCGTCCGTCGCTGCTGCTGCGCGCGCTGCGACCAATGCGCGAGCCGCTTCAGACGGGACGACGCGGACGAGGTCCGCGTTTATCTGAAAGCCGCCGCCCAGTCTCTGCCGACGACATTCCCTTGCGCATCGCGATAGAGTCCATCCTCGCCTGCCCGGGATCGATAGATCAGAGCGGGCTTGCCGTCGGTGCCGGTTTGATAGAGCGACAGCTCGCCCTCGTCATAGCGATAGTTGATGTCCGGGTGATCGGTCAGCGCCCCTTGAAAGGTCTGCCAGTTGCCCGATGGGTAGACCATTCCGGCGAAGAGGCCGGCGGCCGCGCCAACGGGGCCAGCGGCACCTGCGAGGGCAGTCCGGGGGGCGCCGGCGAGAGCGGCCCGGGCGGCCACCGCAACGGCCGACGCTTCGGCTTCGGCGAAGCCCATGCAGTCCGCGACGGCCGCGGTTATCGCGCCGCCGATAGTCCATTCGCCGGCGGCATTCCGCTGCTCCTGTTCATTGAAGCCAGCCTTGGCCAAGTCGGAAGCGGCCAGCGGCGTCTTCGCGGCGAGGGGTAATTGCAGGCCGAGGAGCTGGGCCCGCGCAAGATTTCCGCTGTCGAGCGCGTCGGCAATGCGCGACAGCTGCTGGACACTCACGCCCGATTTCGCCACATGCGGCATGAGCGCAAGTTCGTCTTGGTCGAGGGCGCGATAGGATCCGTCCGGCAACGGCGCACGAGCGCGCAACTGGAGTCGAACGCCACACCGTCTTCGTCGACCACGAGTCTGGCGTGGACATGGCCGCGCGTCTGAAGCCGATGCACGTTATTATGTAGACTTGTCATCCGGTCCCGCTACCTCAGATGGGGGGGACCAAGCTACCGCAGAAATCTAAAAAGAACAAACAAAGAACAAAGCTTTTTTCGCTATCGCCGAACGGCGCCGCCCTTCCCGGCCGCCACCGCTGCCGCTGGGCTGCCCCGAACCGAGCGGCCTTCCTCGCATGCCGGGAACTTGCTAGAAACCAGCTGACATGCGTCATTTCTGATTCCAGGGAGTGCGGCCCGGTGCGCCAGGCGACGGTCGAGCGAAATACCAAGGAAACGCAGATCAAGGCGACGGTGCGCCTGGACGGGACCGGCCACTACCAGGTTTCGACCGGTATCGGCTTTCTCGACCATATGTTGGAGCAGCTGTCGCGCCACAGCCTGATCGACCTGGAGCTGGCGGCGAAGGGCGACCTGCACATCGATTTCCACCACACCACCGAGGACAGCGGCATCGCCATCGGCCAGGCGGTGAACGCGGCGCTGGGTGACCGGCGCGGCATCCGGCGCTATGCCGATGCGCTCATCCCGATGGACGAGACGCTGACCCGGGTCGCGATCGACCTCTCGAACCGGCCGTACCTGATCTGGAAGGTGAATTTCACCCGCGACAAGCTCGGCGACATGGATACCGAGCTGTTTAAGGAGTGGTTCCAGGCCTTCGCCCAGGCCGCCGGCGTCACGCTGCACGTCGAGAATCTCTACGGCGAAAACAACCACCATATCGTCGAAAGCTGCTTCAAGGCGCTCGCACGCGCCTTGCGCGCCGCCATCGAGATCGATCAGCGTCAGGCCGATGCCGTGCCCTCGACCAAGGGCACGCTCGGCGGCACGCTCTAAGCCGGACCCCGCTTCATGCAGCGTTGCGTCATCATCGACTACGGCTCGGGCAATCTGCGCTCGGCCGCCAAGGCGTTCGAACGGGCGGCCGAAGAGGCCGGCCTCGACATGGCGATCGAGGTCTCGGCCGATGCCGCGGCCCTGAAGCATGCCGACCGGATCGTGCTGCCGGGCGTCGGCGCCTTCGCCGATTGCCGGCGCGGGCTCGACGCGGTCGACGGCCTGGTCGAGGCCCTGCAGCAGCGCGTGATCCGCGACGCGGTGCCGTTCATCGGCATCTGCGTCGGCATGCAGCTGATGGCCGAGCGCGGGCTGGAGTTCGAGACCAGCCGCGGGCTCGGCTGGCTCAAGGGCGACGTGGTCGCGATCCCGCCGGCCGAGAGCCTCAAGATCCCGCACATGGGCTGGAACGACATCCAGGCCCGCGCCGATCATCCGGTGCTGCAGGACATCGCCAACGGCGACCATGTCTATTTCGTCCATAGCTTCAAATTCGCCGCCTCCGACCCGGCTCAGGTCCTGGCGACGGTCGAGTACGGCGGGCCGGTCGCAGCGCTCGTCGGACGCGACAACATGGTCGGGACCCAGTTCCATCCCGAAAAGAGCCAGGCGGTCGGCCTGAAGCTGATCGGCAATTTCCTCAGGTGGCGGCCATGATGGGCACGGCCTCGACGCATAAGCCGACGATCTCGGTCGAACGGCTCACTCGGTTCGAACGGACGGACCTGACCGATCTGTGCGACGCGGCGGACGACGCGATCACCGCCGGCGGCGGTTTCGGCTGGGTCAAGCCGCCGCCGCGCCATGTGTTCGAATCCTACTGGAAGGGCGTGCTGCTGGTGCCGGAACGGCACCTGTTCGTCGGCCGGCTCGACGGCGCGATCGCGGCCTCGGCCCAGCTCGTGCGGCCGACGCGGAACAACGAGGCACAGGCCTTCTCCGCGCAGCTGATGCACCATTTCGTCGCCCCCTGGGCGCGCGGCCACGGTTTGGCCAAGCTGGTGACGCTCGCGGTCGAGCAGGCGGCGCGCGACCACGGCGTCAGCATGATCAATCTCGATATCCGCGAGACCCAGGTCGCCGCGATCCAGCTCTACGAGGGCCTTGGCTACACCCGCTGGGGCGTGCATCCGCATTACGCCAAGGTGGACGGCCGGATGATCCGCGGCTTCTACTATCACAAGTTCCTGGACCCCGAGGCCGAGGCGGACACCCTGAGCGAGGCCGCCCTGATGAACCCTGGAGATGCGCCGTGATCCTTTACCCGGCGATTGACCTGAAGGACGGCCGTTGCGTGCGGCTGCTGCGCGGCGATATGGCGGCGGCGACGGTGTTTGCCGCGGCGCCGGCCGACCAGGCCCGGCAATTCGCCGATGCCGGCTTCGAATGGCTGCATCTGGTCGATCTCAACGGCGCCTTCGCCGGCAAGCCGGTCAATGGCGACGCGGTCGAGGCGATCCTGGCCGCGGTCGCCCTGCCGGTGCAGTTGGGCGGCGGCATCCGCGATCTCGCGACCGTCGATTTTTGGCTCGAGCGCGGCGTGAAGCGCGTCATTCTCGGCACCGTGGCCCTGACCGAGCCGGAGCTGGTGCGCGCCGCCTGCAAGCGCCATCCCGGTCGGGTCGTGGTCGGCATCGACGCGCGCGACGGCATGGTCGCGGTCGAAGGCTGGGCGCGCACGTCCGAGGTGCGCGCGCTCGATCTGGCGCTGCGCTTCGAGGACGCCGGTGTCGCCGCCATCGTCTATACCGACATCGATCGCGACGGCGCCCTCGGCGGCGTCAATGTCGAGGCGACGGCCGATCTCGCCTTCGCGCTGACGACCCCGGTGATCGCCTCGGGCGGCGTCGCCTCGCTCGCCGATCTCAGGAGCCTCAAGGACGTCGAGAAGACCGGCGTCGAGGGCGTCATCTGCGGCCGTGCGCTCTATGACGGCCGGATCGAGCCGGCGGCGGCGCTCAGGCTGCTGGCGGAGCCGGTCTGATGCTGAAGATGCGGGTCATTCCCTGCCTCGACGTCAAGGACGGGCGGGTGGTCAAGGGCGTGAATTTCGTCGGCCTGCGCGATGCCGGCGATCCGGTCGAGCAGGCGCGGATCTACGACGCCGCCGGGGCGGACGAGCTGTGCTTCCTCGATATCGCCGCCAGTGCCGAGGAACGCGACACGCTCTATGACGTCGTCCGGCGCACCGCCGAGCAGTGCTTCATGCCGCTGACCGTCGGCGGCGGCGTGCGCAAGGTCGAGGATATCCGCAAGCTGCTGCTGGCCGGCGCCGACAAGGTGTCGATCAACACGGCCGCGGTCGCGCGGCCCGAGTTCGTGCGCGAGGCGGCGGAGAAATTCGGTGCGCAATGCATCGTCGTCGCGGTCGACGCCAAGGCGACGGGGCCGGGCAAATGGGGCATCTTCACCCATGGCGGCCGGCGCGAGACCGGGCTCGACGCGATCGAATGGGCGCGGCGCATGGCCGACTATGGTGCGGGCGAGATCCTGCTGACCTCGATGGACCGGGACGGCACCAAGTCGGGCTTCGACCTGGAACTGACCCGCGCGGTCGCCGACGCCGTGTCCGTGCCGGTCATCGCCTCGGGCGGCGTCGGCTCGCTCGACGATCTGGTCGCCGGCATCCGCGAGGGACATGCGACGGCGGTACTCGCCGCCTCGATCTTCCATTTCGGCACCCACACCATCGCCGAGGCCAAGGCGCGGCTGGCCGAGGCCGGCATTCCGGTGCGCTGATGGGGCCGCTCGACAAGCTCTATGCCAAGGTCGCGGCGTCGCGCGGCGGCGACCCGACGGTGTCCTATACCGCGAAACTGTTCGAGCGCGGCCGGCCGAAGATCGCCCAGAAGCTAGGCGAGGAGGCGGTCGAGGCGGTGATCGAGCTGATGCGCGGCGACAAGCGGGCGCTGATCGGCGAAAGCGCCGACCTGCTCTATCACCTCATGGTCTGCTGGGCCGAGGCCGGCATCGCGCCCGACGAGGTATGGGCCGAGCTGCAGCGGCGCGAGGGGACGAGCGGCATCGCCGAGAAGGCCGCGCGCAAGCCGGCCTGACGGCATCCACCCGATCGATCTTAATAGAGAAAGGATGCGTGCCTTGTCCTACGATCCGTCGAACATTTTCGCGCGCATCCTGCGCGGTGAGATCCCGTGCAAAAAGGTGTTCGAGGACGACCATGTGCTGGCCTTCCACGACATCAATCCGCAGACGCCGACCCATATCCTGGTGATACCCAAGGGCGCCTATGTCTCGTTCGACGATTTCTCGGAGCGCGCCTCGGCCGAGGAGATCGCCGCCTTCGTGCGCGCCGCCGGCCGGATCGCGCGCGAGGCGGGCCTGGACGCGCCCGGCTACCGCATCCTGTCGAACATCGGCCGGAACGGGCACCAGGAGGTGCCGCATCTCCACCTGCATATCTTCGGCGGCCGGCCCCTGGGCCGAATGATCTCCAAGGCTGAATAGCTACTCGTAGCGCAGCGCCAGCACCGGCCGCGACCGGGCGACCTGCAGCGCGTGATAGAGCGTGGTGCCGCTGGCGATGGCGAGGGCGATCAGCCCGGCGCCGACGAACAGCAGTGGATCGAGGCTGATCCGATAGGCGAAGCCGCCCAGCCAATGGCTCATCACGACATAGGCCAAGGGCCAGGCGATGGCGTTGGCCAGCAGCACCGGCTTGGCGAATTCCCAGATGAGCAGCTTCAGGATGTCGCGGGTCGAGGCGCCCATCGCCTTGCGGATGCCGATCTCCTTGGTCCGGCGCTCGGCGGTGAACGCGGCGAGGCCGAACAGGCCGAGG
>Ga0070730_10002477_pt1 | contig 16778 bp, 9 predicted proteins | sample Coa_R1_3_FD_66447 | JGI IMG/M metagenome (GOLD analysis project Ga0070730, IMG submission 66447) | Surface soil microbial communities from Centralia Pennsylvania, which are recovering from an underground coalmine fire - Coalmine... | ecosystem: Environmental > Terrestrial > Soil > Unclassified ... | reverse complement strand
GGGTGAACCGCTGCCGACCTGCTTAAAGCCTGTGGCAAGGGTTTTGGAATGACAGCGGGCTGCATTACGTTGTGCGCGGGGCGGGGCCGGAGGAATTGCCGGGAACGAGCTCGGCGGTGATCTGATACTCGCGGCCCTGAGGGTTGGCGGAGCGAGACAGTTCGTGAAGGGCGTCGGCGGCGATCTGGCCGAGGACGTCGCGATGAATATCGACGGTGGTCAGTGAGGGATTGCTATATTCGGCCAAACGGGTCTTGTCAAAACCGGTGACGGAGACGTCCTCCGGAACGCGGCAGCCCGCTTTCAGAAGGCCTTTAATTACGCCAACGGCGGTCAAATCGTTGACCGCCATGACGGCGGTGGGCCGGGGATCGAGCTGGGCGATGGCCAGGCCGGCTTTCAAGCCGCCTTCGAAGCGCAAGTCGCCAGGCAAAACCGGGCCGGGCTCAAGACCATGGTCGCGCATGCATTTTTCGTAGGATTGAAGGCGCACGACGTTGGATTTGAGGCGAGGACGTCCAGCCACAAAGGCGATGCGGCGGTGGCCGTGGTTGAAAAGATATTCGACGATCTGCCGCATTCCGGAATGGTAGTCGATGCGCAGGGTGCTGACGTATTTGCGGACGGGAGCGAGGTCAAGAAAAGTAACGGCGATCCTGCGGCGGGCCAGTTGGTTGATTACGCGCAAGCTGATTTCGGAGGTCATTACGGCTACGCCGCGGACTTTGTGCTCCATCATGCGCTCGGCGGCTTCGCGGGTTCTGCTGGGGTCGTAGTTGGTGTCGCTGAGGATGGCGTCGTAGCCCAGTTCGCGTGCGCGTGTTTCGAAGCTCTTGATGACTTCAGGGAAGAAAGGATTCTCGATGTCAGAGACGATGATGCCGAGGGTGCGGCTCTCGCGAGAAGCGAGATGGCGGGCGTGGACGTCCGGGAAATAGCCGAGGCGCTTGACCGCCGAGAGGACGAGGCTATGGGTGCGCGGGCCGACCTTGCCGGTCTTATTCAAGACATTGGAAACCGTGGCGGTGGATACCCCGGCGGCTTTGGCGACATCGCGAATGGTTAGGCCCATAGAGGAAGTTCCCGACGGAAACGTGAGGTTCCGGACGAGCGCTGCGAACGGCTTGCAGTATAGATGAAAAAAAATGCTTGACAACATCGAAAGACCTGTGAGATAGACAGTGCACAAGGTTAAGCGGTTAAGTAGATCGGGTGCGTAAATCCTGGGAAACCGGGTTTACATTTATCGGGCTTGGGGTGCCAGATTCTCAAAACGCTGATATCGCATTTTGCCGTGCGTTTAGACCAAACCTCTGTCCGCAAAAATAATAAAAGTCGAGGGGCGTATAAGCGGCTTTAGCCGCCTTGGGGCCGGGTGTCTGGGACTTGTGTGTGGATGGCCCGTGAAGGGCCAGGAGGAAGGCGATGAACGGAAGGGCTCTCACGGGATTGTTAGCTCGAGCATCCTTGCTGGCGCTGGCTAGCTTGGTCTTATTGTTGAGCGGCGCAGCGCCCCTGCGGGCGCAGGTGGACGCCGGCAGCGTCCTCGGTACGGTGGCGGACGCGTCTGGGGGATCAGTGCGCGGTGCGACGGTGACGCTCACCAATGAAGGCACCAATGCCAGTCTTTCAACGACGACCACTGGAGATGGCACGTACAAGTTCAGCCCGGTCAAAATCGGGAGCTATAAGCTCACCGCCACACTGCAGGGATTCCAGACGGTTACGCAGACAGGCGTGATCGTAAACGTGGGCCAAGAGGTTGTGGTTGATTTCTCGCTGAAGCCCGGCTCGGTCACGGAGACCGTGGAAGTCGCTTCCAGCCTTCCGGTGCTGGAAACGCAGGATGCTTCGGTAGGGCAAGTGATTGATTCGCGCAACGTCGACAATCTGCCGCTGAATGGACGCAATTTTACGTTTCTCGCGCAGTTGGCTGCCGGAGTGAACACTCCGCAGGCAGACACCCGCGGCAACGCGGCGAGCGGCGCCTTCTCGGCAAATGGCCTGCGTCCGGCGCAGAACAACTACCTGCTGGATGGCATCGACAACAATTCCGACACTGTGGACTTTTTGAACGGCACAAACTACGTGGTGCTGCCTCCGGTGGATGCGGTGCAGGAATTCAAGGTGCAGACTTCGGATTTCAGCGCCGAGTTTGGACGTTCCGGAGCGGCGGTGCTGAACGCCACCATCAAGTCCGGCACGAATGAGCTGCACGGCGCGGCTTGGGAGTTCTTCCGCAACGATAAACTGGACGCCGCCGACTTCTTCGAAAATGCCGGGGGAATTCCAAAGGGCGAACTTCGGCAAAACCAGTTTGGGTTTACGGCCGGCGGACCGGTAATCATCCCGAAAGTGTATAACGGCAAGAATAAGCTGTTTTTCTTTGGCGATTACGAAGGTTTGCGCAGGGTGCAGGGAACGATTCTGACGGGCTCGGTGCCAACCGTGGCCGAACGGGCAAGCGGTTATACCAACTTCCAGGACCTGATCACCGGTCAATCCACGGCCGCTGCGAGGCCGGACGCGCTGGGCCGGTTGATTCCGGTAGGAACGATTTTGGATCCGGCGACCACGCGTGCAGTCGCCGGGGGCTTCGTGCGTGATCCGTTTGGCGGCTGCGGGAATCTGCCGGTATACAACCTGACGACTTGCCCGACGCTGAACATCCTGCCGGCAAACCGGCTGGATCCCAACGCCATCGCACTGTTGAATTTGTATCCGGCGCCGACGAACGGCAACCTGTTCTCGAATTTTGCCAACTCGCCAAAGCTGTTTGAGCATCGCAACTCTTTTGATACCCGGCTGGATGCCAATTTGAACGAAAAGAACCAGGTGTTTTTCCGGTTCAGCTATAACGACGACCCGCAATTCATTCCTGGAATTTTCGGTGGGGTGGCCGATGGAGGCGGTTTCCAGCAGGGCTTGCAGACGGCCAACGCGCAGCAGAGCGCATTAGGCTATACGCATACGTTTTCACCGACCTTTATTAACGAAATTCGCGCGGGACTCAATTACCTGCACACTACCCGCGTTTCGCCGTCGGCGAATGATTTGACCGATATTCCGGGGCAGTTTGGAATTCAGGGGATCCCGCAATTACAGGAAAACGGAGGATTGCCGGCGTTCGGAATTAACGGACTGCAGACCTTGGGCAGCAATGCCTTCTTGCCGTCGGATGAAGTCACCTCTACATTCCAGATCACCGATACAGTGACCAAGATTTACGGGAAGCACACTTTCAAAATGGGCTTTGAGTGGCAGCACGTGAAGTTCTCGACGCTGCAGCCACCGTGGTCGCGCGGTCAATTTGATTACAACGGGAACTACACGGACATTCCGAACGTGGGCGGCGGCAGCACCGGACGGGCAGACTTTCTGTTGACGCCGATAGCGTCGACGGTGGGCGGGCCGAACTTCGTGGGCGGTTCGAGCGAAGTTTTTGTGTCCAATATCTCGCTGACCGACAACGGCAAGGACTATTACGGAGCTTTCGTCAACGATGATTGGAAGCTAACGCCCAAGTTGACCGTCAATTTGGGCTTGCGTTGGGATTTCTTTGGGCTGGTTGGCGAGCATCACGAGAACCAAGCCAATTTTGTGCCCAACGGCCCGCCAAACGGAGGTCCTACCTACATCATCCCCACGGGGCCGAACGCGGGCAATTTATCGTCTGGTTGCCCGACCTGCTTTACGGATTTGCTAACCAAAGATAAGATTGCGCTGGCCGTCACCGATCAATTCGGGCAAGGACTCGGCAATTCGCAGAAGAATAATTTTGCTCCGCGGATCGGCGCCGCGTACCAAGTCAATCCCAAGCTGGTGGTACGGGCTGGCTTCGGCCTCTTCTACAATGGGTTCGAGAACCGTGGCTTCTCACCAAACCTTGGTGAGAACTATCCGTTCCAGTTCAATTTCTCATTTGGCTCGCCCAACGACCAAACACCTATAACGTTTCCCGGCTGTACTACCGCTGGACCGGGGAACACGGCGACTTTCGAGACCGGATTCTCCTGCACGCCCCTTTCTCCACTGTTGGTCAAAGCCAGCGGTTTGGGGTTGCGCGGAATTCAGTTTAACTACATCACACCGTACACGATCGGCGCCAATTTGACCCTGCAGTATCAGTTGACGCCGTCAATGTCGGTGCAGGCCGGGTATGTAACCTCGCTGGCGCGGCATTTGGAATCGTTTCCAAACTACAACAATCCGACATCGATTGCGCCAGCCGGCACTCCCGAATCGACCCTGGTGCCATTGCCCGATTTCGGTTTTGGCTCCAGCTTTGCGGCGACTGCTGGCATGAGCGCTTACCATGGCCTGCAAACGAAGTTGGAGAAGCAATTTGCCAACGGCTTGAATTTCCTGTTCACCTATACTTACGCGAAGACCATGACCGACGCCGGTGACCTGCTAAACGGAGGCAGCCTTTCGGGATACCGTGCGCCAAGCGTTCCCGGTCTAGGAATGCCGTTTGACTACGGACTGGCGAACTTCGATGTCCGTAACGTCTTCCACTTTAGCGGCGGCTACGAACTTCCTTTTGGGAAAGGTAAGCGTTTCCTATCGGGCGCCGGTGGATGGCAAGAGAAAACGGTTGGCGGGTGGAGCTTAGTTTGGAGTGCCACGCTGCAGGGTGGCCAGCCAATATCCATTCGCTGCCCGAGCGGTACGGCATCGCACCTGGGCTGCGGTGCTCTCTACACTGGACAGCCGTTAGACCTGGGAATCTTCAACAAGGTCGACCCGAGCACCGGAAAGTCGGTTGTAGCTTACTTTGGCAACCCCGGAGCGTTTGTGCAGCCTTGCGTTCTCGGTGCTGCAACACCAACGCCGGCCGGTTGCGTTCCTCTGACGGGTGCTGCCGCTCTTGGCGGCGTAACCCAGGTGCCGGGTCCGGGCTTCCACCGGCTGGACTTGTCGTTCTTTAAGGATATCCCGCTCACGGAACGCTTTAAGCTCCAGTTCCGGACCGAGGTTTTCAACATCTTCAACCATCCGAACTTCAATGCGCCTGGATTTGGAGGCAACGGCGTGGTCGCTATCTCCAACTCGCTGAACTACAACAGCTCCACCTTCGGCGAAATCGGGTCGACCCGCGACGCTCCTTATGATCCGCGGCAGATTCAGTTCGCGTTGAAGCTGTACTACTAGGCTCGAGCTGGACATTTCTCGGCGAAAAGGCGCTTCGCAAGAAGCGCCTTTTCTTTTTCTCGGGGGCTCGTTCTTTGAGCGTGCGCCTTCATTCGGGTCCCAAAGAGGCGAGTCCGCAGCTCAGCCCTTCCGGTGTTAAAATTCAGAGATCGTGATGCGTGGATTTCAGTTGCTCGGTGTTGCATTCCTGCTGGCTGCGGCTTGTCTGCGAGGGCAGGAAGCCAGTAAAGGCCCCGCAGAGGGCCTGGATCAAAAGTTTAGGGCTGCGATGGCGCAATACGAATCCGGGCGCTTTACGGACGCCGCCGTGGCGCTGGAGGGCCTGCTACGCGAGGTTCCTGAAAGCTTCGAGGTGCACGAACTGCTGGGGCTGGTGTATTCCGCGCAATCCCAGAACGGCAAGGCCAACCCACACCTCGACAAGGCTGTGCGGCTGAAGCCGAATTCGGCCGCCGCCCGGATGAATCTGGCCATCAATCTGGTGCAGTTGGGAAAGCTGGCGCCGGCTGAGAGTGAGTTCAAGAAGGCGCTGGAACTGGAACCGCAGAATTATGACGCCAATCACAATCTTGGGGAGCTATACGTTCGGGCCGGAAAGGTTGAGGCGGCCACAAGGTATCTCGAGCAAGCGCAGCACATCAATCCCGGTTCAGCTGATAACGGCTACGACCTGTCTCTAGCCTATATGGTGACCGGGCGGTTGGCGGATGCGCGGCAATTGCTGCAAGGTCTGCTGAAGCGAAAGGACTCCGCAGAGTTGCACAATCTGCTGGGCGAAGTCGAAGAGAAGGACGGCAAGTTTGTGGCCGCGGCCAACGAATACGAACTGGCCGCCCATCTGGACCCCAGCGAGAGCAACCTGTTCGACTGGGGCGGCGAGTTGCTGCTGCACCGAACGCTCGATCCTGCCATCCAGGTGTTTCAAGACGCTGCGGCGCGCTATCCCAATTCGCCCCGCGTGGCGATTGGGTTGGGCATCGCTTATTACGCTCGCGGGAACTACGACGAGGCGGTGAAATCGCTGCTCAAGGCCGCTGACCTGAGCCCGGGCGACGCGCGCGTTTATCCATTTTTGTCTCGCGCTTACGACAGTTCGCCGAGCCAGGCGGAGGAGGTCATCACACGGTTTCGCCGTTACGCCGAACAGGAGGCGGGCAACGGCCGGGCGCAGTACTACTATGCGATGAGCTTGTGGAAAGGGAAGCGCGCGCAGGATCCCCATCTGGACCTGGCGCAAATCGCGAGGCTGCTGGAAAAGGCCATTGCGCTCGATCCTTCGCTTGCGGAAGCGCATCTGCAGCTCGGGAACCTGTATTCCGACCAGCAAAAGTACGCCGAGGCGATTCCGGAATACCAGCGAGCGCTGCAATTGAATTCCGATTTGCCGGACGCGCACTATCGCCTGGGCCAGGCTTACGTACATACCGGCGACAAGGACCGGGCCCAGGAACAACTGCAGGCCTACCAAAAGATCCGCGAGCAGCACCTTGCCGACCTGGAGAAGCAGCGCGCGGAGGTGCGCCAATTCGTCTATGCTGCGAAAGATGGCCAGGGGGCCCGGCAGTAATCTGGGACCGCACGTGCTGGCGCTTGACTTCACCAATTCGGCATCGTACTTTTGGGCTCGCTCGGTTTCCACATGAAATTTCGTGCGACCTCGGCAGAACAAGACCTCGCCCGGCAACTAGCCTGGAGCCGGCGCGAATTCTTGCGCACTGGCGCGGCGATGGCTTTGGGAAGCACCCTGCTGCCGGGCGGGACGGCTTTAGCCGGCGTTCGCACGAAAAAAAGAAAAGTTGTCGTCATCACGTTCGGGGGTGGGGCGCGCGATCAGGAAACGTTTGCGCCTGAAGGGCAGGAAAATATTCCGCACCTGATGCGGGAACTGATTCCGCAATCCGCGTTTTTTACGCAGGTAGTGAATCGGGGCATTCTGGGGCATTACGTGGCTACGGCGAGCCTCGCGACCGGCGTATACGAGACGATCAATAATTTTGCGTCGCTTCCGCCGGAGAATCCAACCGTTTTCGAATATTTCCGCAAGGATCTGAAGCGCCCGTCCACCGATGCGTGGGTGGTGGCACCCAGTAATGGCTTCAACCGCATCGGAGAGAGCAACCATCGGGCTTACGGTGCGGGCTTGGGCGCGAACGTGATTCTGCCCAAGCACCTGCTGACCGCGGCCATATCCGGCCGCAGCACGGACTACGATCACTTGATCCGTGACAATTACGAGAGTCCGCTGTTCGCGCCAGATCTTGGTGGCAGCGAATTCCAGTTGCAGCAACTGGAAATGATGCTGAAGCTGTCGGTCGACGACTTCAAGTCGCACGCACTGACATTGTCGAGTCCTGACGAGCTTTCCGTCTACGTTGCACGCCGCCTGATGCGGCAGCTGGCGCCCAGCCTACTGTGGATCACCATGCATGACATCGACATCGCGCACGCCGGAGCCTATTCGCTGTACATCGAGGGTATTCGACGCACCGACCGGCTCTGCGCCGAGATGTGGAAGGCCATACAGAGCGAGCCGGAATATGCGGGCAATACCACGCTGTTCATCCTGCCGGACTTTGGACGCGACTCGGACGGCGATTCCGGAGGTAACGGCTTCCAGCATCACCGCACTGGGGATGCGCTCTCCCGCACTACGTGGATGATGGCGATAGGTCCGGGCATTCGCGAAGGAGTGGTCTATGACCGCCCGGTGCAGTCCACCGATCTGGTCCCGACGCTGGGCTCGCTGCTGGGATTTTCGCCGTCGCTCGCGCAGGGCCACCCCGTCGCGGAGCTCTTGTAGACCATCATGCTTCCGCGCGACCTTAAACCGGAGCTGTTCAGCGGCTACCCGCCGGAAGCCAGGAAGCTTGTGGACAACTACATCGGCGTACTTCGGCGCCTGCCGCTGAGTTTTCTGCCCAACCTGTTGCGCGAGGCGATCGAATTCGACTACCGATTTCCTCCTGAGCGGAAAGCGCTGGAACAGGAGCTAGCCAATCTGAATTCGCTTTCGGCGGAACAGTTCGCGGGGTGGCTGCAGGGATTCGCGCAAATTCACCTTTCCGCCGCACTTGAAAATCTTGATTGGATTAACGCGCCCGCGCAATTTGTAGAGCAGTTATCGTCATATCTGTGGGCGACGCATCAGCTGGACGCGTTTCGCACCGCGGCGGTCGCTTACGCTGAGCGCCTGCGAACAGCCGTCAAGGCGGAGCCGCCGGCGTTGCCGCGATTGGGTATTACGGTGATTGGCCAAGGCGTGGAATCTTACGATGGGCCGCTGTTTCGCAAGCTGCGGCCGCACGGAGCGTATTACAGCCGCGTCGATCAGGAAGAGGGCTTGGGCGTACTGCTCGAGGTGGTTGCCGCCCGGGCTAAAGCGAATCCCGCGCCTTACGCGCATTGGTACGTCGATGGGGGCCGGGCAGCCCCATCGGATCCCGCGCTAACCACGGTGTCCTACAGTGCGCTGGAATCTGCGCGCGCGGCCTTGCTGGCCAAGATGCGTGCGGACATCGGTCGCCCGGGCATGGGACCTGAAGCGCTGCGCACGCACCTGGCGCAATTGCGCCCGGTTGATCTCGGAGTGAGTCCAGGCGATGAAGTGTTGGACCGTTTTCGGGTCAAAATGCTTACGGAGGGTTCGGGCACGCAGATTTTCAGCACTACGTTTGCGCAGTGGACGGCCCGCGAGGCTTTGCGTCGGGCCCAGCCGATCACGCTGCTGGTGCGTTTCGCCCCACGGCAACGCCAGCGGCCGATGAACGAATTGCTGTCCGCAAGCTCGGAAAGTACGGAACTCGATCCCATTGGCTCGCTGGTGGACGCTGACATGGGTGCCTACTACAACTGGCTCAATCAACAGCGGTTGCCCGGCGCCGACCAATCCGCTTTCCTGGTGTGGTTTGAAGGCCACGGCCATGCTATGGCGATCGGACCGACCACGCCGCGCGGCACCACTTCCTCGTCGAAGACCACGCTGCGCGACCTCGCGCGCTCTTTGTTCTAGTTTTGTGCGGGCTGCAGAAACTAGACCCATTCTGTTTCCCGAAGGTGTCAGCTTGCCCGCGCACGTTTCGCGGTATGCTATTTTGTAGTGATGACTTTCTGTTGGGAGGGAAGTGTGAAATTCGTCGCTCAAACCTCTGCTGGCGCATTTGCCGTTGTCGTGCTGGGTGTGGTGCTTCCGTTTTCTTTTCTTGATGCGCAGGAGAGTAGCTTTCATAACGCACCCGACTCCGCGAAGAGTCTTAAGAATCCGCATCAAGGCCAGACGCCGGTGGATGCGAAAGCGCTCTTTCAGAAACGCTGCGCGGCGTGCCACGGCGCCGCGGGCGAAGGCACCGGGAATATCCCTTCGTTGGCCGCAGGCCGGGTGCAGTCGGCCGCCGATGGCGAACTCTTCTGGTACATCAGCAAGGGCGACGTGAATAACGGAATGCCTTCGTGGCAAGGGCTGCCGGAAGACGAGCGATGGAAGATCGTTTCGTATGTAAAGTCCCTGGGCATGCCAAAAAAAAGCACGCCGGCCAGTGCGCCCGCCGTCGTCGCCGAAAGCGCCTCCACCGCAACCTTGCCTGCGCCCACGCCACCGTTCACGGATTTTCGCTACGAGAAGCCGGGTAAGGTCCGCAAGATCACGCTCAATGATCTTCCCGCACCCTTCGTCACTCCGTCCGCCGGCAATGGCCCGAAATTAGTGCCGCGCCCGGAGAAGGCCTGGCCGCAAGTGCCCGAAGGATTCAAGGTCGATTTGTACGCGTCCGGATTAGACGAGCCCCGGCTGATCCGAACGGCACCCAATGGCGACTTTTTTGTGGCCGAGAGTCACACCGGAGAACTCCGAGTCTTTCGAGGCATCAAAGCCGACGGTAAACCTGAGCAAAGCGGCATCTTCGCGACAGGACTGAAGCGGCCCTTTGGCATCAGCTTTTATCCGCCGGGCGCCAATCCACAATGGATCTATGTGGGCAATACGAACGCGGTCGTGCGGTTCCCCTATCAGAGTGGCGACTTGAAAGCGCGCGGGCCGGCACAGCACGTGGTGGACTTGCCTGCCGGCGAGGGACACTGGACCCGAGACGTTCAGTTCACGGCTGACGGCGAGAAAATGTTTGTGTCGGTCGGCTCCGCTTCCAATGTCGACGATCCCGACACCACGCCGGCGGAGAAGAACCGGGCCGATGTTCTGGAGTTCAATCCGGACGGGACGGGCATGCGCGTGTATGCCTATGGCATTCGCAATTGCGTCGGTTTGGCGGTCAATCCCAAGACAGGCGAGTTGTGGTGCTCGGTCAATGAGCGCGATGCCCTGGGCGACAATCTGGTTCCGGACTACATCACGCATGTACAGGAAGGCGGTTTCTACGGGTGGCCGTGGTGGTACATGGGCGGCCATCAGGATCCGCGCCACCAGGGGACCCATCCGGAGTTGGAGGACAAAGTCATCACTCCCGATGTGATCCTGCACCCGCACAACGCCTCCCTGGAGCTGACCTTCTACGAAGGTCAACAGTTTCCCGCCGAATACCGCGGCGATATTTTCGCTTGCGAACATGGATCATGGAATCGCGCCGTGCGTGTGGGGTACGAATTGATTCGCGTACCGCTCCACCAAACTGGCCACGCCACGGGCGAGTACGAGGACTTCATGACCGGATTTGTGGTGGATAATGGTCATGTGTGGGGTCGTCCCGTCGGGGTGACGGTTGCGCCGGACGGGTCGCTGCTGGTCACCGATGACGGATCCAAGTCGATTTGGAGGATCACATACGCAGGCAAGTGAAGCGCGGCGTGGTCTCAATGCTAACCGGAAGCTTCCCCGAGATCGGGCGGGTGATGCGACTGTAACGGAGTCAGTACCCGAGCTTCTTATCCACCACGTTTAACAGCGGCTCCCCGCGGCGAAATCTTCCGAATTGCGCAACGAAAAAACGCATCGCATTGTCCAGCCAATCCGGTGTGTGGTCCGCGCAGTGCGGCGAGAGCAGGACATTTTCAAGTTTGTAAAAAGGATGCCCCTGGGGCAGCGGTTCTTCCGCAAAAACGTCCAGCGCCGCTCCTTTGATTCTGTCTTCCGCAAGCGCTCGGATCATTGCCTGTTCGTCGATCACTGGTCCGCGCCCGACATTGATAATCACCGCTTCTGGCTTCATAGCCGCGAATTCCATTTCGCCAATCAATCCGCGCGTCTCCGCATTCAATGGCGCGGCCACGACGATATAGTCACATCGCGCCAGCATCTCGATGCGGCGATCGGGTGGATAGACCTGATCGGCGAGGGGATCTGGATCGCCGCCGATCGCAACATGGCGCCTGACCGCAAGAATATTCATCCCCATGGCTTTCGAGCGCAGCGCCACGGCGCGCCCGATATCGCCGTAGCCTACAATGCCAACCGTTTTCCCGGAAACGGGCAGTACGTCAAAGGGTTCCCACACGCCCGCCGTTTGATTGCGAATCATGCGCCGAAAATCCTTGGCAAAGTACAGGATCGCCGCGAGAGCGAACTCTCCCAACGACGCGCTGAACACGCCACTCCCATTGGTCATTATTACGTTGCTGGCAATCAGTTCGGGAAATATGGTTCGTTCGAGCCCGGCCGACCGGGAATGAACCCAACGAAGGCGCGCGCACATTAGAAATATTTCGTGGATCAACGCAAGTGAGCCTGACCAATTAAAGAGCACGCCGGCATCAGCGGCTGCGGTTGAAAAGGCCGCCGCTGAATCTCCGACGATTACATCGGCCGTTTCCTGCAATTCATCCAGCATTGCGAGTTCCGGTTCACCGGGATCCGCAAGAACCAGAATCCGGGATTTGTCCATTCACTACCCCTCAGTGCGACGTTGCGGACCAACCGCTTCCATACCTCGTGCTCACGCCTGCAATTAAGCACAGCACCGTCCGACCGAAATCAGCGAACGGAGGTTTCGTTAGCTTGAGCCGATTGAGCAATTCCAAGTAAGGCTCAGTATCGGCCGAGTCTCATCCAGCTTTCCGCGTTGCCGCGAAACAGACGAGTCACATCGCGTTGAACATCATCGCGCGTGACGGCCCGGCCGTCCTCGGCTAGCAATCTGTACGCATCGGCCAGGATCGGCGCCATCGTACGCCTGGTATTGCCCCATTTATAAATCAATTGTTCCAGAACCCGGGCGTCGGAATGTTGCGGAATAAAGCTGCTGCCCAGCATCTCAATTCGTTCGCGGGTAATCTCTTCCACGATGGACGGATTGTTCAGGAACCACCAGCACCCAAAAGGCATCAGGTTGCTGAACTTGCGCGCATATACGCACAGCTCATGCTGGTTCTCGCGGCTCAGCACGCTTACCAGGAATCGATTCGCCGGGAAAGCATTGCACAGATTTTCCAGCGAACGCAGTTCCGCTCGCCCGACCGCATCGCCGGCCAGCCTCAATGTCGGGTTGGCTTGCAGACGCACGCCAATCATCAGCGAGAGTGGCAGGTCCAGTTCGCGGCAAGCGGGCAGCACCGCCTCCGCCAGCAGGCGATTGCACAGTGTGTCATCGGGGTAAAGGAAAGTATCCGGAAGCGACACGGCCATGTACATCGGACGCATCCGTTTATTCCAATCCAGCAGAAATCGTCGAACCTCCGTCGCGGAATTTCCCCTGAACCCTGCGTCCACCTCGTATCCTTGCGCCTCCAGAACCTGCCAGTTAACCGCCCACTGCTTCAACACTCTATCGAGTCGCAACACCGCGCGAAATTGCGGATGTTCTCGAGCGCCTTTCAGCCACAATGGAGCTTCCGCCGGGTCCAGGGCGTCGTTGGTCATTACCACCATTTTAATTCCGGCCATCTTAAAAACGCGCTGAATATGGGCATCCAACTTTTGCGCCCGGAAAAAATCCCGAGCCTCCGTTAGCTCCGTGGCGCCGGTAGGCAAGCCAAAGGCTTTGAGCACCGCTACGACCCCGCGCGTCGATTCGGATATGGGCGTGTTCTCGACAAAGAGCGCGCGCCAGATGGCATCGGCCTTTTGGGTCTTTGAAAGGGCGAAATACTGCTCGGGGGTTGTGGAAGAGGAGCGGAAAAACTCCGCTTCCAAATAATGGTACGTGAGCAGTTCGTCGATGCCCCACAGTCCTAATTTGCCAAGCGACGGCGCGAACAAATGGGTATGGATGTCGATGAAGGGAGTGGCGGCCAGAACATCCTGGACCACACCGAGAATTTGCAACGGCTGGAGGCGTTTTGCCGTTGTCGATTCCAAACGCCTGTTGCCTTGTTTGCGGAGAGAACCCTTCATGATGAAATCCCGCCTTGAAGACTCATTTTGCCGCTATGCGGTGCTGAGGCTATTTCGCGGCACTACGCATGTCAACTTGTAAGACTAAAGATAAAGCTCATAGATTCTAAATGAATGCCGCGGACTCCCTTACCGTTTGACTCCGCAGACGGCGCATACCAGAATACAGTCTCTCCAAGATCCGATGCCGCCCAAAGATCCTAAATCTCTGCGCAGCTACCGCTGGTATGGCCCGGACGACCTGCGATCGTTCGGTCATCGCTCTCGCGCTGCTTCGATGGGATGCGTGCAGGCCGATTACGCCGGTAAGCCCGTCATCGCCATTATTAATACGTGGAGTGACATCAATCCCTGCCACAGCCATTTGCGGCAGCGCGCGGAAGATGTCAAGCGCGGCGTCTGGCAGACCGGCGGCTTCCCCGTGGAAATGCCGGCCATCACGCTCGGCGAAACCTTCCAGAAGCCGACCACCATGATGTACCGCAATCTGCTAGCCATGGAAACGGAAGAGCTGTTGCGCTCTTATCCAGCCGATGGTTGCGTGCTCCTCGGCGGTTGCGACAAAACCACTCCCGCGCTGCTCATGGGCGCCATCAGCGCTAATCTGCCAGCTATTTTTGTTCCCGCCGGTCCGATGCTTCGCGGCAATTGGCAAGGCCAGATTTTGGGCAGCGGTTCGGATGTTACCAAGTATTGGAGCGAGCGCCGCGCCGGCAACATCGATCAGCAAGCCTGGATGCAAATCGAAGAGGGCATCGCGCGCTCCGCCGGAACCTGTATGACCATGGGCACGGCGTCCACCATGACCAGCGTCGCGGAGGTTCTGGGCCTATCGCTACCGGGCGCGAGCAGTATTCCAGCCGTAGACGCCAATCACCCCAAAATGGCGAATCGCTCCGGGCGCCGCATAGTGGAGATGGTGTGGGAAGATCTCAAACCGCGCGACATCTTGCGAGAAGCCTCCTTCAACAATGCGATCGCTGCCGTGCTCGCGCTCGGCGGCTCGACGAATGCCGTCATTCACATGATCGCTCTCGCTGGCCGCGCTGGAATTAAGTTGACCATCGACCGCTTTGACGAACTCTCCCGCCGAACTCCGCTGCTGGCCAATTTGCGGCCCAGCGGAAAATACTTAATGGAAGACTTCTACTATTCCGGCGGCTTGCCGGCATTGCTGAAGGCTCTGGCATCTCATTTGGATTTGCAATCGCTGACCATTACCGGAAAAACCCTCGGTGAAAATATCGCAAACTCCCAAATCTATAATGCCGACGTCATTCGCGGCGCCGATAGCCCCATTCTCGAATCCGGCGGTCTGGCGATCCTGCGCGGCAATCTCGCTCCCAATGGTGCGGTCATTAAGCCCGCGGCGGCTGAACGCGCGCTGTGGACCCATTCCGGCCGCGCCATTGTGTTTGACAGCTACGATGAACTGAATGCTCGAATCGACGATCCCGCACTTGATGTCGACGCCAGCAGTGTCCTGGTCCTGCGCAACGCGGGTCCTAAAGGCGCACCCGGCATGCCGGAATGGGGCAACCTTCCCATTCCCCAAAAGCTTCTGAAAGCGGGCGTACGGGATATGGTGCGTATTTCCGACGCCCGCATGAGCGGCACAAGTTACGGCGCGTGCGTTCTGCACGTTGCGCCTGAATCCTTTGTGGGCGGACCGCTCGCGCTGCTGAAAGAAGGCGATGTGGTGGAGTTAAACGTCGAGGCCCGGCAAATTAATATGCGCGTCAGCGACGAAGAATTGGCGCTTCGTCGTTCGGCCTGGCGACCTAAAGACGGCATCTATCCGCGCGGCTATGGAAAACTTTTTCTACAACACATCAAACAGGCCGACGAAGGATGCGATTTTGATTTCCTGGAAGGCACCGCGGCAATCCCCGAACCGGAAATTCACTGACGGGCGAGAGGGCCGCGATAAACCAGGTGGATGACTACAAGGCTGTTTGGACGAGCCGAATCTAGTTCTTCGCCATTCGCTCTGGCAACGCCCAGGCGAACAAAGCTCCGCCGCTCGCCACGATCACATATTGCCGGCCATCCAACTCGTACGTGATGGGTGAGTTTCCCACCTCCCCTATGGAAGAATGCCACAGCGTTGCGCCGTCGCTGGTGCGCAACGCCACCACGTTGCGGACCGAATCGCCAGTGAAGAGCACACCCGAATCGGTGGTTAGCACGCCCGCGGCCGAGCCGCCGCCTCCAAGGTCGTGATTCCATCGGATTTTTCCGGTCTGGTAGTCGATCGCCCGCAGCACCGCTTTTCCGAGTATCCCATAATCCGCGCCAGCCCAACCAACCGTTCCATGCTCCGGCTTCGAAAAATAGATACCGTAGGCGTCCCGCGAGCTGACGATCAGCAGGCCATTCTTGGCGTCGAAACTCGGCGAACGGTAATTCGTGGCTCCGCCTTCATCCGGCGCAATCAAGCGGCCATCGCGGGTTGGATCTTTTTCGGGATTGCGGATTGGTCGGCCATCCTTATCGACGCCGCTGGACCAATTGACGGCTGCAAACGTGCTGGTCAAGAGGTTCTTCCCGTTGCTGCGATCGAGCACGAAGAAATAACCGTTGCGGGACGCCTGCAGCAGCATCTTCTTCGGCGATCCCTTGAATGTTCCGTCCACCAAAACGGGAACCTCCACGGCATCCCAGTCATGTGTATCGTGCGGCGAGGCCTGAAATCCCCAGGCCAGTTTCCCCGTATCGGGATTCAGTGCCACGATGCTGCAGGTCCAAGGATTGTCGCCTGGCCGCAGCTTTGCGGCCAAAACCGGCGTGGGATTTCCTGTTCCCACGAACACCAGATTCAGTTCCCGATCGTAGGTTCCAGTGATCCACATATTTCCCCCGGTAGCCCCGCCACTCGCGGAGTCCGCCGTCCCGGGCGGCGGAGTACTGTAGAACGTCCACTGTTCCTTTCCCGTTTCCGCATCTATCGATTTCAACATTCCGGGGATATTGTCGAAATCTCCGGAGAGTCCTACCAGCACATGATCGCGCACAATCAAAGGCGAAACCGATGTCCAATACCCCTGTTTTACATCGCCCAGAACCACGTTCCATCGCACCGTGCCATCTTTTGCGTTGAGAGAGACCAAATGATTATCTGGCGTTGTCAAATACACAGAGTCCTTGTACAAAGCAACGCCACGATTACCGATGTGCGAACCTTCATTGGGCGGATAGTTGTAATGCCAGACCTGCGCTCCTGTCCTCGCATCGATGGCCCAGACGTGATCAGGCACCGACACATACAAGACACCGTTGGCGACTACCGGAGAGGATTTGATTTGCGCACTCTGGGCGGTTTGAAAAGCCCATGCGAGCGTCAAGTAGC
>Ga0070730_10002476_pt1 | contig 16781 bp, 21 predicted proteins | sample Coa_R1_3_FD_66447 | JGI IMG/M metagenome (GOLD analysis project Ga0070730, IMG submission 66447) | Surface soil microbial communities from Centralia Pennsylvania, which are recovering from an underground coalmine fire - Coalmine... | ecosystem: Environmental > Terrestrial > Soil > Unclassified ... | reverse complement strand
TGCTTCTCCCGGCCGGATCTACGCGTAGTGACGAGACCGGCGTCCTCGAGCACCCGCAGGTGCTTCATCACGCCGAAGCGGGTCATCTCCAGATCCGCCTCGAGCTCGCCGAGCGTGCGGCCGTCGCGCTCGAACAGCCGATCGAGCAGGTGCCGCCGAGTCGGATCGGCGAGTGCCTTGAACACACGGTCGTCGTCGTCCATGGCTCAGAACCATACGTGACTAAATAGTCACATGTCAAGCCGCCGCCTACGGGTTGCACACCACAAAGAAAAAGCCCCGCCTGAGCGGGGCTTTCGAGGTAGACCTCTTTGAGTCCCTTTCACACGTTGCCTTCAGCAGTCAACTCGACCGCCTGACGGCACGGGACTGGCAGGCCGTGCCTCCATCTTCCAGGAAACGCCTGCAAAAGACAAGAACTAGCTGTCGCTTCGCTGAAGTCGGCGATGCAGTTGTGCAGGTTCTACGCGAGGCAGGCGGCGAGCTACAAATGTACGAGGTCCACTTGGCAGTCGAGGAGCTGCTGGGCGAGCCGGTATCACGCTCGAGCGTCAAGAACTACCTGGCCTGCGGTGCAGACCGCCGGAAGACGAGGTTGTTCGAGCGGGTCAGTCGAGGGCGGTATCGGCTTCGCGCGTGATCTTCTGAGGCCTTGGGATAAGGTCGACTTCGTGAGAAAATTGGCCTAATACTAAAGATCGGGTTGGGGGAGGTTGCACCCGCACGATGGTTATTTCGCCAGCCATCCATCTTGGCCAGGCTCCGGATCCGGCAGTTCTTGACTCGCTGGCTGACTTTATCTGCGGCGATGATACGAGCCGCTTTCCGGTCTATCGGAGTTCGAGTTTCCTAACTCGATTTTTTCAATCGATTGATATCGATGCAGTTCACGACGGCTCAACCCGTAAGTGGTGGGTGCTTGAAGTCCTGAAGCAACTCGCACCAAGTCAGGTTGAAAAGGTGATTCTCCGTTTGGTGGACCTCCGTGAGTACAAGGGAGATAAAGAGTCTCTCGGGATGGCAGTTCGGACGATGAATGACATTCTCGTCATGGAAGGCCTCAGCGTCGGATTCAGCGGAACCACCCCGGAATTGAGACGTGCCGACCCAATCGAGTTTGATGCAGCTGAGCTTGTGAAGGTTCCACCCGTGGCTGAGGAAGCAGATTTCCTCGAAAAGCAATTCAGTGATGACATTCGGATTGATCAGCTTGGCCTGGATCCCGTCATCACCAAGTTCCTTCAACAGAGAGTCGACGAGATTCAGGCATGTCCGAAGAGTAAGGTTCCGTTAGGGACGATTATTCTCCTTGGCAGTACGCTCGAAGGTCTGTTGCTCGCCATGGCAGCTAAACACCCCAAGATCTTCATATCTTCGGTAGCTGCACCGAGAGACTCCCGCGGAAAGACCAACAAGCTCCAAGATTGGACGCTCAGCGAGCTCATAAACGTTGCACGGGACGTCCGATTAATTGACCTAGACGTGGCAAAGTTCAGCCATGTGTTGCGTGATTTCCGAAACTACATCCATCCGTATCAACAGATGTCCGAGTCGTTCAGTCCTGATCAGCACACGGTCGATATTTGTTGGCAGGTCTTCAAAGCGGCTTACAGCCAGATGAAAGACAACGAGCCTCAGCTCTGACAGGACCTATCGTCTTTGACGCGGGAGCTCGCTCTTGCCTGATGCTCAGCCAGCATCAACAATGCAGACGCCAGTTTGTCGACATCGATTTGCGGGCGTACGACGGCCCGCACCTGAATTCGGCGTCCAGTGCGGGGATCGGTGTGGACGGTCGGAGTTGCTGAGGCCGGCGCGGCGCCGATCAGGATCTTGAAGGCCTTGCTGGCTCGGTGCGGCAGAGCTGGCCGCTCGTGGCTGATCCGCCGGCGGCGCTCGAGCAGCTCAGGCTTGGTGAGTTCTTCGGTCGGCCGGTAGTAGTCGTGGACGTCCCACTGCTGGGTGGGCGTGAGCAGGGCGAAGCGGGCCTGGTGCTTGTGCCACAGCTGCCGCAGTAGCTGATGGCGTTTGATGTATTGATCGTTGGTGAGTCGTGGCATCGGTACATGTTTCTCCTTAAAGAACTAGCCTGACATGGTGTACCGATGGGTCCAAGCAGGATGGCTTTCACACCCCTGTAGCCGTAGTTGCAGAACATGAGCTGCGGCGGTGTCAAATCAAAAAGGCGTACCGATCGGAACGCCTTGACCTCTGATAGATTGTCACAAATGTTACTACTTGATAGGCCTCTTTGAGTCGCTTCCACACGCTGGGTTCAGTGGGCGGCTCGAGCGTCTGTCGGCTCGGGACTGGCAGGCCGTAGCTCCATCTTCTGGAAAATCCCTGCAGAAGTCGCCCAGCAAGCGGGACTTCGGTGAGGTTGGCGACGCGGTCGTTCGCGTGCTTGCGGAAGCCAGGCTCTGAGCTACGGGTGACCGATGTCCACGCAGCGGTTGAGGAATTGCTGGGCGAGCCGGTGTCGCGCTCGTCGGTGAAGAACTACTTGGCCGCTGGCGCAGACCACCGCAAGACCCGCCTGTTCGAGCGAGTCAGCCGCGGGCGCTATCGGCTCCTCTGAGCGCCGCCGCCCTTGGGGCGGCCGTCCCACGTCCGGACCCGCTGCAAGATTCGTGAACGGCCGCGGTCTTTACTCGCAGCAGGGATTCGAGGAGGCCCTTTGCCCGACGACCCAGCAGCGATCAGCAGCCACGACGCGCGTCGGCGTGGACTCAAGTGCGCGCTCTGCGGGCATGACGTCGGCCTCGAGCAAGCGAAAAGTCGGTACGGCGTCCCGATCATCCGTTGTCGAGACGCGATCGCCTGCGAGCGTCGCTTACACGAGGCGGAGCGCAAGTAAGGGCTGTGGCCTGACCCCGTTTTTCGGTCCGCTCGGTCTGGCCCCAGTACTCCGCCAACCTGCTCAGCCCGGCTCAGTGACGCTCGCCCCGAGTGCGGGTCCTCGAGCCGCGCAGACGTGGCCGAGCGACCGCTCCTACAGCGAATCCACAACCCGCACAACAAGCTCTGTGACGCGCCCGCGCCGAAGGGCGCTGGCGACTCCTAAGCGGCCAGAGGCTCGACAACCAGTCCTGAGTCGTCGTTTCGAAGCGAGTTCTCTTCCGCCGGCAGGCTCGGCCTGCAGGTTCTCGTGCCCCCGGTCTTGGCGTGAAAAGACCCCCGCTGTGGGGGGTCTTTTCCGGCGCTGGCGTGCCGTTATTTCCTGCTCGTAGGGGTCGGCTGGTACGCGCGTTGGATGATGGGCATGTGCCTCTTGCGTCGCTGTGTTCTATGACCAGGTGTTGCCGAGGCAGCTGGTGTCGGAGCAACTGTCTGATCCCTGGCTTTTGATCGGGTCGATGTAGAGGTCGTCGATTTGCCAGTTGCCGCCTGTGGCTTGGAAGGTGAGACTGATCTGAGTCTGGCCTTGGCCGCCGACGGTGGCGGCGATGTTGTTGAGGAACAGCAGCCGCGGGCTGAGCGACCAGCTGTTGCCGCCGGTGAGGGTGCTGACGAGTGCGGTTTGGGGGTTGCCGCTGCGGTCTGTGTAGTTGACGAACACTTCCAATGTCGATGCGGGGCCGCCGTTGTTGAGGCTGAACAAGCGGAGGTCAGGCGTGAAGATGGAGACGCAGATTCCCGGTGTAGTCGCTGCTGAGCCGTCTGCTAGCGACAGCGACTGGCTGTCGGTGGGCTGGCCAACCTGGTAGCTCTCGTTCCCGCTGACGACTGCCGCTTGGCCGCTCGTCGACCAGCCGGCCAGCGGCGAGGGTCCTTCGAAAGAGCCGCCCGGGACGAGGAAGTAGCTGCCCTGGTCGTTCCAGGGCAGGAACGGTTGCGCCGTCGCCTGCGGCACGGCGCACGAGGAGCTCGCGTTCCCGGCTGCCCCGGCGGCCGCCGCTGACGAACCCACAAGCGTCAGAGCAGCGAGTGCCACCACGAACGGTCGCGAACGGGCGAGTCCCCGGTCAAGCATCCGATGAACGCGTGATCTGTACATGCATCTCACCGTGAGACAAAAACTGCACCGGCGCATTCCCCCACGCGAGTGAACGTCCTCCCTCAAAAGAGGAAACCCGAGCCCCCCGCGGGTGCTGTAGGGAAGAAACACTATTCGCCGGTACGCCACGTTTTCGCGTCGTTGCCGTCTTGTTTAGGCTCTCTTGGGGCGTGAGTTGATTCTGTGCCGGTTCGCCGCCGAGGAACTGGCTGCTACGTTCGGTTTGGCGTCGATCTGGGCGACAAGCAGCAGAGCAGGCTGAAAGAGCCAGAGCCTGATAGAACGCGAGCACGCCGAGAGGGCGAGTCAGGAATCACTCCGAGGACACTCCCGACTCGGTGGCCCGTTCACGATGGACCGCTCCGTCTCCGGTGATGACAGTAGGTGATGACAGTAGTTGAGCCGGTTCGGTGTTCCATCGTGTCTGGCAGCATCTGTCTTGCCGTGGCGATTGATCCTCTTGTTCAGCTCGTCAACGAACGACTCGACAGCTTGGTTGAGGTTCTGTCTCGGCCGCGACGGAAGAGACCGCGCGATCCCGAGGTGCGCTCGCTGCTGGCAACGATCTATACCCAGCTATCGATGGCACGCGACAGTGTTCTCGAGATCGAGGCGGCACGGCAGCGTCTCCGGCAGGCGTTGGCCGAGGCCGATCCCAAGAAGCTTGGACTCGACGCCGCTCTCCAGCTGAACGCCCGTCTCAGAGAGCTGTTGATCGAGTTCGGTGACGATCCTTACCTGCTCTCCTGTTACGAGGAAGAGGTCGCCTTCGGGAAGCGCCCAAACGAGCCCGTCGGTTCAATCAGTTGGCACTCCCTCTACGCCGACAAGGCACCAGCCGCCGTCAACGTCCAACTGCAAGGCGCTGATCCCATCCCCAACCAACGGACAGCGCTACGAAACCGCCTGCTCGCTCTCCACAGAGCCAGGTGGCACTTCTACGGGCTCGACCGAGGGCGGGCAAGCGTCAAAGGCCGCTACATGGCCTACCTCGCCGGTCTGCTTCTCCTCCTCGGCATCGGTCTCTGCGCCGGAATCATCATCTCCGACAAGCACCACATCTGGCCGCAAGTCCTCTTCGTCGCCTTCGCCGGAGCCATCGGCTCCAGCATCAGCGGCGCATTCAAACTCAGAGACCAAATCACGACAATTGGCCAGCTACGCGCCTTCGCGCCAGCGTTGCTCGCTCAACCGCTCATAGGCGCCGTTGCCGGACTGACCTGACCCCCTGAAACTGGTCCAGCCGGTGTGGCCCCTGTTTCGTGGACTCGGTGTGTGAGAGTCAGGCGGCTTGTTGGGTGTGGTTGTTGACTGTTTCAAATTCGATTGGTGTCAGCATCCCGAGCGCGCTGTGGCGGCGGTTGCGGTTGTGGAAGATCTCGAGGTAGTCGAAGAGGGCGGTGCTGAGCTCGATCCGGGTCTTCCACTTCTTGCGGTCGAGCAGCTCGGTCTGGAGGCGGGCCCAGAACGATTCGATGAGGGCGTTGTCGTAGGCGTCGCCGACAGTGCCCATCGATGGCACGAGGCCTGCTTGGCGGACGCGTTCGCTGAACGCCCAGGAGGTGAACTGCGAGCCGTGGTCGCAGTGGATCACCGTCCCTGGCGGCGGGTTGCGGTTACCGACCGCCATTGCGAGCGCGTTGGTGACCAGCGAGGTCGCTTGGTGGCTGTCGATCGACCAGCCGACGATCCGCCGTGAATGGGCGTCGAGCACAACGCAGCAGTAGACCCGCCCCTCCCTTGTTGGGTGCTCCGTGATGTCGGTCAGCCAGAGCTGATTCGGAGCGCTGCGGTTGAAGTCGCGGCAGACGAGATCCTCCGCGGTAGCGACGTTGACGAAGCTCTTGCGCTGCTTTCGGGCCGGAACGCCCTTGAGCCGCCCCTCAGCCATCAGCTTGTGGACGAGCTTCCTGGAGACGACAATCTGCCGGCCCAGCCGCAGCTCCGTCGACGACGGCGTCCGCCGCCGCCAGCTGAAGTACCCGGACGCTGCGATGTCGAGGATTCGGCAGCAGCGCTTGATCTCGAAGCCCTGCCCGGCCAGGGATGCAATCACCGGGTATTTGCTTTTGGGCGCACCTCCCCGGCCGTGAACAGCGCTGATGCCCTCTTGGTGATCTCGAGCTCGGTCTCCAGCTCCCGGATCCGCCGCCGCGCCTGGGCAAGCTCGGACCGCTCCACACTCGACAGACCAGGACGCTCACCCCGGTCGATCCGATCCTGCGCCCGCCAGCGGTACACCGTCGCCTCACTCACCCCGATCTCGGCAGCCACCACCGCCACCGAACGGCCCGACCGAACCAGCTCAACCACCCGCCGACGGAACTCCGGCGCATACGACCTGGCCATCCCACGATCCCCTTTCCTCAGGCCTGATTCTCATCAACCAAGACTAGAAAACGGGGACCAGACCGGCTGGACCGAATTCAGGGTGTCAGTAGAGGAACGAAAAGCTCGCAGTTTGCCCTCTTCCATCGATCTTCGCTTGACCTGATATCCGTATCTGAAATCTTGGCGGCGTTGTTTGTTTCTATTTGAGCCGGAAGTCGCTTCTTGCGGCCGCGGCGTCCGGGCATTAAAAAGGGAGTGATCGTGCGTCCCGTAGGTGGGTCCGCTGTCTCGTGCCCGCTTTGTGCCTGGTTGGCTGCGATCGCTACCGTCAAACAGGCCGGTCGTCCAGGCAGAAGAAACCTGAAGCAAGCTGCCCTTGTGCCAGCTTTGCGGGCGTTGTAGGGTCGCGTAGCCGTCTGTCGTAGCGAACCGAAAGGCGTCCGTCAGATGAGAGTGCTGGCGCAATTACGGTTGCGCTGGGAGTCGTGCCGTCACGTCCAATCTGTGGTTGGTCACGTGCACGCCAAAAACGCACGCCTCACGTCGGTCGCCGCAGGCCAAGCGAAGGAGCGGAGTCGGCGGCCCCGGGCACCCCCGGGTGCGCAGCTCTGCACATCTTCGCGCCAGGTGGATCCGCCCAGGGTTTGCATCAGTTTCCGACCTGCAAAGGAGTGAAGCAATGAAGGTGAAACTCTTGCTCGCGGCGGGTCTCGTTGCTTTAGCAGGCTCTGTTGCTGTCTTTAGCGGTGGGACTCATCGGGCGAGCGCTGCTCCGAATCCCGCGGTCGCTCCCTATCTGCCATATGAGCAAGCTTTGGCCGCGCGCTACAAGGGCGCCGAGCAGACTCAATGGTGGATCAGTCAGAATCCCGAGCACCTACCCATCTGCTCCGCAAGCATGTTCAAACGTGAGGGCGGCTACAGTAGCGCAGCTGCGCTGCACGCCGCAGTGCTTGCGGCTCCCGAGAAACCAGCGTGTATGGCAGATCCGCACGACACGCTGTACGGACCGCAGCTCAACCGCTGCTCGCCCGTCGTCACGCTGGCTCCGGTTCCGCCTTCACGCCTTGGATGCTCGCCGGCCAATCGTAGACCTGCCGGGAACTCAAGTCAGTCACCGTCTCCGGAAAATCTCAACCCAGAGCAGTGCAAGTGGATCACAGTAACGTTCAACAACACTAACTACTACGTTTGTTACTACTACATGGGTGCAGACACTCATTTTCCAAGCAGCACCGGGTGGCAAGGGGCGGAGGTCGGCTGTGAGGTCACGGATCCGTCTTTCTACAACAACCCAAATGATTCCTACACGAATCCCGAGCACGTCACATGTACAACCAGTGCTGTATATCCAACCTCCGGAAACCTTGTTGCTTGGCAGGAAGTTGGTTGGATGGAAGGATATGGAGATGGATTCGAGACCGGCAATGCCCGGAAGGTATTCACCGAAAGCCTTGAGTGTCCCGGAGGCGGGGGCACGAATTGCCCAGTTCTTCCCGACATATATCAATATTCATTGACCGTGGGTGATTACTACGATTGGCGATCCCGTGATTACTGGAACGGATCTAACGACTACATGATCTCTGACATTTTTTGGGGTGGCAGCTGGGTGGAGATGGATGCGTCGATTAACGTAGATGCATTCTGCGCTCAGCAAGGCGACCCGTCGGGGTATTGCCAAGGCACCGAGCACGTTGAAGTGATGGCGAACGCAAGCACTTGCGGTATGAACACACAGAACAACACCAAGTGTCCAACATTGGGCGGCAGCGGCATTACCCAAGCGGGTACTCAGCTCCGTTACGCGCCAGGGAAGTGGGAGACGTGGTCGTCGTCAATCCTCACCGACCCCAAGTCCGTAGAGGCCCCCTACGAGACGTGCTGGTACTCGTACTACGACTCGTTCTTAGGGTATGAGAGCACGAGCGGCTGCTGATTCCGTCGAAGTCTCAGGAGGAACTTGGCCGCAGTCGCGGCCAAGTTCCTCCTGAGACCTACGATCCTGACGCGTGAGACCTAACGCGAACCCGTATACCGGCTCCAGACATCAGGACCCGATGGACCCGTCAGATGGAAGGCTCTGGGCGCGCTCTCGTGCCGGTGACTCCGGTGCGTTCGGCCTCTTGTTCGAGCGCCACGCGAAGGCGATCTACAACTACTGCTTCCGTAGAGTCGGCGACTGGGCGGCGGCCGAGGACTTAGTTTCGATCGTCTTCCTGGAAGCATGGCGACGCCGCGACAAGGCGCTGCCGGACGACAAAGTGCTGCCTTGGCTCTACGGGATCGCGACAAATGTCTTGCGGAACCGACGCCGCTCCGAGCGCCGCTTCGCCGCCGCCCTTAGGCGGATGCCGCCAACGGAGGCGGACGCGGACTTCGCCGAGCGTTCTGACGAGCGGCTTGACGATCAGCGCCGGATGCGGCGTGTGCTAGACCTTCTTGCGGAGCTGCCTCGACGTGAGCAGGACGTCTTAGCGCTCTGCAGCTGGATGGAATTGAGCTACGAAGAAGCCGCTTTCGCGCTTAACATCCCTGTTGGCACCGTCCGGTCGCGGTTGTCCCGTGCCCGCATCCATCTGCGGGAACTCTATGCGGGATACGGACATGAAGAGGTATGCACCAACGTTCGAAGGAGCACCCGGAGCCGTGAGCACTAGTCACGTTCCACCGCTCCGCGAGCTTCCTGCCCGTCGGCAAGAGGCGCGCAAGGAGCATCTCTTGAGCGAGATCTCGGGCACCCACAGGCGGCGCGCGGTGCTCTTACTCCCGCTCTTCGTCTGTAATCGTCGCATGGCTGTACTTGCGCCGGCCTTCGGACTCCTTATGATCGGGATCCTGGTTGCAGCGACGACAACCGACTGGATCAGTAGCCAACCGAGTCGAAAATCCGTAGTCGCCGCCGGCGACTCCACCCCGACGCAGCCCGACATGATGGACGTGAACCGGCCTATGGTCACCGCGCACGACGGCAATGCCGCGCTCTACGCGACTATGCGCGGGCCAGACCGGTACTGCGTCGTCGCCGTCGCCCCTTGGAAGCGCCCCACCACGCTTAGCCAGGACGAGGTTTGCATTCCTGGCGGCACGTTCGTCGTGGGAGTCGTCGGTGTTCGTAGCTCGCGCGACGGACGACAAACCTATCTCGTTGCCGGCCGAACGACCGATCCCGAGGCACGCACGATCCACTTCAGCGATCCGAGTGGCCGGACCGTCACGCGCAACGTCGGTGTCGCCGGATTCTTCCTTGCCGTTGTCCGTACTGAAATGCGTGCCTGCGCCGCCGGCAGCTGGACGCCGACCTTCAGCGTTCGAGGGGTGGGCAGCCAAGAGTTGATGAGGACCACGACAAAGCTCACCTCGGCACGGGCCGCACCTTCAACCAGCTGTACGTTCGCAGCCCCCCACGCGACGAGAACGGTCCCGCGATGAAGAGACTTGCTCTTCCTTGTCGCCCATCCCTCAGCGGGCTATGTCGCGCGTGCTTGGCAGCGTCTGTAGATGTGCCTTTTGTCAGTGTTGTACTCCTGAAGTGGAGGTGAAGAAGATGAAGGCAAGGATCGTCGCTGCCGTTGGACTGGCTGTCGTTGCTGCCATCGTTGCCGTCTTCGGTTACGGACATCATTCAGCGAGCGCAGGCTCGAATCCGGTGGCAGGTTCGTTTCTCCCTTATGAAAAGGCGTTAGCGGCGCACTACGCGAGTGCCGAGCAGGCTCAACAAGCGCTCAGCCACAATCCCGACCACCTGCCCTTCTGCTCCGCCAGCTTGTTCAAACGTGAGGGCGGTTACAACAGCGCAGCTGCGCTGCAAGCCGCAGTGGCGGCGGCTCCCGAGAAACCAGCGTGTAGGTCGAACCCGCACGATGTCCTATACGGGCCTACGCTCAACGCGTGCACATCCGGCGGCTCCGCCGATCCCTCACGCCTTCACTGCCCATCAGCCAACGTCGGCACAGCGAAGAAATGAGCTCGCGAGATGCCGACGACGCTATGCGTCAAGTTCGCAAGTCGGCGTCAGCGAGCCAGCGGACATGAGCGACGAGGCGCCACCGACCTGCAGCGACAGTCAGAACAGTGCGGCAGGCCTGGTCAGCAGTCGACGCGAAGCCCCGATGTCCCGACCACGAAGTTCGAGCCGTAAGCGCTCGGCGTGGCAAGTGGCGTGATCTTGGTGGTCGGGAGGCGGGGGCAGCTCCAACACGCAGGAACCGACCGCCGCTTACGGAGCCGCATCGAGCCCTCCGCCCGAAGATGAGACTTTCAGGCGGCGGACGCAAGCGCCTTGGCCAACTTGGTGGAGTCGACCGAGGCTCGCGCCGTTTTGAACTTCTCGAGACCGGATACGTCCAAGACCGCAAAGACGCCCTTGCTCGCAGGGGCGGCCAACGGCACAGGGCACGCACCTCGTTCCGCCCGCTCCGGCGCAGCCAAAGCGCAAAGGAGCCATTCATGGCAGAACAAGAGTTAGTCCTAGCCCCGCTCCAGGACGTGCCTCGCCAACTCGAGCTCAAGGAAGCCGTGAGTCGCCGGGTGCTCGCGCCTGCTCGACTGATCGGCGAGGAGTTGGAAGTAGCCGGTCTTGCACCGATCCCGGACGGCCCGCTCGTTCAGCAGACACCCCACGGGACCTGGTTCTTTGCAGCTGACTACCTGAACGACCCTGGCTTGCGACAAGACCGGGCCATTGCGATTCCCGATCGTGAGCTAACGAGGCTTCACCAACTACGCGACGCCGGTGTGAGTGTCGATCTGATCTGGATCGCCCACGAACTGCCCGAGCACTGGCGGCCTGACGTGCCTCTGCCGCTGGTAGTCCCGGACGCGCCGAGGTATCGACAGCTCGACCAGAGCCTCGAGAAGTTCGTGATCGGCGCGGCCCAGCTGACGTTCAAGGCGGCGAGAGGCATCGCTATCGCGACGGCAGCAGCCGGCGCTCTGGGTGTCGGCCTCGTCGGGGGTATCGCGACCGCCGGGGTCGGCGTCGACCCGGTCATCCTCGGCGGCATAAGGCATCCGAGCGAGCCGATCGCCTTCTGGGTCGTCTTGGCTCAGTGGGAGTGGGAGTGAGTCGCGCTCTTGTCCCGATCAGCACAGCGGGAGGCCTAAGCCGACCTCCCGCAGCTGATCAACCTCCAGGCTCTGGCCGCTCGGCTCTCGACGACCTGCTGGACAACTGGGCTCGTTCGCATGAGCGGATGGGCGGATTCATCTCACCGCTCCTGTTCCGGTCGGCGTTGGCGGCCGACCTGTTCCTTCTCGTATTGCTGCTCATCGGCTCGCAGATCAGCAGTAGCGGCGTAAGCCATTCCCACTTCTTCCTGATCGGCGGTGGGCTGGTTGGCGGCCTGATCGGGCTGATGCAGGCATTGACCTGGCCTCTCCTGGCGGTTGCCCTGCTAGGGGTTCTTCTGAAAGTCGTCGGACATCGCCGGACGCCACAGCCGGTTCACGTTCTCTGCGCGGTCGAGTCGGTCGCGGCCATGGGCGCCGGCCTCGGCTGGTTGTTGGTCCTGTCGCTGTTCGTTCTCGAACTTGTCCTCTGGATGATCATCATCGCGCTGATGATCGCGGCATGTGTGCTGATCATCGGCGGTCTTATCGCTGCCGCCGGGTCGTAGACCCGGACGTCTGCTTTCTAGCTCTCCGACTCGGGCGTCGGCCTCGACGAGCCTGACGGCGGCCCTTGGCGGCAAGGTCATCAACCTCTGCAGGGTTCACGTCGAGCACGACCTGCCGAGGTCGCGCGTGGATTCACCGCACCTTCCTCTGTAGGGGAACTAGCTCGGCGATGAGGCGGGGGCCCATCATCATCCGCTCAGGGAATTGTCGCTCACGTTTGATCTCTTCGCGCCTTGATGCGACAGGGTGGTCGACGAGGTTCCTAGCGCCACGGAACGAGTGAAGATCTGTCTTGAGCTTCTCACTGACAAGCGGAGGTCGCCCACTCGTGTAGCGGCCCGGCGATGCCAAGATGTTGATCTTGTCACTAAAGTCCATGCCCTCGACGATCGTTTCGGCCCGGTCGATCCAACCCTTCCTCGCGAGTTTCCGAGCCAGAGTGTTGATCTCTCTTTCGACGAGCTCGCACATGTCACGCAAACCCGCTTTACGTTCGCCATGATTAAATCTTGTCATGGCTTCCTTGACTTCGCGCTTGCAGTGACCGAACTTGAGTGTCGGCTCATGCGTAACGATGAGCGCGCCGTTGCGAGCCTCGAAGGCGACTTCGATCTCGTCAGCAGTGACGAGGAGTAGTCCGCAGCCGTGCTTCTTCATTTCATCGAGCATCCTTCCGCTGAGAACGGTCTCCTCGGTTGTCTCGACTGCGATGTAGAGCTGGGCGTACTTGCGCTCCACTAGCAGCCAGGTCGCGAGTTCCTTTAGTCCGGGCGAGAATGATGGACTTCCTTGGGCCTCGACGAGGAAGTCCAGTCCCGCGCTTCGGGCCAGCAGCGTCGTTCTGTAGGGAGCTCCGTCAAGCGCCCGCTCTGGCTCTACCTTGAACTTGTCTGCTTCGAGCCATCGGGCAACGGCAATAGCGGTGGGACGTGCCTCTTCCGGTGTGAACGCGTCCTTATTGAACGCGATGGGGCTCACTGTGCCCCCAGGAGCCGATCAATCTCCTTTCGAAGGTCGCGCAAGAGCACCCTGAGTTGCGCGCTCAGTCCTTTGCCGTGCTCGATCGCGCGAAGTCGTTCCAACAGGGCGTCGCTCCGAGTCGAGATGTCACGAATATCGTAGGCTGCACGAACAGTTTGCTCGTAAGCTTCTGACACCGACAATGCCGGATCCTTGACAAGCTTGACGATGACAGGGACTACCGAACGCGTGTCGGCGCCGGCTCGCTCCGCACGCGCCATCTTGCTCACATCGCGGTAGTTCACGACGTTCTTGACGACTCCGCTCGTGTACTTCTTGATCATGGAGTCGAGATACTCACCGTGCGTGACGCGATCGAAGACCTCGGGTGCGTAACTAGCAACGACCCTCCGCGACTTGTTTACCTCGATGAACACATCCGGAGTTATCACTTGTTCTTCACGAGGCTTCTCAGCTTCCTGGAGGAGCATGGTCTGGTATCGGGGAGGCAAGTCGAGCAACTCCAATGCCCGAGAGACGGTTGGCAAAGTGACTCCGGTCAGTCCAGCGAGATCACGCGGCCTCGCTGTCTTGCCTTGAGCCACAAGCATGTCGCGGACCTCCGCCATCTTCAACGCCATCGGCATCAGATCCCAGTCTGTACGGACGTTGTGGATGTTGAACATCATCAAGATGTTCTCGAGCTTGCCTGGCTTGGGCTGAACCAAAGCAGGCACATTCGGCAGGTTAAGACGCCGTGCGCAACGCCACCGACGCTCTCCGTCGATCAGGACCCAATGCTTGCCATCCGCGTAAACCGTGAGCGGCACCTGAATTCCGACGGTACGAATCGACTCCAACAGCTGATTCATCTCGCTCTCGCGAAAGACCAACCGGGGATTGTCAGGATTCGCTCGAATGAGATCCGGATCGATCTGAATCAACGACGCGCTGGTGCTCATTGCAGCACCGGGATGTCGACGTCGAATAGCGGGAAGTTCGTCAACAAAACTTCACGCACCCGCCCACGATAGTCAAGGCCGCCGCCGATCGCGCTGCGGCGCTGGATCCGGTAGCAGTAGAGTCCACAATAGAGAGTCACGACGTCTGGATGGTCGGCGTTACTCACCGCCAACCGCACCCCCTTTGCAGTGAGCGCTTGAACCTCCTGTGCCAGTTTCAACTGATCCGCCCACGAAAAGAGACGGGCGTTGTACTTCAAGAAGCCATTGTTGGTATGGCCGGTGATGTACGGTGGGTCTAAATACGCGAAATCTCCGTGCTCTGCCCGGCAAAGCGTTCGCGAGAAGTTTGCAGTTGCAAGTGTGGCGTTCTCGAGCGCAGCGGCAGCCATATGTAAGCGCCGGGTATTACAGATGGTCGGATTGCTGTAGTTCCCGAATGGGACATTAAAGCGCCCGGAGCGGCTCACGCGGTAAAGACCGTTGAATGCGGTCTTGTTCAGGTAGATGAGGCGCGCGGCACGGCCATAAGGAGAAGAAGGCTGTTGGTCGCGAAGCTGATCGAAGAAGGATCGACTGTGCGGATAGGATCGGAGGAGAGTGATGACGCGGCCAGGGTGTGCTCGAAGTGCCTTGTAGCTCGTGATCAGTTCCTCGTTCGAATCTGCCAGGACGGCTCGCCCGGGCGACAGAGCAAAGAAAACGGACCCTGCGCCAAGAAAGGGCTCGAGATAGGTGCCACTGAAATCAACTGGTAGCAGAGCGTCGACGACCGGGACGAGCCACTGCTTGCCGCCCGCCCATTTGAGGAACGGGCGCGCTTTGGGTTCGTACGGTTCTCGTTCGACCAGCACCCGTCGACCGCGCTCACCTGACCTCAGCCGGACGACTTCAAACCCAATCTCCAGGTTGGCTGATGAACGTGCCATCGGGGAGCTCATCGTAAGGCTTGCGCCGGAAGAGCCGCATAGCTGGAGGCCGAACGCCTGTCGTCAGGTTCGCCTGGAGTGGGCCGGCGCCTCCGCGGATCCGCTCAACGACCGCCTGTGTGGCGGGGAAGTCTCTCTAGGACTCCGAGCCCGCCTTGGGCCTCCGCCCACGTCGAGCCTGGCGTCGTCCCTTCGCCGCAAGGTCATCAACCTCGGCTGCGTTGACGTCGAGCACGACCTGACCACGCCGCGCATCGGAGTACTTGATCGTCACGGTCGCGGCGTCCTTCTCACAAATCGTCTTTCCAGTGAGGTCGCTAACGAAGATCGTCTTGCGAGCCACGAATCGTCTCCCTTCCTAGACCTCTCTCACAACGTCGCCCAACACCGCGCATCATGCCAATCTGGAGGACACCTTTCCTCGGTCAACGGTTAGATGGCCCGAACCCGCCTCAGTCAACGCCTCCTCACGACCGACGACACCGGCTTGCCTTATGGCTGTTGTGCCTCATCGCTCTCAGGCGGCCGGCCAACAGAGCTAGCGGCGCCGGTAGCGGCCGGCGGCTCGACAACTCTTATCCTCACACCTCCATTGCCCTCGACGTTGGCAATCTCCACCCCCGCCATCAGCTCGATGATCTTGGCGATTGTCGCTTTCGGTAGCTCTCCAGTCGGGCCTAGGGCCCCTCCAAGGGGAACCTCAAAACTCCCACCGACTTCTTCAGCGATCTCCTGGACCGCGCGTGCGATAGCAGCCTGTCCGACGGTGGCAATCCTCGCCTCAATTGCGGCTGTGCTCTCCACTAGAGCGTCAGCGTCTCGGCCCGCTGATTCCGTCAAGATTTCTTCATGCGTCATTTCTCACAATGTCAGCCTATCACACTGCGAACCGCCGAACAATCCCAGCGCGCGCCCGTCGTCTCGCAAATCGCACGCCCCTCGTGGCGGAGCGAACAACCAGATCGCAAGCGAGAAGCCCGGACAAGAACATCAGGCATATCCAGAACGGGTGTTCCGTACCGACATCAGGTCCTACTGCACCCGCTTCTTTTGCGACCGCGAGAGACGTACTAACCACAGCGATGAATCCTGAGAGCAGGATGCCCCCAACAGTCGCGATCGAAGTCCATCGCATGCGCTCGCTTGAAAATTGAGTGCCAACCCATCCTGCAAATAGCCCAGTGAATGCTAATAGGAGCGTCGGTACATCTCCAGGAGTCAACACTTTGGCTGCGTGCTCAGTCGGAAAAAAGGTCGTATGGAAAATTCCTAGTACCCAAATCAGCGCCGCTTGGGCGATTGCGACGAGAGTCGCCACGCCGAGGAGGCCTGGTGGTTGTTCTCGAACGCCCACCGTTACGCCGAGGACGTCATGCGGTACAGGTTCAGTCGTCAGGCTCTCCGGCCGCACGTAAATGTGCGCGTAGTCGAGCGCACCCCAACCGTTCGTAGGTGCGACCACTACGTGATCTTTTTTAGGTTCGCCAATCTGTTTAACACGACACCCATACACATATTGGTCAGGTGGGGCAGCAAAATTGCAATGATAACTCTGGACGCGCGGATGATCAACGATACTGAACGTATGTATATGAGGGCGGAGCCCGAGCAGCTGGCGTATCTTCTCTCTTGGTCGCTCCTTCTGGGTAGGGAGAGCGGGCTGATTGTACGTATACCGAATCACGACCCGCTCACCGGGTTGCCCTTCAACTAGGGCGAAGCCTTTGTATCCCTCCAACGCGATCTGGCAAAGCTCGACCAAAGCATCACCAGCTCGCCGGGAGGCGGGGTCACCTTGAAGAGCGGCTGAGGCCTTTACGGCCGTGTCGATTTCGATAACCGCATTCACAGCGTCGCGGTGGACGCCACCACGATTCTGAGGAAGAGGTTGAGTGGCAGCGCTCTGCGCGCCGCTAAGCAAGGGAGCGTCAAATGCAAGAGCCGTCCTTAGCTTTTCGAACGCATCACTACCCTGCAGAGCGT
>Ga0070730_10002475_pt1 | contig 16783 bp, 14 predicted proteins | sample Coa_R1_3_FD_66447 | JGI IMG/M metagenome (GOLD analysis project Ga0070730, IMG submission 66447) | Surface soil microbial communities from Centralia Pennsylvania, which are recovering from an underground coalmine fire - Coalmine... | ecosystem: Environmental > Terrestrial > Soil > Unclassified ... | reverse complement strand
TGTGGACCCCTGTGTTCCCTGTGGTGAATTCTGTTTTCTGTTTCGAATCGGGCACTCACCACAGGGGTCACAGGGGTTTGGGGGACGACCTTAGCGGAAGTGCTCCCAACCGTGGGGTTCAAGATTCTGAGGGAGACCGTCTGGCGCGCGTAGAAGGATCTTGTTGCCCCGAATGATGCTGCCAATTTGCGTGATCTTCGTCCCGGCGATTTTGCCCGGTATGCGAGTTGCGGGCCGAGCGGTGAAGAGCAGTTCGTAGTCTTCTCCCCCGTGGAGGGCGAGGTCGAGGGCCACCTTTCGCGAGGGCCTGCCGACTCGAGCGCAGGGAATGAGTGCTGACTCCAGTTCAGCGCCCACTCCGCTTTCCTCGCAGATGTGGGCCAAGTCTGTCGAGAGTCCGTCGCTGGTGTCGATCATTGCGGAGGCCATCTTCTTCTCGCGCAGGATCCGGCCCAACTCGATCCGAGGCTGCGGATAGAAATGACGATCAAATTCGTCTGGCCGGACCTTTTTCCCGGACCGCATCATTTGACGGACCGCAGCAGCAGAGCCTCCCAGTTCGCCGCTCACGAAGATCCGGTCACCGGGGCGAGCACTCGATCGAAGCACAGCCATTCCCCTGGGTACCGTTCCGACGACGAAGATGTCAGCCAGGACTCCATCAGGAGACTGGGACGTATCACCCCCCGCAAGTTCGACGGTGTGCTTTCGGGCGAGATCGAGCAGACCTCGTGCGAAGCGGTCGACCCAGGATTGTGGTAAGTCGTGAGGCACGGCCAGCGAGAGAAACGCTGCAACCGGCTTCCCGCCCATGGCGGCGATGTCGCTAAGGCCGCGCGCGAGGCAGCGGTGCCCGACCGATTCCGGGTCATGCCATTCCCGGCGAAAGTGGACGCCTTCAATTGAGAAATCTGTCGTTACAAGCGCGTCGCGACCCCGCGCCGTGCGCAGGACGGCACAATCATCCCCGATGCCGTTTATAACGCGATTCGCTGTGTGGATACGCTGTTTGCCGACCACAGCGCGCAGTCGGGCAATCAGCCTCTTTTCTGGAAGGGGCACGGCGATACTATACCTCTCGAACAACCCGTCCTGAGGCTAACCCGTCGCGTGTCTTGTGGTGACCCCCGGTTACCGGTTCTTCGGTAACCAGGATTGGCCTAGTGTGTCGTTGACAGGGGGAATTCAGTTTGTTAACGTTAATCAGTTATTCACAAAAACTTTGGCCGACGCTAAGTTCTGCAAAGTCTAGAAATTGCAGACAGCGTAAATCTCAGGCTTTGATTGCAGTTCCGGTAGGTATTGGGCTGAAAAGCATTCTCCATTCCCAAGATGGGAAACGCAGCCCGAAAATCAGGTGCTCCGAACAGGCGTTCCGCCAGCTTAAGCCTGAATTCCCGGCCCTGATGCTTCAAAACTTAGAGGAACGATTTTGCAAAAGCGCTTTTACATTCTTTTTGTAGCTCGCGGAGATGACGGACAGCTGCGCAAGATTTCCATCCCCGTCCATTATCTGTATGTCTTCGTGATCGGCGCCGCGATCGGATTCCTCAGCCTTACCGGCATTGCCAGCTCTTATACCCGCATGCTGCTGAAAGTCTCGCAGTTTAATCAGCTGCGGACCGAGAAGGATCAACTCAAGAACAACTATTCGCGCCTGGAACAAGTTGCCAAAGAGCGCGATCTGCAGGTCGCATCCCTGGGTTCGATCGCCAGTGAGGTTTCTGCGCTCTACGGCCTGAAAGCGCAACCGACACTGGTCACCGCGTCGATTGAGCAGATTCAGGATGCGGACGTGAACTCCACGCTTGATCAGTTGCATGCGTTGCGGACTTCGGCACTCACCGGCGCGACCATGGTCGGCCTTACGATGGGACTGACCCGCAATGCCACGACCGCCGACTGGATCAAGGCGAATGCGGCTCCGAATCTGTGGCCTGTCGAAGGCCAGGTAACGGGCAGCTTTGGTGAACGCATTGATCCGTTTAACGGGGAAGGCGCATTTCACAGTGGCGTGGATATCGGCAGCGGCCTTGGCGCGAAGATCATCGCACCCGCGGACGGCGTGGTGATTGCGACCGAGATGATGGGCGGCTATGGCAAGGCCATCGTGATTGATCACGGCAACGGAATTAGCACCCGGTATGGACACCTTTCAGGCTATGCCGTGACTGCAGGCCAACGGGTGAGCCGCGGCGACGTGATCGGCTATGTGGGAGAGAGCGGGCGCTCGACCGGTCCCCACCTTCATTACGAAGTTCGCATCAACGACACGCCAGTCAACCCGTACAAGTATCTGCGTTTGACCGTCGCACACACCGGCGGATTCACGACCGGTAGCTAAGCTCGTCCATCAGTCTCCTCGGTTTTACCCTCCCCAATCGTAATTACTTGGCCGATTACCAGCGTAATCGACAGCCTCGAACATGGTGCAGACCCGTCGCCGTGCGAGGGCTAACATAGCAAGAACCCCTCCCGGTGATGGCAACAGTTTGTGGGCTCGCTACGAGGACTGGTGGATGGAGACTCCCGAAACCAAGCGATTTGGGCGGTACGAAATCGTCGGCGAAATCGGCCGCGGGGCGATGGGTGTGGTGTACAAGGCGCGGGATCCCCAGATCGACCGCCTGGTGGCCATTAAGACCGTCTCCTTGTGGGGACAGGAACCGGAAGAGGAAGCGGAGTTCCGCCTTCGGTTCATGAATGAGGCGCAGGCGGCGGGACGCCTGCATCATTCGGGAATCGTTTCCATCTTTGACCTGGGTGAGAGTCCGGAGAACCACGATCCCTACATCGTGCTCGAATATGTTTCCGGCGAATCGCTGAGCCGAATTCTGAACCGCGAGAGGAAGTTGCCCTTAGCGACCGCGCTCAAGCTGGCAGAAGAAATTGCCGAAGCCCTGGATTATGCGCACGGACAGGGAGTTGTACACCGGGATATCAAACCCGCGAACATCCTGGTAACCGAGGGCGGTCACGCCAAGATCGCCGATTTCGGTATTGCGAAGTTGAATCTGGCGCATTTCACGATTCCGGGGAAAATTCTTGGCACGCCCGCCTACATGGCTCCGGAGCAGTTGAGCGGCGAAGGCTCCGATGGGCGCTCCGACCTGTTCTCGCTGGGCGTGATCTTATACGCCATGGTAACGGGCCATTCCGCCTTCCAAGGCAGCAGCGCCACGACCGTGTGCTTCAAGGTCGCGAACCGCGAACCGGTTGCGGCCAGCGCATTCGACATGACATTGCCTCCGCAACTGGATGCCGTGATCGCGCGCGCTATCGCCAAAAATCCCGATGAGCGTTACCAGCGAGGCGCCGAGTTTGCCGAAGACCTACGGCTGCTGCAGCAGAATTACAAGCCGGGTTCGACCACCACTTCATTACAGGCGATGATCGCCACAAGCACGCGACCTGTCTCAACCCGAACCGGAAGAATCCCCGCTTCGGGTGCAACCTCCGTTATCGAGGCCGAGCAGTTGGTCCGTCAGGTGCTCCTCAAGGCACCGATTCGCGACCTAATTCTGGGCGCTGCCGTTGTGGTTCTGCTGGTCGTTCTCGCGTCCCAGTCAAAGTTGCTGATCGTCGCACCCAAGATTGGATTCACTACGCCGGAGAACACTCCCCAAACGGTTCCGGTGGTTACAGCGGACATACCGAATCAGCTTCAAACCGATACCGGTTCCACTCTCGCAGCAAGCCGGAGCCCGCATGCGAAGCATGCACATGCCACCCACCCGAACCCTGGTAAGCAGATTGTTGTGCCGTCTTCCACTTTGGATCTGGCGATCCAGCACCAATTCAAAGAAGCGACACTTTCTCTGTGGGTAGACGATAAGCTGACGTGGACGCGTCCTCTGCACGGAGGAGCGCAGAAAAAGCTGGTCGTATTCAATGGCATCAAAGGCGTGGAATCGGAGACGCTGCAGATTCCTGCGGGTACGCACGTTCTGCGATTCCGAGTGGTGTCGAGCGATCAGACGACGGATCTTTCCAAGACGATTTCGTCAGAATTCGTGGGCGGGGGAGAGAAGTCCTTACAGGTCACGTTCGACAAGCACAACACCATCATGCGCCTGACCTGGCAATGATTAGTCGCGCTACTGCCTTAATCCCATCCAATTTTCGGAGACGACCAGCGAGTTCCCGGGATTCTGCGGATCGTACTTCACCGAGGTATGCAGCCCGAGTCGGCACGAATGCAGGTTAATCCAGTGGCGGAGTCTGGTCACGTCCTGTGAGCATTCGTACGAGACACCAGCCACGTCGTATTTATAGATGAGCATCACTGCGGACTGGTGCTCGGGCGCGGCGGCGAGTTCCTGCACATCGATCACAGTGCCATCGGTGATGCGGCCGGTACCTTCCAGCCAGGCGCGGCGCTCGCGCTCGATCTCATCTGGCCCTTTCCCCTTGCGGCGTAACAATGCGTATGCGCCGACGAGAGCAACGCTCCCCGCGCTTACCAATCCATAAAGTCTGAGCGAATCCATACTGAAGGTTGGTGGAAATCGGACCTGGAACTCACCGACTTCTGCACCCAGCATAAGCGCAAAGTCCGGCCGTGTGGAAGTAGTTCAGGGGTTACGGAAGTGTAGGGGGCTGTGAAAAACTCAGGAAGCCACCGTTCGTGTTCTACAATTTCGGCCTAACTGTATTGCACAAGTTCAGGGATCGGAGATGCACTTGGGCTTCACCAGGCTACAGACGCAGATCGGACTGGCGAGTTGCATTATCTTGCTCGCTTGGATGACGGAGATCACAGCCCACGCTGGTTCCAAGGCAAGCGGTAACCAGCAGGCCGACCACGACTGGCCAATTTACGGCGGGACGGCCGAGAACAATCGTTATTCGTCGCTGTCGCAAATCAATCGCGAGAATGTGAAGAGACTCCAGGTTGCGTGGACGTTCGATACGGGTGAATCCGGAGGTTTGCAGACCAGCCCGATCGAAGTGAATGGTGTGCTGTACGGGATTACACCTTCAGAACGAGTATTTGCACTCGATGCAGCCACGGGAAAACAGTTGTGGATGTTCGACTCCGGCGTCAAAGGCACGCAGCCAGACCGAGGACTCGCTTACTGGTCCGACGGGAAGGATCACAGAATCATTGTCGGCGTCATGAATTTTGCCTATGCTCTCGATGCGGCGACTGGCAAGCCAATACCAACGTTTGGCACTGAGGGGCGAATCGATCTGCGCGAGGACCTCGATCGGCCGCCAGAACAGCAGGTCATCTATCTGACGACCCCGGCGGTGATCTACAAAGACCTGATGATCATTGGCGGTCGTGAGTCCGAAACGCTGCCGGCTTCATACGGGGACATTCGCGCATACGACGTACGCAGGGGGAAGCTGCGTTGGAAGTTTCACACGATTCCTCGGCCCGGCGAGTTCGGCTATGAGAGCTGGCCTAAAGACTCCTGGAAGACAAGCGGCGCCGCCAATAACTGGATGGGGATGACGGTGGACGTGAAGCGGGGAATCGTTTATACCCCTACCGGCTCAGCCGCATTCGACTTTTATGGCGGTGACCGCATCGGCGACGACCTGTTTGCCGACAGCCTCATCGCATTGAATGCGGAGACTGGCGAGCGCATGTGGCATTTCCAGGCGGTGCATCACGATCTCTGGGACCGGGATTTTCCAACTCCTCCGATTCTCGTGACGGTGCAGCATGATGGGAAAAAAGTGGACGCGATCGCACAGTCCAGCAAGCAGGGATTCGTCTTCCTTTTCGATCGGGCGAATGGGCAGCCGCTATTCCCGCTCGATTGCCGCCATTATCCGCCGAGCGATGTCCGGGGAGAAGTCGCCGCCCAGGGGCAATGTCTGCCCACAAAGCCTGCTCCCTTCGCGCGCCAGTCCTTGACTGAGGACATGCTCACGTCACGCACCCCGCAGGCGCATCAATGGGCCCTGGACCGATTTCGTTCCTTCCGCAGCGAAGGACAATTCGTCCCGTTCAGCACCACCGGCGAGACTGTAGTCTTCCCCGGGTTCGATGGTGGAGCGGAATGGGGCGGCCAGGCGGTCGATCCGGCCACCGGCATCATCTACATCAATTCGAACGACATCGCCTGGACGGGACGGCTTGCCGAGACAACTCCTGCCGAAGCCGCGCAGAACACGCCCAAGGGCCTGTACACGTCCCAGTGTTCGGTGTGCCATGGAGATGCGTTGGCGGGATCGCCTCCCGCGATTCCGTCGCTAGTTGCCGTGGGGCAGCGGTTGTCAGGCGACCAGATCGCAGGGACAATTAAGAACGGCAAAGGACGCATGCCCGGCTTCTCGAACCTGGACGACGATCAGGTCGCGGCGCTCGTCTCCTATGTGAAGAGCGGCGGCAAGTCGCAAGGCGTTACCAAAGAAGTGGAGAGCGAAGGGCCGCCTCCGCCCACCGTCCCGTTCCATTTCACCGGCTACCTGCGCTTTTACGATCCCGACGGCTATCCTGCCGTCGCTCCGCCTTGGGGAACGCTGAACGCGATCAATCTGAATACGGGCGAGTATGTTTGGAAAATACCCTTCGGAGAGTACCCCGAGCTAGCCGCCAAGGGGATGAAGAACACGGGAACCGAGAACTATGGTGGTCCGCTTGTGACTGCCGGGGGCGTGCTCTTCATCGGCGCGACCAATTACGACAAGAAATTCCACGCCTACGACAAAGGGACTGGCACGCTGCTGTGGGAAACCACGCTTCCGTTTGCCGGCAATGCCACGCCGATCACCTATCAATGGAAAGGAAAACAATACGTGGCGATCGCGGCGGGCGGAGGGAAGGACCTGAAATCGAAATCGGGCGGGATTTACGTGGCGTTTGCTCTTAAATAGAAGGCTACTTGGAAGAACTGCAGACTGCCTTGCTCACAAGATCGGCGAAACCGCCCTCGGGAGCCTTGCCGAACTGGTCGTCGTGATTGGCTTTCTTGCTAACCACGAACCGGCCGCTGTGGTCGCGGGAATAGAACCATTCCGTGCTGGGAGTAGCCTGGCCGTTCGAGCAGGAGAAGCGAACGCGGGCGCGCATCTCGACGAAGGGTCCGCCCTGGGGAAGTTCCGCGGGTTCCTTGTATTCAACGCGGACCAACGCGACCCGTTGATTGTTCTTGAGCACGCGGACCGAACTGACCGAAACTTTGTCGCCGGCTTCGGTCTGACCGATGGTGCGCCAGTCTCCAGCCGCTAAGACCAAGCTGACCACAAGCACCGGTGCGAGCGCGACGGCGAGGATGAGGAGGGCTTTTCTCAACGATCTCTTTCTTGGGCGACTGACAGCCCCATACTTTGGGCCATCGGAGCGATTCTGTCAAACGGGAATCGGCAAAAATCGTGAATGCTCGAGCCCTGCATGATATTGTAATGGCGCGCCAGGTTCTCCGAAACAGCTATTTAACTCATGGAAACCCTTCATTCCACGGTGTTTACATCGCCCGTAGGGCCGCTGTTCCTGGCCGCTTCCGAGCGCGGACTGGTAGCATTGGAGTTCGACCGGCGCCTGCCGGGCCAGCAAACCATCCGCCCCAATCCGCGGGATCTGCGGACCGAGAAGCAGGCTTGGCGGTTTGAAGATTCCCCAGCTGATTTGAGCCCCTACGTACGCGAGTTGGAGGAGTATTTCGCAGGGACCAGGCGAGATTTCGACTTTGACCTTGACCTGCGCGGAACCGATTTCCAACTGGCCTGCTGGCGCGCGCTCACTGCTATCCCCTATGGCGAGACCCGATCCTACGCGGATATCGCCCGCGCCGTTGGCCGCCCTCAGGGATTTCGCGCCGTGGGGATGGCCAATAACCGGAATCCGATTGCCATCGTGGTACCCTGCCATCGTGTGATCGCATCCGACGGAACCCTGTGCGGCTACGGTGGGGGCCTCGAGATCAAGAAGAAGCTGCTGGAGTTGGAAGGAGCCCTGACTGGAACTCTGGCGGCGTAAGAATTGTTGATTGTTGAATTTTGATTGTTGAATGTATTCCTCCTGGCCATGTGCTTATTCATTCAACAATCAACAATCAAAATTCAACAATTTCTACCTTGGCCACCCAAACGAAAGCCCCATCGTCATCTTCCACACTGCGCAAGGCGGGATTGTTTTATCTCGTCTTCGTGATGTTCTCCTATACGACCGGCGGCCCTTTCGGGCTTGAGGATATGGTCACGACCTCGGGCCCGGGGATTACTCTGCTATATCTTCTGATCCTGCCGTTTTTCTGGTGCATCCCGGTGTCGCTCGTTTCGGCCGAACTGACGACCGCGATGCCGGTCGAGGGCGGCTTCTATCGCTGGACGCGCGCCGCTTTCGGCGAGTTCTGGGGATTCCTCGCGGGATGGTGGAACTGGTCGGCCTCGTTTCTGCTCGGCGGCGCGTATGCCGTTCTATTTACCGATTACCTCGTCTACTACTTCCCGCAGATGACCTGGTGGGAGCACTACCTGATCTCGGTCGGGCTGATCGTGCTGCTGACGTGGGTGAACATCCTGGGAATTGAAATGGTCGGCCAGGTTGCGACCGCGCTGGAGATTTTTATTTTTATTCCCGTGATGACGATGATCGTCATTGGGCTGATGCACTGGCATTACGATCCATTCAAGCCTTGGGTCGTGCCTCATCAGCCAACGTTTAAGGTGTTCGGTGTGGGCCTGGCAGTGGGGCTGTGGCTGTACTCGGGATACGAGCAGCTTTCGACGGTTGCCGAGGAGGTAGAGAATCCGCAGAAAGCCTATCCGCGGGCCCTGGCGTTGGTGGTACCGCTTTCGATGGCTGCCTATTTCCTGCCCGCATTGGCGGGGCTGGCATCGGCGGGTCAGTGGGACAGGTGGAAGTCGGGATTCTTTTCGGATGCCGCGGCTACCATCGGAGGAACGTTCCATGGCCACGCCTGGCTCGGCACATGGATGACTTTAGCCGCAATGGTGGGCAGCGTCGCGCTGCTGAATAGCACGATCCTGACGACGACGCGCATGCCGTACGCGATGGCGCAGGACGGATATCTTCCGCAACTGCTCACCCGCAAGCACTCGCGCTATGGGACGCCCTGGCTGGCAATCGTGGCATCGGCGGCGATCTATGCGGCCCTGGCGTGGAAGAGCCTTACGCAGCTGCTTTCGGTGTACATCTGGCTGCGCTCGGCGACGACGGTACTGACCGTGCTCTCTGGATGGAAGCTACGACGCACGCGTCCCGACTTGCACCGCTCTTTCGTGGTTCCTGGAGGAAAAACAGGATTGTTTTACGTGGTCGCCGCACCCGTGATTATGGCATTAGTGGCGTTATTGGGAGGCGACCGCTTCGCGACCATCGGCGGAGCGATCGGGATCGTCTTGGGGCCAATTGTCTACTTCGCTCTGAAGCCGCGGACACCGTAAATCAGCGAGCCAGTCACGCGCAGTCGTGGTTGTATTTGCCTCCCTGAAGATATACAATGTGAAATGTATATCTATACGAAAAGGACTATCTCATGCAGGTCTCCAAGTGGGGGAACAGCCTCGCGATCCGGCTCCCTGCCGCCGTTGTGGACGCGCTTGATCTGAAAGATGGCGACCAGATTGAAATCCGTGTAGCAAACGATCGAGTGTTTGAAGTAAGGCGAGACCAAAGCAGAGAACGAGCTCTTGCCCAGCTGAGGAAGTTGAGGAAGCCGCTGCCCCGAGGATTTGTTTTTGACCGGGCGGATGCCAATGCCCGATGAAGCGTTCTTCGACACGAATGTTCTGATCTACGCCGTCGCCCGGAATGATCCACGGAGTGCGCGCGCTGAGATATTGCTTGCCGCCGGCGGAAGAGTGAGCGTCCAAGTGTTGAATGAATTCGTTTCCGTCACGCGCCGAAGGATGCGAATGCCGTGGAAGGACGTGCTCGACGCCCTGGCAGCTATTCAAGTCTTGTGCCCAGACCCAACTCCCATCACAGTCGAAACGCACGAAGCTGGGTTGATGATTGCGGAAGAGTACCGCTATGAGATCTACGACGCTCTTATTGCGGCCGCCGCTTTGCAAGTGGGATGTAAAATCCTGTTCTCCGAAGATCTCAGAGATGGGCAGGTCATCCACGACAAACTGACCATTCGCAATCCTTTTAAGTAGACCGATCCGAGGGATTCATCGATCGAGTGCCCGGATAACGAGGTGGGACTCTAGCTCACCCAATCCAGGACTCTGTACCACGCTCCCGCGAATGGCAGAAACCAGGGCTTGCCGTTGTAGAGTCCCAGCGGCGCGCCGGGGAAGGGAATGCCCACGAACGGGTTTTCCGGCTTATCGCCTGCCATCAACTCGGCGATCTTTTGTCCTTGAAACGTCGCCATTGCGACGCCATGTCCCGCGTATCCGACGGCATAGTACATGCCGTCGATTTGTCCGGCATGCGGCATGATGTCAAAGGCAAAATCGAGTGTACCGCCCCAGACGTACTCCACACGAGCGTCCCTGAGTAGTGGGTAGACGCCAATCATCCCCCTGCGCAAAATCTCGCCGCTGCGGCGGATGGTCTGGTCGTTAGCAGGAAAGAATGCGGCGCGGCCTCCGAACAACATGCGCCCGTCCGGCGTCAGGCGATAGTAATAAAGAAAGTTTTTCGAGTCGTAAATCATTCGATTGCGTGGGCTCAGTTCCTTCGCCAGAGCCTTGGGCAATACTTCGGTCGCAATGATGAACGAGCCGATAGGAATCAACTTATTCCGCAGTTGGGGTGTTGCCGAACCGGTGTAGCCGCTGGTGGCTACAAATACTTCGTGAGCCCATAACGGACCGCGGGTGGTGGCGAGCTTCCATCCCATCTCGCCGTTGCGCGTATCGCGGGCGATCGACTCGACGCGCACCTGCTCAAAGATCGTTGCGCCGGCGTTAACGGCACTGCGCGCCAATCCGGCGACATAGCGCGCAGGATTGCACCCCGCACTGACCTCATCGACCATGCCGCCGAAGTAGATGCTGGAACCGATCTCCGTACTCAGTTCGTTGCGAGGGACGACCCGCAGCTTGTGGTTGAACTCGACCTCGATCAGTTCGGCCTGACGCTGGTAGTTGTCGAAATGCTTCTGCTTGCACGCGACCTCCAGGTGGCCGCAGCGAGAAAATCCGCAATCGATCTTTTCCTGGCGAACAACCTGCTCCACGCAATCGATCGAGGCGAGGGAAGCGGCATACATGCGTCGAGTGAGTTCGCGCCCGTACATTGAGACGAGCTTCCTCACTCCCAGCTTCATGCCGGTGAGGACCATGCCGCCGTTGCGCGAACTGGCGCCCCAGCCAATGCTCTCGGATTCGAGGACGGCCACACGCGCGCCGCGCCTGGCCAAAGTCCGCGCAGCAGAAAGTCCGGTGAAACCGGCACCGATCACAGCCACGTCAACGGTTTCCGGCAAAGGCCGATTGCCCTCCGCCGCCGGCATTTCAATCGTGGTCAGCCAATAGTTCTGTTCTTGCATCGTCACCCGATTGCCTACAACACCGCTGTTTCGTGGATCAACCGTCCGCTCGCAAAACGGTCCAGTCCGAGAAGGGAAACATCAATCAAATCCGTTTTTCCAGTGAGAATCAAATCGCTCAGGATTCTTCCCGTCGCGGGAGCGTGCATTACTCCGTGCCCGCTGAAGCCATTCGCCAAAAAGAACCCAGGGACTCCCGCCGCCTCGCCGAGAATGGGGTGATGATCGGGAGTCATCTCGTAAAGTCCAGCCCATGCGCGCTTCGGGTTGACCGGGAGATCCGCGAACACGGGCACGCGGTCCGCAGCGCACGTCAGAATCTTCTCCACAAATGCGGGATCAAATTCGGTTTTGAATCCAGCCGTTTCTTCCGGATCGTTCCATGCCAGTAGAAAGCCGCGGCTCTCGGGGCGGAAGTGGAATCCGTTCGACATGTCGATAATCATCGGCGCGGTGTGCGGAAATTGGTCGAAGGGTTCGCTCGGCACCAGCATGCGTCGCAGCGGCGTGACCGGAAGGTCGAGTCCGACCATTTTGGCGATCTCGGCCGCCCACGCACCGCAACAATTCACGACCTTGCGGGTCGCCACTGGACCACGCGTTGTCTCTACCGTCGCAATTCCGCGATTATCTTTGACGATGCCGGTGACGGCTGCGTTCTTCCAAAGAGTCGCCCCGTGATCGGCAGCCCACGTCAGGAAGCCGTTCATGGCGCTGTAGGGATCGACAAAGCCGTCGGTCGTACAAAAACTCCCGCCGACAATGTCGTCGCCCCGCAACAACGGGAACATCGCGCGAATTTCATCACCCTCCACGAGTCGCACGTTTTTCAATCCCAGTTGCACCTGCTTTTCGAAGTTCGTTCGTAAATACGCCAGGTGGCGGTCACTGGTCGCACAAAAGAGGTATCCCTGCGGGCGGTAATCGCAGGGGTATCCCAATCGCTCCTCAAAGCTGGAGTAAAACGGGATCGAGTACAGCGACATCTGGATGCTGACTGGAGTCGAGAACTGGGCGCGCACACCGCCCATGCTCTTCCCCGTAGATCCCTTGCCGGTGGCCGATTCCCGCTCGAGCAGGAGGACATTACGGCAGCCGGCAGCCATGAGGTGATAAGCAATGCTGGAGCCGACAATACCGGCGCCGACAATCACAACTTCAGCGGTCTGGCTCACATTCGTGTCCTGGGTGACCGAGCATTCTATCGCGCCGATTGTTCGGCAGTACATGTCCGTCCGGGTGCGGGCAGGGACGGAATTTCTTGTCCACGGTAATCTTGCTGGAGTTACCGCATTTACCTACTCTGAAGAAGCATGGCCCTTCGCAGTTTTCTTTTTTCCTCAGACGAGGGAACTGCCGCGTCGCTTCGCCAGATTCTGGCGGATCTGGGCGTGGAGGGAGAATCCTGCTCGGATGCAGTGGTTGCCGCCGAGAAGATCACCAATCAGCCTTTCCAGATCGTAATTATTGACTGGGACAAGCAGCCCGAGGCGTCTTTGCTGCTTGCGACCGCGCGCGAGCGAAAAGCTGCCGAACGGCCGCTGACGTTGGCGCTTGTGGGCGACGACCAGAGTGTTCCAGTTGTCCTGCAGGCGGGTGCGAATTCAATTCTGCGCAAGCCCATCGTTCCAAATCAGGCAAAGGACACGCTGACCACAGCGCGCGATTTGCTGCGTGCAAAGCACGACTCGGCTGTGGGCGCGGCCCCTGCCGGCGCGCTTTCTGTTCTCAGCCCACTCATCAGTTCGGAGCAGAAGGCGAACGCCCTGCGCTCCGGCGAATTCCTGGTGACAGCGCCGGTTTCCCCCGGAGGGCAATTCGAAACGGAACCCGAACCTGCCGCTCCGCCGTCCCTGGAATTGGCAGGCGCGGAGCAAATAGATCCCCTCAAGGACCTTGAGGCAACCGCCGCGAATGTGAAGCAGGAAATTTCAGAACCGACTCCGACAGAAGATGCCCCTCGCGGGTTGGAGTGGTACAAGGCTCGGATCGCAAACCGTCAGCCCGGCCAACTGCATGCAGAACCTCCGCAGTCGCCGAAAAGTCGGGGTAACCCGGAACTGCTCGGTTACGATCAGACGTCCTCTCATTCAACGGTAGGTCCTACGGCTTCGTCGCCGGGCGGGTCCGGAGCCAAGCCGAGTCAAAGGCTTGCGCAGAAAGACGAGCACAAAAAGGCGGCAGAGCTTTTTGCATACATCGACGGGGAACGCTCCGATTCCAAAGAGTCTTCCAAATTTCACTTTCCTTTTGGCAAGAAAGCCCTAGTGGGGGCCTTAATGCTAGCGGCCCTTGCGGTTGCGGCAGCGCCGCAAGCTCCGTGGCATCCAAGATTGCGCGTTCTCTGGCTTGTCGGACAGCAACGATTCCATGCGTGGTTGAACCCTCAGCCGGTGACGCCGGTTCAAGTATCAGCTCATGAGAACTTCGCCCGGCCCGGCGACGAATATAAATTGCCCGTGGCAGAGGCGATTCCCGATGCGACAACCGACCCGTCGCAGATTGAGGTTGTGCCCGCTGTAGATCCCACGAAGAAGCCGAACAGCGAGAGCCCCAATCCAGATCCGGCTGTGGGACAGCCGGACGGAACTTCCCCGGCTCCGTCAGATGCAACCCAAACTCCTGCTGTGCAAGTGTTGGACAATCAGCCGCCGTCGGCTGCAGCTACTCAGGCGCAGCCAGTGAGCGGCACACTCCCCGCCGCATCGAATCCGGGGCCCGCGACTACCGTTGCCGCGCCCAGCACCACAACCCGACCCGAAGCCATCCCGGCGGTCGTTTCCTCGCCTACAGCAAAACCTGCGCCCACGGTGCCAAAGAATCCGCAGCCGCACTACGTTTCGGCTCCGGGTACCTTGCCCTCGAGTTTGAGATCGCAGCTTGCTCCAGTCACCGACGTTGGAGGGACAAAAGCAGCCGAGACTGCACTACCTTCGATTGAACCAGTCAGTGTCTCCGAAGTTGCCGAGCGCGCGTTACTCGTAGATCAAGGCAATATCGCCTATCCGGATAACGCCAAGGGACAGCAAGGCACGGTAGTTCTGCAAGTGCTCATAGGCCGCGATGGCAGCGTCCAGGATGCCAAGTTCTTGCAGGGATCCCTGGTCTTTGCCCGGGCGGCCATCGATGGCGTGAAGCTCTGGAAGTTTAAGCCCTATACCATGAATGGGCGACCCGTATCAGTGCAGACATCCCTGACGGTAAAGTTCAAGCCCGGTCAATAAACGTAAGTTGTTTGTTTTGTTTCGCAATGGCGATGAACTTCCTTCGCGACACCCCGCTCTAAGAACCGACGAAAAACGCGATTTTTAGAATAGGGCCAACCTGTCCATCAGCGCGTTACCTCCGAGGCTCAAATTGAGCAGCCCGGGGTCCGGCGGAGAGCATCTAGAGATATAATGAATCCAGTTCACAGGAAGCAGTTCCTTCCGGAAGAAGATCACAACAGATGTCGATGAAAACCAAAGCAGCGATCCTTGTCACCTCTTTTGCCGTACTACTGTTTGTCGTTGTAGGTTCGATGGGAGGCGTGCACGCCTCGTCGAGCGACGGCTCTTACCGTCAACTGCAGGTTTACAGTGAAGTGCTCTCGCGCGTGCGCAGTGAGTACGTGGAAGAGCCGAACATTCCCAAAGTGACGGATGGAGCGCTGCACGGATTGTTGGAGTCGCTTGATTCCAACTCCAGCTACTTGTCGGCGGAAGCCTACAAGGCATTTAAGGCCCACAAAGTCGAAGGGAAAGCAGGAATTGGCGCAGTCGTTTCGAAGCGCTTTGGCTATGCTGCCGTCGTCGCAGTATTGCCCGGTTCGCCCGCAGAAAAAGCCGGAATTGAGCCTACTGATATCTTCGAATCGATCGAAGGTCAGAGCACTCGCGACATGTCCCTGCCCGAGATCCGCAATGTGATTCTAGGGCCGCAGGGGTCGACCCTTAATGTCGAGGTCGTGCGCGCGCGCAGGGCAGAACCGCAGAAGATCACGATTACCCGCGACATCGTCAATGTCCCGCCGGTTGCCGACAAGATGATGGATGACTCCATCGGCTATGTGAAAGTGGAAGCTCTGACGAAAGGCAAGTCTCAAGAAGTCGCCGCAAAGATCAAGGGGCTGGAGAAGTCCGGGGCGAAGAAGATTTTGCTTGATCTGCGTAACTGCGCGGAAGGCGACGAGACCGAAGGTGTTGCTGTCGCCAACGAGTTCCTGAATCACGGAACGATCACTTATCTGCAGGGCCAGAAATTCCCGCGGGAAGCCTTCAATGCGGATCCGGCGAAGACCATCACGAACCTTCCGGTTGCCCTGCTGGTGAATCGCAGCACGTCGGGTGCGGCTGAAATCGTGGCGGCTGCGCTTCTGGAGAATGCGCGCGGTGACGTTGTCGGCGACAAGACCTTCGGCGATGGATCCGTGCAAAAGACGATTGACCTCCCGGATGGCGGAGCGCTGATTCTTTCGGTCGCAAAGTACTATTCGCCAAGCGGCAAGGCGATCCAGGACACGGCTGTCACTCCGAACGTGGTCGTCGCCGATGCGGCCGACGATCTAGCCAGTCCCGACGATGAAGATGGAGCCGCAGCTCCGCAGAACAACGACGAAGCCAAGCCGAAAAATCCGGTCGACGATCAGCTCAACAAGGCAGTCGAAGTTCTGAAGAGCCATGACAGCTAGGGCGAATTTTGTAATTTTGTAATCGGGTAATCTTGTAATTGAGAATCGCGCGCTTTCCGGCGCGCGATTTTTTTTGTAGCGCCGGCATCCTGCCGGCTGTCGCGAGCGCGTCTCGGGCTCGCCGCCGATGACCTCCCAAGGTGCTATCCTGACCTCATCCTTCCATGAAGGTCCTTTACGAGAATCTGCCGGAGGTGGAAATCGGCGGACGCAAAGTCGTCGGCCGCGTCCTGTTTGGTCTTCTCGTATTGATCTCCGCCCTCATCGGAGCGACCGCTGGACTGCTTCTTGTCTACACCACCGATCTTCCGCAAGTGGACGCGCTTGAGGCTTATCGCCCCAGCTCTATCACTGAGCTTTATGACGACCACGGCCGCGTAATTGGCTCATTTGCCCTGCAACGGCGAGTAGTCGCGACGTACGACGACTTTCCGCCTGTGCTGCGCGACGCGCTGGTTTCAATCGAAGACAAGGATTTCTATCGTCATTCCGGGATCAACTTCTGGCGAATCGTGGGCGCGGCTTATCGCGATATCGAATCCGGCGGTAAAGTGCAAGGCGCTTCGACTCTCACTATGCAGCTGGCGCGCAACCTGTTCTTGTCGCCTGACAGGCGATGGCAGCGCAAAGTGCAGGAGGCCATGCTCGCCATCCAGATCGAGCGCCGCTTCACCAAGCCGCAGATCTTCAC
>Ga0070730_10002474_pt1 | contig 16783 bp, 15 predicted proteins | sample Coa_R1_3_FD_66447 | JGI IMG/M metagenome (GOLD analysis project Ga0070730, IMG submission 66447) | Surface soil microbial communities from Centralia Pennsylvania, which are recovering from an underground coalmine fire - Coalmine... | ecosystem: Environmental > Terrestrial > Soil > Unclassified ... | reverse complement strand
GGCGCCGGCGATACCGTCTTCGTGCGCTTCCGGATGCCGGGCGCGCATGCCGTGGGAATCGCAGGCAACTGGAATTCGTGGACTCCGGCACCGCTCCGCGCCGCCGGCAACGACATCTGGGAAGCCGCGCTGCTCCTCCCGACGGGGACGTACTACTTCAACCTCGTCGTCGACGGCACGGACTGGGTCGTCCCCGGCGGTGTCGCGACGATCTCGGACGGGATGGGGGGCATGATTGCCGTGCTGAACGTGCTCTGACTTGACGATTTCGGTCCGGCTCCCTACCCTGGCGGGCGGCGGGAGTGCTCCGCTGCGCTGCTGTCCTCTCTCTCGAGGGGGTGCCACATGGGAAAGATCAACATGCAGAAGGTGCTGATCGGAGGGTTGATCGCCGGGCTGGTGCTGAATGTGATCGATTATGTCGCGTTCGGCGTCATCTGGAAGGCGCAGATGGCAGCGAACATGCAAGCCCTCGGCAAAGCAGCAATCCCCAACAGCATGGTCCCGTGGTTCGTCGTCATGGATTTCATCGGCGGCATATTCCTCGTGTTTCTCTATGCAGCGGTACGGCCTCGCTTCGGCGGCGGACCGGGGACGGCGGTGAAATCGGGACTCGTGGCGTGGTTCTGCGGCAGCTTTCTCGTCAACGCCGCGATGATGTGGCCCATGGCGATTTTCCCGCACAATTTCATCATCCAAGCCACGATTCTGACGTTAGTGGCGTGGCCGCTCGCAACGGTGATCGGCGCGAAGTTCTATACCGAAGGTGCGGCGATGGGAGCGGGGATGGGCGCCGGCGCTGGAATGGGGAGCCGAATGTAGAGCCAAACGGGGCACAAAGTCGGGAAAAGGCGCAGCAGGTGATGACATATCCTGCTGCGCCTTTTTGCGCCTCGCTGCGCGAGTTAGGGTCTCAGTAGTTGAACCGCAACGACACTCCAAACGTCCGTGGTTGATTGGTCAAATACCCGACACGCGCGCGGAGCCCCCGCTCGCGGTCCAGCGCGAGGAGCGCCGTTGTGTTCGTGACGTTGTTCACGAAGAGCGCACCTTCCCAGTTCGACCGGTTCAGGCCGACCCGCAAATTCACGAGACTGTAGCTGGGAAGCAGCGGGTCGAACACAAACGTGTTTTGCGTCAGCGGCCCACCGATCGTATTCGACCCGAACGACGCGATGTTGACGGTGCCGATGCCGGGTGTCTCATCATCGATCTGGGTATACCGCGAGCCGACGTATTGCCACGACCCGCCGAAGAAACCGCGCGACGTGCCGATCGGCAGCGAGTACGTGATCGCGGCGCTCGCCTGGAATTTCGGAACGCTGGGCAGCCGGTTACCCGACTTTACGCCGCCCACGATCGACTTCACGCCCAAAGAGTCGGTGCTGTACACGGTGGACTCGAGCTTGGCGTCGTTCAATCCCGTGGAGAATTCCAGGTCCCAGTGGTCGTTCGGCGCGGCGGTAAACTCGAACTCGAGGCCTTCGCTTCGCGACTTTGGCACGTTATAGACCAGACGAGATGAGCACGAGCCGGCCGTGAGGTTCAGCTGGAGATTCTTGATGTCCATGTAGAATGCCGCGACGTTGAGCGAGATTCGCCCATTCGCGGGACGCGACTTCATGCCCACCTCGTAATTCCACACCGTTTCGTCCAGCCAGCGATCGTGGCCACCGAACGTGAGCGTGTCTCCCGGCGTGCAGATCGGCTTGTTGAGTGGATCATTGATGCCGCCGAGCCGGAAGCCGCGTGAGACCTGCGCGTTGAAGGTCAGCTGATCGGAGGCCTTGTAGGCCGCGATGAAGCGTGGCGCGAATCCATTCGCCTTCGTCGAGCCGGGCTGTGACACAGGGCTCGTGAAGATACCGTCGAAGATCTGCGTGCGGTCTTCACTGAAGTCGTACCAGCGCGCTCCGGCCGTCAGGTCCAATTTCGGCGTGACGCCGAGGGTCGCTTCGCCAAATACCGCCGTCTGCCTCAACTTGTAATGCAGATCCGAGACGAACAGGTGATCCTTCTGCGCAATGAGTGGGCCCTTGGTGAAGCCATAGGGTGCAGAGAGTAGCGGAGCGGCCAGCGTGTCGAAGCCCGCGACATACACATCCTGCCCGTATCCACGTTTGTTGTTGCTATAGAAGCCGCCCACCAGCCAATTCAGCTTGTCCTTGGTGCCGGCCAGCCGCACTTCCTGCGTCCACACGATCGAATTCGTGTGGTCGTCCAGCGGCGAGTTCAGGGTGTAGATGTTCGCCGGCAGCCCGATGGTCCCGCCGACGATGCTCGCGTACAGCGCGCTGGCGTCGCGCACGACGTCGATGTTCCGGTGCGTATATGACGTAATCGCAGTGAGGTTCGTCCCGCCGCCGAGACTGTAGTTCAGGTTGACGTCCCCCAGCAGGAATTTATCGGTGTACGGCTCGGGCATTTGCGTGAACAGATTGTGATCGCCGAGCGTCACCTTCGGCCGCGTCGTCGTATACGGGTTCGCGAGGATGTTGAACGCGTCGATCCGGTTCCAGCCGTCCGCCTTGAAGCTCTGGTACACGAGGCGCGGCGTGATGCTGAACCGGCCGCTCGGCTGCCACCGCACGGCGGCGCGCAGGCCGGTCCGATCGCTGCTATTGACGTTCTGGACGACACTGAGGTTCGGCTGCACGGCGTCCATCCAGCCGCCGGTCCGCGTGCTGTAGCCGACGATGCGGGCCGCCGCCCTTTTGCCGAGCGGCTCATTGAAGCCCAGCTTCGCCACGCTACCGGGGTCGCCGCCGTCGATCGAATTGACGCCGACTTCACCGAACGTGCTGCTCGTGCCCAGCTCCGGCTGATTGCTGATGTAGCGCACCGTTCCGGCGAGCGAGCCGGAGCCGAACAGTGTGCCTTGCGGCCCGCGCAGCACTTCCACGCGGCCGACGTCGAACAGATCGAGGTCCGGCGTGAACAGCGAGAGCGAGATCACCGATTCATCGAGATAGGCGCCGACGTCTTCCTTGACGCCGGGCTGGTCGCGGGAGATCTGGCCGGACGATGCGCCGCGGATCGCGGGCTGACTTTGTCCGGGTCCCAGGTTCTGCACGCTGAAGCCGGCGACGTTCTGCGCCACTTCCTCGATGTTTTCCGCACCGCGCATCCGCAGCGCCTGCTCGGTCGGCGCCGCGATCGACAGCGGCACGTCGATGACTTCTTGCTCGCGCTTCATGGCCGTCACCGTCACGGCTTCGAGCTCGAGCGGCTGCATCACGAAGTCGACCACCGCTTCCGCATCCGCGGCGACATGGACGCCGGCTTGCGACTGCGTGCGCACGCCCGGCAGCGACGACGAGACGGTGTAGGTCCCGGGCGGCAGATTGGCGATCGTATAGCCGCCGTCGGCGTCCGTCGTCGCGCGACGGGCGGCGCCCGTCGCCCCGGCGGCGCGCACCGTGGCGCCGGCCATCGGCAGCTGGTGCGAGTCGCGCACCGTGCCGCGGATGCGCCCGTTCTGGGCGTGCGCCGATACCGGCAACGCGACCAGCAGCGCGCCGAGGACGGCGAAGCTCGAGAACCTTCCAGCCATATCAATCCTCCTATTTGAGCAGATTCATTTCTGCCCGCGCGTACAGGTAACGGCCGTTATAGCCGAACGGCGATGCCGCGGCCCAGGGGAACGTCCCGAAGTTGTTGTTGAAATCCATCGAGCGATCGTTGAACGAATCCACGATCACGGTCGAGCTCGGCTTGTCCGGATACGTGTCGAAGATGTTCCGCGCGCCGATCGACAGATCGATATCGGCGAAGCGGTAGCCGATTTCCACATCGAAGAGCGTTTTCGCCCCATAGCGCTCGCGGCACAGATCGCAGTAGCCGGGTTGCGCCGATGAGAACTTCCCGTAGTACGACGCGCGCGCCAGCGCGTGCACGCGACCGAGCGAGTAGTCGCCGGTGAGCGTGCCGCGCCAATCGGGCCGCTCCTCGGTGATGCCGATGTACGTCACCGAATCGATGATGCCGCCGACGGTCGACGGCGTACCGTTGAACACCGCGGGGCGCGGATCGAGATGCGTGATCTTGTTGTTCGTGTAGTTCACCATCGCCGACCAGTCGATCGTGCCCTGCCCCGCGCTCATCCGGAGCGATCCCGTCAGGTCGACGCCGCGCGTCCGCGTGTTGAGCCCGTTCGTGAAGTACTGCAGCCCGCTGACGTTCGTGAAGCCGTTCGCGGCAAGAATCGCTCCGGTCACGCTGTCGCTGAACGTGGCGCTGAGCAGAATGCGATGATCGATGTTGATCTGGAACGCATCGACGGTGAAAGTGACGTTGTCGCTCGGACTGAACGCAAACCCCGCGCTCAGGTTGACGGACTTCTCGGCGCGCAGCGGCTTCGAGTCGAACAGCTTGGCCGCGCTGTCGCCCACGGGCGCGACGAGCACATCGGTGACCACGCCGCCGATGACGTTGGTGTTGACGTGGCTGAAATGCGATTGGCTGAGCCCGGGCGCGCGGAAGCCGGTACTGATCGCGGCGCGCGCGGTAAACTGGCGCGACGGCTGGAGCCGGAACGCAGCCTTCCCCGTGAACAGCGAACCGAAGTCCGAGTAATGCTCGAAGCGTCCCGCGACGTTCGCCAGAAACTGCTGTGTGAGATTCGTTTCGAGATCGGCGTAAACGGCGGCATTGGTACGGTGCGAATTCGATTCGTCCTGCGGCCGGAAGCCCGGGAACGACTGGGAGTACGGCCTGCCGGCGGAGCTGTCGGGGCCCCGGTGATGCCCGTCCACGTACGACGCCAGCTCGCCGCGCGTGATCCGATACCCTTCGCGCCGGAACGCCGCCCCGACCGCGACGTTCACGGGCGACGGCAACCCGCCCAGACGCACTGATTTCGCGGCGTTGAGCGCGGTAATCAATTCATCCCGCTCCAACCGGCCGGCAAAGAACGATGTCTGGTTGGCCATGTCGTCGGCCGTGCCGAGGACGCCATCGGGCCCCGGCGCGCACGGCTTTTGGGGGTCGAGGCAGGGCCCGAGCGAGACGTTCAGCGTGTTGTGCAGGTTGTAGTTGAATTTGTTGTAGCCGTACGATGTGCCAAGATCGATCGACCAGCCCGACGCAAGCGTGCGGATGCCGCCGACCATGGAGTAATCGGTGACGTTCGGGGCGAACTGCGGCAGGTACCCGAAGGGATAGATCTGCGGCCAGTTGCGGGCGTTGATGAAGCTCGCGCAGTCGACCGCGCAGCGCCGATACGCGTTGCCCGTCCCCTTGCGATAACTCCAGCCGCCGAAGCTGTACAGCTCCGTCGTGCCTTGATCGTTCAACGGCAGCCGGAAATTCGCCATCGTCATGAGGTCCTTCTCGAGCCCGTCGCCCCAGTGATGGTTGGGCTGCGCCACCGGATTGCGCTTCACGATCACCTGCCCGTTGACGACGGAATCGGTGACGCCCGTGCCGGCATCTTCGTACGGATCGGCCCACGCGCGATTGGTCGGCTGCCGATCGAGGAATTCGCCGAACAACCCGAGCGAGCCGCGCCCGAGCGGGATTCCCCAACCGCCGTTCAGATTCGCGGTCGTGCCGTCGTCCGGATAGTTGTCGGGGTGATAGCGGCCGATGCTGGTGTTCAGGAACGGCGTAAACTGGCCTTCCTTCAGCACCATGTTCACGACGCCGGCGATCGCGTCGGACCCGTACTGCGCTGATGCGCCATCACGGAGCACATCGATGCGGTCGATCGCGCTCGACGGAATGGCGTTGAGGTCCACGCCGCTCGAGCCGGCGCCCATGCCGTACGCGAACGTGTTGACGAGCGCCATCTGATGCTGGCGCCACCCGTTGATCAGCACGAGCGTTTCGTCAGGCGACAAGCCGCGGAGCGTGAATGGCCGCACGATGTCCGTCGCGTCGGTCACGCTCTGATGCGGGAAGTTGATCGACGGCGCGACCGACTGGAGAATCTGGCCGGTCTCCGCGACGCCCTGGAGCTTGAGCTGCTCCGACGTGAACTCATCGACCGGCACCGCCAGCTGCTCCGCCGCGGTGTGGCGCGCGCGCGAGCCGACGACGACGTCCACAGGCGATAGACTGATCGCCTGGGTGACCAGCTTGAAATCCTGGGTCACTGGTCCGTCCGCGACGGTCACGCGCGCCGATTGCGGCACGTAGCCGAGCAGTCGCACGCGTACCGTGTAGGTGCCGGACGATATGCCGCGCAGCTCGTACCGGCCCTGATCATCGGTGGTACCACGCAGGCCTGACCCCTCGGCCGACACGGATGCGTGCGCCAGCGGCGCGTCCGCGGCATCGGCGACGCGTCCGCGGATCGAGCCATTCTGCGCGAACGCCAGCGAGGGTAACAAGCAGAGACCGGCGATTACTTTTTCAACCCGCCGCATATTCATGCCTCGAATTGTGGGTGGCCGTCGCACTAGTGCTACCGCGCGCCGGGAAGACCGTCAAGCGACGCTAGTGATGGTGCGCCCCCCCATTCCACGGGTCGCCCGCCGCAAACGCCATCACGTGCACCATCCATCCGAACAGGCGCGGCCGAAATCGCCCGCCGACGGCGTCGCACGCCTCGGCCGTCGCGATGGGCGACTTCGGGCCGAAGACCGGCGCGCCATTGCGGGTCTCGCGCCAGCGGTTCGCCTGGCCGAGCGGCGGCAGACACCAGTTGATGTGCTCGTGCCAGCGCACGATGCTGAGCGGGAGTCGCGCGTTGAGATCGTCGTCGCCTACGCGGGCCGGCGCCGTGAACATCGCGCCGACCAAGGTCACGCCACCGCTCGCATCGCTCTGATAGAGCAGCGACGTCGGTCGCGCCGGGTCGAGCCCGTTGCGGGCGAGCACAGCCCACTCGAGCTTGGTGAGGTGATGCACCGGCGCGCCGGGCGTCGGAATGATTTCCCGGAAGCCCTCGTCCTCGGCCACACGCACGTCGCGGTACTTGGCGAGCTCCTGTCGCATCGTCGCGAGAACCGCGGCCGCCCGTGCCGAGTCGCCCGGTGCCGGCGGACGGGCAGGAGTCAGCCGGAGATGCAGATCTTCGTTCGACACCATCCCCGCCATCGAGTGTTCGGCGGCGATGGCGGCTTGTGCGTCGGGCTCTTGGTCGTCAGCGGCGCCGCCTGCGCCGGTTTGTGGACCGGTGCGGTGACATCCCACGATGAGCGCACATAGTAGATAGGCAGCGCGTCGCATTACGACAGAATAGACGCGCCGCGGGCGAGGTCAGCTAGAGCGATGGAGCCGTTCGAAGTGTGGCTTTTCGACGATGAAATAGAAGGCGAGGATCGCCGCCTGGCTGAATACCGAGGCGATGAGCCCAGGGAAGGACCGCAGCATCAATGCGAAACCGTAGGTCTGGAGATAGCCGACCGTGTACATCGGGCTCGAAATGTAGCGATACGGCCCCGTCGCGATGGGGCCGACGGCAACGTCCGGCTCGAAGAAATTGTGCCAGTAGTACGCATTGCTCCCGAGAGTTCGCGCGGCCCACAGCTTCGTGCCGAGACCGACAATGACGAGGACCGCGCCAATCGGGACTGAAACGGGGAGGGAGAGTGGCAGGTGCCACGTGTTGCGCGTCAGGACGCAGAGGAGTACGAAGGCGAATGCATCATGGTTCATGACGATTGCGGCGCGCCGACGAAACCGCTGGAACGCTGTCGGCCCGCCTCCTTCTTCACGCCGGAGTGTGGCGCCGACGAACAGCACATACGCCATCCGGCTGAGAATGGCGTATGCAAACACGGCGGCCTGAACGCGTGTCACACCCGCAACATACTAAGCCTGCCCGGCAAGCGGGTTAGATCGCTTTTCCCTCCAGCGGCGGATGGAACGAGGTATTACCTGCCCCTAGGTTGCGACTGCACGCAGGCGTTTTGTCCTCCAAAACTTACGGAGAACGAATATGCGACTCGACCCGAACACCCCGCGGCAGCCCCGTCCCGACGAGACGGGCCCGATGAAGCGCAAGGAAGGGGAGCGTAATCGCCCCGGTTCCAATCCCGAGAACGAAGAAGAGGGTGGGTACGTAGAAGAGGAACGGTAGGACGTGAATGAAACACTTCGGCCGCCGAGAGAGATCTCGGCGGCCGTTGTGTTTTTCTACCGCACCGGCTCAGTGATAGAACACGCCTGTATGCTTCGCCACCGTCGGCGTATTCACGTCGTCTCCACCCACCACCAGCACATGAAATGCGCCACTGCCGTCGAGATAACCGGTTGCGGCATGATTGAAGAGATTGCCGCCGCCCGCCGACGAGATGGTATTGGAGCCGGTTGCCCCGTTGAACGCGCCGGTGCTACCATCGGCATTCAGTGCCGCATAACTCTCTTCAGTGGCGCCACTGCTCGCCCCGCTGTAGAGGCCCGCGGTGATCAACACATTCCCCCCGGCCACAACCGCGGTGTGCTTGCTGACCGCTTTCTTGAGTTTGTTGCCGTTCGCGATCCATCCGCCAGCCACGAGATTGCCGGTGCGGACGTCGATCTGGGCGTAGACGACGTCGCTAATGGCGCTCCCTTTCACGCTCGAATCGTTCGGTGACACGGCTGCACTGTCCCCGCCCAGCGCGTACAGGAACGTGCCGTTCACGCCGAACCCGAAGTAGCTCCGCGCGAACGGGAGCGCGGTGAGAGCCTGCCATGCACCCAATGTGCCGTCTGAATTGATCGCGGCACGGTAAACGGTCGCGACGGGCGCGTTACCGGTGCCCGAGCCGCCCGCGACATAGACGTTCCCGTTGAAGATTGCCGCGCCGACAGAATGGACCGGCGCCGGGAGCGCGGTGGTCGTCGCCCAGCCCGTCACCGCGCCGGTGGCGCTCAACGTCCCGAGATACACCGTGGCGACCGGCTTGCCGCTTGCCGTACTGTCGCCGCCGATGACGTACAGGTAGGAGCTCCCGGTCACCGGTGAGTTCGCAGGAGTCGCGACCAGTGCCGCGGCGAACGCGACCGGCGCGGGAAGCACCGTGGTCTTGGTCCATGCGCCGACCGTGCCGGTGCTGGACACAGTGGCATAGAGAACGCTATCCCGCGGTGCGTTGGTGCTGTCCTTCCCACCCCCGACCACGTACACGACGCTGGTCGGCGTGACGCCAGGAAGTGTGGCCGCGGCAATGGCATGACCGCTCAAGCCAACCGGAAGAGCCGTCGTGCTCGTCCAGCTGATCGTGGACGGATTGAATGTCACGGCCTTGAGGACGGTAAAGATGACGGGGCTGCTCACGCCGCCCGAGGTTTTGACGAACAGCGTGTCCGTCCCCTGCGGCACGCCCGCCGGGACAGTCGTCACGATGAGATTGTTCGTCCAATCGGCGCCGGCCGCGATCGTTGCGGTATCGCGACCACCCGCAGTCGTCGAAAACAGCACGTGACCCGCGGCGATCGCCTGCGTCGTGCCGAAGTTCGAACCCTGAATGACGACGGTGGTCCCGACAGTGCCGGACGGGAGCGTGGCACCGTTGACAAGGGTCACGACCGGCGGGCCTGACGGACCGGTCGGGCCGCTGCTGCCGCCACTGCACGCCGCGAGCAGCGAGACGACGGGAAAGAATACGCGTCGAATGACATTCCGCATGGACGGCTCCGGCTCGGGGGGAGGAAATCACATTGGAACAACTCAAAGACTGCTGACCCGAAGTGTGGGTAACGTGCGTTTGAGAATCTTTGTGGTTTCTTAGTGCGTCATCCGGACCTGTTCTGACTGCGTCATACTGACGCGTTCTTGATGTGCACGTTTCGTCCCGATACACTTGTGCGACTGCTCATGAAATACGGCACGCTCCTCGAGACCGCGTTACGCGCGCTCCTCGCCAACAAGATGCGCAGCATCCTCACGGTGCTGGGAATTACGATCGGCATCGCGGCGGTCATCTGCGTCGTGGCGATCGGCAAGGCGGGCCAGGCCCAGGTCGAGAAGCAACTCAATAACCTCGGCGACAACTTCGTCTGGATCGAGGCGGGCGGCCGCGCCGTCAACGGCGTCCGCACCGGCACCCACGGCACCAAGACCCTGGTGCTGTCCGACGCGGCGGCGATCAAGAATCAGATCCCGCTCATCAAGAGCGTATCGCCAAACGTCGACGGCTCGATTCAGATCATCTACGCCAACCAGAACTGGTATACCGGCTATCGCGGCGTGGCGCCCGAGTATTTCGACATCAAACGCTGGTTCGTCGATCAGGGGGCGTTCTTTACGCAGGACGACGTGGACCGCGCGGCCGATGTTTGCGTGATCGGCCGTACGGTGCGAGACCAGCTGTTCGGGAGCGACGACCCGATCGGCGCGGTGATCCGCGTCCGCGGCCTGCCCTGCCGAGTCGTGGCGACGCTGCAGCCGAAGGGTCTGTCGGTTTCAGGTCAGGACCAGGACGACACGATCCTGATGCCGTACACGACGGTGATGAAGAAGATCAAGGGAAATGACTGGCTCGACGACATCCTCTGCTCCGCGGTCTCGCCGGACGTCATCAAGCTCGCGGGCCAGCAGGTCGCCGCGCTGCTCAGAGATCGCCATCACCTGCGCGCCGATGAGGACGACGATTTCAACATCCGCAATCCCGAGGACATCATCAAAGCACAGATCGAGGCGAGCCGCACGCTCACCATCTTGCTCGTCGCGATCGCGTCGATCTCGCTGCTCGTCGGCGGGATCGGGATCATGAACGTCATGCTGGTCTCGGTGACCGAGCGGACGCGCGAGATCGGGTTACGCGTCGCCGTCGGCGCTCGGCGCCGGCTGATCCAGCTCCAGTTCCTCGGCGAATCGGTGATGCTGAGCCTGGTGGGCGGAACGGCGGGCGTGCTGGTCGGCATCGCCGCGTCGTTTTTTGTGGGCAAGACCTTGAGCTGGCCGATGCAGCTGTCGCCCGAAGCGGTGGTCATTGCCGCCGCATTTTCGATCGCCGTCGGCGTCTTCTTCGGCTATTATCCGGCGCGCAAGGCGTCGCTGCTCAATCCCATCGAAGCGCTGCGCTACGAATGACGAGCGTCAACTGGCAGGCAACGCGAACCTGGCTGCTGGACCGTAAACGCCGCGGGCCGGTGCTGGCCGTGACCGGTGGACTGCTTCTCCTGGTGCTTATCCTCGTGTTCCGCCACGGCGGCGGCGTCCAGTACCTCACCGCCAAAGTGCAGCGCGGCGAGATCCGTGACCAGGTGGATGCCACCGGCACGGTGAACGCCGTGATCACGGTTCAGGTGGGCTCGCAGGTGTCCGGGACCATCGCGCAGCTCAACGCCGACTTCAACTCGCGCGTGCACAAGGGCGAGATCATCGCGCTGATCGATCCGTCGGCATTGCAGGGCGCGCTGCTGCAGGCGACCGCCGATCTCGAGAACGCGAAGGCGAGCGTCGTCGTGGCGCTGGCCGATTCGGCGAAGGCGGCCGCGGTGCTGGCCCAGGCGCGCGCGGACGCCGACCGCGCCCACTCGATGGCGAAAACCAACGTGATCACGCAGCAGGAGCTCGATCAAGCGACCGTCAATCTCGCCTCGGCGCGCGCCGGCGCCGATGCCGCGACGGCCAGCGTGCTCCAGGCGCGCGCCCAGGTCAGCCAGAAAGACGCCGCCCTCGCCGTCGCCCGCACGAACCTCGGCCACACCGTCATTCGCTCGCCGATCGACGGCGTGGTCGTCGCGCGCAACGTGGACGTCGGGCAGACGGTCGCGGCGTCCCTGCAGGCGCCGACGATTTTTACGATCGCGCAGGACCTGACCAAGATGCGGGTCTACGCCAAGGTCGATGAGTCGGACGTCGGCCGCATTCGCCCGGGCCAGCCGCTGACGTTCAGGGTCGACGCCTATCCCAAGGATGTGTTTCGGGGACTGCTGAGTCAGATCCGCATGAATCCGACGACGGTGCAAAATGTCGTCACGTACGACGCGGTGATCGACTTCGAGAACGCGGATCTCAAGCTCTTCCCCGGCATGACGGCTTACGTCGCGATCCCCGTGGCGCGGGTCGCCGACGCCGTGAAGTTGCCGAATGCCGCGTTGCGCTTTCGGCCGCCGCTCTCACCGGACGAAGTGCACGCGCTGTACGTCCGCTACGGCCTGGAAGCCAGAGGACAGGACGCGACCCGGAGATCCCCGAGTGCGGCCGTAGCGTCCGAACGCCCTGCCGCTGCGGATACCCCTGCCGATTCCGCGGGTCGCGACGACGAGGAGGCGGTCGTGTGGAAGCTCGTCGGCGCAAACAAGCTCGTGCCCGTGAAGGTCAAGCTCGGCATTACCGATCACGCGTATACCGCCGTCATCGCCGGCGAGCTCCAGCCAGGCGATGACGTGGTGACGACGGCGATGACGACGAAGGCCGGCGGTCCCGGCGCGCAGGGACTGCGGCGCTAGTGCGGATGACCCAATGAGTAGACGTAAGCCGCAACCGCGCGCACATCGAGCGGTGTGAGCCCCGCCCCGCCTTTCGGCGGCATCGGCGCGGCCGCCTGCTTCGGCTTCGCCACGCCCTCTTCCACCGTCCGCACGATGAACCGATAGCTGCCGTCGCCATTCAGCCACTTCCCGCTCGTCAAGTCCGGCGCCAATCCTTCCTGGCCTTTGGCCTCTGGGCCATGACAAGCGAAGCATGTGCCCCCGGCTTCCTGCCCGTGATAGACGCTGTCGCCGCGCGCGATCAATGCCGGCGTGATCCCCGCAGCCGACGTGTCTTTGTGCGCCGGTGCGGCGGCGGGTTGCTGCGCCGCGAGACTCGTCAACGCAGCCAACGTCATACCATTCAGCAACATCGTCACGCGCTTGAGATACATCGACATCCTCCTATGGGTGGAGCGTACGCAGGTACTCGAGAATCGCACGGCGCTGGGCGTCCGTGAGCGGGAACTGCGGCATCGTGCTGGCCGGCTTGTCGAACTTCGGATCCGCCAGCTTGTGGAGCACATACTCCGGCGAGCGACGTTGCAGGACGGTGTTCAAGTCAGGCCCGATCGTGCCGGTCGTCGCCTCGCCGAGCTTGTGACACGCGGCGCACGCGTGCGATGCGGTGATGCTCTTGCCCTCCTGCGCCAGCGCGGAATCGATCGACGGCGGTGGACGCGATGATTGAACGCCACCGGCTGCGCGACGGCGGCGGGGAGCACGAACAGCTGGCGCGCTCCGATGATGATGAGGAGGGCGAGTCCCGCGCCGAGCGCCAACCAGCGTCTGGCAGCATGCTGCCGTGGTTCCGCATGTTCCGCCATCAACGTCCTGCGAGCAAAGATGAGAAGTGCTACGGCGCGGGGGAGGAAGACGTTATGAAAGAACTGTGAAGCTCAGCGGCAGCAACAAGGCGCGGCGGATTGATTCTCGCCGCGCCTCATCGCCTAGCTTGCATACGATTGCCAGACGAAAATCCTGCAGCGGGCGGAAATGACCTGGGAGCGGCAGCCGTAGTTGGCTTGACGGTCGCTTGACTGCCTGGAGCCACCTTGTAACGTCCCTACGACTGGGGAGCCATGAGTCGGAACGAGGGAGCGACCATAGCAGAAGACCAGCAGTCGGCCTCGCAGCGCCGGCTGGCGATCGTGCTCGAGCACATGCATTACGAGAACGCGCACGACTTCGATCGCTGCATCGCCGCATTCGGGCACCCACGCTACGAAATCGTCCCAACGGGCGAGGTCCACGACGGCAGGGACGGCGTAAACGGGCTGCTGGACCAGAACCGCGTGGCGTTCGCGGATTTCCACTTCGAGCCGCACCGCACTGCCCCCGCCGACGACGTTGTCCTGGTCGAGGGAACCTTCACCGGTACGCACACCGGCACGTGGCGCGGCCTCCCCGCCACCGGCCGCACGGTGTGCTTGCGTATGGCGCTCGTCTTTGAATTCGAGGGCGACGCGCTGGTCTGCGAGCGGGTGTATTTCGACCTCGGTACCGCGTTGCGCCAGCTCGGTGTCGCGCGCGACCCGCTGAGCCTGGCCGGCCAGCTGGCTACGATCGTCAACCACCCGATCACCATCGCGCGCGCGCTGCTGCGCGGCCTCTTCCAGCGGCAGGGGCGTGGCAATGGCTGATCCCACGTCATCGATCCCCGGCCTGGCCGGAAAGACTGCCCTCGTCACCGGCGCGAGCAGCGGCCTCGGACTCGAAGTAGCGGTGATTCTGGCTCGCGCGGCAGCGCGCACTGTGCTGGTCAGCCGGAACCCGGCGAAGCTGGCCGCCGCCCTGGCCGACATCCGCCGGCGCTCCAGGGCGGACCCGGATGCCGTGGAGTTCATCCTCTGCGACCTCTCCTCGCAGGCGTCGATCCGCGAGCTCGCTGCCGAAGTCCTGGCGCGCTACCCCAGGCTCGACATCCTCGTCAACAACGCCGGTACCGTGAGCGTCGAGCGAAAGCTGACTGTCGATGGCATCGAGCTCACCTTCGCGGTGAATCACCTCGGCTACTACCTGCTCACTCGATTGCTGCGGGAGCGGCTCGTCGCCAGCGCGCCAGCCCGCATCGTCAACGTCGCCTCTCACCTTCACTACCACGGGACACTCGACTTCGACGACCTGGGCTTCGCGCGCGGCTACCACGTTCTCAGGGCCTACGCCAGGTCCAAGCTCGGCAACGTCCTCTTCACGTGCGAGCTGGCGAAACGCCTTCAGGGCACGGGCGTCACCGTCAACGCGCTGCATCCTGGCGACGTCGCGACCAACATCTGGAGCGGCGCGCCGGGTTGGAGCCAGCCGTTCCTCGCACTCGCCAAGAAACTGCTCATGATGTCCCCAGAGGAAGGCGCCCGAAGGATCACCTACCTCGCCGCAAGTCCCGAAGTGCAGGGATGGTCCGGGCTCTACTTCGAGAAGAACCGGCCGAGACGCCCGGCGCAGCTATCCTGCAAGGACGGCGTCGCTGCGCGGCTGTGGACAGAGAGCGCACGGCTGGTACACCTTGAGCCCTGAATGGCACGTGACCACTTCGTCGGGAAGGTCGTGTGGATCACCGGGGCCTCCTCCGGCATCGGCCGATCCCTCGCCTTCGCCTTCGCACGCGCCGGCGGGAGGCTGATCCTCTCGGCTCGCGACCGACGGAGCCTCGAGCCGGTGCGAGCGGCATGCGGGGCGGGTTCCGAGGTCCGCTTGCTCCCCTTCGACCTGGCCGCGCTCGACACCATTCCGCAGCGTGCCGAGGAGGCGCTGAACATGTGGGGCCACGTCGATTTTATGGTGCACAACGCCGGGGTCGCGCTACGCGGGCGGATGGTGGATACGCCGCTGCGTCTTGATCAGCAGATCATGGCGATCAATTACTTCGGCCCCGTGGTACTCACCAAGGCCCTGCTGCCGTCGATGTTGCAGCGTCAATCAGGCTGTTTTGTGGTTCTGAGCAGCCTCTCCGGGAAATATGGCGGGCCGCAGCTCTCGGCGTACTCGGCTGCGAAGCACGCCTTGCACGGCTGTTTCGAGTGCCTGCGCGCTGAGGTGCACGACCAGAACATCCAAGTGACGATCATAATCCCCGGTTTCATTCGCACGCCAATCGTGCAACGTGCGCTCACGGCGAGTGGTGCGCCCTACGGCAAGACGCTGTCGGTGTACGAGCGCGGGATGGACCCCGACCGTTGCGCGGCGCGCATTTTGCGAGCCGTCGCCCGCCGAAAGGAGGAGGCCCCGATCGGCGGTTGGGAGCTCTCTACCCTCTACCTGAAGCGATTCGTGCCGGGCCTGCTGAACGCTCTCGTGCGGAACCATCCTGTGCGGCTGCGGAACCGGCTGTGGCGCCTGCTCTCCTTCGGAATCGGCGGCCACGAAGGCTGAACGACGGCGAAGGTGACTCCTTAAAGGGACCTTCACCAGCGCTTCACGCGATCCCTCCAATTGAAACGCTGTCTTAGGGAATGAGGCGCGACCTGACCCGCCTACCCGATCTCGCGCGCAAACGCGGCACCGGCCCGTTGCCCGTTGACGTGAACGTGCTGATGCTCGCCGCTCGCGGCGGTGGCGAAGTTCGCGAATGCGGGCAAGCCCACGGAAAGCGGCACGCCGACCAGGAGCTGCGCTATCGCATGCTCACGCGGACGAACCCGCAAAAAGCGGAGGCGCTGCTCCAGCGCGCGGCGGAAGCGATCGACCGGCGGTGGCGGCTGTACGAGGATTTTGCGCGACTGACGTAGCGCCTGCTGCAACCTTCGGCCCGACCTGCCTATCCAAGTTGTCAAATCCATCTCTGGAGTCGTTATGCGGCTCGCCATCCTCCTCGTCGCTGGCGTTCTTGCAGTCCCCCCCCCGTCGCTTTCCGCACAGCACCCCGTCCCTTCCAACGGACAATGGTTGATCGATCCATCGGATCACGCCGGCAAGGTCCAACTCACCGTCCGCTACGGCGAAGCGGGGAGAGGAAATCGCTACTCGAGCAACTGGGGCCAGGACGTGCCCCTGAGTGAGCTGGTCGGTCTCTCGGCCGCCGGCATGAGTGGAGCGGGCTCTACAGTGCGTTTCAAGATCGTGCGATCCGCCGGCACGCTCGACTGTGAAGGCTGGTTCGACGGTGGCAGGGGCTCGGGCCATTTCACATATGAGCCGAATGCCGAGTTCGTCGCCGAGCTCGCGAAGCGCGGGATCAATGCGCCGACGGCGTGGGAGCAGTTCGAGATGACGATTGCGGGCGTGGGACTGGAGTTACTGGACGAGTTGCAGCGTCAGGGGTACGACCGGCCGGTCGCCGGCGAGCTTGCGCGCATGGCGACGCACGGCGTCGACCTCGAGTACGTCCGCGACCTGGGCGCGCGGGGATACAAGATGAAAGAGTCGGAGAGTCTCGTGCGGATGCGGGATCATGGTGTGGATGAGGACTTCATCGAATCACTCGACAGCGCGG
>Ga0070730_10002473_pt1 | contig 16792 bp, 17 predicted proteins | sample Coa_R1_3_FD_66447 | JGI IMG/M metagenome (GOLD analysis project Ga0070730, IMG submission 66447) | Surface soil microbial communities from Centralia Pennsylvania, which are recovering from an underground coalmine fire - Coalmine... | ecosystem: Environmental > Terrestrial > Soil > Unclassified ... | reverse complement strand
CCCCGTGGGCATTTGACCATTAACCCATGTGATGGCGTTGACTTGCCAACCATCCATATTACCGAGCCTGATATTCTCTCTGAAGAGGATTTGAATCGCATGATCCTATGCGCTCTCAACGAAACAAATCAGATGCATGCGATTATCCCCTTACTGCTCATAACCGGATTGCGCCGTGGGGAGTTGTTGGGATTACACTGGGATGATATCGACCTGGAAAAGGGAACCTTGCGAGTTGAACGGAGCGTCAATGTGGTTGATGGGCAGCTTCGAGCACTCCCAACAAAAACAGATAGCAGTGAAAGAACGCTTTCGCTGACCTCATTGGTGATAAGGCGCTGAAGCATCAACAGATACGTGTCGAGAAAAAACGGGTACATCGTGGCAATAGGTGGAAAGAGCAAAACGTGGTCTTCCCTTCCCCTCAAGGAAGCTATACGTATCCCCAGGTGCTCAGAGGCATGTTCCAACGGTTTTTAAAGAAGCATGACTTTCCCCCGATGCGTCTTCATGACATGAGACATACAGCAGCAACGACCCTGGCCGCAAACAAAGTCAACCCCAAAATGATACAATATTTCTTGGGCCATAGCACGCCCATTATGACACTACGGTACATGCACGCCACCGAAAAGGACAGAGGGCATGTACGTTCTATCATGGAAACCCTCTATCATCCAGCACAAAAACAAGCGCGTTAGCGAGTGCTACAGTAACAGCTCAATGGCCGCTTAGAGCGTAGATAGAAGGGGGATAGAGAACGCAGGATGCCAGTATATACATAACACACGCACGAGGGAGAATACAGAACCATGGGAAAACTTGAGGGACGTGTAGCATTTATCACTGGAGCTGGCAGAGGGATCGGAGCCGCAACCGCTCTGAGAATGGCAGAAGATGGCGCACGTGTCGTTCTCGCGGATATTGATGACGAAGGTTGCCAGCAAGTCTCCGCTGAACTGGAGCGACTGGGTGCGCCGAGTTTGGCGGTCCATTGTAATGTCGCTGACAAATCTCTGGTTGAGGCGGCTGTGCAGCAGACAGTGGATCATTTTGGGCAATTAGATATCCTGGTGAATAACGCTGGTGTGACACGTGACAATCTCTTGTTCAAGATGACCGATGATGACTGGGAGATGGTCATGAATGTTCATCTCAAGGGTGCATTTCTCTGCAGCCGTGCCGCGCAAACTCACATGGTCAAGCAGAAATATGGTCGTATCATCTCGCTCTCCTCAACATCAGCCCTGGGCAACCGTGGTCAATCGAACTATTCTACGGCAAAAGCAGGCCTGCAAGGACTCACCAGGACACTGGCAATCGAACTCGGTCCATTTGGTATCACCGCTAATGCCGTCGCGCCTGGCTTTATCGACACCGAGATGACGCGAGCCACCTCGCGGCGTCTGGGCTTTGATCCTCAGCAGCGCATTGAAGAAGCAGCTAGGACTATTCCAGTCAGGCGTGTCGGCCAACCAAGGGATGTAGCGAACGTGATCTGCTTCCTGGCCTCTGACGAGTCTAGTTATGTCAATGGCCAGATTATCTATGTTGCAGGTGGGCCACGCACATAAAAAGGGGAGAAAGAAGGTTATAAGCCAGCTTTTCGCCTGCTTCGCCCACCGATGCCTCTCCCATTTGTCAATTTTTTGGCCACCCAGAGTAGGGCAATAGCGCCCAGCAACGACGTGATGAAGGTGAAGATAATCCCAGAAACGTCGATGCCAAACAGGCTCAGGATGATCCCACCCAGGAGTCCACCGATGATGCCAACTACGATGTTTCCAACAATCCCTAATTGGTCACCCTGAATAAGACGATCGGCGACCGCACCAGCCAGGCCACCGATGACAATCCAGACAATCCATGCCCAGACAGTACTAAAGATGTTTGCTATCACAAAACCTGTCACCATACTATGACCTATTCCCTTTCTCTACACTTCTTCTAGCTCAAATTCGTTGCTCTCGCTTAGCCTGGAGAGGTTGGATACATTAAGTATAGAGAAAAAGGAAGTTTTTATGCAAACTGATCAACAATAAATGTATATTTATGCCGGTATTCTCCTGAAAAAGAAAAGCACCGGATGTACAAGTTGCGCATCAGGTGCTTCACCCACTGTTACCACCATGCACCTACAGATACTGTTTGCGGGTACTTACCTCTCACTTGCTGGTCTCGTTGTCCTCATCAAGCGTAAAGGTGTGTTGACCAGCGATACAATAATACTGGAGATCTCCTTCTGCATCGGTCTGGGGAAACATTTCCTCAAGATCGGTGAGCAGGACGCCCTCTTCCTGATCATAGGGACAGGTCTGATACTTGATTTGCTCCAGGTTCATGCTCTTTCCCCTCTTTGGTGTTGTCTATCATTCTTCCTATGACCATCAAGTCATAGGCGGAAGCGTCTGCGATACGCTTCTCACAGAGGAAGCCTTCTATGCACTTCCTCTAGTGACTCTATAGTCCGTTTTGCTAATCCTCAATTTTTGTGACTAGAATGAATAGGAAGTACTATCCAGAAAAAATGACGTTATCCTCTTGACAGAAAAATGTGTGCAGGGTACTATGACGCTAACGGATATATTTATTGCGGATATAAAAATATGAAATGTGCTCTAAAGGCATTTCTGATCGTTAGTAAGGATAGGAAGAATAGTATCTGGAGGGACCTATGCCTCTTAGCTCTCATTCACACGCTACCACCTCCTCTCCACTCTTTGGGGTACGGGGAGGATCACTCTTCGCCCGACTGAAACGCCTCTTTTTGATGAAAATCCCTCAAGCTCCCATGCTCGAAGAAAATCCGATCCGACTCAAGCCATTCAGACTTGCGGTTGCTCAGTGGAGTGATATTGGCCACAAACGAGCACATAATGAGGATAGCGCAGCTTATGTCATTCCCAAAAATGCCCAGGAGTTGAGTCACAAAGGTGCGCTGCTGGTTGTTGCCGATGGCATGGGAGGGCATACCTCTGGGGAAGTTGCAAGTCAGATGGCTGTAGAGGCAGTATGTAAGACCTACTACCAGGATGAAGATGAGAAAGTGGAGGCCTCACTCTTGTACGCAGTGAAATACGCAAACTCGCTCATTTACCAGCACTCGATGGAGCATAGGCGATATGAGGGGATGGGGACAACGTGTGTTGCCGCAGTTTTGCATGACAAAAAGGTTTTTGTTGCCAATGTAGGAGATAGCCGGGCATATGTGATACACGCTGGTCGGGTTAAACAAGTGTCACAGGATCATTCGTGGGTAGCCGAGCAGGTACGTGCTGGGATCCTGACTGAAGAGCAGGCTGAGCAACATATGATGCGCCACATGGTTACACGCTCACTGGGTGCGGATATAGATGTACAGGTTGACATGTTCAATGAGTCATTGGAGGAGGGGGATACCATTCTGCTGTGTAGTGATGGCTTATCTGGCGCGGTCAGCGAGAGTGAAATGCTGGAGATCATCGAACACTATTCAGCTCATGAGTGTGCATATCAGTTAGTAGAGAGAGCCAACACGCAAGGCGGAACTGATAATATTACTGCTATCGTTGCCCGCATATCCTTTCATCAATAGCAACTTCGGGGTCAGGAAACCCGCCATATATCCTCAATTTTAGTATGAGCGATAAAAAGCGTCTCAATTGCAGGAGATGGTTCTTTTTTTATCCAGCCATTTGCATAAACGAACGAGGTGCACTTATGAACCTGCAACAGATCAAGTATCATGCTTGCCCGTGGCACCTGCAACAGGGCATTGTAGTCGTAGATACCGAGACAGAAATGACCCCCCAAACCAACGCGGAAGGCGATCTGCTGTATTATTGTCCGGCAACAGCGCATATCTTTTCTGTGGTAGGGGATGCGGAGACCAATTTTTTCCTTGACGCTCGAAAGCGCTCTGTGCTATAACAACAGAAAGGTATGCGTACAAATGCGCATACCTCATACGCGGGAGCTTGGGTAAGCCAGGCTGAGAGGGCGGACTGTTCCTACATCGCCGCCGACCGCTTCACCTGATCTGGGTAATGCCAGCGGAGGGAAAGTACCACTTCTTTAGAAGCAGTCTTTTGAGGCGCTGGCACGTGCTGGCGCCTTTTTCATTTGCTTTACGCTGCTCATGAGCATAAATGGAAGAGGGCCGGGTATGACAAGGAGGTCAAGCTATGCAGCAAGAGAAACTGGAGCAAGAGCAACGAGATATCCTGGGTGTACGTGGCGCCGCCTCCGATGATTTTCTGAAGGTTGAGCGGCGTGGTATGGAGCCCGTACCAGATGCTGAGAGGCATGGCTCCCCACGTGAACTGGCACTACTCTGGACGGGAGCGATGGCCAATTATGTCTCACTCTTCACTGGTGCGCTGGTCATTGGTGCGCCCCTGGTTCTTGGGTTAAGCCAGGGCCAATTGGGCCTGGCCGATAGCGCTATTGCGATTACCATAGGGGCAGCCCTTGCGGCGTTGCTACATGGGCTGGTCAGCGCAACTGGCGCAAAGACGGGCACGCCCCAGATGATCTTTGCACGTGCTGTCTTCGGGCATCGTGGTACCTCTATCAGCGCCTTCCTCACCTGGTTGATGGCGCTGGGTTGGTTCGCCATTGATTGTGTCATTGGAGGCTGGGCCCTGGTTCAACTGGCGGGACTGGCAGGGCTTCCCAAAACCACCGGGGTTGCGATGATCGCCATTACGCTGGTCCTGATTGCTTCCGTTGTGGTGGCGATCTATGGACATCAAACTGTGCATGTCTTCGAGAAGTACGGCGCGCTCGTCTTCATGGCCTTTTGCGTGCTCCTTTTCATTGTGCTCTTCCCCAAAATCCATTGGAGCCTGCCAACCACCGTGCAGGGCATGCCACGCTTTGCCGCTATGGTCGTTGGAGGCAGTTTTATTTACGCGCTTGTTGCCTCCTGGATTCCCTTCGCTTCCGATTATTCGCGCTATCAGCCGCGCGGTGTTTCTACAGGGAGGATCGCGTGGTGGGCGGGTTTGGGGATTGGGCTACCCACAGTGCTGCTCGGTCTGCTAGGCATTGTGCTGTCTACGATTGATCCTGGCAACCCCGATCTGCTCAGTGTGATTACAGTTGCCACACCGCCCTGGCTCACGGTGCCATTTCTCCTGTTCGTCGTGCTTGGTGAGATCTGGGCCAACTATTTTGATGTCTATACCGCAGGTTTGACTGCTCTGGCTATGGATATCCCACTGCGACGCTGGGGGTCTGCGCTCCTCTGTGGTGTGGTGGGAGCCATCTTTGTCTACGCGATCGGGCTATTCTCACATTTCAACCAGGCTCATACCTATACCGAACTGACCTCCAACTTCCTGGGAGTCTATGTTGACTTTTTGCTCCTGACGTATCTCTGGGTGCCAGCGTGGGCGGCAGTCCTGCTGGTGGACTTCTTTCTCTTGCGCCGGGGACATTACGCCGCTGCCCACCTGACACAGGGACGACAAGGCGACTACTGGTATCACGGCGGCGTTTTCTGGCGGGCAGTGATCGCGTGGCTGGTCGGGGTTGTCATCACCATACCGTTTATCGGATCGGCTACCCTCCCCTGGCTCACACAGCCCTGGCAGGGGCCACTGGCTCACCTGCTGGGTGGCACTGATATCAGCGGCATCATTGGTGCAGTGGCCAGTGGTTTACTCTACTACGCGCTAGGGCGGAGCTATTTCAAATCTGTGAGGGAGGAATGATGTTGTCAATAACCTCCGGCAGAAGCCGGAAGCTTGCATCTGGTCTCCACCGCAACTCGGTACACCTTTGCAGGTCTGCCGCTTTGGCTTCGCAGACCGATGCATCAGGGGTAATTGACAAGCACCCCGTCTTGTCCCAGCATGCCGGAACAAGAGCGTCAGTCAATCGACCAAGAACGTTTTACCTGAGCATGGCTTTCTTGCTCAGAACCTCACCGTTCAGTTGAAAAGGTACCTTGGGCGAACCGTCTCTCTCCGACGAATCGGAGTGCCTTATGCCCAAGAACAAAGATACCAAAGAACTGAAGCAGTGTCAACAAGGAGGCGGCGCTTCCTCGCGCCGAAATATTCATGAATACTACAGAGCATCGATCGGTCGTGCCACGGGCGTTGACCATTGCCGGCTCCGATTCCGGCGGCGGGGCTGGCATCCAGGCAGATCTCAAAACATTTGCCGCGCTAGGCGTTTACGGGCTCTCTGCTCTGACTGCTATCACGGCCCAGAATACGCTGGGAGTGAGCGCGGCCTATGATCTGCCAGAGGAACTGGTCGAGGAGCAGATCGATGCTGTGCTGGAAGATATTGGGGCTGACGCTGTCAAAACGGGAATGCTCTCCAGCCCGGCGATCATTGAGGCAGTGGTTGGTCGCGTTCGCAAGTGGCAGGTCCGCCTGGTGGTTGATCCGGTTATGATGGCAAAGGGTGGTGCGCCCTTGTTGCAACCGGAGGCAGTGATGACATTGCGTACACAACTTCTGCCGCTGGCGGAGGTAGTTACACCTAATATCCCTGAAGCTGAAGTGATAACTGGATGGCATATAGAGACGTTAGAGGAGATGCGCGAGGCTGCACGATTTATCCATGACCTTGGGGCACGTCATATTGTTGTCAAAGGTGGCCATCGTATAGTCGATGCCACGGATATCTATTTTGACGGGCAGCGGTTTGTTGAGCTACGCGCCGAGCGGATTGAGACACAGCACACCCATGGTACTGGCTGCACATTTTCCGCAGCGATCACAGCACTGCTGGCTCGTGGTCTGTCGGTAGAGCAGGCGGTCACCGGAGCCAAAGAGTATATCACCGGAGCCATCCGTCACGCCCCAGGACTCGGCCGCGGTCATGGCCCCACTCAGCATTTCTGGCGCTATGAACAAGAGAAAAGACACATCTAGAAGGGAGGGCAGAAACCTGCTCAAGTGATGCTTGACTCTGGTGGGCAGTATCTCTCGGAATAAAAGTGTGTGGCTGAGTCAGTGGCATATTGGTCGAGTATGCCGCCAAGCGAACACGCATCAGCCCCTCCGTAGAAGTTGCACAATTCGGCGATTGAGAGAATTCTTTGGCGCATTCTGGTATAATTCTCTTCTGAGGAGGCAGGAGGCAGAGAATGCCGCCCCCAGAGTCATGGAGAGAAAGGATGCCTCTATGCTCAGACGAGATGATGCTAAAAGCTGGCTCCTCGGGCTGCTGAGTGGAGCTTTGTTGGTCGGAATCAATTTTTTCCTCGTTTGGAACCTCTACAGCCCCAATGTTTTGATGGCAGCGGGATCTCTCCTTCTTGCTTACTTGATAGTCTCAGCGGTCTCAGCCTGGATCGTGGCATTGTGGACCGAGAGCAGCGATGCTGGTCTCAAAGCCGGTTACGTAACCGGTCTCTCAGGTGGGATAGGAACATTTTGTGCCATTCTCACCTTTGTTCTGATTATCAGCCGTGGGCAGCTCTTCGGCGGTTTGTTATCAGGATACGCTGTAGGGGGACTTCTGGCGATCCTTCTCCTCTCGATCCTGGGCATCTGCGTCTCCCTGATAGGGGCTCTGCTCGGCTGTAGGGTCGCAAACGTTGAGCTGTGAGTGTCGTGATGCTCTTGTTTAGGCATGACTTTTAGGAGGGTGAGCAAGGTTCTTTTGTTCCAAACTGCACGTTTTTCTTCCAGCAGATGCTGCCCACCAGAGTCAAGCATCACTTGAGCAGGTTTCGGAGGGCATTATGCATGAAAATCTCAGGTCACGGCTGGCGCTGCATGTACTGACAGATCGTAAATGGTCACAGGGGCGTGATACGCTCACGGTCATCAGGGCAGCGCTCGATGGAGGGGCGACGGTGATCCAGTTACGTGATAAGACGGCCAGCACGCGTATGCTGATCGAAGAAGGTATGGCTTTGCGTGCCCTGACCCGTGAACGCCATGCCTTGCTGATTATCAACGATCGGATTGATGTTGCGTTGGCTGTCGATGCTGATGGCGCCCACGTAGGCCAGGATGATTTGCCGGGAGAACTGGCACGACAACTGTTGGGTCCAGAGCGTATCCTAGGCATCTCAGCAGGGAATAGGCAGGAGGCAGCCAGCGCTATTGCCGCTGGAGCCGATTATCTTGGCGTGGGGCCAATTTATGCCACCACTACAAAAGCGGATGCTGGCAAGGCCATAGGAACACAAGGACTGGCTGAACTGGCGGCATGTTATGCCATCCCATTAGTAGCAATTGGCGGCATTACGGCAGAAAATTGCCGGGCCGCAATGCTGGCGGGCGCGGCGGGAGTGGCGGTGATTAGCGCGGTAGTTGCCGCTAATGATATTACTGTTGCGACACGCCGTTTAGCTGATACGTTGTGGGCTACACATTCTTGAGCTAGTTGCAGAGGGCGTTTTCTGATCTACTTATTGACACCCTTCGATCTATGCCAGTACAATCGCTTTAACCGAACTACGAGAAGACGGCTCGATACTGCTGTACGATGAGAGAGCGAAATGATGGTAAAGCAAGAGAGACGGTTGCGTTTTGCACCCAGCCCTACTGGTCCCATTCATGTAGGCAACGCACATACCATGTTGTTTAACTGGCTTTGGTGCCGAAGCCAGGGAGCTACATTTGTTCTTCGTTTTGAGGATACTGATCGAGAACGATCCAGGCGAGAGTGGGAAGAGGTCATCATCAGCGAAATGCAATGGCTAGGATTAGATTGGGATGAAGGCCCGGATATTGGGGGCCCTTTCGCCCCCTACTACCAGACGGCGCGGATGAATCTCTACCAGGAGTATTTTGAGACGCTCAAGCAGCGAGATGCTGTCTATCCATGTTACTGTACATCAGAGGAACTGGCGGAGGAGCGTAAGGAAGCAGATCGCCAAAAGATCGCATACAAGTACTCTCGTCGTTGTCTGGCATTGACAACAGAGGAACGTGCGGCGAAAGAGAGGGCGGGACGACGCCCTGCCTGGCGTTTACTTGTGCCAGATAATGAGATCGTGGCCTATGCCGATCTGATTCGCGGACGCATCGAGTTTGCCACCAATCAGATCGGCGATCCTGTGATCATGCGTGCCAGTGGGGTCCCATTGTACCATTTTGCTGTTGTCGTTGACGATATTACCATGGGCATAACTGATGTAGTTCGTGGCGAAGGTCATATCTCCAATACAGCAGTCCAGCTTCTCATCTATAGACAACTTGGAGTGTTACCGCCCCGATTTGCCCACTGTTCCCATTTACTTAACACTGAGAGAGGGAAGATTTCCAAGCGCAAGGGGGAGATGTCTGTTCGATCTTTTCGTGAACAGGGGATACTGGGTGAAACCCTGTTTAACTATCTTGCGCTGCTGGGCTGGACCCCAAAGAATGAGGCGAGAGAATTTCTGACAAAAGAAGCAATCATTCGCGAGTTCACCCTCTCTGAAGTGAGTCGGTCGGCTGCTATCTTTGATGAGAAGAAATTGCGGTGGATGAATGGCATCTATCTGCGTGCAAAGTCACGTGAAGCCCTTGCGGAACTTGCGTTGCCGTTCATAGTAGAGGCAGGATTAGCCACAGAGGAGGCCCTACGTGGCCGTTGGACCTGGTTTATGGAGATTACAGCCTTAGTACGAGAGCGCGTGGCTCTCCTGGATGAGATTCCTCCCTATCTCGACTTCTTCTTCAAGGAAGAGGTTGATTACAATGAGAAGGCAGTTCATAAGTTCTTATCGCCAACGATCAGACCATTCCTTCATCAGACTACTGAAACAATGAAGACGGTAGAGTGGAGCATCCCATCTATTGAGCAGGGAGTGAGGACACTGATCGATGAGATGAGTCTTAAAGCCAGGGAGGCATTATTAGCCCTTCGTGTGGCCATTTCAGGACGTGAGGTCAGTCCACCCCTTTTCGAGAGCATCTACTTTCTGGGACGAGAGCAAGTTATCTTCCGTTTGACACGCTGGATATGAGCAGAGTGTACCGGTTGGGGCATTGAATCGTTGCAGCCATTGATTACATTACAGCGACTATAAGAATTCCAAAATTAACCTCGACCGGTACAAATTCACCTTGAATGTCGGGAAATCCCTTGATCGCGCTCTTTTTCGGCCATTGATTATCAACTATGGCTGATAACTACCTTCCCAAAGCACTGACCGGCTTCGTAATAACGGTGGGCGGCCAGGGCATCTTCGAACGGAAACACGCGATCGATGGCTGGCCTGAGCTGGTTCACGGTAATAGCACGATTCATAGCGAGAAAATGGCCGCGATTGCCAACAGCGATACGTTGGAGCGTATAGAAGTTGCCGATGAGCGCGCTGATGGGAATCGTCGTGGCCGTGTTGGCCAGCCAGCCAATCATGCTGATATGTCCTGAAACTGCGGTCGATTTAACCGACTGCTCCAGCGTGCCCGGGCCACCAACCTCGATGACCCGATCGACACCCTGCCCTCCCGTCAGTTCGCGCACCGCTACATGCCAGTCGGGTGTTGTGCGATAATTGATCACGTCATCTGCTCCCAGGGCCCTGAGTCGCTCTGCCTTGTCGTCACTCGATGTGGTTGCGATGACGCGAGCACCGAAGAGTTTAGCGAACTGCAGGGCGAAGAGAGAAACCCCACCCGATCCCAAGGTGAGCACGCTGTCACCAGCCTGCAGCGGTCGCCCCCATGTCAATGCATTCCAGGCGGTAACGCCAGCAACCGGCAGGGTGGCGGCCTCTTCAAAGGAGAGGTGATCAGGGATGTGGACGATACCCTCTTCAGGTAACACCGCATATTCCGTCAACATGCCATTCATGGAGCCGCCAAGCTGTTTGGAATATTCCCATTTGAACGGGCCCTCTGTCCAGTACGGCAGGATGGAACTCGCGACTCTGTCACCAACTCTGGCTCGGGTAACGCCTTCCCCAACAGCGACAACCTCGCCAGCTCCGTCCGACACTGGAATAACGTCCGGGAGTATTGGCCAGGGATATGTACCCTGCATAACCATAAGTTCGCGTGCATTGAGCGAGTTGGCTCGCATGCGAACCAGCACTTCGCGTGGTCCAGGTACAGGCACGTCGTGTTCTCTTACTGTCAGGCCAGCCAATCCGGCGCCTTTGTTGACATGATAGCTCTTCATAAACCTCTCCTTGTTCTCTCTGCACGGAGCCTGTATGAGATGTAGTATCATACTCCATATAAGCTCCAGAGCAATTGATGTTAAAACTGATAATCGAGCTGGATGCGACCATCACCGCTGAGAAGAAAGAAGATGGTGCCGACCGCCTGAGCCTTACCACCGTCTGCTGGTACCATCTCCCAGCTGAATTTCACAGCGTTGTGATGACTTTCAATCTCGCCTACTATCTTAAAAACAAAGCCTCCTGTTTTCACAAATTGTTCGTGTGCGCTAGTAACCCTTTCTTCGAGGGCTTCATATCCTCGGTACTCGTGCCGCCTGGTGAATTGAGTGCCCTCCTCAACCCATAGTTCGACGATGCTCTTGCGACGTAGTTCGGCATCTGGTTCGTTCCAGATCTGCATATACTGGTTCACAAACTGGTTGATCTCACTTATACCTTGTTGACTCATAGTTGGTTCATTCCTTTCTGTCTCCAAACGTGAGAAGGATGCTGGCTTTTTTTTATGCTAGTATGTATCTCCTTGACATATTTGAGTGTACCTTGAAAAGGTGGTGAAATTGATCCTAATTGAGGAGATCTTGAGCAAAGAGAAAAGAAAGAGGCCTATCGACCGACACCCGCGTGCCTACTGCTTGAGATCATAGCGTGCTGTGTGGCATACTCTACATAGTTTCACTGTTGAAGAAGAACGTTCTTGCTGCAATATTTTGTTTTACACAGCAAGCAACAAAGGAGTTGCGTCTATGCTCGTTGGAGTTGGGCTGCCCACTGGTGTTCCAGGGGCGGCTGGACCGTTGGTAATAGAATGGGCCCGCCAGGCCGATGAAGGCCCATTCTCCAGCCTGGGGGTCGTCGATCGTCTGCTCTACGATAGCTACGAACCTCTCACGACGCTGGCTGCTGCCGCTGCCGTTACACGTCGTGTGCGCTTAGCAACCACCATTGTCATTGGTCCCCTGCACAACACGATGCTACTCGCGAAGGCCGCTGCTTCCATCGATGCACTTTCTGGTGGTCGACTGGTGCTGGGGCTGGCAGTGGGTGCGCGTAAGGACGATTATGAGGCCGCTGCTATTGATTACCGTTCAAGAGGCAGGCTCCTTACCACACAACTCTCCACGCTACGCACTGTATGGGAGGAGGGAGCGATCGGCCCTACTGCCGCGCGTGCTACTGGTCCGGAACTGCTGATCGGCGGACTGAGTGATCAGACGACCACCCGCATGGTACGCTATACCGACGGCTACATTCATGGCGGCGGACCCCCAAAAGCATTTGCTCGCGCAGCTGATAAAGCTCACGCCGCCTGGATTGATGCTGGGCGCCCAGGAAAGCCTCAACTTTGGGCACAGGGCTATTTCGCGCTCGGCACTCCTGCTGCCAGAGAGGCGGGGATGCGCTACATGCGAGATTACTATGCCTTCACCGGTCCCTTTGCTGAGAGGATCGCGGCTGGACTGCTCACCAGCTCTCAAGCCATTGCCCAGTTTATACGTGGCTATAAAGAGGCTGGTTGTGATGAACTGGTCCTCTTCCCTACTGTGCCCGATCTGGCCCAACTTGAGCAACTGGCTGCCGTGCTCACTGGATTGGGCAAATGAGAATCCGCATGATAGCAAAACTGATGGAGTGACAATCATGCTGAATCAGAGGAATGGAGCCAGTGGAGCCGGGCATAATACTCTTACACGCATGTGGTCACTGCAATTCCATCTCACCGATACGTGGAGCCGAAGGAGAGAGCGTTGAAAATAGTCATCCTGGGCGCAGGGCCGGCAGGTCTGTATAGTGGTCTGCTCATCAAAAAGGCTCACCCCACGCACGATATTACCATTGTTGAGCGCAACCCGGCCGATGTTACCTATGGCTGGGGCGTTGTTTTCTCGGATCGCACGCTTGGGGCCTTCCAGAGAGCTGACTATAAGACATACGAGCAGATCACCAATCAGTTCGTGATCTGGGATGCCATCGACGTGCGCTATCGTGGAGAGACTATCCGTTGTGGGGGCCATGTTATCGCCAGCATCTCACGTAAACTCCTGCTTAATATTCTGCAGAGGCGTTGCATCGAGTTGGGCATCACCCTCACATTTCAGAGCGATATCCAGGATCTGGCTGCTCTTGGTGACTATGACCTGCTGATCGCGGCGGATGGGCTCAATAGCCTGGTGCGGAAAACGTATGCCAATCACTACAAGCCCACTCTAGAGCTGGGAAAGGCCCGGTATATCTGGCTGGGCGCGCAGAAAGTGTTGGATGCCTTCACCTTTATTTTTCGCGAGAACGAGCATGGCTTCTTCCAGGTTCATGCCTACCCCTTCAGCGGCACTACGAGCACCTTTATCGTAGAATGTGACGAAACCTCATGGCTCAACGCCGGGCTGGATACGGCCGATGAGGGGGCCAGCCTTGCCTATTGTGAACGCCTGCTGGCCGATGACCTTGAGGGAGCAGGGCTGCTCTCGAACAACTCAAAATGGATCAATTTCCCTACGCTCAAAACCGGATCCTGGCGCCATCAGCGCATGGTCTTGCTTGGGGATGCCGCCCATACCGCGCATTTCTCGATTGGCTCCGGGACGAAATTAGCTATGGAAGATGCTATCGCGCTGGCGGGCGCTCTCGAACAGCATGAAGATCTCGACGACGCCCTCAATGCCTATGAGTTGGAGCGCAAACCCGTTGTTGAGACCTTCCAGCGAGCAGCCCAGGAGAGCCAGCGCTACTTTGAGACGATCAAGCGCTACCGGGGACTCGCACCAATGCCATTTACGTTCCAACTGCTCACCCGTAGCGGCCGCATCACCTATGACGATCTCAGATTACGCGATACGCGTTTTGGCGAGGCGGTTGATCACTGGTGGGCGAGACAATCGTTGCAGACAGATTCCCCAGGCGCTCCTTCTTGCCCAAAGGGTATCGTGGTAGCGCCTCCACCAATGTTCGCTCCACTTCCAGTGCGAGGACTCAGCTTGCCCAATCGTGTCGCTCTTTCTTTGAATAGGATTAGTTCAGCGTATGATGGCATCCCCACCAGGGAATACGTCGGGCAGATCAGTGAACAGGCGCTGAGTGGTGCAGGACTGCTCATGACCGGATTTACTGCCGTTTCCGGCGAGGGGCATATCACTCCTGAAACGGCGGGAATATACAATGCGGAGCAGGTAACAGCCTGGACCGAGATTGTTGAGATAGTGCATGCTCACTCTTCGGCAAAGATTGCGCTCCAGTTGGGACATGCGGGACGGCGTGGCTCAACCAGGCCAGGAAACGCGGGGCTGGACAGGCCATTGCGCCAGGGAGGGTGGCAACTGCTCTCGGCCTCGCCGCTCCCCTTTACGCCGCAGAGCCAGGTTCCCCGAGCGATGGAATGCGCAGATATGGAGCGAGTACGGCAGGATTTTGTGAGCGCGACCCAGATGGCGCACAAAGCAGGCTTCGACCTGCTCCATCTGCACTATGCGCACGGATATCTCCTGGCCAGCTTTCTGTCGCCGCTAACCAACACGCGTCAGGACAACTATGGAGGCAATCTGGAGGGAAGGATGCGCTTTCCCCTGGAAGTCTTTGATGCCGTACGCGCTGTCTGGCCACAGGAGAAACCTATCATCGTCGCCATCACCGCCGACGATTGTGCGAAGGGTGGCATAACGGTTGATGAGGCGATCACAGTAGCGAAAACATTAAAGGAGCGCGGCTGTGATATGATCGAGGTACTGGTGGGGCAGACCACCCTCGCCAGCGAACCCGCTTATGGTCGCGGCTTCCTCACCGCCTTCAGCGATCAGATTCGCAATACGGCAGGCATCCCTACCCTGGTTGGTGGCTATCTGACCACCAGCAATGAGATCAACACAGTGTTAGCCGCGAATCGGGCGGACCTCTGTATCAAAGAAGGGATAGATCAATGAGAAACAAGAAGCAAAAGCCTGGGCTATTGGGAGTACTGTAATGCTACGCAGATACACACTCGCAGATCGCACTACCTGTGTAGCTATTCTGGAGAGCAATACCCCACGCTTCTTTGCACACAGGGATCGTGAAGATTTTCTCTCCTTCCTCGATGCTCCTGCGGGTATCTATAGTGTATTGGAGGATAACAACAGTGCAATTATTGGATGTGGGGGCATCGCGACGCGCAACAAGGGGCAGGAGGGCATTTTGACCTGGGGGATGATCCATGCTGATCGTCATCGTCAGGGATGGGGTAAGTTGCTCGCTCTTACGCGTCTACGCCAGTTAAGTGGGATCCCTTCAGTGCAGAAAGTGACCATCAATACGAGCAATGAAACGGTCGGCTTCTATAGCACATTAGATTTTCGTGTTACCAATTACAGACCCAATTATTATAGTGAGGGATTGCACCGCTATGATATGGAGTTACTGATTGATGACGACATTCGGCGACGACTGCGGGAGATTAACAGGGTATTGTGACACTCTGAGTTGTCCTGCCCTGGCAAAAGCTCAAGGATATGGCAAAGTAGGCAAAGAAAGCTGATTAGGAGAGAGACATATCCCTGGAAAAGTTTTTTAGCGAGAATAGTGACAGCTATCAATCAAGGGAGGAGCATCACCTATGCCAAATGAGAGTCAGCCTGTACTCGCGGGACGGCGAGCGGTTGTAACGGGGGCCGGAAAGGGGATCGGGCGTAGCATTGCTATGGCTCTGGCACAGGCCGGAGCGGATGTCGCGGTGACGGCCCGTACCACCAGCGACCTCGAAGAAGTTGTCGCCCAGATCCAGGCTATGGGTCGCCGTGGCCTGGCTATTACCTGTGATGTGACCGATGCGGAGCAGGTGCGGCAGATGGCTACAGCAGCCAGCGAAGGACTGGGCGGCGTTGATATCCTGATCAATAACGCAGGCAATGCGGGGAGCCACAAATTCCTGAACCATCCCGACGATCTCTGGCATCGCATGCTGGCCGTCAACCTGACCAGCGTCTACTATGTCAGCAAAGCCTTCGTGCCGCAACTGATTGAGCAGCGCTACGGCCGCATCATCACCGTCGCCTCTATCGCCTCCAGGGTTGGAGATCGCTACATCGCCGCCTATGTAGCCTCCAAGCATGGTGTGCTGGGCCTGACGCGCGCTATGGCCAGTGAGATGTTGCCTTACAACATCACCGTCAATGCCATCTGCCCCGCGTATGTGAACACGCCAATGACCGATGCCAGTGTGAGCAATATTACCGCGCGCACCGGCATGAGCGAGGAGCAGGCCCGTGAAACCCTGGCAAAGATGAGCCCGCTGAAACGTCTCATCGAGCCGGAGGAGGTTGCCTCCATTGCCGTTTTCCTGGCGCAGGAGACGAGCGGGGGCATTACGGGACAGGCCATCAATATCGATGGTGGCGGCGTCATGTCCTAGTGAAAGAGATCTTTTATGAGTTACGATTTTCTCTATGAGGTAAGCGATGGCATCGCCACCCTGACCTTTGATCGACCTGATGTGATGAACGCGCTCACCTTCGAGATCTATGCCCAGTTGCGCGATCTCTTTGAGACACTGCGTTATGATGAGAGTGTGCGAGCGGTGATCATGACCGGGACGGGCGAGAGCTTCTGTTCCGGCGGCGATGTCTATCAGATCATCGGAGAACTGCTGCAACGCGACATGAAGGGTCATCTGGAGTTTGCCCGCATGACCGGAGCCGTAGTGCAGCATATGCGTCATCTGGACAAACCAATTATCGCTGCGCTCAATGGGATGACGGC